>Ga0307477_10000292_pt1 | contig 62230 bp, 51 predicted proteins | sample atmos_gasesECM2C_FD_203316 | JGI IMG/M metagenome (GOLD analysis project Ga0307477, IMG submission 203316) | Hardwood forest soil microbial communities from Morgan-Monroe State Forest, Indiana, United States - atmos_gasesECM2C_515 | ecosystem: Environmental > Terrestrial > Soil > Temperate...
CTTATCGTCAATCGGCGACCAGGAAAAGCCGACTCGCGGTGCCACCAGGTTTTGCTGTTTATAAAAGCCGCGTTGGGCATTCGCATTTATGGAAGCCAGGAGCTGCGGATTCTCCGAAGTAGTCGGAACACTACTGGCCTGGTCGTGAGGCACTTGTCCAGGCCGCTGCAATCCGTTGCATTCGATCGTAAGTACGGGCTGACCGGGAATATTTAGTTGCGGGCCGCTGCAAAGACCCGGCGAAGCGAGGCTAATGGTACTGCTGCTCCCCATGGATGCAAAAACCGGAGAGAGGGCAGGGTTAAATGTGAACGGGTTGAAGTTCGTGATGTTGTTGCCTTGGGCGTAGGTGGGCGTTGTCCGGGTGTATCGAACACCAAGAACCAGACTCAGCTTGGGTGTAACTTTCCACGTGTCCTGAACATACGCTTCAATATCATTGAATCTGAATTGGCCCACGTCGAATGCCGACAACTGCGAGACGCTGGAAAAATTTCCCAGGAGTGCGTCGGCGAAGGGGTCTCCCGTCGAGTTTGACCCACTGCTTGCCCCCGCGGTATTAGCGAAGGTTATTGCGCCGTTGTAATTTGTGCGCGAGTTCTGCGTCTTGCGGTTCCGGGCGTAAAGCCCTCCAAACTTTATCGTGTGATTGTTCTTTACCGTGGTGAAGTTATCCGCAGCACTGATGTCGGTCGTGGGGGACTCGAGAAAGTTCGGCGCTGGACCAGCCACAAAGGTTGGTGAGGCCGTCGGATAGCCCGAAACCGATGTGAAGTTTAGCTGCGGAAGCCCATTCGGGAACTGGGTTGGGCTTCCGAGCGGCGGAATAAAGCCGAACCCGTAAGCGGATTTCATCCACGCGGTACCTACAAGCGGAGTGCGCTGCTTATGCCAGTCGGCATTGACTTTGGCTTCGTTGATCAGGGTCGGGCTTATTACAAAGGTCCATCCGAGTTGATAGTTATATCCCGGGCGATTGCGTTGGTCCGGATCTACCGGAACCTGCGGAGTAGTGCCGAATGTCGAGTAAGGATTCGTGATCACAACGTTGTCGTGGAGATACCGAAAGTAAATGCTTTGTTTATCGGTGAAATGCTCATCTATCCGAATGATGTCCTCTCGAATATTAGCCGGATTGTTGAGATTGAAGGTCAAGTTGTTGGAACCGGCCAGGGTGGGCAAGCCTCGATTGGTGGATAGTTGCGCCGCTGTCGTGTAGAGCTTCTGTATGGCTGCGCCGTCGCCGCTGATACACGCCGGGTTTATAACATTCGGCGCAGTGAAAAAAACACCGCCGCAACTCGCTGGGATTACGGCCGGCTGCTTCAGCGCAAGCAGTTTACCGCTTGTATTAATAACATCGGTGAAATTGCCTCCCGCCTCCAACGCAGTGGGAAATGTCTGTGTTTCCGTCGCTGCCTGCAATCCTGAAGCCGTTCCTCGAAGCCGCTTCCACTCCTGCCCGGCAAAGAAAAACAGCTTACCTTTCTGGATATATGGAACGGGGCCGCCGAAGTCCCATCCGAAGTTGTTCAAATGGAATGAAGGGACGGCATTGTATCCTGTCAATGCCGGTGTCGCCGCGCTGGGCACGAACGTCAGCTTGGTGCCCGCATTTGCCGCATTGAAAATATTGTTCTGGACGAACTCAAAGCCCCCGCCATGATATTGACTGGTTCCGCTCTTGGTTATCACGTTGATTGTCGCTGAAACAGATCGGCCAAACTCAGCGTCATAGTTCGAGCTTTGTACGTCTACCTCCTGAATGAAATCGACGCCAACCTGATTGAACGTGCTGTTGTTCGAGCCAGAGTCGAGGTTCCAGCCGCCGTCAATGCTCCAGTTCTGCCCGTCCAACCGCTGGCCGTTGACGTCCGCGATGCTGGTGTTATAGCCGCTGGTTATGGCGGCGGCGCTCAGTCCGGAGCCCTGAAGAGACGCGCCGGGCATCAAGCCAACGAGGGACTCATAGTGACGCTGATTTAGCGCTAAGTCCTGCACCTGCTGACCGGTGATGGTAGTCGAGATTTCGCCGGAAGTTGTATTGATAGTGACCGCTGACGCCTCCACGGTGAGCATCTCATTGACGGTGCCGGGTTGTAACGCGACGTTTACGGTGAGGCGCCCTCCGGCTGTCAGGCTGTTTCCGGTTACCGACGTCTTCTTGAAGCCCCCTTCCTCGACCTTCACCGAGTAGGTACCAACGGGCAAACTATCCGCCACAAAGAGGCCAGAGCCGTTGGTGGTGAGGGGAGGACGCGAAACTCCGGTGGCCTCATCGGTGATCGTGACCTTGGCGCCGGGCACTACGGATCCTTGCGAGTCGGTAACAGTCCCGGATATGCGCCCTACGATGTCTTGTGCTAGGGCGGATTGACTCCCGACCAAGAAGAGCAATGTCCCGAAGAGAACCAACGGCAGACTAAATGAGGGTTGACAACGGTTTTTCGACCGGGCCAGAATCATTTCGGTACCTCCTGGAAGTTGGGCGACTAGTTTCGTTCCTTTGTGGATCGCCGCTCCGTGAGACCGTCCTGCTTCTGGGCAGGAAACCGCGCGGCGACGAAACGATCATGGTTAGCCGAAGCTTGAGTAAAGCAGTGTTGGCATTGTCTGGGAAGTTAGGTAACCGTGAATTCACAGTTAGAATCCAAGAGCGCGGGGGCACTTTTCATCGGGAGATTTCCGGTTTAAGTCCCCGGAAATTCAGGCACTTCGTTCCGTGCCTTGTTGCACAAGGTGGGGTATACTTCCCTCCCTTAAGAGGTTGAGCACTTGCAATCGGCGATCGACAAGGTGGAGGCTGAGCGGTCTGAGGTTGAGTACGTCTTATCCTCTGGTGTGTTGGGGCGGACAAACAACCATGTCCGGCTTCTGACCTACGTCTGCGAAAAGTACTTTGAAGGAGCAATCGGCGAAATCAAGGAGTACAACATCGCGGTGCACGCCCTCGGCCGCCGCGAGGCCTTCGATCCACAGGTGGATACGATTGTCCGCGTCACTGCGCACGCATTGCGCAAGCGACTCGAAGACTATTACAGGACCGCCGGGGCAGAACACGCCGTCCACATCTTCCTACCCCCTGGCCACTACATTCCCAAGTTCGTTCACACGAATGACTTAGAAACAGCGACCCTCGGATCAATTCTCGAGGAGAATCACAACGGCCAATCTCTCAATGCGGTCACGTCGCCAGTAAACGGCCGGCATCATCAAGATCATCCCATCGCTGTCGTGCCGGAAACCGAGCGAGAGAGAATCGCCGAACCCCACCGGAGCACGCAGTTCAAGATAAGGTCTTGGCCAATGATCGTGGCCGCTATCTTTCTAATTGCAGGACCCGCCTCATTTTTTATACGCAAGCAATGGAACCGGACAGGTCGGCTTGAAACCTCTGCCCAGACGCCAGTCGCTGCTGTGCTGGCCAATACTTCTGGAAAGATTCTCCGCGTTATGGTGGGCAATACCGCCGGCCACACGGATCGAGGTGGATCCAGTTGGGAGAGCGATCATTTCTGTACAGGAGGAAGCTTATTTTCGGTTGCGGACCGCGCTATTCAAGGAACTGAAGACTCCCTGCTTTTTTCGAGCGGGCGGCGCGGCGTCTTTCATTGTAATTTTCCCGTGGCGCCAGGAAGTTATGAAGTCCATCTCCTTTTCGCCGAAACGGCGGGCCTTCAAGAGGCCAGTCGAAACGTGGCCTTCTCGATCAACGGAGGACCGCTTACCAATCTGGATGTGGTCGACGACGCCGGCGGAGATGACATTGCAACCACTAAGATATTTACAGGCATCGCGCCGGCGAACGACGGGACGATTCATGTGGACTTCACCAGCCCTGAGTCATTTGTAAATGCAATTGAAATTCTGCAAGCCCCTTCGCATGCAATGCTTCCTGCCAGAATCGTCGTCGGACATTCTCCTTTCATTGATTCCAACGGCAATGTTTGGATGCCAGACCGTTATTTCTTCGGCGGCCGTCTCAGCAGTTTCGGCGGAGATTTATCCAAAGTTCCCGACGGCCGCCTTTACGAATGGCATCGGTTTGGACACTTCCATTACGTGGTGCCGGTAGCCTCCGGCAGCAAGTACACCGTGAGACTCTACTTCATGGAGCATTGGTTCGGTGTTCAGAATGGCGGCATTGGTGGCATCGGCAGCCGCGTCTTTGACGTCTCTTGTAACGGCTCGACGCTGCTAAAAGGATTTGATATTTTCCGCGAGGCTGGCTCCAAGCCAGTGGTCAAAACCTTTCAGCATATTGAACCCACGCCACAAGGCAAAATAGAAATCTACTTCACTCCTGACGCAAATTACCCCTCTATAAGTGCGATTGAAGTCATCCCCGAATAGACTGGCTATTGGGACCATGCCGCGTGGCTCTTGCTCGACGCCTTTCTCGTCAGTTCTTCAATGCTTGGGAACGACTTAGGGTTAGCCAACGACCTTTCCGGCGGCATGCTTCCGGTCCGAAGTGCCTGCGCCAGCAAGTCAATTGCGTTCCCCGCATCTGGAGGGACCAGCACCGTTGCGGTGAGCTGTCCGCTGCGTATCCAGGTCTGCCCTGTTTTTGCGATCCCATCGACACCGACATAGGGTAGGGCCAACCAACAGTCCCGCAAAGCATTGTTGGTAATTTCCTGGAAGGCTTTTCGCGCGCCCATGGCCATTGCATCATTCTGCGCCGCGATTAGGTCAATCCGCATTTGCTGGGAGGTCGAAAGTTTGAGCCACGAACTCACGGATTTGTACGCGCTTCTTTCGCTCCAATCACCCCTCATGAGCTTCAGATCCACTCCTGCAGGCTTGGTCTCTTTCATCCCGGTGGTTCGCTGTGTTGAGTCCAGATTGGCGGATGGTCCCTGGATCAGAAGCACTGAACCCCCGTTAGGAAGTAGCGCCTCGATTTGCCTGCCCTGGATGCGTCCGATCTCTACGTGATCAGAAGTGAACGAAAACGTCGGCGCCTTGTAACTGCGCCGAAGGTCGGCGACGTAATCGACTTCTCGATTGAGTACAACCCAGCCAATCCCCGCTGAAACCGCCGCCTTGGCTACCTGCGGGAGGCCTGTTCCGCCGACTGGTTCAAAAATTATGCCGTCTGGACGCGAGTCAGCCTGACCCTGAACAATCGTCAGTAATTGCTGGCTCTGCAAGATGGTGTCATTGTCCGCATACAAAATTTGCAGATCGATGCTCAACCGCCGTGCCGCCTCTTTAGCTGCTGCCGCTTGCTCGCTCTGGTAATCGCTGTTCTGCGTTGTCAGCGAAAGGACGAACTTCAGCATTTTCATTGCGACCGCCCTCGTAATCGGATCTTAACCCCACATTCACATTGTGGGATGTAACGAAGGTATTGTCAGCAGAACCTTTCGGAGATTCTGCACGGAGGGACAGAGTACCTCCGAAGCTCATCGTACTGTTGTCTGGATCCAACGCGCCGTCACCGCAGTGCCCATGCGTCGCGGTTTTCAAAGCGTGGGAATAGATGCTGCAGATACATTAGTCCTAACCAGTCTTACCCGCTCCGCAACCGCAACATCGTAATTTCGGGAGGACAATTCAGCCGCACCGGCAATCGAATGGTCCCCAAACCAATATTCGTGTACAGAGTTAAGTCGCCAATTTTCCGCAATCCGCGAGGATACAACCTCCCCAACGGCGGTAACCACGGAGCGCCAACAACCGGCAGCCATATCTGTCCCCCATGCGAATGCCCTGAAAGCTGCAAGTCGACTGGATAGCGGGCAGTTTCGTCCGCAAAGTCCGGCTCATGCGCCAGCAGAATTACCGGCTCGCCGGTTGGTACACCATGAAGCGCTGACTCAAGATCCGGACGTCCCACCAGCGCATCATCCACTCCTGCCAGCCAGAATCGTGCTCCATTTTTCTCGATGGCCAACGAGCGATTTCGCAGCACCGGAATATCCTTGCTCTCGATGATCTCTGTGATCCATTGATGGTCCGAGTCCACATCGTGATTCCCCAACACCGCGAACATTCCCGCACGAGGATGTAGCGCAGTTAGCATCCCGGCGCAAGGCTCCGCACTCTCGGCAGCCTGCTTCTTGTGCAGATAATTAGACAACATCGGTACCGTAACGAAATCACCGGTCAGCACCACCAAATCGGGCTGAAGTTTTTTCAGTATTTCGACAGCACGGCGAATTGGGATGGCGCACAGCTCGCTGTAATGAAAATCGCTGATTTGCGCAATCGTAAAACCATCGAATGCCTGCGGCAACCGCCGTAGAGAGATTTCAATATTCACGACCTTCGGATCGTTCGGCTCAAAGATCGCCGCATCCGCGCCAATGGCCAGAGCCCCCGCTGCAACTACTGCCCCAGTCCCCTTGAGAAAGCGGCGTCGGCTAATCGACAAACTTTAACCTCGTCTCCAAAAGTTGAGATGGCTGAATTTCTATTGTACGCAGGGCGACTGAAGACGAGTCGTGCTGCAACTCGTTTCTGATTTTTGTGGCGTGAAAACGAAGCACCAGAAAAGAGGGCGCCCCGAAGGACGCCCCATTATTTTCAACCACCACCCAATTAGAAGTTGACCCGGATTCCCATCTCCATCGTTCGTGGAGTAGTTCCCTCGACCGAGAGCTGCCCGAAAGTCGCCGCCGTGTTGATGACGGAGAGGCTTGGATCTATGAGTTGGTTGTGGTTCAGAAAGTTCTCGACACTGAGGGAAGCCTCAGCACTGAATCGTTCCGTAATTCGGATATTTTTCTTTATCCCCATGTTCAAATTCCAGTACGGCAGGCCGCGGAACTGCCCGTAACCGCCGCTTCTGGTATCATTCCCAAGAATCAGAGGACGAATTGTGCTGTACACCGCAGTCGGATTTCCGAAGATGCTGTAGACCCCATTGACGTTGTGAACTGATGCCGAGGTGTTACCGACCGTCTGTATACAGTTCCCATCGGTGAAGAGATTGGTACCATCGCCGGAACCAAAATCCTGTCCGCCGCTATAACCATTGCCGCCACTACCTGTCGTGGTGCCGCAGTTTAGTGGAGCGCCGCTGCCGGCCGCGAAAACAAATGAAGTGGTCCAGCCCCCTAAGAGACGGCCCAGCATGCCTTGCTGGCCATGATAGAACGGCAACTGGTAAACCACGAACATGGTGTTGACGACATGGCGATCAGATGGTTGCGTGCCATACTGGGTGTCAAAGTTGAACGGATCCACGACACCTTGCTGGCTAGTGGCCTGAACAACTCCCCCCGTCCCCAGGTCGTGGCTCCAGGTTAAATTATTCTGTAGCGTGACGCCGTGCCAGTCATTGACCTTCAAAGTCACAAAAGCGGCATTGTAATTACCATGCCCCAGACTTGTAGTCATGTCGACGTTGCTCGAGACTTGTCCCGCCGTGTTCATCATGCTGACGGGAAAGTTGAATGCTCCGCTGTCCAGAGCAGACCACATTGAGAACACGGACTGGCTCTGGAAGTTCCCCGCCTGCTGCAACGCAACGGCTGCAGTGCAATTGGCATACGCAACACCAGCGTAGGACCCTGTGCAGTAGCCAGGCTGGAGCGCTGCTGTGAAAAACGCTTGTTGTGGCAGAGAGTTGAAATATGCGGTATACGCTGGGTTAGGGGGTCCTCCAGGCCCAATTGTTGGAGAGGGGATAGCGGCTCCGCAAGCCCCGACGGAAGTCGTGCAACCTATTGCCCTTTCAATGTTGGCATAGGCGGTCTTGAACTGCTGTCCGCCCAAAGTCATCATATAGGGAACTGAGTTGAGGTTGACCGACAGAAGCTCGTTGTGGACCCACCGGCTAATGCCGCCCACCTCCATTGAGATATTTCTGGAAAACTGGTGTTGAACCGTGAGATCAAACGAGTCAACCGAATTCGGCCGGAACTTCGGGTCCGTGGGGGAAGCAGTAGCGGCTGGAGAGTTGGCGCCGACCCCTGGGAAAAATGGTTGCGGCAGCGTCTGGCTTGCGGAAGGAATCGGAGCCGTTTTGCCATCAGTTCCAATACGGAAAGCGTTCGTAGCGTCTAGCGTCCCGCCTGTGCCGCAAGTTCCATTGGAAAAAACGAACACACAATTTACCGGCTGGATCAAGCCGGGGCTGAGTAGTGGGCCCAGCACCAGGCCAACTCCGTTCAAGCGTCCATAGATTCGCCCGTAGCCGCCGCGGATGACAGTGTCCTTGTTAAAGTTCCACGCGGCGGCAATGCGGGGACTGAACGCGTGATAGAACGGATTGTATTCGTAGTTCGGGTGCCCGGTGACATTGCCTATCAGGGCAAAACCGATTTCGGGATTATAAACCTGCCCCGCCAGAGCCGCCGCCTTGCGTTGCGACAGGTACGACTGAGTATCGATCGCCGCGCCGTTTGGACCTACAAACATGATCTGCTTGCCGGTTTCTTCCTTTGGCGGCATCTCCAATGCCCACCCTAACCCGTACGTAATGGTGAGGGACGGTTTCATGTGCCAGGTGTCATTGAAATAGAGGTTGTAGTACGGAATGGTGACTTTATCGAATGCCGGTACAAGCGGCGCATTCAAGGTCAAATTCGCACCCGAGCGGGTATACGCCTGCTGCGTATCGGTAACGATGCCCAGAATTGCGGCTGCCTCGCGGGCGAGCGTGGGGTTGCTGAAGGCGGAGCTTACGCCCGTCAGGTCAACGTTGCCGGAGCCAGAACTGTCCCCCAGCAGGTATACCGGATAGTAATTGATGCCCCCGCCGTTATCAGTACGCTGGTGGTAGTTCCAGTTATGCTGGTACTGACCACCAAACTGGAATAGATGGACACCCCTCAGCCAGGAAACGTCGTCGCGGAAGAAGTTATCCCGCCCATTCCAGAACCGCGTGCGCGTCTGCTGGGTGTTGACGTTGTAGGGAGCGGCTACATCATTCTTCTTCTCGCCAAACGGCTCAAGCGCAGCGCCCAAGTTTGAGAACTGCGGCGGGTCACCAGCCGATCCCCATTGCCACCAGTTGCGCAGAAAGTTGTAGTGGAAGTCATTGGTTACGTGTGAGTTGATGTTCGTCGTCACCCCAAACACCAGAAACCACGGCACTTGCGGGCGGTTGGTGAGGGAAACTGGAGCCCCCACCTTATCACCGGAGAAGAATCCTCCGATATCAATCTGATCGTCAGTGGCACGCGTCAGATGGTAGTAACGGTAGCTCCCCATCACATGCCAGTTCTGTCCGAAGTCGTGGTCGAGGCGGACCACCGCGAAGTTGTCGTTCTGCGGAATCGCCATGTTCGCCCTGAAGGCAAGTGTGTTTACCCCGTCGCAGAAAGTGTCGCCCGCGAGCGCACCACAACCCGCTCCCGGAGTCGGGGAGGGCATGTGCGAGTTCCACAACTGCTGGACGAACGAATTGATACCGATTCCCCGTGGATCAAGGGTGTTCAGGTTGTAAGTTATCGCCGGATTGGTGAGATCGTGCAGGATACCGTTGCGCATGTCAGCGCTGGGGACGAGTTTGGTAATCGTCTCCGAATTCGGCCAACGCGCTCCCTGGTAATTGAAAAAGAAGTAAGTCTTTCCGCCAAGAATGTCTTTGGGAATGATGGGACCGCCAATCGCACCTCCGAACCAGCTTCTATGCCAGTCCGGCACCGGTATCTTCGGCGATGCTTGATTATTGTCCCAGGTGTTGGCCGAGAAGTTGTTGTCCAGATAGTACTCGTAACCAGTACCATGCCAGGCGCTGGTGCCGCGCTTGGTAACGATCGACACCTCCATGCCGGACGAGTTGTTGAAGTCGGCGGTCTGGTTTGTAGTCGCTACTTTGAACTCTTCCACGCTGTCGACCGGGGTGGGCATCACGCCGGAAGGCTGACCACCATTGATCCCGGCGACTGCTCCGCTGATTGCATTATTTGGGTTGGAGAAAAGCCCGCCGGCGGGGTCGTCGCCAAAATTCGGGTTGTAGACGCCCGAACTGCCGTCCATATCGTTGCTGTTGCTGCCTCCGTCGAGCATGAAAGCCGTTTGGTCTACCACCGTGCCTGCAGCGCTGCCGTCAGGACTCACGCCAGGTTGCATTGTGATGAATGAACTGACATCGCGGCCAAGTGACGGCAAGTTCTCCAAAGCGGCGCCACTGACAGTGTTGCCAATCGTGGCATTCGTGGTCTCTAGCTGAACGCTGGATGCCTGAACCTCCACCACGGCGCTAGTCGCCCCTACTGCCAACGTAACATTTATGGTGGCGGACTTGCCTACCTCCACCTCTTGCGAAGTGAGCTTCGATTGCGTGAAACCATTCTTTGTGAACGTGAGGTCGTATACCCCCGGGGTGACATTCGCCAAGTTGTATCGTCCCGTATCGTTGGTGGCGGTAATTCGGGATGCGCCGGTCGTAGAATCGATCAGCGCCACGGCAACACCCGGCACTACGGCACCCGACGAGTCAGTTACCACTCCGGCGACGGTCCCAGTTGCGGTTGATTGTGCCCACAAAGTTGTTGCGCTCATTGCGAACGCGAGGAAAGACAATACCGCGAGGCGAAACCTGGGGATCTTCATTTGACCAGTCCTCTCGCACCGGGCCGATGGGTGCCGACTCCGGCGCATCCCACAATTTGGATTGAGAAACCTCAAGGCACTTCACATTCCAGTAGGGCTTTACCGGGAATCAACAAGTTACGCAGCAACCTAACAATTTTCTTATGATCATTTGTAGATTTCGGTCCCTAACATCCCAACTTTGGTAGATTGTGAGAGGAATCACCCGCGTGCCCCATCCTTTTCGCCGCGCTTTGCGAAGGGGTGGGAAGGCAGACAGTCTGAGTTACGAAGTTGCCCCCGCGCTTCCGCACTTATTTTGATCACCAGCTGCAGCCGTCGAGGCACCATCTCTTTCTTCTTGCAGTCCCATAACCATTTTGGGTACTGTAAGAGAACCTCTCAATAGACGAAAATGAAATACGTTGACCAATCTGAACTTCGAGTCTGTTGCCGGGTCCAGGTCACTGTACCTGTAGCAGTCCTAAAGGCGGGGACGAGCTGAGATCGACAAATCCAAAAAGCTCTGAACCCACCTAAAGTGACACCCGGGTGGGTTTTGTTTTATAGACCTCTTTACTTATTACGAGAGAAATAAAATGAACGATCCAAAAAAGACGACGAAAACAACCAAAACAATGACGGGTGCGGGCATTCTCTGGGAGTGCCTCGAGCGTGAAGGCGTGAAACACGTTTTCGGATACCCCGGCGGCGCGATTCTGCCCGCTTACGATGCGCTGAAGCACAGCAAAATCCATCACATTCTGGTTCGCCACGAGCAGGGCGCAACCCACATGGCCGATGGTTATGCGCGAGCCACGGGCAAATTAGGCGTCGCCGTAGCGACGTCGGGACCGGGCGCGACCAACATGGTCACTGGCATCGCCACCGCCATGCTCGACTCCTCACCGATTCTTTGCATCACAGGACAGGTTGGCAGCAAGCTCATCGGCTCCGACGCCTTCCAGGAAACCGACATCACAGGAATCACTCTGCCGATCACCAAGCACAATTATCTTATCACTCGCGCCGATGAAGTCGCGCGCACCATTCGCGAAGCCGCGTACGTAGCGCGCTCCGGACGCCCAGGGCCGGTTTTGGTCGATATAACAAAAGACGCGCAACAATCCACATGCGAGTTCGATTGGGAAGCCGCCAAGCCACAGATGCCCGGCTATCGCCCCGATCTTTCTCCAGCTCCTGAGGAATATAAAAAAGCTCTCGATCTGATTCACTCCGCTAAGCGTCCTGTAATTCTTGCCGGTCACGGAATTCTGATCTCAGGCGCAATGCGCGAAGTCATCACGTTCGCTGAACGCGGAGGCATTCCCGTTGCGCTCACGTTACTCGGCCTCGGGGTCTTCCCTGCTTCTCATCCACTGAATCTGGGAATGATGGGAATGCACGGCGAAGCCTGGGTGAACCACACCATTCAGGAAGCCGATCTTCTGATCGCGCTAGGCATGCGCTTCGATGACCGTGTCACAGGAAATCTGAAGACTTACGCTCCCAACGCAAAAAAGATTCACGTAGAAGTCGATCCCGCTGAAGTCAACAAGAACGTAAAAGTTGATGTCGCTTTAGTCGGCGATCTCCGCGAGGTCTTACATGAGCTGTTGCCCAAAATCGAATCTCCCGATCGCGGCGAGTGGCTCCATTACATCGACGGACTAAAAGGCGATGCCGCAGTTCGGGACATCCAGAACCTACCCGACAACGGCCATCTCTACGCCGCCCACGTGATCAACGACCTGTGGCGCGAGACTCGCGATAGCAACACCATCGTGGTCACCGACGTAGGTCAGCACCAGATGTGGGAAGCGCAGTATTACAAGCACGAGCAACCGCGCTCTTTGATAACGTCCGGCGGCCTCGGCACCATGGGCTTCGCCCTGCCAGCGGCAATCGGCGCCAAAGTATCCCGCCCCGACGCTGAAGTCTGGGTCGTAGTAGGAGACGGCGGCTTCCAAATGACCCTCTGCGAACTAGCCACCATCATGCAAGAAAAAATTAAAGTAAACGTAGCCATAATCAACAACGGCTACCTAGGCATGGTGCGACAATGGCAGGAGTTCTTTTATGAGAGGAATTATGCGGCTACGCCTTTGCTGAATCCTGATTTCGCGAAGCTGGCGGAAGCTTATGGGATGAAGGGAATCACCGTTAGAGAACGTTCACAGGTAGTTCCGACGGTGCGATCCGTGCGGGAGCATGACGGGCCGGTCGTGATCGACTTCCGGGTCGAACAGGAAGACACGGTTTATCCGATGGTCGCCGCTGGGGCGGCCCTCAACGACATGATTCGGCGTCCAACGCCCCTGGTCGAGACGGCGGACGATGAATAAAGCTCATGTGGGTCGGACACTCCTGTCCGACGCAGTTGAGGTTGATTTTTGCAGATACAAGATCTAAGTCAAAGGCGTCGGACAGAGCCTGCCCTGAGCTTGTCGAAGGGAGTGTCCGACCCACACGAACAGTGCGCATGGTCAAACGGATATGATGAACACTTACGTTGTCTACGTTGAAAACAAGCCTGGAGTCTTGACTCGCGTCGCGTCGCTTTTTCGGCGCCGCGCTTTCAACATCGATTCCCTCACCGTCGGCCGCACCGAGAAGCCTGAAGTCTCGCGGATGACGATCACCGTCGACGCTGACTACGATCAGGCCCGCCGCATCGAAGCCAATCTGTATAAATTGGTAAATGTCCTGCTGGTCGAAAACATAACCGAGTCTCCAGCCATCATCCGCGATCTAGCGATGATCAAAGTCGCAGCCACTCATGATGCGCGCTCTCATGTGTTGGAACTCGCGAGCGTGTTTCGCGCTCGTGTTGTGGATGTCGCCCCGGATTCGCTCACCATCGAAATCACTGGCACCGAAGACAAGATCGATGGACTGCTCGAAGTCCTGCGGCCGTACGGCGTTCTGGAAATGGTACGCACAGGAATTGTAGCCATGCGCCGAGGCAACAAAGGCGCTGTACCCGCTCCGTCGATAAATGCTTCGGTCCCTGAGATGCCCGCCGGAGAGGATGTCTCTTACTCGGTCTAGTCCAATGCAAGATTTAAAGTAGAGACGCTTTATTCAGTTCGAGAATTGGATTGAGGGAATCAGAACGCCTCTCTGCATGGACAGTCGGAGTTCCCACCTTTGCACAAAAGAGCTGTTACGAAACCCAAAATCGGCCAGCCGAAACGCAAGATGTTCTGCTTCACTCTTTGCCGCGAACACAACCTGTAACAAAAACGCAGAGTTTCGAAACAGCCTCAAAAACGCAAGAGTGGGCCAGCCATCACTCGCTCAAGGTAAGCCCGCGCTCGCTGGCCGCTCGCTCCAGTTGCGCGAACTCCTCCTCGCTCACTTTCGTGCCCAGAGTCTTGGTGCGGAGCGGCGGCTTCACCACGACCGGACCTCCTGAGACAAATTGTCCTACGCCTCGCTGCTTGGACAAGATGTCCCAACTCTCCGCCGTTGGACCGTTCTTATCTTCCTGAATCGCAATAGCTTACAAGGTCCAACATTTGGCACCCCCCCGTGCAAAACATAGATCGGAAACAATTCCCCTCACATTCGTAAGTCGTTTTGACAAGGGTGAGAACTATGTCGCAGACGCTGAAACCTAGAAAGCAGGGTCGTGATGAACGCCACAGCGCTGCTTGGGGAAAACGCTTGAGTGTATTGACAGGGGCACAGGTGAAGAAGGTGACACCGAGAACCCTGGCAAAACTCACATTCTCACTTATGGTACTGCTAGGAACGACCCTCTGCCTCGCCCAAGAGAAAAGACTGTCTTCCGAACTGAACAGAAGAATGACCGGGTCTGCCGCCAGCCAATCAGACAGCGAGCAGATGATAGACGTCATCATTCCATTCCGGCAGGGAGCGCGGCTTTCACAGCATACTGCCAGGATGCTGAGTCTGGGAGCGGCGCACACGGGATCGCTGGACCTGATATACGGAGGCGCATTCCGAATTCCGGTGAGCTTGCTGCCGATTCTGGCCCATGATCCTGACATCATCTATATTTCGCCAGACCGGGAGATGCGGCGAAGTTCGTGGGATTACATGCTGGATGCCAGCCAGGCGAGTCAAGTGATCAAATCAGGTTATTCCGGCAAGGGCATTGGAATCGCGGTTATTGATAGCGGCGTACGCGCAAACCTTTCTGACCTGAAGAATCCCGTGACGGGAGCTTCGCGGGTCGTATACAGCGAGAGTTTCATCTCCGGCGGCAGCCCCTCTTTCCCAAGCTTTCCCAACTGGCAGCCTAATACGATCTATGCAACCGGCGCCATGGTTATGTACAACGGCGTCAGCTACCAGTGCGTGCAGGGACACACATCGCAGACGGGGTGGGAGCCGACTAATGTTCCGGCCTTGTGGGTGGCAATTGCCACGGGAACGGGGGACTACTGGCAGACCAATACTTACTATTCCGCGGGAGCAACGGTCGTCTATAACGGAAACAGCTATCAGTGTCTGCAGGCGCACACCTCAGAGACAGGCTGGGAGCCTTCCAATACTCCGGCTCTGTGGCAATTGGTGGGCAGCGCTACGGGCACAGCTTCTGCCGATGACTTCTACGGTCATGGCACACATGTAGCCGGCATTCTTGCAGGCAACGGCACTGCATCAAACGGCTGGATGAGCGGCGTCGCACCCAAAGCCAACTTGATTGATCTGCGCGTGCTGGATGCGAACGGCGCAGGCACCGACAGCGCCGTGATTTCGGCTATCCAGCGCGCCATTCAGCTCAAGAGCACTTACAACATTCGCGTGATCAACCTGTCGCTGGGGCGGCCAGTATCTGAGAGTTATGCGCTTGATCCGGTATGCCACGCTGTGGAACAGGCCTGGAAGGCGGGAATTGTTGTGGTGGTTGCCGCTGGAAATCACGGGCGCGACAACAGCGCCGAGACCAATGGATACGGCACCATTGCTGTTCCCGGAAATGATCCGTATGTTATTACCGTCGGCGCGACCAATACTCACAATACCGATGCAACGTACGACGATACCGTTACCAGCTATAGCTCGAAGGGACCAACGCTTCTGGACCACGTGATCAAGCCAGACCTGGTAGCGCCGGGAAACAAAATTGTCTCTCTGCTTGCCGGTGGCACCACGCTGGACCATACACTTCCCAGCGATGAAGTATCGCCCAGCGCGTACGGCGGCAAAGCGACGACGCCTTCTTACTTCGTGTTGAGCGGCACCAGCATGGCTGCTCCCGTGGTGAGCGGCACGGTTGCCCTAATGTTGGAACGGACGCCGAGCTTAACTCCGGACCAGGTGAAGATCAGGCTGATGAGAACAGCCAGCAAAGATTATCCCGCTTATACGGGCGGGACTTCGAGTTCTGGGGCCTACTACAGCCTCCAGAACGATATTTTTGAAGTCGGCGCCGGCTACGTGAATGGGTATGCAGCTGTAACCAGTAATGACCTCCCCACCGGCAATTCACTTTCTCCGTTGGCTGTCCGGGACAGTTCCGGCGTAGTCCACCTTCAAGCAGACGGATCATCGGCCTGGGCCAACTCCGTCACGTGGGGGAGTTCGGTTGTCTGGGGCACCAACGTCTTGCAAGCAACCTCCGTTGTCTGGGGAACCTCCCTCATCTGGGGAAGCTCCGTCGTGTGGGGCAACAACGCTGACGCAGGCTACAGTGTCGTATGGGGCACATCAGTCGTGTGGGGCACCAATACAACCTTCTCAGAATCAGGGGATTCGGACAAAAATTAGAGGTTATGCACGGTGGCCAGCCACTTGGTTCGTGGCTGGCCCCACCCGCACGTTTTTTGTAAAGGTGGGAATTCATGCTGCCTGCTTCGGGATTTTGATCTTTGCCTTACCCGCTGATTGACTCGCACCGCACCTACTTCCTCGAAAGCACAACTCCGATAGCTGCTCCACGGCGTTGCTCCGGTTCTTCTAATAACCCTCGCGGTTCCGGATTCCAGTGCATATAGCTCAGCTTTTCGATCCGCTTGCGCGCCGTCCATATGTTGAAATCATAAAACGTCGCTGCCACACATGCTCCGCCCGGACCGTAGATAATTCTTTGCCGCGCGGATACTCGGCGCTTGCGCACGAACTTCAAAACACGCCGCGAGAAACGGTGTTTGATCGCCTGCATGACACGCGACGGATTCGCCTTTCTCCGGCTCGCTGATCAGGAGATGAATGTGATCGGGCATCGAATACCGCCAGAAAGATCGCGCCGCTGGTGGGCTCGCCAGCCAAGGTTGGCGATGATAACAACTGCACGTGATGAAACGCAGCTCATTCGTGCCGTAGCAGCGTCGGGGATGGTTGGACACAAGGCCAGGTCACTCGTGCCTGCAAAAAAAACTGTGACGGCTGACCTTCCCGTTCCCACCTTTACAAAAAACGGGTCGGCCAGCCAGGAGTTTGTCACAGGTTAGAGAGAATAAATTCTCGGAAAAGTCCCTGAAACTTGCGCGGCAGATTAACAATCTATCAGCCATACGGAATTCATAGGAGGATTTATGGCAACGCTCAGAGTCGCGGCTAAACCAGAAACGGCACCAATGAAGGTGGCACAGATTTCTAAACCGGGAGCAGATTTCGAGATCGTGGAGCGCAAGATTCCTGAGCCTGCTCCGGGACAAGTGCGCATCAAGGTGCAGGCGTGTGGTATCTGTCACAGCGACTCTCTCACGAAAGAAGGCTATTGGCCCGGCATTCAATATCCCCGGGTCCCGGGACACGAAGTCGCGGGCGTCGTCGATAAAGTTGGCGACGGTGTTTCCGAGTGGAAGAAGGGACAGCGTGTTGGTGTCGGCTGGCACGGCGGCCATGACAACACGTGCCGCGAGTGCCGGCGCGGAGATTTTCGCAATTGCCAGAACCTGAAAATTCCGGGCATCAGCTATGACGGTGGATATCAGCAATACATGCTGGCTCCGGTCGAGGCGCTGGTGCCGATACCGGAGAGTCTGAATGACACCGAAGCAGCGCCCCTGCTTTGTGCTGGAATTACTACCTACAACGCGCTGCGGCACAGTCGCGCCCTTCCCGGCGACCTGGTTGCCGTGCAGGGCATCGGCGGCCTGGGTCACCTCGGAATTCAATTCGCAAATAAGTTCGGTTACAAGGTAGCGGCTATCGGCCGCGGGTCTGAAAATGCTGCTCTCGCAAAGAAACTCGGAGCAAGCGTCTACATCGACAGCGCTGCCGCGAACGCCGCAGATGCATTGAAAAAATTGGGCGGGGCACAGGCAATTCTGGCGACGGCCCCCAGCTCGAAAGCGATGTCCGAGTTGTTCGACGGCCTGGGCCCTAACGGTAAGCTCATGGTGATCGGCGCCGCGCCTGAGCCTATTGAGGTCACGCCCCTACAGCTCATTAACGGAAGCCGGTCTCTTCAAGGGTGGGCCTCGGGAACGCCGGCCGATATCGAAGACACGCTGCGCTTCTCCGAATTAAGCGGCGTGCGTCCGATGATTGAAACGTATCCGCTCGAAAAAGCGGCCGAGGCTTACGAGCGCATGATGAGCGGCAAGGCGCAGTTCCGCGTCGTGCTGACGATGTGAAGTTAGCAAGAATGAGAACACCACCGGTCACTGCCCCAGGGTTCGCGACGTCCTTTGGCGCTAACCCAGATTAGCGCCCAAGAACCGGACGCGAACCTGGGCCCATACCACGAGATATTTATGAGTGACTGAACGGCCTACTGCGAAGCCAGCCCGATCCGCGGCATTAGATCTCTAAACCGAGGATCGGCACGGAACCTGTCAAAGGCTGGCTCGCTCTGCGCCCAGTACAGCATCTCCGTGGAACGCTTCTGATATGCCTTTCCCAGGCTCGCAAACATTGCATCCGTCTCCCCCAGTTTGCTCTGGATCACTGCCATGGTATACGGATCCGTTCCGGCATCCGCAGCCATCGATTTTTCCCGCGACTGCCAGTACGCGCGCTCGCCGCGCTTGGCATAATCCCGGCGCACCGCCGCAAACTCCTCTTTCGCTTTCTCATGAGCTTCCCCGTAAAGCACGGCCTGGTTCTCCTGCTCATCGATCGCCTTCGAGATCTCCCCCATCCGCTCGTAAGCCTGCCCTAGAAGCCAATGCAGTACCGCGTCATTCGGATTGCTTTTCAATCCCGCGCGCGCCTCTTCAATTAGTTTCTCGTATTGACGCGAAGTGAGCAGCGGCGTCAACGCCAGCGCATTCACGATGGGCGAAAACGGATCCAGTGATTTTGCCTGCCGCATGGCTGCCAGCGATTCATCGGTACGCCCTCTTTGCGCCAGATACATCCCGTACCACAGTTGGGCAGTGGAATTGTTTGGGTTGAGTTCGATGGCGCGGTGGAATTCCTTCTCCGCGCCGGGAAAATCCAATTCACGCGCATACTTGACCCAAGCCAGCGAATGATGCGCCGTCCCTAGATTCGGATCGATTGCAAGCGCCTTATCGGCAGCAGCCTTTACTTTCTCGAGCGCTTCCTGGGGCGGCATCACGTTTAACCCCGCAGCCCACGAGTACGATTCCGCCAGCCCCGCATAGGCAACACCGAGCGTCGGATCCCTCTGCGTCGCCTCATTGAAATAACCGAACGCCTTCTGAAGGTCGCCGGGAGTAAGCTTCGCGGCGTAATAAAGCCCTTGCAGATAGGCGTCGTACGCCTCAGTGGGCACTGGACGCGGCGGCGCATTGAGCCGCTCTCTATTTTCAGGCGAGATCTTGCTCTTAATTTCATCGCTGACCGAGAGTGCGATTTCCCGCTGCAGCCCGATTGCATCGCCTACCTCCCCTTCGTAGCTGTGCGCCCAGAGTTGGCGATCCGAATCGACGTTCACCAGCCGGGTCGTAATGCGCAACTGGTTTCCATCTCGCATGACCGACCCTTCGACCACGGCGTCCACATGCAGCATGCTGCCGATCTTCGATAACGGTTCCCGCGTCCCTCGAAACTGCATCACTGACGTCCTTGAGATGACGCGAACGTCATTTAGGCTTGCCAATCCGGTAATCAGTTCGTCGGTCATGCCATCGGCAAAATATTCCTGCTCCGCTTTGCCCGAAACATTTTCCAGCGGCAGCACCGCCAGAGATCGGATGGATCCTCCGGACGAACCCAAACTCAGCCGGTTCCGCACGTTCCCCGGATTCCATAGCCACAGCAGGCCGATGGCGAGCGCTGCCAATCCCACGATCGCCCACGCTCTCGGCGGCGCTTTGCGCACAACGGCCGCTCTTCCCTGCGTGCTGCCTGTTTCAGAAGCCGCCACCAGCACAAACGCCAGATCTCTCGCGGACTTGAACCGGTCATTCGGACTCTTTTCCAGACTCCGCCGCACGATCCCGCTGATGACACCCGGAAAGCTCTGACTATCCGAAGTCAGCTCTGGTGGATCGCGCGTCAGGATTGCGCTGATGGTGTCGGCAGGAGTCGCGCCGCGGAATGCGCGCCGCCCTGAAAGCATCTCGTAAAGCACTGCTCCCAACGAAAAAATATCTGTGCGCTGATCGATGGTTTGCCCGCGCACTTGTTCCGGCGACATATAACCAAGCGTCCCCATAATTTTCGTGGACGTGGTCTCCGTCGCCGTCGCCATCTGCGTCCGAACCTGCTCCTCTGGCATCAGCTTGGCTAATCCGAAGTCCAGGATTTTTGCGTGCCCGTCTCTCGTGAGCCAGAGATTCTCCGGCTTCAGGTCACGATGAATGATTCCCTTATCGTGAGCCGCCGCCAGCCCCTGCGCGATCTGCGCCCCAACTTCCATGGCTTTCCGTACCGGCAGTGGGCCCCTCTGAAGGCATCCGCGCAAAGTCTCCCCTTCCAGCAGTTCGGACACCACATACGGTATTGCGTTGGCCCACGTGCCTACATCGTAGATCGCGACGATATTTGGATGGTTGAGAGCAGCTGCCGCGCGCGCCTCCTGCTCAAAACGCCGCAACCGATCGGCATCAGCCGCAAAAGCCTCTGGCAGGATTTTGATCGCCACGTCGCGGCCCAGGCGGGGATCGTGTGCCCGGTAGACTTCTCCCATGCCCCCCGCCCCGATCTTTTCTTCGATGCGATAGTGCGAGATGGTCGTCCCCGGCAACAGAGAACGCGGGCTACTGTTCTCGATCTCCACTTTCGTGAGTAGCTGCGCCACCTCTTCTAACGCAGGCGACTCGATGAAGTCCGCGGCTTTGTCCTGGCAGGCTAGTAGCGACTCCACTTCCCGTCGAAGCTCTTCGTCATGTTCACAGGCCTGTTCCAGAAACACGGCCTGTTCGCCCGGCCGGCGCTCGAGCGCGGAATGATACAGGCGTTCGACCCGTTGCCATCGCTCATTTTCCATGAGTCCCATCCTTACTCAATTCGCGGAAGAGCCAAACCTTCGCCACTTTCCAGTCCCGCATGACCGTCTCTACCGAGACATCTAGCACCTGCGCTGTCTCGGCGACGCTCAGCCCACCGAAGAAACGCAGTTCCACGACGCGGCTTTTGCGTTCATCGATCACGGCCAGCGCGTTCAAGGCGTCATCCAGGGCCACAATCCCCGCAGCCCGTTCCCGTCCGCCGAACAGGGTTTCATCGAACGCGAAGTGGATAGCATCGCCCCCTCTCTTTAGAAAGCGTCGGGAGCGGGCAAAATCTGTCAACACCCGCCGCATTAAATTTGCGCAGATGGCAAAAAAGTGGTTCCGATTCTGCCAGCTCATTCCCTGGAAATCCGCCAGACGGACATAAACCTCATTAATCAGAGCTGTGGTCTGGAGGGTGTGACTGGTCCGCTCACGGGCCATGTAGCGGTGCGCGGTGCGGTGTAGTTCCTGATAAACCAGCGGCACTAGCTTTTCCAGAGCAGCGGCATCGCCCTCGTTCCAGGCGCTCAACAGTGCGGTAACGTCGTGGCCCGCGTGCTCCATCATGCAAGCCCCTGTCGCGGTTCAAGTGAAGTGGTCGGAATCTTAACACACCTCTCCGCCGCTCGAATTTCTACTTTCGCGAAATTGCGGTTGCAGTTTCTCGTGCCATTCCGCGCTTTAGACGAGTGAAGAGTGATGGACACAGGCCGGGCTCACCTGGGCTGACTTCGGGAGCGCCGTCCAATTGGACCTGGCTGACAGCGAAAGACTATGGAGGCCTCAGCGATGGCTGAACTTACGCACAGTCCTCTCCGAATCGCCGCGGACGAATATAGGAGGAAGTTACGTTGAGTCCAATCAGCTACGTTACCCAGTCAATAGGAGACAGTCATGCCACGAATCAACTTTGCTAAATTGCTCTTAGTCGTTGTGCTCACCTTTAGCGCACAGCTCGCATCGGCTTTCACGCTCATCACCGTCTACCAAGTGGGCCACTGCAAGTTCAGGTTAAAGAAAATTCCAGCCTACAACACCATCTCGGATGCACTCGCGGCCACTCCGGCCCCGGATGTTGTCGAGGTTTGCCCCGGCACCTATAACGAACAAATCGAGATCACGCGGCCGGTTATTTTGGAGGGTATCAAGTCGGCTGACTCGGACCAGGTGATTATCGCGCCTCCGGCCGGTGGGTTTGTGCAAAATGCAAAAAATTATTTTGGGGAATTCATCGCCGCGCAGATATGGGTCAACAATGCGACCGGACCAGTCACTATCACTGATATCACGCTGGATGCCGCCAACGAACTGGAGGTCTTTGGCGCAGATGTCACTGGAATCTTCTACCAAAACTCTGATGGGACGGTAAACCGGGTCACGGCTCGAAACCAGGCATACGGAGTCTGGCTGGAAGGAGGTGCCCAATCGGTCACGATCGAGAGCAGCAGCATCCACGACTTCTCCCACATTGGGATCTTCGTCCTACCCCCCTCTCAGACGCCAAAATTCACTGCGATTATAGGGGACAACGTCTTGAAGAGCTCGCAACAATTCTCGACCGGGGTCGATTTATGGTTTGTTACTGCTGAAGTCACGAATAACCTCGTCACTGACGCCGTCACGGGCATTTTGGTAGGGAATGGAACGATCGGCTCCAAGATATCCGGCAACACATTGACCGACAATCAGGTAGGAGTTGTGGTCGCCACGCTGGATGGGGTAAGCCTGACGTCCAACAAGATATATAACAGCACTGGTCAGGCCATTACTTTGGAGTCGCCTATAGGGGTAGAGGATATAGTGGGCAACAGCATCATCAACACCCCGGTCGGAATCGAGTTCAACTGCCTCGCTAACGGAAACGTGAAGTCCAATACTATTATCGATGCCGGAACGGCCCTCGACATGGTCCCCTTGGCGACGACCTCAAACAACTCGTATTCCAACGTAGGTACGATTCGAACCGGCGGTTGCCCGTGAAGCATATTCTGATTGGGTGGCCAGGCCCAGATTTTCAGTGGGCACCTTCGCTAAAGAGAAGCCTCGCGCATCAGGGCGGGTGGCCCATTCAAGCCTGATTTTGGCTTGAGTGGGGCTCTGCAAATTGATCATCTCGGCGAACAAGACAGGGAGTAGATCCAATTCCCCACACAACGAAAACCGCGTTGTGTGGGCCACCCGCCCGGATCGCCATGAGCAGACGGGAGGTTCTGGCGACGGAACTTTGCCGCGCCTGAGAACCTGGACAGTGTCCAATCAAATGGAACCAGGGGGCTTGCCGGCGCGTATGTTGATAGGGAGCGTGGCACCGATTGCTCCATAACTATTTTGGGTTTACCGCAAAGTAGCTCCGGGGAGGAAATATGCGCAACATGGCCAAAACAGCCTTCGTAGGAATCCTACTGGTGACATCAGCAGTCGCCGGATTAGGGCAGAGTCGGGGCTCGCTGGTGGTGGTTTTGAAAGATGGCCATCGCAAGAGTTTTTCCGTGGCCGAGATCACCAGGATTGAGTTCAAAGCCAAAGACATCGTGGTTTTTAAGAGCGGCGGGCAGCAGAGTTTCCCCCTTGCCGACGTCCAAAGCTTCGACTTCGACACCTCTGCCGCCACGTCATTTGCGCCGGGACGAAACCATTTTCTCGGCAAATGGAAAGTAGGTGTGGGTGGTGGAAGTGCTGGAATACAAGGACACTTCTATATCACGCTGAAGCCGGATGGCGAGGCAGTTAAAACTTTGGGCGCGCCTCACGGCGCATGGACCGTGGTTGAGGGCGAGGCGCGCATCACCTGGGATGACGGCTGGCGCGATGTTATACGCCGGGCTGGCACAGGCCACGAGAAGGTGGCCCACGAACCCGGAACCAGTTTCTCTGACGCCTCAACCTATGTTGCCGACGCCGTTCGGGTTGAAGCTAGACCTATCTGAGTAGGGCGGGTGGCCCATTCAAGCCTGATTTTGGCTTGAGTGGGGCTCTGAAATTGATCATCTCGGCAAACAAGACAGGGAGCAGATCCAATTCCCCACACAACGAAAACCGCGTTGTGTGGGCCACCCGCCGGAAAATGCTAACCAAAGAGGAACTGCCATGAGCCGTCGAGGCACACCCAGCGCTGCGCGCCGAACCAGCTGGTGGGAATCTCAGGAATATGAAGTAGGATGTGGCCACGCTCGCACACCAGTTCGGTGCCGTTCCACTCAAGGAAGGTTCGCGATGGCTGCCCAACCTGAACGGGATGTGCCATAGGTCCGAGGCAAATAGGGCAGCGACGCTTCTGGTCGCGGCATGCCCATGTCAGGCCTATAAGGCAGAGTGCAACGGAAGACGTAGCCTGTACGTAGGGCGACGATGGCGAAAAGGGTGGCACAAGCAAGCAAGCCAGATCCATGGAAGCGTAAAAAGCAATTGCCGAGCAGATCGGGATCTTCGCGAACAGGAATGCCCAAAACCATCCTCTTCTGGCCAGAGACGGCTTTTGCGAACCACTGTCGTACTCGCCTATAGATGGTCGGCTGACGAAAGGCAGCACCAGGAACCCCAGCAAAATTCCGCCTACGGACAGCCCCCAACGGCCATCGTCGATGTACCCGGCTCGGCTTAGATGACCCACGATAAATTCTGATTTACTACTCCCAACCTGCGGATCAGGACCCAAAAGCCACGCGTTCGCCCTTCCAGGAAAGCCCATCGAGTCGCGCGATGCGACTCCGACAACGATGGCGTCCACGGAACCCACGTGCAATTTGGCTCCGGCTATGTTTAGCTTGCGCCCGAAGTTGCGTATCCATGTGTCCTGACTCAGCACAATGTGCGGCAGACTATCAGGAACTCTTGTGATGCCATCGGTGAACAGGACTGGAAGATGGAGCACGTCGAAGAAATCGGATCTAGCCTGCGCCACTGTCCATTTGCTCCCTGGCATCTTTTCGGACCAAACCGAGTCCTGCGTGATCTGGTACTGCGAGAATCCATCGAAAAGCAGTCTCGCAGCTTCAAAGGACCCTCGGCCAACTGTCAGGTCGAAAGGACAGTCACAGGGTGTGCCTGTGTCCGACACACGCCTTGGGTAAACCTGAATCCGCGACATTCCCGCAGCCACGCGAGATGACATGTGGGCGATTCCCCAACTAACGAGCAAGGCCCCTATCAACAGAAGAAGACACACATATGGCGAGCCAGCGACTCGCGAAAGGGGCCGTTGTTTTTGCCATAACCGCCTTCTAAGCCAGATTGCATCCTGGTATGCTCCCAAACAGAATGCAGTGGCTTCTCGAATGGATCTGGACCTAGCGTTGGCTTTGCACGAACATTCCCGTAGCACGTACCACAATTCGGTTCGCCATTCATGCCACCACTGTGAACGAAGCGAGCCGGGTACCAGTAAAGAGGCGCCCCACAACAGCCCCAGGTGGGCGCGACCTATGGCAGATTGCAGAGGCGAAATCGTCATGCCTTTGCCTCCACGGTTGGGATCAATCGCTCAATGAGTGGATAGCGCTTGCTTGATACCTCAAGAGCAGCTTTTCCGCTAATCGTAAGCTGGTAGTACTTCCGGGGTGGCCGTTGCTCGCGGTCTGCGATAGCCTGCCTCTCCCAACGAGAGCGTATCAGTTGGTCTTCCTCCATACGCCGCATGGCCGGATATATGGTGCCGCTGGGAAGGCCAGTCATTTCCATAATCGAGAATCCGTAAACAAAACCAGAATCAATCGCCTTCAGGATCAGAGCGGTGATGTGCGTCAGCCTGGAATCTCTGGCCATGGGTCCATTGTACCTATGTAGATTTCTACTTGACAAATTATGAGTGGCTTGGCTATAACGAGGTCTACATAGGGTTGCTGATTTGGCGTGAAATGCGGCACTTGCTTTTAAGGAGAAACTTGGATGAAAGCAACTAGGCTCTACAGAACTGCTAGTGGTTTGCTTTTTCTATGGGCTGTAGGCAACACGTATGGACTCTTGATGTTCTGGCATGTTGCAGGCTCGATGAGTCCTGTTCGTTTTCCAGTCGGTCACTCCGGCTTTTCTTACGCCCAGGTCGTACTTGGCTATGAAGTGTTCTGCTCTTTCTGTGTTCTGTTTGCAGCGTACCTGGCTTGGCACTTGGGCACGCTGGCTCGAACAATGCCTAAAGCCATTGGAGGCATGGGGTGGATTCTCTTCGCGTACTCACTGGTCGGAGTCTATATAAGTTGGATCAACTTCTCCGGTTTTGTGCTGCTACTTACGGCTGTAATTGCTATCTGCATCGGCTGGGCCACTTGGCTGACGAAAGGACATGGGCAGATGCAACTGGGAAACGAACGAGCCTTGGCTTAGGCGATTCTTCGCCGAAGGGAGGTGGTCGTGGCCGATCTTGATCTGCTGCCCGAACCCGAGTCCCGCAACCAGGTGCCTGATTGGGCTATTCGCGTCAGCGTCGCGATTCTTTACTTCCTTATTGGTGTTGGCAAATTCTCATCCAGCCCTGGCTCACACTGGGTGACACTGTTTGAACAGATTCATGCTGGCCAATGGTTCCGGTATTTCACGGGAATAGTTGAAAGCAGTGCCGCTCTGTTAGTACTGATCCCGCGTGCGGCAATTTTTGGACTACTCCTGCTCGCTTGCACCATGTTGTGCGCCAGCCTGATTGTCGCCATCCTACTTCACCAGCCTGGAGAAGCTGCCTTTCCGGGATTACTGTTTCTGGTTCTCGCGGTCATCTGTTGGAAACGCAGGTCCCACGAGAGCAACAGTTAGCTTCTTGTTGGTCGGCAATCCTTCTTTTGGGGATTACTTCCCGCTTGCCTGTAATCCAGGAGTTTCTGGAATCGCACACAAGCCGGCTTCAGTACTGATTCTCCCAAGCATGCCTTCGCCGGCACTTGTCCGAGATGATAGAAAGGATCGCTACGGGACCGGAAGACGTGAAAAAATCAAGTTAGGGCCGCAGATGAACTCCGATGAACGCGGATGACCTACGGTGTTTTCTATCGGCGTTCATCCGCTTTCATTAGGGGCACCCACTGGATTCGCGCTGGAAGGACTACGAGATGCGGAAAGGGTTTACGAGAAAACCACAAGCGGACGAGCCCGCGACGCCAGTCAAGAACTACATAACGCCGAGCGGGCTGGAGCGCCTCAAAGATGAGCATCGGTTTCTGCTTACCAGGGAACGCCCGGCCGTGACGGAGGTGGTGGCGTGGGCCGCCAGCAACGGCGATCGTAGTGAAAACGCCGACTATCAGTACGGCAAGCGGCGGCTGCGGCAGATCGATGGGCGGATTCGCTTTCTGACGAAGCGAATCGAAGCCGCGGAAGTGGTGGACCCGGAAGCCCGGAGAGCCGGGCAAGCAGCTACGAGGGCATTCTTCGGAGCGACCGTGCGCTATGCCAATGCCGCGGGAGCGGAGCGAGTGGTGAGCATCGTTGGCACCGACGAAATTGATCTCAACCGCAACCACATCAGTTGGGTGTCACCTCTGGGGCGCGCGTTGATGAAGTCGGCAGCGGGCGACAGCGTAGTCCTTCAGTTGCCGGGCGGTACAGAATACCTGACCGTGCTGGAAGTGCGTTACGAGCGCATTTCCGTGGAACCGTTCCGTGAACCACCCGGATCCGAGGCTGGATCCGAGGCCTCGGCAAAGAGACTCCCTCGCCGACGCTAAATCCACCTGACGAAGAAACAGCGAGATTAGCTTATCTGCAATGGGGTGGCTGGCCCACCTTTGCGGCGTAAAGGTGGCTTCCTGCTTGCGCCTTTTGCTTTTTATGCGGCGCGGACACTCTTGTCCGCGTTTTCTTATTTCCAGACAATTCGTGGCTTGCCCATCAGCTGTGAGCCGACATATAGGCTCGCAGAATGGCATTAATGCGAGTTTGATAGCCCTCTTGCTGACGGAACCATCTCAGTAAGTCCGCATCCAGGCGCATAGTGACGATTTGCTTGGGCACCGGCCAGACGACTTTGGCATGTTCCCAGAACTTTTCGTCGGTGGCCTGCGCGTCGGGATCAGAAGCAATCCCTTTGCGAATTTCCGAGTTACTCATGCGCCGCAGCCGTTCCCAGTCGGTGTTTCTGGAAGCTTTAGCTTTCGACGTTCTGCCAGTAGTGGCGCCTTTCGTGCGCCTGCGATCGCCACGCTGAAATGATGCGTCTCTCATCTTCTCCCCTGTCCGTATATATGGCGGTTATTTCGAGGCCATTCACCAGGCCTATGGCGTATACCCTAACTTCGCCGTAGTTGAACCTATCATCCACCTGCTCAACCGTCGGCCCTTCAAAGATGCGAGCCGCGTCCTCGAAGGCAATGCCGTGCCCGCTGGACGTTGCGGCGGTCTTTATCTTCATCCCAAAGATATCGCATAAGATGTATTTACACAATGTCAATATGGCCCGGGGGCGGTTAGCCTTCGCGATCACGGTGGGCCTGGCTTTGTGCCATTGTCAATCTAGGAGAGGAGCGACTAAAAGATGTGACGGATGAACCCCGAATTCCCTCATCCCCCAAATTCTTGTCAAGGGGTCTAAACCACCCAATTCCCGCCATGTCGCACATTCCATTCCGAAAATAAAGTTGAAAAGGGTGGCATGATTAGCAGAGTCAATCCGATATAATATAACTATAAGATTAAAGGGCGTGGGCTTCTTGCCTGCGCCTTTTGCTTTTTATGTGGCGCGGACACTCTGTCCGCGTTTTTTTATTTTCAGGTATTTCGCGGGCGAGGGCGCCCGCGCCACACATTCACAAATTCTGAACATAGGGGAGAGATGACGCTCATGCCTAACGCGTGCGCACAATCCACAAGATGGATGAAAAAACTGATATTGGGACTGCAAAGCGCGCCGCAAGTCGCCTGGCGCATTCCGAAGATACACTCAGCAGCAAAGAACTGGGAGACCTGGGCGAACTGGCGTTTATTCTTGCTGCCACTGCGAAGGGCCTGCCCGTAGCCAAACCGTTCGGCGATTGCCGCCGTTACGATCTCATCGTCGATTCCGGTCGCCGCCTGTTGCGCATTCAAGTGAAGTCGGCGTTCAGCCGCTCCAACAGGGGGAGCTACCAAGTGCAGGCTTCCCGGCATACGGCCCCAACTCGCCTGCCATATTCGGCTGACGAGATCGATTTCGTAGCCGCCTACATCGCACCCAGAGATATTTGGTATCTCGTGCCGGTCGGCGTACTGCTCACGGGACCGTGCATCTGTTTATACCCCGACGGGACAAAAAAGAAGAAAGACGAGGGGACCGCAAGGTATGAGAAGTACCGAGAAGCGTGGCATTTGCTGGATGAGCGTCGGAAGCCTAGCGAAGAAACGTCTGGCATGCGGCTCAGGTAAAGCAGATTCCTCGCGCCATAGGCTGACGGCGATAAAGCTTTGAAGGGCTAGGAATGACAAGGGTTTTGCTTTCACAGGTGGAATTCGTAAATCCGGCAATTCATAAATTCGTCACTCGAAGCCAAGCTCTTTCCATTTCTTATCGACAAGCGCCTTGGTCTTCTCGTCCATCAGGATTTCATCCGGCCAGGGACGGGTGAAGCCTTCACTCGGCCATTTGCGAGTGGCGTCTATGCCCATCTTCGAGCCGTAGTTGGGAAGGCGCGAGGCGTGGTCGAGAGAGTCAACCGGGCCGAGAGTGAATTGAATATCCCGCTCGGGGTCGATGTGATTGAGAGCTTTTAACGTTACGTCGGGGATGTCCTGAACGTTGACGTCCTGATCGACGACGACGATGCACTTAGTAAACATCGCTTGTCCCAGCGACCAGACGGCGTTCATAACTTTGCGCGCCTGTCCGGGATAAGACTTCTTGATGGAGACAATCATGAGATTGTGAAACACACCTTCGACGGGCAGATTGATATCCACAATTTCTGGGATCGTGAGCTTCATCAGCGGCAGGAAGATGCGCTCGACGGCCTTGCCCATCCAAGCGTCTTCCATGGGAGGCTTACCAACGATGGTCGTGGAATAAATCGGATCCTTGCGGTGGGTGATACAACTGAGATGAAAAACGGGATACAAATCTTCCAGCGAATAAAAACCGGTGTGGTCTCCAAAAGGGCCTTCAGTGCGGAGTTCGTCAAGATGGACATGCCCTTCGAGAACAATCTCTGAAGTTGTGGGAACTTCGAGGTCAACCGTCTCGCACTTGACGAGCTCTACCGGCTTCTGGCGCAGGAATCCGGCAATGAGGTATTCCTCGACATCGGGAGGCGCAGGCACGATAGCAGAAAACGTTATCGCAGGATCGGTGCCGATGGCGACAGCAACTTCCATTTTGCCGGCAGGCCTGTCGCCCTCGATGAGCACTGATCCGCCAGAAGAACGCGCCATAACATCCACCGCCGCGCCGCTGCCAGCCGCCGCTCGCATGCGCTCGCGATAATGCTCCGCGGCAACCTTTTGACGTTGCCAGTGTAGCGCTGCGTTTTGTCCGTCATAGACCTGCATTCTGTAAACACCTACATTGCGCTTTCCAGTGTTTGGATCGCGGGTGACTACGCAAGGCAGAGTGATGAAGCGGCCGGCATCTTTCGGCCAGCATTTTAGGATTGGAAAATCGTCCAGCGAGAAATTGTCGCGGCGGATGACTTCCTTGCAGGGGCCGGTCGGAACGGTCTTGGGAAAGAATTTGCCCATTTCGGCGAGCATGGGCAGCATCTTTACCTTGTCGAGAAAACCCTGTGGGGACTTCACGTCCATGAATTGACGGATGCGGTTGGCGATTTCATCCAGCGAGTTGACTTCGAGGGCGAGGTTCATGCGGCGTACGGATCCGAATTGATTGATCAGAACCTGTGCGCCGGGATGGCCTTTGATGTTTTGGAAGAGGAGTGCGGGACCGTGGTTCTTGCTGACGCGATCGGCGATCTCGGTGATTTCCAGAATGGGATCGACTTCAGCGGAAATCTTTTTCAGTTCTCTGGCGCGATCGAGAGTGGAGATCCAGGCGCGCAAATCGTCGTAGGCCAAAAAAACCTCTTTCCGTAACTAGGTCTGTGCAGCCGAACGCAGCTCGAAAGCGATTTAGGGAAGGCACGGCCTCGGCCGTGCCGTAAACCCCATTGAGGTGAATATCGGCACGACTGGAAGTCGTGCCCTCCCGTCGTGCCTAGGAATGCAGCAGGAATTATATATTCAGCCGCGCTTGATCTCGACATAACAACTCTCCAAACAAAAAGGACACCACTATGACAGAAACGACGGACACTGGCGGAACTGTGTCTGCGAAGCTGCAGGCGCCCAGAGGACTCGATCAAATCGTCGCTACTTTCGGAAACATCCAGAACTACATTCAAACGGACGGAACGCTGGACCCGCGCTGGCAGATAGATTCTTTGGACTACATCGCACTGCCCGTCCCGCTCATGCTTTCGTACGATCATTCGAAAACCATCACGCATTTCCGATGTCACAAGCTTTTGGTCGAAATACTAGAAACTGTCTTCGTCGAGATTAAAAGCAAAGGGCTGGAACCAGATTTATTCAGTTTTGGAGGTTGTTTCTCATTCCGTCCTCAACGAACCGGGAACAAATTATCGACGCACAGCTGGGGAATTGCCATTGACCTGAATTCGGAGAGCAACGGCCAAGGGACGGCGGGCGATATGAATCCTGGAATCATTTCCGTTTTTCAGGACGCGGGATTTGAGTGGGGTGGCGAGTGGTCGGGACGCAGCAAAGACCCGATGCACTTTCAATTTTGCACGGGATATTAGTTAGCGGAGAAATGGCTTCCTACAAAGAAAGCCCTCGATTTTCGGGTGCACGGATTCCCACTCGTCGAAAACGGCGACGAATTGGGCACCCTCGATGGCGATGATTTTCACAAAGATCGATACCTTTCGTTGACTTGCTTGCCAACACTCCTTAAGATGGCTGGCCTGGGTCCATGGCCGAACAGACTGTTTCCCACTACCGGTTGATCGAGAAGCTTGGTGGTGGCGGAATGGGCGTCGTCTATCAGGCCGAGGACACCCGTCTTGGCCGTTTCGTTGCCCTCAAATTTCTGCCCGACGATGTGGCCCGCGATCCGCAGTCGCTGGAGCGCTTTCGCCGCGAGGCTCGCGCCGCCTCGGCCTTGAATCATCCAAACATCTGCACGGTTTATGACGTCGGCGAACATGATGGCCGCGCCTTCATCGCCATGGAGTATTTGGACGGCCTGACCCTGAAACATCGCATCGCAGGCCGGCCGCTCGAAATCGATGTGCTGCTCTCGTTGGCTCTTGAAATTGCTGACGCGCTTGATGCGGCGCACTCGAAAGGCATTGTGCATCGCGACATAAAACCGGCAAATATTTTTGTGACACAACGCGGTCATGCGAAGATCCTCGACTTTGGGCTGGCGAAGATCAATGCGGCGGACAACCTGGGCAAGGACATAACTGTCGGCGAAACCAGAGAACACCTCACAAATCCGGGGACGGCAATGGGCACGGCTGCTTTTATGTCTCCGGAACAGGCGCGAGGAAAAGATTTGGACCGGCGCACTGATCTTTTCTCGTTCGGCGCCGTGCTGTATGAGATGGCGACTGGATCGCAGCCGTTTCGCGGGGAGACTACGGCGGTTTTGTTCGATTCCATTCTTCGTGGAACTCCGACGGCGCCAGTCAGACTAAATCCAAACCTTCCGCTAAAGCTTGAAGAAATTATTAATAAGGCGATGGAGAAAGATCGCGATCTGCGTTATCAACATGCCTCCGACATGGCTGCGGATTTGAAGCGATTGAAGCGAGATACTGAATCCAGCCGCAGCGCGATTCCAGCCGCAGCGGACTCGCCGGTTAGTCAGGAACAGAGTCTCGGCTCCATGACTCAGCGGCAGGCATCCGTTTCGGGTATTTCGGGACAGCCGGCATCGGCCCGATCCTCCAGCCAAGACATCGCGGTGCCGTCGGCGCGATGGATGTGGAAAGTCATTGCCGCTCTCGTGCTGGCAAGTGGGGTGCTTGGGGCCGCGACGTGGTATTGGCGTTCTCGCGCGAAGCCACAACTCACGGAAAAGGACACGATCGTCCTCGCCGACTTCGCCAACAGCACCGGAGACGCAGTATTCGATGACGCGCTGAAACAGGCGCTTGCCGTCGAACTCGAGCAATCGCCGTTCTTGAATGTGTTGTCACAGCGGCGCGTGAACGAAACTCTACAGCTCATGGGACGCTCGCCAACCGATCGCGTAACCAGGGATGTCGCCCAGGAAATCTGCCTGCGCACCGGCAGCAAAGCATTGTTGGCGGGATCAATATCTCAACTCGGAAGCCAATATGTTGTCGGGCTCGAAGCGGTAAATTGCGGCAACGGCGACACGCTGGCAAAAGTGCAATCGGAGGCGTCCAGCAAGGAAGAAGCGGTAAAAGCACTGAGCAGCACGACGGCTAACCTCCGAACTACGCTGGGAGAGTCCCTGGCGTCGGTGCAGAAATTCGATGTCCCCATCGAAGCGACTACGCCTTCCCTCGAAGCACTCAAGACTTTCAGCATGGGAGTGCGCACACAAAGTGAAAAGGGCGATGCCGTAGCAGTGCCATTCCTTAGGCGCGCGATCGAACTAGATCCGAATTTCGCGATGGCGTACGCGCGCCTCGCAGTCTCCTACGGCAACCTTGGGCAACCGGGACTCGCGGCTGAAAATCTGAAGAAGGCATACGCGCTGCGCGACCACGTCAGCGAGCGCGAAAAATTCCACATCACCGCCGACTATTACGCCTTCGCTACCGGCGAACTCGAAAAAGAAGCGCAAACCTACGAGCTGTGGATTCAAAGCTATCCCCGGGACCCGATCCCACATATCAATCTCGGTTCGAATTCCGCGGCCATGGGCGACTATCAGAAAGCCGCGGAGGAAAACGAAATCGCGGACCGTTTGGACCCGAATAACGTCGTAGCTCACGAAAATCTGATGGGGTGTTACCTTGCGCTGAACCGGTTTGACGATGCCAGGAGGGTGTTCGATCACGCAATAGCGCAAGGTCTCGACTCCGGTACGTTGCGTTTATTTATGTACTTCTACGCATTCCTCCGCGGGGATACGGGACAAATGCAGCAGCAGGTAGCATGGTCCTCGGGGAAACCCGGAGCAGAGGATCCACTGCTATCCGCGCAATCTGATACCGAGGCCTATTTCGGCCATTTGGCAGCTGCACGAGACTACTCACGTCGCGCCATCGACTCGGCTATTCGCGCAGACTCCAAAGAAACTGCCGCTTACTGGCAAGTCAATGGTGCAATTCGCGAAGCTGAATTCGGAAACACGCAGATCGCGAAAGAGGATGTGGCGGCGGCACTGAAGTTAGCTCCCGGTCGCGATGTGAAATTACTGTCGGCCTTGACGCTGGCGCGTATCGGAGACACGGCACAGGCAAAGGCTCTCATCGAAGGACTAGAAAGAACCGAAGCCTCTAACACAGTTCTCAAGCTTTACTGGCTGCCCACTCTGAAGGCGGCTACAGAGATCAATGCCGGCCATCCTGATGAGGCTCTGGTGTTACTGGAAGCAGCAGCGCCAAATGAGATGGGCGAACCACCCCCGGTGCAAATCGGAACGATGTACCCTGCCTATCTCAGAGGGCAGGCCTATCTTGAATCCAAGAACGGTGCGGCCGCTGCTGTGGAGTTCAAGAAGCTCGTCGACCATCCGGGAATTGTTGTCAACTATCCCACTGGAGTTCTGGCTCGGCTTGGTCTAGCCCGCGCCTATGCGCTCTCCGGAGACACCGTGAAGAGCCGCTCCGCTTATCAGGAGTTCTTGGGACTTTGGAAGACTGCCGATCCGGATATTCCCATCGTGAAAGCTGCAAAAGAGGAAGTCGCAAAATTGCAGTGAATCCGTTGCTTATCCGCTGGCTGGTGTGAGAAGGCGGCGCAGGCCCCTCAGGCCTGTGCTCGCAAGCACCCGAGACTCGATCGCAGCGCTGGAAGCGCTGCGCCACCCAAAAGCTGTAAACAAATTCCAAACCTACTAGCAAACTCCAAATCTGCAAACAGACTCCCAGCTTGCGAACAAAACTACTCGAAGCGCGCTTCGTATATATTTGCATGATGCGTGACACTGCGAAACGCCGAGTCATGATTACCGGGATGGGTGTGGTCAGCCCTAATGGGACCGGGAATTCTGCTTTTTCTGAGGCGATACAGGCGGGTAAGAGTGGCGTGAGGCGTATTTCTCGGTTTGATCCTTCCGAGATTCCGGTGCAGATCGCGGGCGAAGTTCGAGACTTCGACGAGCTGGATTGGGTCGAAAAGCGCGAGCGCAAGCATGTTTCGCGAGTATTGCCCTTAGCTCTGGCGGCTGCGACTGAGGCATTCCGCGAAGGCGGCATAGATCCGAGTTCCCTTTCCCTCGAGGAAAAGCGGCGCTGCGGCGTGATTCTTGGATCCGGAGGCGGATCGCAGGAGTTCACCGAGGAGCAATACCGGCTATTTTTCCGTCGGCAGTACAAGTCGATGAGTTTGTTTTGCGTGCCCACTGGAGTTATGGGAACGTTGTCGAGCGAACTCAGCGTGCGCTTCGGATTGCGGGGCGCGAGTCACATGATCACGACGGGATGTACGTCGTCCACCGATGCGTTTGGATATTCGGTGCGCCAGATTCAGTCCGGGCGATTGGACATGGTGCTGAGCGGCGGAGCGGATGCGCCGATTGCGCTGGGAATCGTCAAGGGATTTATCCTGATGAAGATTTTGACTGATTCATGGAACGACGCACCGGAGCGGGGATCGCGCCCATTCTCGATGGATCGAGATGGCTTTGTTCTGGCGGAAGGCGCGTGGATGTTCGTGCTCGAAGAATACGAGCATGCGCGTGCGCGCGGGGCAAAGATGCTGGCCGAAGTTTGCGGATATGGATCGACCTGCGAAGCTTTTCATCGCGTGCGCCTGGAGGAATGCGGCGAGGAACCGGCACGAGCGATTGGGCTGGCGATGAAAGAAGCGGGAATTTCAGCGGATGATGTCGACTACGTGAATCTGCACGGCACGTCGACGCAGCTGAACGATCGCATCGAGACGCGGGCATTGAAGCTGGCGCTGGGAGAGGCGGCGGCGCAGGTTCCGATGTCAGGATTGAAGTCGCAGATTGGCCATCCTCAAGGAGCTTGTGGAGCGGCCGGAGTCGCCGCAACAATCGTTGCGATGCGAAACGCGCAGATTCCGCCGACGATCAATCTGGATAAGCCCGACCCAGAATGCGATTTGGACTACGTTCCGGATATCGGCCGAAAACAAACCATCGAGCATGCGATTTGCAATTGCATAGCGTTTGGGTCGAAGAATTCGGCGTTGGTGCTGAGGAATTCTGCGTGAGAACAGGGGAAAGCCGCCGGGGTGCGCTCGACCGGACAGCCCCATCGACTACGCTCAGGGCAGGCTTGGGCGGCTGTCCCTACGTGATTGGGAGAGAGGATCAAAGGAGAGGATAAAAAATGGCTGATTTGCAAACAACCATCGTCTCGGGATTCTTGGAACGCTATACGACTCTTGCCGGATTAGTGGCCGAGCTGGCGGCACCCCTTAGCGAGGAGGATTTCTGGCGCAGGCCTTTTCCCTTCGGCAACAGTTTTGGACACTTGGTTCTTCACGTGACAGGAAACTTGAACTACTACATCGGCGCGGAAATTGGGGAGACTGGATACGTTCGCGATCGCGAGCGGGAGTTTACCGAGACGAATTATCCGGGCAAGAAAGAATGTTTAAAGAAGTTCGAGGAAGCGGTTGATGTCGTGCTGAAGACTTTGATGGCGCAAACGATCGACGACTGGGAGAAAGACTACACCGCAGCTGGCGAAGCGGATGCGAAGAATCGGATGACTATATTCTTGCGATGCGCAACGCATCTGCATCACCATGTAGGGCAGATGATGTATTTGGGGTACGAATTGAAGCGGGAAGCTGCACAGGAATCAGTAGAGGGCGCAGCATAAACCTAGTTTTCGCGACCGAGGCCCATTCGACTTCCCCTCGACTACGCTCAGGGCTTCGGCTAAAGCGGGGCAGGTCTGCGCCACACGAACTTAGGCGAACAAGTGCATTACAGTGCTCTCGATCTTTGGCCATGCGGCCGAGTGCGGATCGATCAGATCAAGATGGCCGGCGGAAGCGATTTCCAGATAGTGCGCGTCCTCTCCGCGACTTCTTTTTTGTTCAGCATAGTTGCGGCTCAACGAGGACGGAACCACATCATCGGAGGCGCCGTGAATGAGCCACTGCGTGGCTCTGATTGAAAGCTGCATGGGGTCGGCTTCGCGATAGTGTTCGCTGACTTCCTTTGGCGTTCCGCCGAGAAATTCCCCAACAGCGTTATTCCCAAGATCCATATCCCACGCCTGCTGCATGTCAACAACGCCAGCCAATGAAATAACGCGTTTCAGGGACGTCTCGCGGGCGGCGAGGCAAAGGGCAAGTTGCGCCCCGGCCGAGTGTCCCATTACTAAAAGCCTGTTGGGATCGAGATTGTATTTGGAGGCGATCTGCGAGATGAAACGATATCCGTTTCGAATGTCCTGGAAGGTTCCCGGCCATCCGCCGCCGGGATTTCCGATGCGGCGATATTCTAGATTCCAGGTTGCGACCCCTCTCGAAACGATCTCCTCGCAAACTGGATTGCCTAAAGTGAAATCGTACTCGCCCCTCCAAAAGCCGCCGTGAATGTGCATCACGACAGGAAAAGGACCTGGGGAAGACGGTACGCGCAGCTCTCCGAATTGATTGGGACCGCCTCCATAAGGAATACGCGTGGCGGAGGCACTGTTGAGTTCGGTCGCGGACATAGTCACGGAGCAGCGTGGGAAAGCAGATTCCTCGGTGCTTGACGCCACCTCGGAACGACAACAAGCCGTTTTTACTGGCCCTTCAATTTCAGCTTCGATTTATTTTCTTCGAGGAACTCGCGCAGCTTTTCGGCGGCTTCGAGAAGACGCGCCCACTGCTCGTAGTAGAGTGTGACGGGAAAGCGCCCGAGCCCGTAAACGCTCACGCCTCCTTTTTCGCTTACCCGAAATTCCAAACTGCCAGTGCGGCGCGGCTGCTTTTCCAGCTCAGCCAGGCGAGCTTTTAATTCTTCGTAAGTAGGTTCAGGCATTTTTCATTTCCTCAAGTGGTAGTTACGGAATCTGAAAGCGAAAAACAAATAGCGATTACCGTCTTCGACAGCAGGGACAAGTCGCGAAACAGCGTGATTCTTTCAAGGTATTGTAAATTTAAATCGAGCTTATCGGGGAGGATAACATTTGCATAAAACCGCTCGGGATCCGCCTTCAGGCCGAGCGCATACTCCTCCCGCGCATATTTGATTGACGCAGAATCGGTCATCCCAGGCCGAACGGTTAGAACTCTTCTCTGTCTATCCGTGTAATGCGCGACGTAGCGAGGCAACTCAGGACGCGGGCCGACTAAGCTCATTTCTCCTTTTAGGACATTCCAGAGTTGTGGCAGTTCGTCGACTTTCACAAAACGTAAAACTCTGCCGAGCGCGGTTATCCTCGGATCTCCGTGCGCCGTAATTGCCAGTTGTTTTTTGGCGCCATCACGCATCGAGCGGAATTTGGCGATTCGAAATAATCTCCCTTCCCTGCCAACGCGCTGCTGTGAGAAGAATATTGGTCCGGAAGAAGTCAGTTTGATCAAAAGGGAGACAACTATAAATAGAGGAGACAGTAATAGCAGGGCGATCGCGGACGTGAACGCATCAAACATCCGTTTGCCCCGGCGCGCATAAAATCCCGGGGCGGAGGCAGTGTGGGAGAATCTTATTCCTCGGGAAATGGCCTGGTCATTGAGCTGTGCGATGCCCACAATTAGTCCGTCCTTAGATATGCACTGAGTCATTTGATCCTATACGCGGTGTGCTGTCACCGCACGAACGAATCGACAACTTCGGCGATGGATGAGATCACATGTTGGATTTCCGCTTCATTCATGGTTGGGTAAATGGGTAACGAGATGTAACGACGGTATTCTCGTTCGGCAACAGGCAGGTCCCCTTCACTGTATCCATAACGCTTTTGATAGGCAGGCTGAAGATGCAGCGGAATGAAATGAACGCTCGCATGCACTCCTCGTTCCGCCAATTCCTGAATAAATTTATCGCGGCTTATGCGCATCAAACCTGTTTGCAGACGCAACACATACAAGTGCCACGAACTTTCCCGATCGGGTTGGGCCGGTGGTGTTTCGAGCGCTTCAACGGACCGAAATGCACTGTTGTAGGTCTCGGCGATTTGGCGCCTGGCCTGAAACATGGCGTCGCATTTTGCAAGCTGAACTAGTCCGAGCGCAGACTGTAAATCGGTGAGGTTGTACTTGTAACCGGTTTCCCGCACTTCGTACCGCCATGAATCCGGTTCACAGTGCGGATTCTGATCCCTCGAGATCCCGTGCAGTCGCATTGCTCGAATCCTTCGGGCATAAGTTTCATTGGCGGTTGTGACCATGCCGCCTTCGCCCGTATTGAGCGTCTTTGTAGCGTAAAAGCTGAACGCTGTAAACTCGCTGATTGCTCCAATTCGCCGGCCTCGATAGGAAGACGGAAGCGCGTGGGCGGCATCTTCAATAACCCGCAAGCTGTGAGTCTCAGCCAAGGCGTGAATTTCATCAAGATCGCAGGGAAGGCCGGAAACATGAACAGGAATGATCGCACGGGTGCGCGGCGTAATTTTCTGCTCCGCATCTTCGGAGCCGATGTTTAGAGTTCTTGAGTCAATATCGACAAGCACGGGCCTTGCGCCCATGTAGGTCACGGCCTCGGCGGTGGCAGTGAATGTATTGGTGGGGACAAGCACTTCGTCTCCGGGACGAAGTCCGATCGCATCCAGGCTGAGATGAAGCGCGGCGGTGCATGAGGAAACCGCAATCGCATTCGCAGCGCCTACGTACTCGGCAAATTCGCGCTCGAATTGAGCCGTCTTTTCCCCGGTGGTCAACCAACCGGAGCGAATGACGTCGGTCACCGCCTGCACTTCCTCGTCGCCCATTTCACTGCGGTGAAAAGGGACATGTAAGAAAGCTTTGGTCAGCATGCTTTGTGAATTGTAGCTAAGCAGTGAGTATCGAATATCTTGATAGCTGAAAGAACGCGATACAGAAGTGTTGAGACGCGCGCTAGTGGTCTGCCGATCGGCGGGGCAAGAGTCAGTTTTCGGAATTCAAATCGGCACCCCGGAAACAGCTTAACTATTTCTCGGCGCGGGATTCCGCGCACGTCGTGGTTCCAAGGATTGTTCACTGTGAAGTCGTACCACAAGATCGTTCCTTCCGGGCGGAGTACACGTAACATCTCGCGCGCGATTTGCGTTTTCATGGGTTCACTCAGGATCGACGTGAAAACAGTCGACTGAAAAACCAAATCGAATGTGCCCGAAGAATAGTCTAGTTCTGCGGCGTTCTGGCACCGGAGGGTAATTTGTGATGGGCAGAGAGTTGTCGCTTCTGCGATTCTCTCTGGCAATAAATCGATACCAGTTATGTTCTGCGGGCGGGCTCCCCAGCGTACAAATTCGCGAAGCCACGAGCCGGTTCCACAACCAATTTCCAGGATTCTAGTATTCTCCAGCGGGATGTAACCGTGCCGGGCCAGAGTCGATAATATTTCTTTCTCGCGTTCTTGGGAGGCCAATACATTCGCGGGATAGAGGAGAGAATAACGCGATTGGTTAGTTCGCCGAGCGTAGGCTGCGTAGATTCGAGCAAGCTCATTTCTCGAATCGTCGGCTTCGAGATCGAACGAGCGCGAAGGTTCGACGAATTGAGGGCTCTGGATTCTCACTGGGGACTGTCTCTCATCGAAAGTCTATCCGGTGTTGACTTCGTACGTTGTCTTAGCCGCGGAGAGAGCAGGATCGTTTGCCTTCATGGGAAGCAAGGTTGCAAATCGGCGCGCCATTTCCCTTCGATCGTAATGCTCAAATACATATCGACTACCATTTTCTCCCAACTCGCGGCGGAGCGATGGGTCGCCCGACAATTTTCTGACGGCATCGGCGAGAGCTGTGGGGTCCTCGGGCTGAACAAAGATACCGCCGTTTGCCTGTTCCAGGAGGCACCGCGCCTCACCATCGACCGCCAAGACGATTGGCAATTTCGCCGCCATGCATTCGAAAAGTTTTGCCGGTAATACGTGGCGAAATAACGGCAAGTTTTTCAGTGGCACAACAGCTACGTCAAGAGCGGAAAGGATCGCTGGGATTGTATCGGCCGGCTGCGGTGGAAAAAAAAGAACGTTCTTGAGGCCTCGTTCTGTTGCTGATGCCTGGAGCCTTCGCTTCTCCGGCCCATCTCCAAAAAAAGCAAATAATATCTCTGGGTTCGATTTGGCCAACATCTGCGCTGTGTCTAATACGGTGTCCAGGTCTTGAGCGAGTCCGTGCAGTCCGGTGTAACCCACGACGCACTGTTCGCCAAATCCAAACTGGCGACGTATCTGGTGTCGTTTGTCCGAGGACGAAATGAACCAGTAAGGATCCACGCCGTTGGTTATCAGCTCGACTGGAATCTTTGAGACGCGTGCGCGGATATCTCGAACAATTCCCCGGGACTGGCCGGTGATCGTAAATGAGTTTCGATAAAGATAATTTTCGAGAGCACTAGCTGCCCGGATGATCGGTCGATTCCGCAGAATACCCATCGCCACCGCAGACTCAGGCCACAAGTCGGAAACATTAAGCATCATCGGCGCACGCCGCAGCCGACTTAGTATTATTCCTGCGATTCCCAGAAAAAGAGGAGGCGATTCGACCACCACGACGTCTTGCTTCTCTGCCCACCAAATGCCGAGCCACGTTGCCAAAAAAGCAAAAGAAAAATAATTTAACAATCGCCGCAAAAAACTTCGGTTCGTACTTGCATATGCCCACGTGCGCAAAATTCGAATACCATCCTGGCGCTCTTCCTGGAAGATGCGTCCCCGGTATCCATCAAAGATCCGCCCCGTTGGATAATTTGGCAGCGAAGTCAGCACTGTCACCTCGTGTCCGAATAAGGCTAGCCGCCTAGCAAGGTCCGACAATCGTTGCTGCGCCGCGCCCGTTTCCGGCGGGAAATATTGGGTCAAAAGTAGGATTCGCATGCCATGCTCGACCTATCAACCTGCCCATTTTGGATTAAGTGATATCGATTTCCGATGACGCCTCGAGACTTCCTACCGACGGCAATCACCCAATCAAGGCCTCCTCTCGTTATATCCTGGAGCGACAGAATCAGTGGGGTCAGTTGTCCTGTCGATTTTCGTTTCGCGGGTCCCATAGACGTGCTGTTCAAAGTAACCTTGATCTGGGGCATCTGGGTCAATCCGCTCAAAGAGGCCAGAGTGTCTAGTCAGGCTCATCGGCAGCTCCTGGGAAAAGTCAATTTCATCCTCTTCTGACTCGATCTTGTCAACGAGGTCAGAGTGCCCAGGAGAATTTCTTTTCGCCAGAAACTTCTTTCTCTTCATAATGCCTCGATCGACACGGGCTCTGAACTCGAAAGAAAAAACTCCATTGCTCTGATCCACAACCTCGAGCTTCACGTTGACAAGCTGGTCGTCATGAAGGTTGGAGGGCAAAGGGCTGTAGCCGATTCCGATGATGACGCCTTCGACTTGGCAAGGTCGTAACGGAACCCGTCGTCCAATAAATTCGCGATTGAGAATCGTTGGGGGAAGACCCTCGAGCAGTGGCATAATTCCCTCACGAAAGGCCTTATCGTATACGACGTTGTCCAAATTAATTTCTGAATCAAACCACGACGGGATCAAACGCGCCTCCGTTATTATGAACCCGGGTTTCCGAATAATTAGTTTTGCCGGAAGGGCGACGGCAACGATTCCGTCATCCAACTCGTGAACGCTCGCAAAAAAATCCGGGCCGATTTGCTCCAAGCTAAACCTGTCGGGTTCAGTCGGCGAGTGATACCCGATGCGGCCGACCCTGATGCCTATTTGTTTTAGGCGCGACAGGCTCGAGCGAAACTGTGCCTCCTCGGTTTCAGTTAGTCGGGATTTTCGTATGAACATATTCCCTCCAAGAAAAAGTCAAAAATATCTTCCACCACCATCATCTCCTACACAACCCTTTTATTATCAACTGCTAGCAAAGAATCACAAATCGTGCACCCCTCATGAACGCGTTCCGCACCTTGCGACGCTGGCACTGTCCCGCTATTTTCAGAAAACTTGTACGCTAACAATTCAATGTTCAACGCGGTGGCCGGCATGGCAAGTCGCCACAAGTCCGCGGCGCCGCTTGGCAAATCGAGTTGTTAATCCTCCCCGATCAGCAACCACTCCATAGTCTTCAAAAACTCTCGACTGATACGAAGCAGGATCTCCGCCCCAATCTCCACGTTGCCTCGTTCCATCGTGGAGAGATAGTTCTGGCTGATACCGATTCGTTCGGCGAACTCCGCCTGTGTCATATCAAAACCGCGAATTTCCCGAATGCGACGACCGACGGCGTCCCAGTCGATCGAAACTTGGTTGATCCTCGATTTGGGTCTTGACTTCATCTATCTTTATAGTGATAAAACATCGTTATAACTTTAGTAACGCGATGGTCCCAATCGGCTTGAGCGAAGTGAGTATTCTCAAATTACCAAGCGCGAATGCAAGCCCTCGAGCCGCTACGGACTCTAAACAACCAGGAGCATATGAAGTCTACCCCAGACAATTCCGCACGGGAATCGCGTTTCGCAAAGTCTCTCTACGGAAACCTGTCGGCTGCGACCCTGCAAGCGCTGAAAAGATTATGTCGAAGACACGGGATTTCCGTAGTGAACGGTGATGTCAGATATTTGGACGGGGGCTGGTACGTAAGCCATTCGGGCCTTCTGGCACTTGCTGAGCGGTGTCGCTGTGCCGGGATTCATGTTCAGCCCGTCTCGAAATCCTGCGATCCATCCAACTCAAGATGGGTGTTTAAAGCCACAGTTTTCAAGTCGTCAACCTGCAAAGGTTTCGCAGCTTACGGTGACGCAGATCCTTCCAACACTTCAATCTTGCTTCACGGAGCCGAACTCCGCGTCGCGGAGACGCGCGCCGTAAGCCGTGCGATCCGCAAGGCATATGGAATCGGCCTCTGCTCGCTGGAGGAAATCGGATCCTTCCCAGGGCCTAGCGCGCCGGTTCAATCCTCAAAGAAGATTCCGCCTCAAGCCGTCAATGGGAATTCCCACCCGAACGGTCCCCGTGTTAGAGATCGACTCTGCCAACTGATTCGGCAGCATCAGCTGGATCCCGGCCTGGTGAAGCTGTACGCGGTCGATTTCTGCGGCACGAAAGCACTTCGGGACGCAACGCGAGAGCAGGTCGAAAACTTTGTAGTGCACTTAGCGGACTGGTCTGAAAAGGATCGTAACGCTTTGCTCTGCCACCTCAACAGCTATATGGGAAAAAAGGAAGGTGTCGCGTGACTCGACGATTTCAAGGACTCGGCCAAATGGCCGCGACGTCCGAGCATGAAGTTCCGGACGGTGTTTATTTAGTGCGGGTCGAGCAAGCACAGTACCGCTGGCACGCCCAGAAACCTTTCTACGTTCTCCGCCTTTCTGTCTTAGAACCACGGGAATTGAATGGCCACATTATTTCCGGGCGCCTTTACTGCACGGCCAAAGCTTTGTGGAAGCTTGGCTGGTTCCTGCGCGACTTCACTTATGACCCGGAATTGCTCGGGCGGGATGAAGTCGACGAAAAGGCGATGCCGGGGCTGAGCGGTGTAGTCAAGATCAGTCATAAGGTCGTCAGCGGCACAAACCTAATCAACTTCGATGGATTCGCTCCCGCCAGCCAGTGGCCGGAATTTTCGGGGCCGTCCGTTCGCGTGATCATCACTAACGAGGTTGCTTCGTGACGTATTCCTACACCCAAATTAGCCAGTATCTGGCTTGCCCTCGCCGCTATAAGCACCGCTACCTGGATGGCTGGAAAGAGAAAGACACGCGAGCTGCGATGCTATTCGGGCGAGCTTTTGAAGACGCCTTGGGCGCTTATTTCCGCCGCGAAGACGCAGCCGCAGCCTTGTTCCGCGAATGGAGCGCGCATCAGCACGCTAGTCTTAACTATCCCACCGGAGTTACTTGGGACCGCATGCTTCAACAAGGCGTCCAGCTGCTGGATCGATTCGCCCAAGAGGATCGCATCCGCATTCGTCAGCCCCGACAGAATCTGCAGATCAAGTTCACAAAAGTGGTATCGCCGACGAACGATTTTGTGGCTTACGTCGATGCCATCGGGATGCTGGATGGCACCAAATGCCTTTTGGAATGGAAAACTACTTCGAGCCGCTATCCGGAGCAGCCCGAAGGACTCCTTGGTTTAGATCCTCAGCTGATCTGCTACTCCTGGATTACTGGTATCACCGAAGTCGCGGAGATTGTTTTCGTGCGGAAACGAATGGTCGAGGTTCAATACTTTCGAACCACGATTAGTTCAGAGCAACAAGCGGAATTCGGTCGCCTGGTTGAGGACACGGTGGCAAGGATCGAATCAGCCCAGTTCCTGCCGCATAGTGGAGTGCGGTTTCCCCAGAACCCATGCACCAGTTGCTCCTACATTGGCTTATGTCTGGGAAGAAAAGAAATCATTGATGCAAATCTGATCCGGCGGCCAGGACAAGAATTTGATTGGCTTGACGAGCTTAATTTCTAGGAATCCGCCCATGCTGCCCAAGCTGAATCGTCGGCGAGCTCAATTCGTGTTGACTAAGATCGACGAGATTCTGGCTTGGGAGCAGCACAAAGAGGCCGAGCGCGATACGAAGTTTGTTGAGTTGGGACGATATCTCTGTGAAGTCAGGGCAGGGCAATACTGGCGGGTGGAGAACCTGAAATCATTCGACGATTTTCTGGAAAGGCGGTTTCCGGAATCGCGAAGGAAGGCATATTACCTGATGTCGATTCACGAGCACCTGCCGCCACGGGCCAGAAAAGAATTGAAGGAAGTGGGCTGGGCTAAGGGGCTCGAACTGGCAAAAGTGGCCCGACGAGATGGTCAGGAGTTCGATTGTGCAACCTGGTTGCACAGGGCCCGGTCTTTACCAAAAGAAGAATTTAAGAGGGAAGTGGAAAGGGAGCTGACGGGCAAAGAAACTGAGCCCTGGGAGATCATTTACTTCAAACTCTATAAGAGTCAGATCCAAGTCATTGAACAGGCAATCGAAAGCGCTACCCTCATGCTCGGCACCGACAAGTCGCGAGGCTATTGCCTTGAGATGATCTGCGCCGACTTTCTCGCTGGTGCCAATTTGGATTGCGCAACTCCGGAAGTGCTCCTGGACTCAATCTCCAGAATGTTCAAATTTCTTCCGGGCCAACAACAGCAAACATTTCTCGAACAGGTTGATCAGAAAGCATCGGCGTGACCAAAATCACTCCGAAAGATCCGCGAGTCCAACTCAGTACCGAATCGTATGCACGACTAAGATTGCTCGTACTCAAGCGAGACGGTTGGCGTTGCCAGAATTGCGGATCGTTACAGAATCTCGAAGTTCATCACCAACAGTTTCGCAGCCATTCCGGGAACGATTCAGAAGAGAACCTGATCACTCTGTGCAATCATTGCCACTCGTCAACGCACAAATGAATTCTTCTTCAGTCTTGTTGTGATTCAGTATTCGGAAAGAGTTATACGTTGTAGCGCTTCAGACACTAAGCTCGAAAGAAATGATTCCCTTGTGCAGTAACTGCCACGTGTCAAAGCGCGATGTTGAGAACCGTTTGGCTGAGCACGGGTGTCAGGCTCGTATTCGTCCTGGAGGGACGAAATCCAAAATCAATTTGCATAGTTTTGTTGAATATGACCCTTTGCTCGGCCCCGCCCCGCAGGGTGATCAGCCTCACTTGGCGCTTCTAATGCCCCACGACTCAGGGACCTACTTAGGACGTTCACAGCTACACTAACAAGATTAACTAACGTCTCGGTTACAACTTTTTACATTTCACAACAATTCTTTACCTGCGAATCGAGATCTCCGTGAGATATCTTACTTTGGTTTCCTGACCGCTTTGTTCTGCCAATATCTTTGTATTTCCGTTGACAGGCCGCGAGGGCGGCGGCATCCCAGTCTACCCTCGCAGGTCACATTTGGAATCTAGGTGCGCTGGTCTGATTTTTTTTGGGGGGGTGGAACTTGGGACGGCGCAGCGCGCGGATCCTTGTGTACACCGGTCTTCTCGTTATAATCGGCTTCCTTTCTGGGTGCAACGCTGCTAGAGTCGCGCCGGACCCAGAAGCTGGTGCCTCCGTGCAGGAGGCAGCAATCACCCCCGCGTCGGCGCTCTTAGTGCCGGAGCAATCACTACAATTCAACGCCACTGTGAACGGGGTCGCTCTGGCGAACCCGATCTGGTCGGTCAACGCCGTGGGTGGGGGCACGACCGCAACAGGGACAATCACTTCGTCGGGGTTGTACACTGCGCCAACTGGAACGCCTTCGACTCCAATATATGTTAGTGTCACCGACTCGGGCAACGATACGCGATCGGCGCGGGTCCCGATCTCGTTTTTCCAGCCGGACCACTTCCAGCCGGGCACGGTTTCAGCTTCCAAGAATGCTCTGGTGGGGCTCTACAGTCTTGCGGCACCTCAGGGAGCAACCGTCCAAATTCAATTTGGAACTACGACAGCGTACGGCCTCACAACTTGGGCCCAGCCAACTCCGGATGGGGGAGGGGCCGTCGGTATCTTGGTGGCGGGAATGCGCGCCAGCACAACCTATCACATGGAAGCCCTAGTTCACCTCCCCAATGGGGTCACCGTCTTCGATACCGATCAGGTCTTTACGACCGGAGCACTGCCAGCCGATCTGCTGCCAAATCTAACCGTCCAGCAGACTCCTGGAATGAATCCATCGTCGGGCGTTGAACTGTTATCCCTGCTTGAACAAACCTCACAAACCCTACTTACAGCTGTGGTCACTGATCTAGCAGGCAATGTGATCTGGTACTACGCCATCCAACCGAATGGACCAGAGCCCATAAAGCTTCTTCCAAATGGCCACATGCTCGTTCTAAACACGATAAATGCAGTCCAAGAAATTGACCTGGCTGGCAACCTCATATTGCAGGTCTCTCTGAGCGACCTCCAACAGGGGCTTGCAGGGGCGGGACTCTCCTTTCCCCCACTGGTTAGTATCAATCATGACGTTGTGAAGCTTCCCAATGGACATCTGGTCATGATTGTCAGTTTCAACCAGACCTTCACCGATCAACCTGGAATTTCGACCGTGGAGGGCAACGCAATAATAGATTGGGATCCTCAACAAGGTCCGGTGTGGACATGGTCAACCTTCGACCACATCCCGCTGACCCACGCTCCCTACGGTACGTCAGACTGGACGCATGCAAATGCGCTCTTATACTCGCCGGATGACGGAAACCTGATACTTTCCATGCGAAATCAAAATTGGATCATCAAAATCAATTACGACAATGGAGCGGGCGATGGGAGCATTCTGTGGCGTCTTGGCCCGGACGGCGATTTCACGCTGCCAAGCGGGCAGGCTCCCATCGAATGGAACTATGGGCAGCACTACCCAGTCCTTTTGGGCCCGAACACATCAGGCATCTTCCCGCTAATGTTCTTCAACAACGGTATTAACCGCCTCGTCGATATCAACAATGATGTCTGCGGCACGTCAGGATTCCCTTCTTGTTACAGCAGCGTTCCGATCTTTGAATTGAATGAATATACAAAAACCGTGCAGGTGCTGTCAGAAACCGATCTGTCGCCGGCTTACTCGTTCTGCTGTGGGAGTACAAACCTTCTCGCTAACGGCGATTTGGAATACGATGTCGCGGATGATTTAAACACGCCGAACGTCTCGTACATACAAGAAGTAACCCAAGAGCAGTTGCCCCAACTTGTGTGGAAAATGAAGATTACCGGACAACTGGCCTACCGAGGATTCCGCATACCTAGCCTTTATCCGGGTGTGGAGTGGACGCAGTCTGCAATCGCGATTGCAAATGCGAACGCGACAGGACAACCCGGGAAGAAACCGGTGAAGCAATGAATTGTGGATGGAAATTACGACGCCGCAGTGACGGCAATGCAGTCATTGCACCGTCAACGTGAGCATCATCGATTCAATCGCTGCTCCTAACGTCGCCTTAACAACAACGGTGTATGTCCCGGCCGGAGTGGCGTTTGGGTTGGGCTGCGGAACTGCGACTCTGAATATTCCCACGATCGGAACCGCCAGCGTAATTTTCTATGAAATATCCTCCAAAGAGCTATTTTGGATGGGAACAACTCCGGATTCAATGCTCTTTAGTGGCTCCGCCTTGCAACAATCGGGAGGGCCGTTCGCACAGACGTCGCCGCAGGGTACAAACGTGTTTGCCTTGTGGGGCTTCGCGAACCCCCTTACAAAAACCTCGTTACAAAGCGTTGGTCTCCTCACCGCGGATGGCACGGGAAACTTAACTGGAACTTGTGGATGGAATCGTGGACTGGACCGGAACCGTGCAAAACAACCAATCATTCATTGGGAGCTACAGTGTCGCTGCAAATGGACGAGGCACTCTAAACATTTTCAACCAAAGTTTTGTCATCTGGTTGGTAAGTCAGAACTCTGGCTTCGTTCTGGAGGCGCCGAACGGCTTGGCCGTGCAGTCGGGCCTATTTGAACCGCAAGCCAGCGGCCCGTTCAGCAATGCCCCAATTTCCGGTGCATTCGTTAGCGGTGGCGGAAACAGTGTTCTGGACCGGACCATCGGCTTTACTCCGGACAACGTTTTTGGCACGTTCTCTGCGGACGGTGCAGGCAATCTGACACGGACTGTCGGCTGCGACTATTCTGTTGACGGTGCAGTGGGCACAAGCGCCCTCTTGTTCCCCTGCCCGATTACCGGAACATACTCGGTTTCAGCGAGCGGGCGCGGTACGACGACCACGATTTATCAAACAGGACCCCAGCCTCCCCAGGACTATTTCTTTCTCTCGCCCTTAATCTTCTATATGATCTCGCCCAACACTTTTGCAGCCATCTACGCAAACCGAATCAATAATCCGCCAAACGCTTCGTTCCTTGGTCCCTGAATTTCACGTGTCTCTCCGCGGCCAATTCCCGAGCAGGCGTAACTGGGCCTAGTTAGAAACTCAAGAAGCAATCCCAAATTGACCGAAAGCGTAACTCTCAACGGGTGGGTGGTAATAAAATCGGTATAATTGGATGCTTCGCTGTAGACATCCGCGCCGACTGGCGTTGCCGGGGGAGCCGGCGAACGAACTTTATTCTCCCTCACACCACTGCGGAGTCTGATCTGCCTGATCAAAGAAGAAAAGGGGTTTAGTCTAGGGTTGGAAAAGTCCAAACATAATATTGCCGTCCTCGGCCTATGGCACCTTGGTGAAATATGTTCGGCCGGGCTGGCTCATCTTGGTCACAACGTGGTTGGAATCAGCGATGACAAGACTGTCGTCGAAAACTTCTTAAACGGAAAACCGCCTCTCGCGGAACCTCGGCTAGAAGAGTTGATAAAGAACGGCCTAGAAGCCGGCGTCTTAACCTACTCCCGCGATGTGAAGAAGGTTAAGAATTGCGACGTTGTATGGTTGACTTTTGATACTCCAGTCAATGATCGCGACGAATCGGACGTGAAACCGATCCTTAGTTGTATTCGTGAAATAACTCCACATCTACAGGACGACTGTTTAGTGGCGGTTTCTAGTCAAATACCCGCTGGCACATCTGCTGCGATAGTGAAGGTGATCAGAAAACTTCGTCCGAGTTTAAAGTTTCACTATGTTTATTCGCCGGAAAATCTGAGGCTGGGAGAAGCGGTGGAGTGTTTCCTGAATCCTGGAAGAATCGTGATCGGCGCTGATGACGATGAGGGATTCGAGAGAATGAAAGGTATTTTTGGCGGAATACAAGCCGACCTAGTGAGAATGTCTGCGGCTTCGGCCGAAATGGCAAAGCATGCGTTGAATTCTTTCCTGGCGACATCGATCAGTTTTATCAATGACATCGCAGATACGTGCGAAAAGGTCGGGGCCGACGTCTTGGATGTAACCAAGGCGCTTCGCTCCGATAAGAGAATTGGCCCGCACGCTTTCTTGAACCCTGGTTTTGGATTTTCGGGCGGCACTCTCGGACGAGACCTCGTGGCGCTCAAAGCGATTGCACGAATATATCGTTCCGAACTGCCGGTCATTGGGAGTGTCTTGAAGAAGAATCAGCAACGCCCTGAAGCGCTTGTCCGGCGCCTCAATTCCCTGCTAGGCGGCTTAGCGAAGAAGCGCATTACGATTTTCGGTCTGACCTACAAAGCCGGGACGTCGACCCTCCGCCGTTCGCGTTCTCTGGAAATCGCGTCGCTGTTGATAAAAAAAGGTGTGGTGTTGAACCTATGCGATCCTCACATCATTCCTCATGAACTTCCGAGGCTCAAGCATGCCAGATTCATCGCCGACCCATACTCATCTGTCAAACAATCGGACGCTTTGTTATTTTTGACTCCCTGGAAAGACTTCAAAGACTTCAATTTTGCAACCTTCGCTGGGAGTGCCAGGCCACACGCCGTTGTTTTTGACGCTTCGAATTGCCTGGCCGAGAAGGAAAGATACATTGTGGAGCAAGGCCTGCGATACTTCAGAGTAGGACGATAAATCAAATGAAATTACAGGGGAAAGTGGCTCTAATCACGGGAGGCGGTCGGGGCATTGGCAAGTCCGTCGCTGAACTATTTTCTCAGCATGGCGCGACATTGATGTTGTGCGCCCGTTCGGCACAAGAGCTCGGAAAGACCAAGGATGAATTGCTAAACGCAGGCGGCACGGCTGAAGTTTTTGCCGCGGACGTATCACGAACAGAAGATGTCCGCGCACTAGTGGCCAGGACGCTCGAAGCTTTTGGGAAGATTGATGTCTTAGTGAATGCCGCTGGTATATACGGCGCTATCGGCGCCATCACAACCTTGGATTTTGAAAAGTGGAAGGCAACGTTCGCAGTTAATCTTTTCGGAACGTTCTCAGTGATCCAGCAGGCTCTTCCATCCATGATCGAACACCGAGGCGGGCGGGTCATCAACTTCTCGGGCGGAGGAGAAGGCCCGCTGCCCAACTTCAGCGCATATAGTACATCGAAGATTGCGGTTGTTAGGCTCACCGAAAATCTCGCGGAAGAGCTAAAGAGCTACGGAATAATGGTCAACGTGGTCGCCCCAGGAGCTGTGAACACTAAAATTTTGGACGATGCCCTCGATGCAGGCAAAAAACTCGTGGGCGAAGACTTGTATGCGAGGTTCCTGAAGCAGAAACGGGAAGGCGGAGTCTCCCCGCTTAAGGCCGCAGAGCTTTGCGTATTTCTGGCTTCAGAAGAATCGAAAGGCCTGACCGGAAAATTCGTGAGCGCCATTTGGGACGACTGGAATAAATGGGACGAGAAACAGATCGCGGAAATCATGGCAACAGATAGGTTGACGATACGAAGAAAGAAATGAGCGACAGCCTGCGAGTGGGAATCGTTGGGGCAGGACTAATCGGCACCAAACGAGCTGAAGCGATTGTAGCGACCGGAGAGGGCAAGCTCCGTGCGGTCGCCGACATCGATGAGAATCGAGCCGAGACCCTCGCTCGGAAATACGGAGCCGAAGCGGTTGCCAATTGGGAGGATTTGATTTTACGGAAGGACCTCGGGGCGATCGTCGTGTCGGTTCCCAACGCCTTCGCTTCGCCAATTGTGCTCGCGGCACTAAAATCCGGAAAGCACATTTTCTGCGAAAAACCTTTGGGCGTGAATGCGAAAGAATCGCTGAAGATCGTCAATGCGGCCAAGAAAGCGAAAAAACTGGTAAAAGTCGGTTTTAATCATCGCTTTCATGCAGCGCTCTTAGAAGCCCACAAAATATTTCAATCGGGAAGCATCGGCGCAATTCTGTTTATTCGAGCCCGCTATGGACACGGCGGCCGTATAGGAATGGAGAAGGAGTGGCGATTCGATAGGAAAACGTCCGGAGGCGGAGAACTCCTAGATCAGGGAGTCCATCTCATCGATTTGGCGCGCTGGTTCGCGGGAGATTTCGATAGAGTCTACGGGGTCACCTGCACAAAATTCTGGCGCACCAAAGTGGACGACAACGCATTTGCGCTAATGATGAACCGGCGGGTTACGGTTTCGTTGCATGCGAGCACAACGAATTGGAAGAATATTTTTTCCTTCGAAGTTTTCGGCGAGACCGGCTTTTTGCAGATAGAAGGAAAAGGAGGGAGCTACGGCGAGGAATTACTTACTTACGGGAGGCGAAAGCCCGAGTTCGGAGTTCCGGCAATTGAAGTGATCCGCTTTCCAGCGAAAGACAGTAGCTGGGAAAGGGAATGGCTTAATTTTGTACGAAGCGTTGCAGGGGAGGAAGATCTGAGCGGAGCTGCAATCGACGGGTTGCGTGCGAACAGGATTGTTGACGCGATTTACGGATCATCGCGTCTGCGGCGAGAGGTGAAAATATCGAAGAGTTAGGATTGCCAGCAAGTAGACAAAACTGATGTTCTCTAGCTGCTGGGCCGTTCCCGACTTGCTGACTAGCAGACGAGTAATTAACGAAAAATTAATACTTAGATGAGCCGATTTGCGCAGCCATCCGCGCGGGTTGTTCTCCCACCGATTCCCACTTCATTTCAGCTGCCCTCAGTTTCGGGTGCGAGACCAACAAGTGCCATATCGTGGCTTGAAAAGATTCCGTGTGCGGAGTGATCGTCTCAGAATTCACCACCGGCACCAGGATGCAGGCGTCCGCTACTCGCGCCGTGAACCCGCCGTCGCGCCCAACCACACCGCATATCGTGGCTCCCACTTGTTTAGCGTATTGCAGCGCGCTGACCAAATTCGCACTGATATTCCGCTCGGCATCTCCTCCTCCCACGGAAAAAATGAAAACCAAGTCCTGCTTCCGTAGGCGACTACCCTTCAACCAATTTCTATAGCATGTATCCCATCCATCGTCGTTGATACGTGCCGTCAGCTCTGACACATTGTCGGTTGGCGCATATGCCTCGATGCCGGCGATTTTTCGAAAGTCATTCACCGCATGGGATGCATGCCCCGCTCCACCACCCACGCCGAGGAAAAAGATTCGACCGGCTTCCTGTCGCACCTGAAGCAACAGGCCCACCGTGCGCTCAATCATCGGCTGATCGATCTGGTGAAGGATTTGAATGCATTCCTCGAAGTATTGGGCGGTGTAATTCATGGATTCACCTCGGAAGACAAGAAGGTATCGCTCTAAGACGATGTCGCGGTTTCCGTAGGGTACAGAGAAAGCAAGTACTCTCGCAGCGGTTGCTCCAATTCCGGATCTTTCAAAGCATAAGCAATACTAGCCTGCAAGAATCCCAGTTTGCTCCCCGCATCGTAGTGCTTGCCTGCAAAGTGGCAGGCATAAACCGGAACCTGACCGCAGCATAAAGCAAGAGCGTCGGTGAGCTGAAGTTCGCCGCCAAAGCCTGTGGAGGTCTTCTCGATGCAAGAAAAGATATTCGGTTCAAGGATGTAGCGTCCAAAGATACCATAGCGTGAACTTACCGACTTCGGCTGAGGCCGCTCAATCAGACTGTTCACTCGCGACACTTTTCCATTAGGAGTGGATTCGCGAATGGGTGTTAAATCGAGAATACCGTAACGGTTTACCTCGGATGACTCGACTAACTGGGTCGCGATGACACAGCCGGGATGGGTCTCGTAACAATCCATTAGCTGGCGAGTGCAGGGGACCTCGGAGTCTATCAGCGCGTCCGGAAGAATTACGGCAAAAGGTTCACTATCGATCAATGGCCGCGCGCATCGAACGGCATCCGCCAGGCCCAACGGAGTTTCTTGCCAAACAGTTCTCACCTCAGCGAGCATGGATAACCTGCGAATCTGTTCCGCTGCTGCGTTCTTGCGCTGTTGCAGAAGAATATTTTCCAGACTCTCATCGCGTTGAAAGTGTTCCGCGAGCAGGTTCTTACCCGGCCCGATCACGAGAATAATCGTCTCCAACCCACTGGCGGCGGCTTCTTCCACCGCAAACTGGACCAGCGGTTTGTCGGCGACTGGTAGCATCTCCTTAGGCAGAACTTTGGTTGCTGGAAGAATACGAGTGCCCAAGCCGGCTGCCGGAATTACCGCAGTCCGAATTTTTGCATTGTTCATTAGATATTGATAAACGAAATTAGAAGGTAGTGGTCAGGAGTGACGTTCTCAACGATACCTGGCGTCATTCGCAGCGAGTTTTTTGTCAGTTCTCGAACCTGTTGATGGCTTCTTGCGCTCACGCAAGTCATTTTGAATAACTTTCGCAGCTTCCCACAAATCCCTGACTACGAAAGTTGGACGAAGAGTGGACGGGCGGATGAATTGGCAATTCTCACATTTCCAGCGCCCCACAAAGATTGTGCGGCAGCCGGCGCGACTTCCGGCCTCGATATCGGTAAGGCCGTCTCCGACCATGTAGCTTTCCGAAAGCGAAATACCGAGATCGCGGGACGCCTCAGTTAGCATGCCGATCCCAGGTTTGCGACATGCACACCGTTTCCGTAACTTCCTAACCACCGCATCTGGGTGATGCAGGCAATAATATGTCGCGTCAATGTGAGCGCCGACCGATCTAAGCGCGGCCCGTAACTTTTGGTCGAAATTTCCCAACAGTGCTGGACTAAAGCGCCCTTTCGCGATTCCCGGCTGATTGGAGACGACAACGACCGCCAATCCGAGATCGTTCAACTTGCGAATCGCTTTTGGGACGCCCGGTAATATGTGAAATTGCGCGAGAGTGCCCGGGGAGTCAATGATCCCTAGATCCTGGTGGTAGACCAGAGAGTTGAGCACGCCATCGCGGTCAAGAAACACTGCCCTCATTAGTAAAGAGTCATTCCTCTGCTAGCGGACGCTCCCTACGCTTGCAGCAGCAGCAGCATGATGGCCGTTGTTCCGGGCCTGGCGATGAATATGGGCGAGACACCCGTCGCGCGATACCATGTCAAACACCACCTTACTGCCTTCGAACTCAAAACGGAAATTGAGTTCGCGTAATCCCGCCCGCCGCATTGCCTCCCGCAATCGAGCTTTGTTCTCTTCGCAATAAAGAGTCAGAAAACCCCCGCCGCCAGCTCCCGAAATCTTGCCGCCAATCGCTCCGTTGCGCTTGGCCAGTTCATACCAGACGTCAATTTGCGGATTTGTAATGCCGTCGGAAAGTCGCTTCTTGGTCTGCCAATGCAGGTCGAGCAATTCGCCGAACCGCCGCAAATTTCCACCCACAATTGCATCGCGGATTTCGATACCTATATCCTTTATCTCGTGCAGGCTGCCAAGCACATTCTTGTCTTTCTTTTTCGTTGCGCCATCTTGCTTTTGCAAAATAGCGGCGGCATCCCTCGCCGCTCCCGTATAAAACAACAGAATGTTGCTTTCAAGTTCCTCGACTAACTCCATGCCCAGCGCGGGACGAATGACGTCCACGTCACCATTTTTTGCAATCTCGAGAGCCACCAAACCGCCAAACGCGGCCATGTACTGGTCCTGCTTGCCAATGGGCTTCCGAAGCAAATCCAGTTCAATGTGACAGGCTTCTTCGGCAACATCCTGATTGGTCACCGGAGTGCGCGTCAGAGTGTGCAGGGCATTGAGAAGTCCAACTAAATAACAACTGGACGAACCCAATCCGGTACCAGCCGGAATGTCAGCCATTGACACAATCTCAATGCCATTCTCAATATGAAACAGGTTCAGCGCCTCACGCACCAGTGTGTGTTGCACTTCGCGTGCGTGGTTCACAATCTCAGTCTTACTGTATTGCACCCTTATGATGTCATCGAGAATCGGCGTGTTGACATTGAGATACATGTACTTATCAATGGCGACCGCCAGAACAAATCCTCCATGTTCCTGATAAAACGATGGCAAATCCGTGCCACCGCCGCCGAGGGTTATCCGAAATGGAGTTTTGGTGATTATCATGACATCCTTTCAGCTGAAATTGAGGAGAATTATAGAATTGCAGGGGCCGTTGGTACGTTTGCTCTAAGAATAACAGTTAACGAAGTCTACCACCATGGGCGTTTGACCGCAGCCTCAACGCCAAATCACACGGAAAACGATAACAGAACGAACCGTACGACTACCGAAGTGTTCGCAACAGTAGTATTTTAGCGGCTGCGCGCTCGCGATCCTCTGCCAACGAAATCGTGGCGAAGCCTATACCCCGCCGCTTTGGCGTCCTCATAGAACATCGTGACCGTCTCACGCGAGTATTCGTGCAAGTCCTTGCCCACAAGGCATAGTTTCTTGAGGAGGTCGTTCGTAACAGTAATGATGTGGCACCCGATTGCATCGGCTTGGAAAATGTTAAGTAGTTCCCTCGGACTCGCCCATATTAGTTCCAGATTTGGATAAGGACGCAACAATTCCACGGCCGCGGCCATCAACGGGACCGGATCGCGACCCGTATCGGCGATTCGTCCAGCGAATATAGAAACTTTACAAAGGGGACCATCTGCCAGGCTCTCGCTTACCCGCCGAACCTGGTCCAGCGTCAACAACGCGGTTACGTTGACTTGCACTCCGGCAGCCGCCAAACGGCGCAAGAGGGGATCCGACGGTTCGCCCTTGGTATTGGTAACGGGAATTTTTACTTGTACATTTTCGCCCCAAGACGCGATCTCTAAGGCCTGCTTCTCCATTTCCGTAAACTCATCGGCAATAACTTCAAATGAAATCGGGCGATCGGGTATGGCTTCAAGGATTTCACGAGCAAAGTCGCAATACTCGCTGACGCCTGATTTGCGCATTAAAGTTGGATTCGTGGTGAATCCCTTGATGAGAGGGTTGTCATAAAGGGCCAGAATAGCCGATTTGTCCGCCCCATCCGCATAGACCTTGATTTTGAGGTCCGGCAGATCTGTCTTCAGATCTCCGGTTACACAATCAGTGCGGACTCTGATGTTCTCTGCTGTTACCATGTGCGACAACACACTCATGAATTACTCCTTAAAAAACTGTACTTCTTCAGACAGTTAACGCTGAATTTATTGCTCTGTCCTGTCCGGCCAAAACTATGGGACGAAAATAGTCGGCCGTCTTTTTTAACCCTTGATCGAGTGCCACCGTTGGTTTCCAGCCGAGAACTTCGGATGCTTTCGAGGAATTGAGATAAGTTTCGCGAATTTCTCCCAACTTCGCGGGACCATGCCCTGCGCCCACGTTATCTGAGAGCAGGCTTGCCAACTGTCGAAAAATTTCGTTCACCGACGTACCCTTACCCCATCCTACATTGAACGCGTCATTGTCACCTTTTTCCAACACCAGAAGATTTGCACGAACAACGTCACCCACGTATACGTAGTCACGAAGTTGTTCGCCATCGCCATTAATAGTAGGTTTGATTCTGCGAAGCATCTGACCCAGAAAAATAGACACCACCCCAGCTTCTCCAAATGGATCCTGGCGTGGGCCATAAACATTTGGGTAGCGCAAAATAGTGTATCGAAGACCATAGTTCATTTCGTACACGGGGAGGTACAATTCGAAGCTGGCCTTGCTTGCGCCGTAGGGATCACGGGGTTGCAGAGGGTGCTTTTCGTCGGCTGGAAGATACTGCGGTTCTCCGTATACACATCCACCGGTTGAAGAGTAAATAATCTTTCGAACCCCGTGTTTACGGCAGCACTCGAGCAGGTTGACCCCGCCCCGAACGTTCACATCCGCGTAGATCATCGGATCTTCCATGGAAGCACGCACATTCCCACGTGCAGCCTGGTGATTAACAACCTCAAATTCGTGTTTCTGGAACAGCGTCTCGAGACGCGCATCCCGAATATCCATCTCATGGAATTCGCATTGACTGTTTAGATTTTTCCGATGCCCGGTGAACAGATCGTCGACGACTACAACCTCGTGCCCAGACGCGAGATAAGCATCGACAACATGGGAGCCAATGAATCCCGCTCCGCCAGTAACAAGAACTTTTGCCATTATGCTCCTTGTTAAATCTTAGGACTATTGCATCAGGGAAAGAATCTAATTCGCCCCAACCATTCGAACCGCGATCAGGATGGTCTTGAAGAAACACTTCACATCGAGCCAAAGCGACCAATCATTTACATATTGCAATTCAAGTGCCAAGCGCCGCTCAAAAGACAGGGTTTGCCTGCCGGATGCAACCCAAAGTCCTGCCATCCCAGGCCTTACACTCAGAATCCTGTCGCGATGTTCTCCAAATTTCGCAAGCTCGATTTGAGATAGAAACCGTGGCCCCACGAGGCTCATCTCACCGCGAAAAACATTAATCAGCTGGGGAAGTTCGTCAAGCGAAGTTCGCCGAAGGAATCGGCCCACTCGAGTAATCCGGGGATCATCGGCGATTTTCAAATTCTCTTTATACTCCCGCAGCAAACTCGGATCTTTAAGCAGTATCTCAAATGCATTGGCTTGCATGGAACGAAATTTATAGGCTAGGAATTCTCGCCCCTTGTGACCAATCACGCGGGGACGAAAGAATATAGGCCCCGAAGAATCCAAGCGAATCGCAAGAGCAATCAATGGGAAAAATGGAGCTGCAATGATCAGCAGGGTCATGGAACCCACGATATCCAGGAAACGTTTCAGGGCCAGAGCCGGAGTGTGGCTGCCAGAATCATACTGAATGGTTTGGTCAGCAGCAATTCGGGGAACTGAAACTCCTCGGTCGTCACTGGGGCTCACTTCACAACTAGTCGCCATTTTTCCTCGAATCCTTCTAACCACAAGTCTAACTAACTTTCCAATTCGAATGGGAGTACTTTAGGAGGCCCCCACCGCCTGGACTACACCTAATTCTTGCATCACCCGCTCCGCCTCGACGAGATATTCGCGATCTACCGACTGGGTCTGCAACCAAGCGACATATTCACGGACATTTTGTTCTACCGGAATCTTGGGTTCCCATCCCAGATGACGCATGCGCGAAATATCGGAAATAGTGTGGCGGGTATCTCCCAATCTAAACTCCCCCGAAACTTGAGGCTCAAGCTTGCTGGCGAGCGCGTCAAGCATGATGCGGGCGAATTCCAATACAGTCACAGCGCGCCCTCCTCCTACATTGAAAACCCCAAAATCTGCTCCATCCATTTCCAAGGCCAAGACGTTCGCTCTAGCAACATCGCGCACGTTGACATAATCGCGAAGCTGAGCGCCATCCTCGTAAACTATCGGCGCCAAGCCATGCATAATTCTCATGGCAAACCGGCGGGCAATACCAGAATATGCGTTATAAAAAGAATTCCTTGGTCCCTGTACGTACGTGTACCGCATGCACGCTGTAGGAACACCGTAACGGCGCCCCAGCCGATCCGCCAGCATCTCGATGCCATATTTGGAGATGGCATATGCAGTGTGGGGATACGCCGTAGACTCGTCAATCAACAGTGGATCCATTTCGCGGCCACATTCAGGACACCGAACCTTCCAGTCTCCGCGCTTAAGCTGCTCGATTGGTCGTGGACCAGGTACAACTATCCCATGCCCAGAGGTTGCGGCCTCTCGCGATGACCGTCGCGAACGGCCCGGGTCTGCGAACTGGGCGGCATAAGGACTGTTTTGGATGTCCCCTCCACCAGCGCACAGATAGCGTCCTTCACCGCAGACCGATTGCGAGGAAGCAAAAACGATTTTCCTGACGGGAAACTGACTGCGGTCCGAAACAATAAGCTCAAATAGCCGCGCACTGCTCTCCATGTTGGTGTGGATAAAATTGCTGAAGTCGTTCAAATAATCCTGGTAAGCGGCAAGGTGAAAGACCCCATTCATTCCTTTCAACGCGTGTGCAAGGTCGCTGCTGCTCGTAACGTCGCCTCGAATAAAATCAACCTCTGACGGAACCCAGCTCGGCTTACCCTTTGGGTGAACGCGCTCCTGAAGATTATCGAGAATACGAACAGAATATCCACGCTCCAGCAAAAGATCGACCGTGTGGGAACCGATAAAACCGGCACCCCCTGTGACCAGAATCCGGTCGCCCGGGAAAAAGCGCTGTGGCCTAGAAGGATGCTGGCTCATATCTTTCTTCATCGGGAATGAACTATGGGGCTGATAATCCTATCCGATAGTCATGGGTCGCGTCTTTGCGTGACGATCATGAACTTGCCGCCATTGAATGGTAGCCGTCAACAGCGGGGCGTTCCGTACACAACTGATCAAACAACGATGCCAGTCGAGGTCCCCATACCTGAAGCGAGTAGGATTGCTCGATAGTACGCCGCGCTTCCAGCGAGAGCCTCCTACGAATACTGGCATCATTGACCAGCAGGTTCAGAGCTTGGAACCAGTCCTCGACGGACGTTGCAAGTAATCCATTCACATTGTGTTCGATTAAATCGCTCGTAATGCCAACCGGCGAAGCCACTGTCGGAATGCCCATTCCCATATACTGAATTGCCTTGAATGCGCACTTCCCGCGAGTCCACTCCGTATCAGGAAGCGGCATGATTCCGATATCCAGCGAACGCAAATAGTCCATCTCAGTGTCAAGTTGAAAGGGCAGCGAACTGACATTCGGCACATCGGGCTTGTATTCCGGATATCCCAAAAAAGAAAACCGGACCCTGCCAGGATTCGCGTGGGCGAGGCGCGTAAGGGCAGGTTCGATCGCTGGAAGGTAACACGCGGTCGTCCGACTGCCAATCCAACCGATCGAAATGGGGCCTCCCTTCTCAGTTACTGGTTTGAACGAATACTGAGAACAATCAACTACGGTGGGAATGATACTCACGGCAGAATTAAACTTCGTTGCGTAATCGGCTAGTATTCGATTGCCCGCGATGATGTGCGTACTTCGTCTTAAGATTTCGTCCACTCCGCGGCCATACTTAAAGCGATATAGCAGCGGATGATTTAACATTGAGACATCGTGGTGGCCCGCGTGGATCGCATCATCGAAGCTGAAGATCACCTTCGGATGACGGCGAAGAACCCATTTTTCCATGATGGGCGTAAAAAACGGGAACACTTCCCTGTGAATGACTATCAGATCGAATTGTGACAAATAAGCGAGTCTCTTCATGCGACGAGCCGTGCAGTACAATGTGTGGAACACCTTAGTCCCCAATTGCCCATGGCGCGGGAGGGCTCGGAAAAGCTGGCCAGTCGAGAATGGAGACACCGTACACCTGAAACCTGCACCTTCAAGATAAGGAAGAAATTGCCGCACCCGATAGCGGTATCCGGCTTCGTAGACCGGATGCGGAACAAGAAACAAGACGCTGCTCATAGAATTGTTCCGCCCAATCCGGCTTTCCAGCATGACCTTGTCATCAGTAACATCGTTGAGAGTCAAACCAAGGACGAATTTTCGAAAAGCAACGCAAAACCGACGTAAAAGGGGACAAGCTAAACCTTCGCCAACTCTCGGTAAGCGGCCAGGCATTCCTGCAAGGGCCCGCCGCTCCATCGGAACTTCCCGTGAACTCGCTTTTCCGCGTTCTGCCCGAGGTGGGCTCGAAG
>Ga0307477_10000293_pt1 | contig 62221 bp, 52 predicted proteins | sample atmos_gasesECM2C_FD_203316 | JGI IMG/M metagenome (GOLD analysis project Ga0307477, IMG submission 203316) | Hardwood forest soil microbial communities from Morgan-Monroe State Forest, Indiana, United States - atmos_gasesECM2C_515 | ecosystem: Environmental > Terrestrial > Soil > Temperate...
TTTTCGCCATCAAGGGCGAGGACAGCGACTCCTACTACTCGCACATCATGGCGGCCGTCGATCACAAGCCGCAGTTCACCATGGACGATGGCGCCGACCTGGTCTCCGTGCTGCACACCAAGCGCACAGCGGAACTGGAGAATGTGATCGGCGGTACCGAGGAGACTACCACCGGTGTGATTCGCTTACGCGCCATGGCCAAGGAAGGCGTGCTGCGCTATCCCATCGTGGCGGTCAACGATGCGGACACCAAGCATCTCTTCGACAATCGTTACGGCACCGGGCAATCGACGATCGATGGCATCATCCGCGCCACGAATTTCCTGCTCGCGGGATCGAAGTTCGTCGTCGCCGGTTATGGCTGGTGCGGCCGCGGTCTGGCTTCGCGCGCGCGCGGTGCAGGAGCGGAAGTAATCATCACCGAAATTGATCCGACGAAAGCTCTCGAAGCGGTTATGGACGGCTTCCGCGTGATGAGCATGGAAGAAGCCGCCAAAATCGGCGACGTCTTCTGCACCGTCACCGGCAACAAGAACGTCCTCGCCAAGCAGCACTTCGCAATCATGAAGGATGGCGCCATCATTTCCAACTCGGGCCACTTCAACGTCGAAATCGACATCCCGTCGCTCGAAAAGCTGTCGTCGTCGAAGCGCACCACGCGCACTTTTGTCGACGAATACACAATGAAAGACGGCCGCCGCATCAATCTGCTCGGAGAAGGCCGCCTGATCAACCTCGCCGCCGCCGAAGGCCATCCCGCGTCAGTGATGGATATGAGTTTTGCCGACCAGGCGCTTTCCTGCGAGTACATGGTGAAGAACCATGCGTCGTTAGAAAAAAAGGTTTACACGGTTCCGGCGGATCTCGACAAACGCGTAGCCAAGCTCAAGCTGGAATCACTCGGCATCAAGATCGACCGCTTAACTCCGGAGCAGGAAGAATATCTGGCAAGCTGGTCGGAAGGAACCTAGGAAACCACCTGTCGGTTCTCGGTTCTCAGTTCTCAGAGGGGCGGCGCAAGCCGCCCTCATGTTTTGTATTCAGAGGGGTGGCGCAAACCACCCCTCGTGTTTTGTATCAGGGTATCGCTTTAGCGATACCGTAGCTTCCTCGAGGAAGACGCCCCTTTAGCGGCCGGCATGGGGCACCCCGCCGCTGATGGAGCGCCAGCCAACCCCGCCCGGCCAGCAATACGCCCGTCCCTCCACCTTATAAACTCACGCGATCGTCGGAAGCGATAAAATAAGGGGCATGTACCACTACAATCCCTCGACCGCCCTTGAAGAACTCACCGAAGACACCACCCTGCCGAATCCCGTCCACGTCCGCGACATGATACTGCGCCGCAGGCTAACCGCCGACCAGTCGCTCGAACTGAACCGGATCTTCCTCGAATACCAGAAATTTTTCGGCGAGGCGCAGAAGCTGGGCAAGGAGATTTTGACGCGCCTCGCAAGTAGTGCGTAATGGGCAATGCTAGCGGGCAAATTTCAAGTTACGCTTCGCCTTAGCATCCCCAGGTGACATGATTGTCGCCATGACCCCGACAGTTAAGAACGTTCTCGTAGCGGTATTTTGGTTCGTTATCGGCCATATCAGCTGTGCCGTCATGCACCACTGGCACGACATCAGCATGAAATAGCCAGGACCATCGGCAAACTCCTCGCGAAATCGTCGACCGAAGGCCGGAGCGTATGGCTGGACAGATCAGGCTTTGCCGCGGATCTTAGCCCACCACCACCGCACGCCAACGAACAGGAAACGCCAATCGTGGAAGAATTCTGGCGCCTTGCCCTCGAAGGCGTGGCCGATGAATTGGAAAACCCATCCGATCAGGAACAGAGCAAGCGCGTACGGCCACAGGCGATGGAAGAAGATGCTGACAATAAAGAGTGGGACCGAGAGCAGGATGGTCGGAATACCCAGCGTGTGACACACGCGGTTCACCGGGTGCTGATGACTGGAGCCGTATTGCGCGATCCACTGCTCGTTAGTGCGTCCGCCCAGCACGCGGAGATGATATCACGATCAGTATCGGGAAAAAGCTTGGCGGGGCGTCAGTCCGGCTCGATGAAAGTCGACATTTTTCGTGGAACGAATGGCCGGATGCGTCCGAAATGCTGGCTCAGGGCGTTTTCGAAGTCCCCCGATCGGATCTTCAAACTTCGGACCCATCCGGCTCTGCGATTCGCGAGGGCGCGCCAATCATTCCTGCTTCGCTTTCACGACAGCCCTCAAGGACGATCCACTGTACGTTACCTCACGTTCGGCTGGAGCTCACATCGGGGAAATACTGTATTACCGAGGTGATCAATCTGGAGCCTTGAGGCCTCGCCCATGCCCCCGCACTTTTTGATGTCGCACTTTTTTCGAAGCAAGGAAAACGGCTGGCAGATTTGTCATGCCAGCCGTTCGTCAATTTCCGGAGCGGTCTGGACAGGTTTGGTTAGCGGCCCCGGGATCCTCCATGGAACCCACCGCGAAAGCCTCCGACGGAGCCACGCCCTTCGAAGCCGCCCCGAACCGCCGGACCGTGTCCATCAAAACCACGTCTATCAAAACCACGTCCATCAAACCGCCGTCCCTCAAATCGGTCCTCAAAGCCGCGACCGTAGGGGCGTGCATAATATGGACGTCCCCAGCCATACCACGGACCAGCGCCGATAAAGATCCCGTTCGCGAACCAGCTCGGGCCGTAGTAGCCGTAGGGCGCGCAACCATACGGATAATCCGGGTAATAACCATAAGCACAGACGGGCGCACCAGCCACATAGCCGCCGTAGCCGATGCCCACTCCGACTCTGACTTCAGCCTGCGAATACGCAACCGGCAACGCCAATAAAGCAAGCAGTGCAATGTATCTCAGATACTTCATTGTGAGACCCCCTTTTCGTCCCACTCGGCGACTCGTGGTTGCGATTCGCCGAGTGAAGCGCTTCAGCTTTGTTTCTTCTGAAGCGCCTACTCACTTGAACTCGGATGGGGGCGAAAAGTTGCGGGGAGACGAGTGGCTGATTTCAGCCATCCCGCGTGAAATCAACCACTTGGGACGGAGTGTGCGAAGCGGAACATAAAATGCCAAGGAACACGCAGAGACCGAAAAACTGGGATCTTGCACTTCTCACGTAGGGACAGCCGCCCTCGGCCCTACTCGCCGATATCGTTCGAGAGGAATCCATAAGCCCGCCGATCATCGCGTCTGTTAACTCGGAAGGTGTTAACCGTATTTACTGCTACCCCAGTATCCCCGTCTGTGACGCGTGGCCCGGACGTTTGTGATGAATGGGAGTTCAGATTGTCCCGCCTGTCCCCGGGTTTCCGTCCAAGTCGGAAGGCCGTGCCGACGCACTGCCGTCGAGGGTTTCATTTAAGAGAAGAAATTAGGTTGTTTTCACGGATAAAAGAAATAGATTGTTTTCCACGAAGAATGTAGGCATAATCGCTCGCGGTCGAGACGACATAGCAACCCCGGCTACTGCCGTACTCGTGAACGTCTAACCGAAGATCCGATTCAATTCATTACTGGGAGGAAGAAAACATGAAAAAACTCTGGATATCGTGTGCTTTGTTTTCGTTGTTTGCGAGCGGTCCGGCTTGGGCCACAACCTATACCATGGGTTTTCCACCGCCGGGAGGCGTGACGTTCACTCAATCCGGCCCGGGGTCTGGCGCCGCTAACGGAGAAACCTTCTCTTATACGGGATTCAATTCTTCGCAATATCATACGCTGTACTGGGGTCTCAATTCTGTCGCCAACGTGAACGAAGGCACGGCGAGCGGAAATATGCAGTTTCTGGGCTACAACTCGACCACAGGAATCGCCGTTTGGATCTCGACTGCAAATTGGGTTTTTACTTCCCCGATCAATCCCGGCTGCTGTAACACTGGCACGCAGTTGCTGGTTCAGCTTCAGCCCTTCACCGGCGCGAATGCGGGCTTCCTGAGCTCGGGATTCCTGGCCCCGACCACCACCAAAGGAGCGCTGGGTATCGCCGGTAATCCAAACGAACCCTTGTATCAGGTCGTGGGCAACGTTAGTTACCAGGCGACATTCGAACTCATGACTTGGGACGGTAATCCGGCGGACGCCGGCAATCCCGCCCTCGCTCTCGACATTTTTGATTACAACAGCAACAACAATGGGGGGCCGGGCGTCACATCATCCGAGGATTTCGAATTCTGGTGGAGCTACAACACAACCCACGCCAGGACGGTCCAGGTGGGAACGTGCCTGACCTCACTCCAGAGCTTTCCCTCGATTTCCGCCGCCGTGAGCGCGGTCACTGCCGGCGCTACCGTTGACGTTTGTCCCGGAACCTATGCCGAACAGGTCACCCTCTCAATCCCGATCAATTTGGTGGGTGTAGTGAGTGGAAATGCGGCCGCAGCGATCATCACCGTCCCCGGTTCCGGGTTGACCCAGAATGGAATCGGTCCCAACACAGGTAATCACGCGTCTCAGATCGTGGTCCAAGACGTGGGACCGGTCACCATCAAAAATCTGGTCGTGGACGGTTCCAGTACGAGTTGTCCGGCTCCCGGCTTTGTTGACGGCATCGCCTTCCTTAGCAACACGGGCACGGCATTCGGCAAAGTTGTCGACACGTCCGTCCGCAATACTAACAACGGCGCCTGCGCGGGTATAACCGGCACCGGCATCTTTGCGGAGGCAGGTTCTTCCAGCCCACTGGTCGTTCAGTCCAACGTAGTGCACGGCTTCGTCGGGAATGGTGTGATTTTTGCCTTCGGCCAGACCGGCGCCATCTCGGGGAACACGCTCAGTGGCGGCAGCGGTGGCAATGTCGAAGGAATTTCACTGTACAACCCGGGAGCCGCCGTGAAAGTCACCTCCAATGCCATCAACGGCGTCAATAACGGTGTCAACCTGACATCCGCCAGTGGCGCAGTGGTGCAGGTCAACACCATAACGGGCACCACAGGCAGGGCCTTGAGCCTCAACGAAAGCGGAGGAGGAGGGACTAACAACGTGACTAAGAACACGGTGAACGATGCCAACTGCGGCATCTCCAACAGTCAGGCCGCGGCTAGTGACGTTTATCTGCCCAATACTCTGTTCAACGCGGTTTCCAACATCTGTCCCTAAAAGCGGTCAACGCTTACGGCTAGAGGCGGGGAGAACATCCCCGCCTCTTGACTTCTGGCTCGCCTCTCGAACTTCCGCCTAGTTGCACACCGCCGTAAATCCACGATCAAAGCTCTCTTCAATGGCAATTCCTTTCAACTCGCGCAAATCAGTGTGCCGCATTTTGCGCCTACGCGCGCAAAGGTGCGGCAACGATCGGCAGCACTCCTCGTGGCATTGACTCTCTTCACGGGCTGAAGGCACCCCATGGGCCTCATTGGAGTGAGGGGGTTCATCAGCAAAAAGCAGGAATAAGAGCCCACCGCGAGGGGTCAGGTAGGCTCTCTGGGGAAGGTAAAGCCTGCGGCATTCTATTGTGATTTGCCCGCACAGTGATCAAACAGTGAAATCTTGTTACGATTTCCGGAATGGCAGGCGATGGTCGGCTCTTTGCGGGTTCTGCAAGAAGCCCTCTGACGATCTAATGGTGCGGTCTGCTAGCGAAATGCGATAAACTCTCTGCACAAAACAATGACAGACGACGAGAAAAGCCAAACGACGAATGAGTTGCATTTCGGAAACATCACACGGCGCGACTTTACAGCCCTGTTGATGAGCGCGGGCATTGCCGCTACCGTAACATCGACAGCGGCAGCCGACATCGGCATTGAGATGGTCGAGACTGACGTCGAGATCAAGACTCCGGACGGAACTTGCGACGCGGCATTCATTCATCCGAAGTCACTATCTAAATCTGGTTCGTATCCAGGAGTACTGATCTGGCCCGACGCATTCGGTTTGCGGCCGTCGATGCGCACAATCGGCAGGAACATCGCTGCTGAGGGATATTCCGTCCTGGTGCCCAATCCCTTCTATCGCGTGTCCAAAGCTCCTTTCACGGATGCCTCCAAATTCAATTTCCAGAATCCGGACGATATGGCGAAACTCAAGCCGCTGATGGCGTCAGTGAACGCGCCCGGCAATGCCGAGAAGGATGCGACAGCTTACGTTGCCTTCCTTGATGCGCAAAAAGAAGTGAACAAGGCAAGAAAGATCGGAACCCAAGGTTACTGCATGGGCGGGGCGCTGGTTGTGAGGACCGCCTCCGCATTGCCCGATCGCATTGGCGCAGGGGCGTCTTTCCATGGCGGAGGCCTGGTGACCGACAAACCCGATAGCCCGCATCTGCTCGCGCCGAAGATTAAAGCTCGCATGTATTTCGGAATCGCGTCGAATGACGACGAGCGTCAGCCGGATGCCAAGGTCAAGCTGAAAGAAGCCTTTGCGGCCGCCAAGGTCGTGGCCGAAATTGAAGTGTATCCAGCCCAGCATGGATGGTGCGTGCCCGATATGCCCGCCCGGGATGGCGCGCCGATCTATAACAAGGTCGAAGCCGAGCGTGCCTGGGGAAAACTTGTCGCCTTGTATAGAGCGGCTCTCGCCTAGTCGATCGCGCGTCCGAGATCGCGGCCCGCGAGAACTGTCTCCCGTAGGGCTACACGGACGGGCGAGGCGCCCGTCCCCACACGAACACCATCGTTTACAATCCCCGTCGTTTACAATCCCCGTCGTTTACAATCTAGGATTCTCTCTCGATTGGACAACATAACCATGCACCGCTGGTCGCAACTGTTTATTCCTACTCTGCGCGAAGCTCCGGCTGATGCCGAGGTCGCTAGCCACAAGTTGCTGGTCCGCGCTGGATACATCCGTCAACTGGGCGCCGGGATCTACTCGTTTCTATTTCTCGGCAATCGCTCTACCCAGAAGATCATGGGCATCGTCCGCGAGGAGATGGACAAGATAGGGCAGGAGTTCTACCTGCCCGCGCTGAATCCGCGCGAAATCTGGGAAGCGAGCGGGCGTTGGGCTGCGATGGGCGACAACATGTTTCGCCTCAAGGATCGCAAGGGCGCCGACCTGTGTCTCGGCATGACTCACGAAGAAGTCATGACCGACATCGCGCGCAAGGAGCTGCGCAGTTACAAGCAACTCCCGCAGATCTGGTATCAGATTCAGACCAAATTTCGTGACGAGCCTCGTCCGAAGTCGGGGCTGCTGCGGGTGCGTCAGTTCATCATGAAGGATGCGTACTCGTTCGACATTGATGCGGCCGGACTCGACGCCTCGTACCAGAAGCATCACGACACTTACTGCCGCATCTTCGATCGCTGCGGGCTGAAGTACATGGTGATCGACGCGCACTCGGGAGCGATGGGCGGATCGCAGTCGCAGGAATTCATGGTGCGCACTCCGGCGGGCGAAGACCTGATCGTCAGCTGCGAGAAATGCAACTATGCGGCGAATATGGAGAAGGCTACGTCGAAGCTTACTCCGGTCGAGGACCTGAAGTCTGAGGGCGACGGGCAGCCGCTCGAAGTGCACACTCCGGGACAGAAAACGATTGAAGACGTGGCGCGGTTTCTGGGTGTGTCTCCTAAGAACAAGATCAAGACGCTGGCGATGATGATCACCGATGAAGACGCAAAAACAGGCAAGGCTCGTGCGCGGGCCGTCGTGCTGCTCATGCGCGGCGATCACCAGATGAACGAAGCCAAGCTCTCGATGGCGGTTGCGGGCAAAGAGGCGCGTCCCATGCAGGAAGAAGAAATCCGCGATCTGTTCCACTCGCCTGCCGGATACCTCGGGCCGCTGGGCATTGATTGGGCTAAGGACATCAAAGATTCGGGCAAGCCCATCCTGCTCGTCGATAAGGCGCTTGAAAGCCGCGTAAACCTGATCGGCGGCGCGAACAAAGAGAACTATCACGTCAAGAACCTGACGCCGGGCAAAACCTTTCATCCGACGGCTTACGTCGACTTGCGCAGCGTAACCGCCGGCGAAGATTGCCCGAACTGTAGCGCTCCACTGCGCATCGATACCGCAGTCGAGATTGGACACATCTTCAAGCTGGGGTACAAGTATTCCGAATCCATGGGCGCCCGTGTGCTCGACCGGAATGGCAAGGAAGTCGCGCCGATCATGGGCAGCTACGGGATTGGCATCGAGCGCATCCTGACCGCGGCCGTCGAGCAGAGTAACGATGAGAACGGCTTCTGGCTGCCGCCCTCGATCGCGCCGTTCGAGGTAGTCGTAGTGTCGACTAACTCCAAAGACGAGGCGATCCGCAGCGCCTCCGAAGACATTGCCCGGCAGCTGGAAGCCTCCGGATTCGACGTTTTGCTGGACGATCGGGACGAACGGCCGGGGGTGAAGTTCAAGGACGCCGACCTGGTGGGCATTCCCTTTCGTGTCAACGTGGGGAAGAAGGTTACCGAAGATACTGTGGAAGTTGTTCGGCGCTCGACTCTCGAGCGAGAGGACGTTAAGATTTCTGCCATAACCGAGTATTTTCAGGCACTGCGCCAAGCATCACCGCAATGACTGCCCCGGGCGTTCGTTAGCCAGGAGAGCAGGCCGGGAAGGAAACCCTTAGCGCAATGACGGAAAGCTCGCAATTGGAAGCTCGCAACCAGCGATTTGGCAATTGTTTCTTATGGCAACTCTGAAATTAATCTTCGGCGTAGCCATCTTCGGGGTGTTGGCTCTGGTGGGCATCAAGCTGATCCCACCGTTCTTCTCGAACTATCAGTTTGAGGATGAGATCAAGACCGAGGCCCTGCAGGGGACCTACAGCACGCGTACGGAAGAAGACATTCGCGACGCTGTCATCAAGCATGCCCGCAACTACGATATTGCGCTGACGCCCAAGCAGGTGCGTATTTCGCGGGTCGGCGGGTTCGGCACTGGCACTCTCGCCATTGACGCCGACTACAGCGTTCCGATCGATCTGCCTGGCTACTCGACCACTATCGAGTTCCATCCTTCTTCGAAGAACAAAGGCATTTACTAGGAGGACCTCTTCGCTGGCAGTCGCCGGCCTCGCATCATCCTCGGAACCGCTAGACATGCGTCCAGACCTCCACAAACGTCTATCCTTTGACACGCATCCAAATAGTTGTGGGGGACCCTTTGTGATTTAGAATCAACCAGAACCACGCCTTATCTCCAAATTCGGTTCGGACTGAGAATTGCCTCTGTGAAAGAAGCACATTTGTCTCCATGGCCATTAAGGTGAAAATTCCGACGGCTCGAAGCAGTGGCCAGCGCGGGAGAAGGCGCGGGCAAGGCAGCTTGCTCGCCCGCGATCCCATCGTACGGATTGCCCTGCTCGGTTTTCTCTCGCTGTCGCTGTTGATAGTCGGCTTTTTTACTTATTGGTATGTGAAGTACGACCGCATCATCGAGCAGCGCTTCCGGGGCCCGGTTTTCGCCAGTTCGGCTAAGATTTTCGCTTCTCCGCAGGTAGTGAAGATCGGATCGAAGTTGACCATCTCTGAGATTGCGGCGGAGCTGCGTCATGCGGGCTACTCCGAAAAGGATGGCGAGTCTCCGCTCGGCAGCTATCGTCTGCATGGCGGCTCGATTGAAGTTCTGCCTGGACCCGAGTCTTATCACAGTCCCGAACCGGCCACCATCAGCGTCGCGGACGGAGCGGTTTCCGCCGTCAACAGCCGCGCCTCCGGAGACCTGGCAGCCTATGAACTCGAGCCCCAGATGCTGGCTTCGCTGTTCGACGCCGAGCAGCGCTCCAAGCGGCAACTGGTCAAGTACGAGGATATTCCCAAGATCATTGTGGAGGCGGTTACGTCTATCGAAGACCGCCGATTCTTCCAACACAGCGGAGTTAATTTCTTACGCCTGGCCGAAGCGGCCTGGGTTGACTTCACCCATCAGCGCCATCAGCAAGGCGGTTCGACGATCACGATGCAGCTCTCGCGGGCATTCTTTCTGAGCCCGGAAAAAACGTTCAAGCGCAAGCTGATCGAAATCCTGATCGCGGTGGAGTTGGAACAGAAATTCTCGAAGCAGCAGATTTTTGAGTTTTACGCCAACCGCGTCGATTTGGGACAGCGCGGATCGTTCACCATCTCCGGCCTGGCCGAAGGATCCCGCTCCTATTTCAACAAAGACCTGAAAGACATCACCCTGCCGGAGGCCGCGCTGCTCGCGGGATTGATCCAGGCGCCCAGCTATCTTTCGCCGTATCGTCATCCCGAGCGGGCCCTCGAACGGCGCAATACCGTGATCGAATCGATGGTCGACACTCATGCCATCACGCGCGACCAAGCCGATAAGGCCAAGGCGACGCCGCTAAAACTGGCGCCGCCGAACGTTGAGGCGAGCGATGCACCCTACTTCGTGGATATGGTGCGCGATACCATCATCAGCAAACTGAACGAGCACGAGGTCAACGACCAGGAGTACCGCATCTACACGACGCTCGATCCAGGACTGCAGCGGGCGGCCGCGCAGGCGGTCGAAGCCGGCGCCAAGCTGGTGGACGATCAAGTCACAAAGATGCGCACGCACAAGAAGAAGATCGGGAAGAACAAGTTTGAGACCACCGTTACTCCCGGCCCGCAGGCGCAGATCGCGCTCATCGCCATGGACCCTCACACCGGCGAAATCAAGGCGCTGGTGGGCGGACGAAATTACGGAACGAGCCAACTGAACCACGCGCTCGCCAAGCGTCCTACCGGCTCCATCTTCAAACCGTTTGTGTACGCGGCCGCCATGAACACGGCGCTCGACGGCTCACCGGCCGTGATCACTCCAGCCTCCACGGTTCCCGATCAGCCGACGACGTTCTCCTACGGCGACCAGATCTATGAGCCGCGCAACTACAAAGAGGAGTATCACGGGGACGTCACGCTCCGCTACGCGCTGGCGCTTTCGCTCAACAATGCGACTGTCAAACTGGCGGAAGAAGTGGGCTATGACAAGGTGGCAGATCTGGCCCGGTCCGCCGGAATCGCGTCGGTGAAAGCTACGCCGGCGATGGCGTTGGGCGCCTACGATGCCACGCCCGTCGACATGACGGCCGCCTACACCAGTTTTGCGAATGGCGGTGTGCGGCTTTCGCCGGTTTTTGTAAATTCGGTGCGCAATGCCAAAGGGGACGTCGTTATGAACTTCGGGACCGAGAAGAAGCAGGTTCTCGATCCGCGCATCGCCTTCCTCATGACTAACATGCTGGAAGGAGTCGTGAATTTTGGCACCGCCTTCGGAGTGCGCTCCCGCGGATTTACCGCCCCGGCGGCAGGTAAAACTGGCAGTTCGCACGACGGCTGGTTCGCCGGATACACAAGCAATCTGCTATGCATCGTCTGGGTCGGATATGACGATTACAGCGACATTCGCCTGAGCGGAGCGCAGACTGCCGCCCCCATTTGGGCCGAGTTCATGAAGAAAGCGGTTACGCTCCCTCGGTATTCGGACGTGAAGGCTTTCCCGCAACCGGAAGGCGTGGTGGATGTGCAGCTCGACAAAATCACCAATCGCCTGGCAACGCCTTCCTGTCCAGACACTTACACGATTGCCTTCGTGGCCGGCACCGAGCCCCGCGATACCTGCGACCAGAGCGGCGGCGTGCAAGGCTTCTTCTCCCGCATCTTCGGCGGAAATTCCGAGAAAGCGCTGCCTCCGCCCACCACCAACGGGAACCCCCAGCCTGTCGCCGGTGTCCAATCCGAAGAAGAGGCCCGGAAAAAGAAGGGCTTCTTCGGCAAGATTGTTGGCGTATTCAAGGGGGACAGCACCGCCCCAAGGGATGACAAAAACGCGCCCGCGCCGTCTAAAAGTAGTGACAGCGGCGTGCCACCGCAGTAGTCTTGAGTTCGTCTGAAGTTCGTTTGAAAGTTCGATCGTGTTCGACCCGGGGGTGTATATGCGTTCCTGGATCCGCATCGGCTCCGTATCACTTCTCTTCTCTGCGCTTTTGGTCCTCCCATTGCAGGCTCAGAATTCCGAGCAGTTGGAAGTCGGCCCTCCGCCGTTGCACCGCGCCGATCCACCCGCTCCCGGAGCGACGCCCGAGCAACTCGAAACACGAGGCGATGAACTGCGCACGCAGAAGAACTTTCTCGACGCGGTGGATTTCTACCAGGCCGCTCTGAAAGCCGCGCCGGGGAACGCGTCCGTGTTCAACAAAATCGGGATCTGCCAGCTTATGACGCAGCGCTACAGAGAAGCCAGAAAGAGTTTCGAGCACGCCATCCGGGCCGATCGTAAGCATGCCGACGCTTACAACAATCTCGGCGTCGTTTATTACGTCCAGCATAACTACAACGGAGCGATCAAGCACTACGAGAAGGCGATCACTTTGAACAATGATGCTGCCTCCTACTACAACAACCTGGGCGCGGCTTATTTCGGCAAGAAACAGTTTGAAAAAGCCATCCAGAGCTATTCCAAAGCAATGGAGCTTGATCCCGACGTCTTCGAACGCAGCTCGCATGCCGGAGTTCAGGCTCAACTTCCTTCCCCTGAAGACCGGGCCCACTACGATTATGTTCTCGCCAAGTTGTACGCCAGGACAGGCGTTCCGGAGCGTTCGCTGCACTATCTGAAGAAAGCGATGGAAGAGGGTTACAGGGACATCAAGAACGTTTACAGGGACAATGAATTCAGCACCCTGCGCAAAGACCCCCGTTTTGCTGAACTGATGTCGGCCAAGACGACGGCCATCCCAGATTAGACGCCCGTAACTCGCTGGCAGGGCATAGGTTAGAAAAAAGCGAAAAATCCGACAGCCCCGAAACTTTCCCGTGGAAGCTGGGTTTTCAAGTTCAATGCTCCTGAAAACAACAGGGTGAGTAGGGAGAAACAAGAACCCACCGGTTGCTAACCCGAGCACGCCCCAAGCAAAGCAACCGGTGGGTGAATCAGCATTCAGCACTTAGCAGTTAGCTTCTCTCGGAAATGTAGTCTTCTACTACCTGCTTCCATTTGCCCTGCGCTTTCAGGATGTATTCGACCGCGTCGCGGGCGGCGCCGTCTCCTCCGGCATGGAGGGTAGCCCAATGGGCTTCGGCTTTGACCTCGGGGCGCGCGTTCTTCACCGCGATCGCCAGTCCGCATTTTCGCATCGCAGGCAGATCGATCACGTCGTCGCCCACGAATGCGGCCTCGGCGGCGGAGATTCCATCTCTTTCAAGAATTTGTGCAAGTACAGATGCCTTGTCCTGAATGCCCTGGTACACATGGTCAATCTTCAGATCGCGCGCGCGCAGGGCAACGGTCTCCGAGATGCGCTTAGTGATGATTCCAGTCTTAATCCCCGCGAGGCGGGCCAGCGAAATAGCGGTGCCATCGTGGGCGTGGAAGCCCTTGGCTTCGATCAAGCTGGTGCTCTGGAGTCCGAAGCCGCCCTGCCCCTCCGGCGGGGAAAAGCGCTGGGCGGACTTTTCAAGAACACTGTGCTGAGCTCCGGATTGCGGGCCGCCGGAAGGCGCGGGAAAGATCCAGATTTTGCCGTCGGTAAGAACACCGTCAACGTCGAAGAGAATGAGTTTAATTTTGCGGGCACGAGCACTGGCAGATGGTTTGGGCATCGCCGAAATTCTAGCAGGCTGCAGACCAGGAATCCCGGGCGCTGACCCTGCGAGTTCTAGCGCGATGCTTTACGAGCGGGCGATCCACAGGAGGGGGGAATCCCGTCCAAGCTTCTCGAAATCGCGGTCGGAGGTGACGAGCGTGGCCTGATTCAGGGCAGCTAGTGCGGCGGCGAGGCAATCTACATATGGGATTTTGTGCATCGCTTTCAATTCCCCTGCTTTGAGAACCTGGGGAACGTCAACGGGAACGATTCGGATGGGAAGCTGCAAGATATCAGCCAACGTCTGCCTGGCCGATTCTTCGCCGTGCCGCTGTCAGGAGATATAGAAAACCTCTCCCCAGTTGACCGCCGAAACCAGCAGTTGTGTAGCCGGTCGAGCAGCCTTGAGTAGTCGCTCGACGCGTTCGGCCCCGGGCCCGTTCGCCAGCAGATCCAGCAGTGCATTCGCGTCGAGCACATAGGTTTTGCTTCATCGGGTCAGCCGAGATCCTTCTCCTTCTCAACCCGATGCTCCCGCTCCCTATCTTCCACCAGTGAGGGCGTGCCCTTGTAACGGCCACGGAGGCTGCGGATCAACTCGTCGATGGCATGCGGTTCGACCTCCGCGCGAGCGTCTGAGACGTTCTTGCCCTGGTAACGAACGGCAAATCCAAAGTCTTTCAAAATTGCGACAGCCTGGTGCAAGTTGGTGCGATCGTTTGGGGGCACTCCAGCTGCCTCCAAGACAGGTGTTCGGGTTCTTCTTCAGAAAATCGTAAACCTTATTTGGATTGGTTCATATGTTCTCACCCATGTCTTGAATTCTTTTACGAATTATTCATCGTCATACTCGTCATCATCACTTTAGGTCAAAATCGGAATTATGCTGCCCGTCATGGGCGAACATTTTACGAAACCACAAATTCTCGCTACAATCACCTCTATGCCGTCCGCAGTCTCCCCTTCGCTGGCCTGGGCTCATCCGCTGGTTCAGGAATGGTTCACCGCGCACTTCTCGACGCCGACCGAACCACAGGAGCAGGGTTGGCCCCACATCCTCGCCGGGCACACGACGCTGATCTCGGCTCCCACCGGATCGGGGAAAACGCTCGCCGCTTTCCTAGCCTGTATTGACCGGCTGGTCTGCAAAGCTCTCGCAGGCGAACTGCGCGACCGGACCGAAGTTCTCTACATTTCCCCGCTCAAAGCCCTCGGCAACGATATCCAGAAAAATCTTGAAATCCCGCTGGGAGAAATTCTGCAGATGGCGGGCGAACGCGGGCTCCTGATGCCGGAGATCCGCACGGCCGTCAGGACGGGCGACACTTTGATGAAAGACCGGCGCCTAATGTTGAAGCGTCCGCCGCACATTCTAGTTACCACGCCCGAGTCGTTCTACATTCTGCTGACGGCCGAGAAGAGCCGCGCCATCCTGCGCGATGTTGAAACCGTGATTGTGGACGAAATTCACGCTGTCGCCGATGACAAGCGCGGCGTGCATCTTTCGCTTTCGCTGGAGCGGCTGGAAGCGCTGACTCATCGCCCGCCGGTGCGCATCGGGCTTTCCGCGACGCAGAAACCGATTGAAGAGGTCGCGCGCTTTCTCGCGGGCAACTCTGATTCCGAAAGAACTCGCCCCGATCCGGTGATCGTCAACGTTGGCCACAAGCGCACGCTGGATATTGGTGTGGAGGTTCCGTCGTCGGAACTGGGTCCAGTCGCGTCGAACGAGATGTGGGACGAGATTTACGAACGCATCGTGCAACTTGTGAACGCGCACCGCTCCACGCTGGTGTTCGTAAACACGCGGCGTCTGGCTGAGCGCATTGCGCATCAACTGGGGGAGCGGCTGGGTGAGGAAAATGTCGCGGCACATCACGGGAGTTTGTCGCGCAAGCTGCGTCTGGAGGCGGAGCGAAAGCTGAAAGAAGGCCAGGTGAAAGTGCTGGTCGCGACCGCATCACTCGAACTCGGCATTGACGTGGGAACTGTGGACTTGGTCTGCCACATCAGTTCGCCGCGTTCGATTGCCGTTGCTCTGCAGCGGGTCGGACGGTCCGGCCACTGGCGCGGAGCGGTCCCCAAAGGACGATTCTTCGTCACCACGCGCGACGATCTGGCGGAATGCGCTGTGCTCGTGCGCGCGATTCGCCAGGGCGAACTCGACCGTCTGATTTTCCCGGAAGGTTCGCTCGACGTGTTGGCGCAGCAGACTGTCGCTTGCTGTGCCGCTGCAGGCAGTACCGCGACAGCTAACAAATCTGGCGATCAATCAAACGACGGTTGGGACGAGGATGAGTTATTCGCGCTCGTGAAGCGGGCCTATCCCTATCGCAATCTCTCGCGCGAAACATTCGACGCGGTGCTCACGATGCTCTCGGAAGGAATCGCGTCGCAACGCGGCCGCTACGGCGCTTACCTGCATCACGACCGCATCAACCGTAAGCTGCGAGCACGGCGCGGCGCGCGCCTGGCGGCGATCACCAGCGGCGGCGCGATTCCTGACAATTCCCTCTTCTCGGTGGTCGCCGAACCAGATGGCGGCTCAGTCGGAACCGTCGATGAAGACTTCGCCGTCGAAAGCCTGGCGGGCGACATCATGCTGCTGGGAAACACCTCATGGCGGATACGTCGTGTGGAATCGAGGACGTCGCGCATGTTGGTGGAAGACGCCCACGGCGCGCCGCCCACCGTGCCGTTCTGGCGTGGAGAAGCTCCGGCACGCACCGCGGAACTATCGCAGCAGTTGGGCGAATTGCGCAAAGAGATCAGCGACCGCCTGCCGGGCGTGGTTCCAGTAGAAGGATGGCGCAATCTTCCAATAGTGGCCGATGCCGTGAGTTGGCTGCGAGAAGAATGTGGACTCGATCTATCGGGCGCCGAGCAACTGATTCAGTACATCCTCGAAGGGCGTGTCGTGCTGGGCGATGTACCTACGCAGACGACGATCATCGCCGAGCGGTTCTTTGACGAAGGCGGCGGGATGCAGTTGATCATCCACGCACCGTTTGGGGGACGCATCAACAAAGCCTGGGGACTGGCGCTGCGCAAGCGCTTCTGCCGCGGCTTCAATTTCGAACTGCAGGCGGCCGCCACCGACAACGGCTTGAATATCGCGCTGGCCGAGCAGCATAGTTTTCCGCTGGCCGATGTTTTTCGATTCCTGCATTCCGAGACCATGCCGCCGATTCTGGAACAGGCCGCGCTCGATTCGCCGATCTTTCAGACGCGCTGGCGCTGGGATGCGACGCGATCTCTGGCACTGCTGCGTTTTCAGGGTGGCAAGAAAGTGCCGCCGCAGATTCAGCGCATGCGCTCCGACGATCTGCTGGCCTCGGTTTTTCCAGATGTAGCCGCGTGCCAGGAAAATATCGAAGGCGACATCAAGATTCCCGACCATCCGCTGGTGCGCGAAGTGATGAAGGACGTGCTCACAGAGGCGCTGGATATCGAGGGCCTCAGCGAAGTGTTGCGCGGAATCGAGCAAGGACGGATTCGTTGCCTGGCGGTGGATACGCCTGTGCCATCGCAATTCTCGCACGAAATTCTCAACGCGAATCCCTACGCCTACCTCGATGATGCGCCGCTAGAGGAGCGCCGGGCTCGGGCGGTCGAAATGCGGCGAGTGTTGCCGGCGTCGGTTCTTGAGGAAGTAGGCGCGCTCGATCCCGCCGCCATCGCGCAAGTACAGCAGGAGGCGTGGCCGGACGTGCGCGACGCGGATGAATTGCATGATGTGCTGCATACGCTGGTGATGGTGCCGGTGGAGAGCAGTCAGCATTCAGCATTCAGCATTCAGCCCGAAGATCGCGGCGGGAAGCTGACCGCGAACTGGAATGGATTCTTCGAGCGCTTGCAACGTGAAAATCGTGCAGTCGTGGCGGATGTTGCCGGCAGACAATATTGGCTGGCCGCCGAGCGGCAGGAATGGTTCCAGGCAATTCATTCTGTGGTGACGGGGCTCTGCCCCGTCCCGGCGGGGCAGAGCCCCGCAACCACACAAGTAACTCCAGACGAGGCCGTGCTCGCGGCCGTTCAGGGATGGATTGCACATCTCGGGCCCACCACCGCCTCAGAAATTGGCGAGTTGCTGGGCCTGCCCGCTTCCGAGATCGAAAAAGCTTTACTCCGCATGGAGGCGAGCGGAGCGATTCTGCGCGGCAAGTTCCGCCCCGCCGATTCGCGCCCTGCAGCATCTTCTTCACAGGAACCCGAAACCGAGTGGTGCGAGCGCCGCCTGCTGGCTCGGATTCATCGCTTGACAGTTGCGACGTTGCGCAAGCAGATCGCCCCGGTCACAGCAGCGCAGTTTATGACCTGGCTTTTGCGGTGGCAGCATATTGCTCCGGGTACGCAGGTACGGGGCGAGCATGGCACGCTCGAGGTGATTCGCCAGTTGCAGGGGTTTGAGATTCCGGCGAGCGCGTGGGAGCGATTTGTGCTGGCACGCAGAATCTCGGACTACGATCCGGCGCACCTCGATCAGCTGTGTCTGGCAGGAGCGGTCGGATGGGGCCGGCTGTCGCCACATCCGGCGACTCTTGAAGCAACGGGAAGCGATGAGAACGGCCGAGAGAACCGGCGCCGAGTAATTCCGACGCGGGTCGCGCCCATCGCATTTTTTGTGCGCGAAGAAGCTGACTGGTTGCGACCGCATCATCCCGGAGCGGAAGACTCTGCTACGTCGTTCTTAAGTCCGGTGGCGCAGGCGGTGCTTGAACTCTTGAAGCAGCGGGGCGCGTTGTTTTTTCCCGACATGGTGCGAGCGACGGGCAGGCTCAAAGCGGAAATCGAAACCGGACTGTGGGAACTTGTCGCAGCCGGCCTCGTGACCGCCGACGGATTCGAAAACCTGCGCTCCCTGGGAACGCCAAGAACTTCGACGGGCAGTGGACTTGCGAAAGTAATTGGAAAGGCCCGCCGGCCGCGGCATGCGCCGGGACGCTGGTCCCTGTTGCACACCGAAGGCGCGGATCGCGACCGCAGCGTCGAGTCCTGCTGCTGGATGCTATTGCGGCGTTATGGCGTCGTCTTTCGCGACCTGCTGGTGCGCGAAACCAATCTGCCGCGATGGCGTGAGTTGCAGATCGGCTACCGCCGTCTCGAAGATCGCGGCGAAGTGCGCGGCGGGCGCTTCGTCGATGGATTTCTGGGCGAACAGTTCGCGCTTCCGGTGGCGGTCGAATCGTTACGCGCCCATCGCAATCTGCCCCCGAATGGGAATTGCGAGCGCGTCACCATCGCTGCCGCAGATCCGCTGAACCTGGTGGGGATCACTGTTCCGGGCGAGCGCATTCCTGCGATTTCGGGGAGGAGCGTTACGTTCCGCGATGGCATGCTGGACGCGGAAGATGCGCTGCTAGCTTCCGGCTACTAGAGGCTCTGGGCTTTGGCACCACCCAAACGTCGTCATCCTCAGCGGACCAGCGCGCCTCGCTTGCGAGGTGGGCTGCGGAGTCGAAGGACCCCATCGCGCTTGGGAATCTCCTCCGCTGCTGCAAGGCATTCTCACGATGCACTCACGGCACCCTTAATTTCAGCAGCACCTGCGGGTTCAGATACACGCCCTGCCAGCGCACGGCCAGATGCAGATGAGGACCAGTGGCACGTCCCGTGCCACCGCTGAGTCCGATGGGCTGTCCTTTGTTGACATAGTCGCCTTCCTTAACCGAAAACTTCGACAGATGCAGATAGAGCGTCAGCAATCCCTGGCCATGGTCGATCACCACACAATTCCCTTCAAAGAATAACGGCTGGGCCAGGACAACGCGTCCGCTGTTGACGGCGGCGACCGGCGTTCCACTCGGTACGCGGAAATCGAGCCCCTGATGCGTGCTTTGCACGGAACCGTTGAAAACGCGCTGGACTCCGAACACGTCGGAGATCGCGGCATCCACCGGAGGTGCGAACGATCCTTTCCATTCGCGGCCAGCGCTGACCGTCTCAAAAACCTGGCCTTTTGTTTTCTTGTCTTGCTCGATCTGCTGCTGGTCTTCCGGGCTGGGCGCCGTGTACCGTCCGGCAACCTTCAGCTGCACGCGGGGATAGCGCTGGCGTTCCACGCGAATCTTCTTTTCGAATGAGATCGTTTGTCCGGCAGATTGCCCGGCAAAGGTTTCGGCGCGCAGTTGGATGGGATAGGCTCCCGGCTTGGTTTCAAGACTGGCCCCGCCAAGCGCGAACCATGATTTGTGGCTTGCGTCGAAGCTGAACGCGATCTCGTGACCAAGCCAGTTGCCCGAAAGCGCGCGGACCGGCTTCGGCGTAGTAACGCGGAAGAGCACCGGCATTCCGTTGACGAGGCGGGTGGGGCGAATGACAACAGTCCAGCGGGCGGCAGTCGAATGGGCGGAAGTTGCGCCCGATACGTTTGCAGCCAGCGAAAACAGCACGAGCACAATTAGTATGACGGAATGGAAGAGGTGTCCGAGCATCGCGGTTTCAGGCTAGCATTTCAAACGAAGAACATACATACTGCCGCCATGATCTTACTGTTGCTCATAGGGATGCTGGGGGCGGAAGACAGCGTGATGAAAGCGGATCAGGTGCTCGTCGTGAAGAGCCATCGTACTCTCAGCGTAATTTCGCATGGGGAGGTTCTGCGCACTTACAAAGTCGCTCTAGGAGGTTCGCCGGTTGGCGCCAAAGAGCAGCAGGGAGATCACAAGACTCCGGAAGGTCACTACATACTCGACCGCCGAAACGCGAAAAGCCGCTTCTACAAGTCGATTCACGTTTCCTATCCCAATGAGCAGGACAAACAGAGGGCGTCCCGACGCGGAGTTGCTTCCGGCGGCGACATCATGATTCATGGCCTCCCGAACGGCTTCGGATGGTTGGGCGCCACTCATCGCGCACAAGACTGGACCGACGGATGCGTCGCGGTAACGGACGCCGAAATGGACGAAATCTGGGAACTCGTGCCGGAAGGAACTCCAATCGAAATCCGACCGTAAGTCGCGACGTTAAGCAGTCCCTAGATCCGCAGTGTCATCGTCAAGACCACGGAGTGGCGCGTCGCCGAGTGAAACCCCTTGCGGTCGCTAAGTAGTCCTCGCCAGTTTCAATTTCCAACATCCGTCGAGATCGACAGGCTCGGCACGACCGATTTCCCTAAGCAACACGAGGGCGTCTTTAATTGTCTGTGGCGTCTCCCTGAAGCGGTTTGCCAATTCTGTGATCTCGAGAATCACGTTCGGCACGGAGTGCCTGCGGTACGCCTGGATCATTCGACCGTAATCGATGATCGCCTCTGAAAGCTGAAGTAGTTGATTAAACTCGTCCGCGGTTAAGCGCTGATCCTTCCGCAGGGCCCGTTTGACATGGACAATCACCCGACCGAAATGCTCCCGATACATTACCCTTGCTCCAAAGCCCGCAAACCCGGCGTGCAAACCTGTAAGACTCATCATGACAAACGGCCAGCAAGGGTGTTGCACTTCTCGCCCCCACTTCCGTCGACAGACAATTGGACGCAAGCATAATGCCGGGGGTTGGCTCTCACCTCCATTAAACGAAAACGCCCCGCAATCCCCGTCACGCAGGAAGAAAAAAAGGTTTGATTTGTGCCTACCCGATTGACCTCAGAGATCTTAACAGTCTGCAGCGGGCACCACCTCGTCGCGGGCCTTGACGATGCCCGCGGGGCGGGAGTAGCGTTATGTTCTGGCCAGAATTAGGGTGACATCCTGCGCCGCGCATCTCGCGCGACGTTCCTTTCAATCCGTAGCCTACGAAAGGAGAATTTCCCATGTTCACACGAGTAGTTGAAGTCAACAGCAAGCCCGGAAAGTCCCACGAAGTCGCAAATGCGATCAACGAAAAGGTCCTGCCAATCCTCCGGAAACAATCCGGTTTCCTCGACGAGACGGTCCTCACGTCAGAGACGGAGCCGAATCGCGTCATGGCGCTGAGTTTCTGGAAGACGAAAGAGGACGCGGATCGCTATCAACGTGAGCAGTTCGCAAAGGTCACTGAGATTCTCTCGAGTCTCATAGAGAGTCCTCCCACCGTGCGGACGTTCAACGTCCACACCTCGACACCTCACAAAATTGCCGCCGGCAAAGCTGCCTAGTTTTACGGCGTATGAGTAAACGATAAAACGACGAGTAGCACAAGATAACCACAGCAAGAGGTGAGCGCAGTGGCTTACCTCTTGCTTCAACTGACGGACCGTCAGGCTCTTCTCCGCCCTGCAATGTGATATCGCGCTCGCTGCCCAGAAAAAACTGATTGCGACCTGCAGGAAGACAATGGTTATAATCGCTACGCTTTGGGTCCAGGGGAGCGGGAGCTATCATATAGTGGCAGCCCGCCTTTAGTGGCAGCCCGCCTTTCCACTGGATGACTTGAAGACTGCTCGGCCCGGTGCTGAGCGCTCTGATCGTTCTCAAGCAATCGTGATCAGCCGTGAGCGAAATCCAGAAAGACGCATCCCATCCTGTCCGGCAAGCCGTAGTGCAAACTCTTTCTTCTGTCGAAGATATTGTCTACGTTGGTCTCGGTCTGCTCTTAACCATTGCCGCACTCACCCTGCTGATCATCGCGCTCAAGAGTATGGTGCTGGCACTGTGGAACCGCGCTCTAGGCGGGCAAATCGTCAGTCTTCTTGATCAAATCCTCCTGATCCTGCTGGTCATCGAGTTGCTCTATACGGTACAGGTGTCGTTTCGCGAACGCGGGCTCATCGCCGAGCCGTTCCTCGTGGTGGCGTTGATTGCAGTAATCCGAAGGATCCTGGTCCTCACGGCAGAAGTGCCCAAGCTGCCGGAAGCGGGCGATGTGGTTTTTCGGCACGCCATGCTGGAACTGGGGGTACTTACAGTTATGGTGCTGGTGCTCGTAGGTTCTTTGATTATGCTGCAGAAGTATGGAAAGCGTGCGGTGTGACCGATTGCAACCGCCTACTAACCGCCTGCGGCCACGGCACCGGCGCTGCGGTTGCTGGCTAACAGCTTCAACATAGCCTGATCGTCAGCTGGCCGGGAGAAAAGGTATCCCTGCGCCATCTCGCAATTGAACTCCTTGAGCAGGTTAATGTGCTCTTCCTTCTCCGTCCCTTCGGCGACGACCTTCAACCCAAGATTGTGGGCAAGTACAATGATGGCCCGCACGATCTCTCGGTTTTCCGGGTCGGTGTCCATGTTCGAAATGAAGGCACGGTCGATTTTCAAGGTGTCCACGGGAATCCGGCGCAAGCGGCTGAGTGAGGAATACCCGGTGCCAAAATCGTCGATGCTCAAGCGCACGCCGAGGGCCTTCAATTGCGCGAGCACCTGACCGGATTTTTCCGCATCGCCCATGGCGATCGTTTCTATGATTTCAAACTGCAGGCAGCCGGGATCAATACCGGTCTGATCAAGAGATTTACGGATCTCGCTGATCAGATCGGGCTGAGCAAACTCCCGGGAAGTGATGTTCAGGCTCATAGTCAAGGGCGGGCTGGAAGGAAATTCCGATTGCCAGGATCGCAAATGCTGGCAGGCTTCGCGCAGCAGTTGCCGATTCATGGGGATGATAAGCCCCGTCTCCTCCGCAACCGCGATGAACGCAATCGGTGGAAGTATGCCTTCCGGACGCTGCCACCGCGTCAACGCCTCGAAGCCCGTGATCTTGGCGGTTTGCAGCGACACGATGGGCTGGTAGTAAACGCGGAATTCTCCCTGGTCGAGGGCCTTGCGCAAGTCGGTCTCCAGTTGCAGGCGTTTCACTGCATTCTGATGCATGGCCGTATCAGACACTTCACAGCAGGCTTTGCCGGCCCGCTTGGCACGGTACATGGCGATGTCCGCGTCACGCAGCAGATCTTCCGCGTGGGTGTGAGGGCTGGTGCTGGCGGCGATTCCGATGCTCGCTGAAATTACTATCTCCTGTTGGTTCACGATGAAGGGGATTGTCAGTTCGGCCTGCACTCGTTCCGCAACGCGTACGGCTTCTATGGGGTCTCGTATGTCATCCAAAAGGATGCTGAATTCATCACCACCGAGTCTCGCCAACGTATCGTCATTGGCAGGCCGCTCTGGTACGTCGCTCGTGCGTGGACGCGAGACCGTGTCGGCTCGCCGCACCGACTCCTTCAATCGTTGCCCGATTTGAATCAGCAAATCGTCGCCCGCCGCGTGTCCCAGACTGTCATTGATGATCTTGAATTCGTCCACATCAATGAGCAGCACCGCGAATTTGTAGTTCGGGTGTCTCTTAGAGAGGGTTAGCGCTTGCTGCAACCGGTCCAGGAACAGGGCGCGGTTGGGCAGGTTAGTAAGTCCGTCGTGGAATGCATTGTGGGCCAGCATCTCTTCGGCACGCTTGCGCTCGGTGATATCGCGGTTCACGATGACGAGTTTGTCGGTCTGGCCTTTTGCGTTTCGGATCGGGCTCGCGGTCGATTCCAGAGTGCGCCAAGAGCCGTCCTTATGGCGTACCCGGTATTCCATCCGTTCTCCCTGGCCGCTCAGGCGCGCTTTTTCTGCCGCTTTCAATACTCGCGGGCGATCGTCGGGATGAATTTGCTCCATCGAGGAAGTGGCGTTTAAGTCCTCGGGAGAATACCCGAGAACCTTCAGATAGGCGGGGCTGTTGTACAACCGGCGGCCATCGCCGTCGACCAGCGCGATCATATCAGCGGCATTTTCACTGATGAGTTGAAAAAGCTGATCTCGCTCCGCCAACTGGCGACGAATGCGGTGCAGCTGCATGTGCTGATAAATCGCGTAGAAATCAAAAAGCAATACCAGAGCTGCCAGCCCGCGTACCCATTCCCTGAGATCAAACCAGTAGGAAACGTCCGCGTCGGTATTAAACCAGGGAAAAGTGAACGAGATGATCCCCAGGGTCAATGCCAGTGTAACGGCAACGGCAAACCCCCACAGCCACCATTCCCGGCCTTCGATCCGGCGCATCTGGGTCGGAATCGCCAAGGGGCTGTTCTGGCTCACCTGTTGGAATTCTTGCGGATTCATGACTTACGACTATTCTCCGGCAACCTCTTCGGATTCTAGTCTGCCGAGGAACGTATCCGGAGTTACGAAAGTAGGGACTGTTAGTGCTTGGCCACGGCCTCTGGTTTGTTTTCCCGTCCCCAAGGGAGATGGCCTCCTAATGAAAATTGCTCGAACAGACGATGGACACATGAAGGGATTGAACTGACTATTCACAACGAAATGAAAGCCGACTCCATAGACACAAAGCAGGCGTCAAGTGGGGCGGGAAGGCAGATAGCGACGAGTGGCCCTTCACCCGTCGGTAATCGCCCCCAACGTCGGAAGGAACGGCGGCGATGAGCGACACCGACAGTGACATCGTCAAGGATTTTCTGGTCGAGAGTTACGAGAACCTGGACCGGCTGGACCGGGACCTGGTCGGCCTCGAGAAAAACCCAACCGATCGGGACGCGCTGGCTGGCGTATTTCGTACCATTCACACCATCAAGGGCACCTGCGGATTTCTGGGTTTCAACAAGCTGGAAAAGGTCGCGCACGTTGGCGAGAACCTGCTGACTCGGTTGCGGGACGGGCAGCTCACGCTCAATCCGGAGCTGACCACGGCGCTCCTGGGCATGGTGGATGCGGTCCGCCAGATGCTCGGCAGTATCGACGTGAGCGGCGGCGAAGGAGAGCGCGACGACACGAAGCTGATTGCCACGCTGACCCGCCTACAGCAGTCGTCCGAAGCGCCCGAGTTACCGTCTTCGATTGGCGACATTCTGATGCAAAGGGCCGGTGTCACGCAGGCGGAGATCCTGCTCGCGGTCGAGAAGCAGAAAGAGGGCGACCCGCGCCGGATGGGCGAGATTCTGGTGGAACAGGGCGTCGTGCGGCCGGCCGATGTCGTGGATGCGCTGCGCATCCAGCAGTCCTCGCGCACCGCGGCCGCCGCCTCGGACAGCACGATCCGCGTGGATGTTGCGTTGCTGGATAGGGTGATGAATCTGGTGGGGGAACTGGTGCTGGCGCGCAACCAGGTCCTGCAATTCGCCAGCCGTACGAAAGACACTGCCTTCCTGGCCGCCTCACAGCGTCTGAACCTGATCACCACCGAGCTGCGAGAGGGGGTCATGAAGACCCGCATGCAGCCCATAGGAAACATCTGGGGCCAGTTCCCTCGGACAGTGCGCGACGTGGCTCTCGGTTGCGGCAAGGAAGTCGCCATCGAGATGGAGGGCAAAGAGACGGAGCTCGACAAGACCATCATCGAAGCAATTAAGGATCCGCTCACCCATCTGGTGCGCAATTCGGTCGACCATGGCATCGAACTTCCCGCCGAACGCGTGAAGGCCGGCAAGGATCGAATCGGACGCCTGATCCTCCGCGCCTTTCATGAAGGCGGGCAGGTGAATATCGAGATCAGCGACGATGGGGCGGGCTTGAACGTAGAGCTCATCCGCAAGAAGGCGGTCGAACGCGCGCTGATCACCACCGAACAGGCGGCACGCCTGACCGAGCGGGAAATCTTCAACTTGATCTTCGTTCCCGGATTCTCCACCGCGGAAAAGGTGACCAACGTGTCCGGCCGCGGCGTCGGTATGGATGTAGTGAAGACGAATGTCGAAAAAATTGGCGGCACCGTGGACGTTCACTCCACCCTCGGCCGGGGCACGACGGTTCGGGTAAAGATTCCCTTGACCTTGGCGATCATCCCCGCGCTGGTTGTGACGTGCGGCGGCGATCGCTACGCCATTCCGCAGGTGAGTTTGCTTGAACTGGTGCGGCTCAAGGCCGCCGAGGTGGCGAAGGGCATTGAGTTGGTCCATGGTGCGCCCGTATACCGGCTGCGCGGACGTCTCCTGCCTCTGGTGTATCTCACTCAGGAACTGAAACTCGCCGCGGATGCGCGCCCCGAAAGCGATGGGGCGGTGTACATTGTTGTGCTGCGAGCCGACGAGCGGCAATTCGGGTTGGTGGTGGATGAGATCAACGACACCGAAGAAATTGTGGTAAAGCCGTTGCGCAAACAGCTCAAGACGGTTAAGACCTTTGCCGGCTCAAGCATCATGGGCGATGGGAAAGTAGCGCTCATTTTGGACGTACTCGGCCTGGCGCAGCGGGCCGGCGTGGTTACGGAAACCAGAAACCGCGCTCTCACTGAAAAGGCCACAGAATCGCCGACGACCGTTGGAGAAAAGCAAACCTTCCTGCTCTTCGCGGGTCCCGGCGACTGTCGCATGGCCGTACCGCTCAGTACGCTGGCACGCCTCGAGGAGTTTCCCGTAGCGCAAGTGGAAATGTCGGGCAGCCAGTGGGTCACTCAGTATCGCGGCCAGATCCTGCCCTTGATTCGCCTCGACGTAGTGCTGCAAGAGCAAGAGAGAGAGAAAGACCGGCGCAATAAGTTGCGTCTCATGGAAGTTCCGCCCCTACCCGATTCCGGACCGATTCAGGTGCTCGTGCTCAATCACGATGGACGTTCCTTCGGCCTCGTCGTGGAACGGATTCTGGACATTGTCGAAGACTGCGCGGACGTGAAGTCAGCCGCGACGCGGGCGTCCGTTCTCTATTCCGTCGTGATCGGTGACCGGGTCACGGAATTGCTCGATATCCCGGCTATTCTGCGCAGCGCGGACCTGAAGGCGGCTCACCCGGCCCGGGCGAAGAAATCAACGGAGGCTGCGAACTAAAGCCATGGCCCGCACTTCACAGTTCTGCACGTTCTATCTGGATAAGCTGCTGTTCGGCGTGGAATTGAAAGGCGTGCGGGAAGTCATCCGCTCGCTGGATATGACGAAGGTTCCTCTGGCGCCTGCCGTGGTCTGTGGCCTCATCAATCTGCGTGGCCAAATCGTCACCGCCGTCGATCTGCGGCGGCGGCTTGAACTGGAGCCCCGGCCGGCCGGGATGCTGGCCAGGAACGTGGTGGTGCGCTCCGAGGACGGCGCGGTCAGCCTGCTGGTGGACGAAATTGGCGATGTGGTCGAGGTCGAGGAGAGCAGCTTCGAGCCGCCGCCCGAAACCTTGCGCGGCTCCGTCCGGACCATGATCCTCGGTGTCCACAAACTGAATGACCGGCTCTTGCACGTGCTGGACATCGAAAAAGCGTGCCAGATGACGGAGGTGGCGGAGACCGTGGCGCCTGGTCGATAGCTCGCTCGGCCACAGCCGGGGGTCATGCCACTCGAATTCTCATTGAGGCCGGTCATTGAGGTCCGCGCGGTTTGCGCCGATGAAAAGTTAATTGCGCGATTGCTGTTCCGTGAACTACGCAATGTTACTCACGGGTTCGATTTCACAAATAATCGGAGGAAAAGGAAGTGAGACTGACACTGGGAACGAAATTGGGTTTGGGCTTTGGAGTTATTCTCGGCTTGATCGTTGTCGACACCACGCTTACCTATTTCCAAGCGAACGCAATCAAGATGCATCAGGATCGCGCCATGGGCGTAAGCATGCCCACGCTCGAAACTTGCAGAAACTTGCAGAAGGACCTGAATCAGACGCAGAGCAAAGGGCGCCAAGTCCTTCTCGCGGGAACAGAAACAGCCAGGAGAAGGTCCGCGAAGAAAGTTTTCGATGAGGCTTGGGGAGACATCGAGAAAGATGTGGCCCGAATGGACGAATTGGCGCCGCAATGGGTCGACCAACCAAACCGTGACCTGCTGCTTGAGATCAAGAAGCAACTTCCCGACCTCCGGCAGGTCCAGGAAGAAGCCATGAATCGCGCGACCCGAAGCGGACGCGACGCGACGGTCCGCGCCGGAAATGAATTTGCCGACCATGCAACGGCGATCGCCGAAGCCATCAAGAAACCCCTCGGAGATATCGCCGCTTCATTCATCGCGCTGCTGCACCAGAACAAAGACAGCCTGGATTCCGATACCCGGTTGATGAACCTGACCATGGGTGGAACGGCGTTCACCGCGGTTGCCATAGGGATTTTCGTCGCCGTTTTCCTGAGCCGGCGCATCTCGGGTGCCACGCAATCGGTCCTGGCACAGGCCGAGGCCATTGCGGCGGGTGATTTGACCCGGGACGAGATGAAAATCCGCAGCGAGGACGAGCTCGGCGACCTGGCCAATGCGATCAATAAGATGAGTGGCAGTCTGAAACGCATGATCTTGGCCATCACGGAAAATGCGGTTCATGTAGCCAGCGCGAGCGAGGAGCTCAATACTACCAGCCAGCAGATCACCGCCAACTCCGAGGAAACCTCTGCCCAGGCCGACGTGGTTGCCAAAGCGGCGCAACAGGTCAGCCAGAACCTCCAGACCGTCGCCGCCGGGGCGGAACAGATGGGCGTCAGCATCAAAGATATCGCTAAGAACGCGTCCGAGGCCGCGAAGGTTGCAACCTCGGCCGTCAAGGTCGCGGAGGCTACCACCGTCATCGTGTCCAAGCTGGGCGAGTCCTCCACCGAGATTGGACAAGTCATTAAGGTCATCACTTCAATCGCCCAGCAGACCAACCTCTTGGCGCTCAATGCCACCATTGAAGCGGCACGCGCTGGCGAGGCCGGTAAAGGGTTTGCCGTGGTCGCGAACGAAGTCAAAGAACTGGCCAAGGAAACCGCCAAAGCCACCGAGGACATCAGCCGCAAGATCGAAGCGATCCAGACCGATACCAAAGCGGCCGTCGACGCCATTGCGTCGATCTCCGGTGTCATCAACCAGATCAACGATATCTCCTGCACCATTGCCACGGCGGTCGAGGAGCAGAACGCGACCACCAACGAGATGTCACGCAACGTAAGCGAAGCGGCGCACGGCAGCGGCGAGATCACGAGCAACATTACGGGCGTGGCGGAGGCGGCGCAGAGTACGACGCGCGGAGCCACCGATACCCAGAAGGCGTCGCAACAACTAGTAGAGACGTCCACCCAACTTCGCCACCTGGTCGAGCAATTCAAGATCAACGTCAGTGAAGACAGCCGCGGGAACGGCGCGGCCGCAACTCCAGCCCAGAGCAAGGCAGCCCATGCGGGTTCGTAAGTTCTGTGCACCCTCTGGCTGCTCGATTGAGTCCTTTGTCCCTCAGTGTTTCCGGCTGCGGTCCATCGGGCGATTGCGTCGATCATGAGATGGACGGAAACGACTTGCTATGGTTCCGATTCGCATTCTGGTAGTGGATGATTCGGTGGTGATTCGCAGGTTGCTCTCGGACACTCTGTCGGGAGACCCAGCGCTGGAGGTAGTTGGCACGGCCAGCGACGGGCGAATCGCCTTGGCGAAGATTCCCGTGCTTAAACCCGACCTGATTACACTCGACATCGAAATGCCGGTGATGGACGGCCTGGAGACGCTTGCGGCGGTGCGCAAGTTGTATCCCAAATTGCCGGTGATCATGTTCAGCACGCTCACCGAACGCGGCGCGGCGGCGACCCTCGATGCGCTCTCGCTCGGAGCCTCGGACTACTCCACAAAACCCAGCCATACCGTCAGCCCTGCAGTAGCACTCGAGCACATTCGCATCGAACTCATCCCCAAGATCAAGGCGCTGTGTGGCATAGCTTCGTTGAACCTCCTGCCTCTAGCGGGAACCCTTCCATCCTTGAAGGTTCGAGTGCGCTCCAACCCACGCATCGAAATTGTGGCCATCGGCACTTCGACCGGCGGTCCGGCCGCCTTGGCCGAGGTCTTGCCGCGGATCCCGAACGACTTCCCTGTCCCAATTGTCGTGGTGCAGCACATGCCGCCAATTTTCACCCGCCTTCTGGCGGAACGGCTTGCCAGTCGCTCGGCCATTCCCGTGGAAGAGGGCAGGCCGGGCGTAGTTCTCTCACCCGGACATGCCTGGATCGCGCCCGGAAATTTCCATATGAAGGTGATACGCGCGGGCGCGGGTTGGTGTCTGAACTTGAATCAGGGCTCCAAAGAGAACTCGTGCCGCCCGGCGGTCGATGTGCTGTTTCGCTCGGTGGCGGCGGCCTGCGGCGCAAACGTTCTCGGAGTCGTGATGACCGGCATGGGCTCGGACGGCGTACTCGGAGCGCAGGCTATTCGCGACACGGGCGGAGAGGTGATTATTCAGGACGAAGCCTCTTCCATCATCTGGGGAATGCCGGGTCTGGTGCATGCTTCCGGACTGGCTGATGCCGCCTATCCTCTCGATTGCCTGGCTGCGGAGATCACGCATCGGGTGCTGGAGAGCCGAGGTCATCGAGTCCCACATGATTCGAAGAGTTATACCACTGTGGAGCGTCCGTCGAAATGACAATCGTCCCCCAACCCGCTGTCCCGGCTTCCAGCAAGGCGGCCGAAGTGATTGACCCTGTGTACCGGCAAATCCGCGACTTGGTATACAAGACTTCGGGTATCTACAAGGCCGAGGAAAAACTCTACCTGCTGGCCGACGGCTGCGGACGGCGGATGAAACAGCTGGCCGCGCGAACCCCGCGCGAGTATTGGGACCGTCTCAACGCGGCGCCCTTCCGGGATGCCGAACTCCGGGAACTACTGAATGAAATCACCATAGGTGAGACCTGCCTGTTTCGCAGCCAGGCGCAGCTCGACGCGCTGCGGAAAGTAATTCTCCCGGAGATCGTGGTGGGAAAAACCAAGCAAATAACCAAAAGATTGCGCATCTGGAGTGCCGGCTGCTCCACCGGGGAAGAGCCCTATACGTTAGCCATCAACATGCTTGAGGAAAGCGAACGCCTGCTCAAGGGCTGGACAGTGGAGATTCTAGCCACCGACCTGAATGACCGTTCGATCGAAACCGCCAAGGCCGGCGTCTACGGCGATTACGCGCTGCGCAACACCAGCGAGCTCTACCGGCGAAAATACTTTTCGACCGTCGATGAGAAGAAACTGGAGGTACGCCCCGAGGTAAAAAAGCTGATCACGTTCAGCCGTCTGAACCTGCAGGACGACTCAAAGATGCTTTTCATGAAGGGCATGGATCTGATTTTCTGCTGCAATGTGCTGATCTATTTTGACGCCGTCTCGAAATCGAAGGTGGTCAGCCATTTTTTCAGCAATCTTAATTTTGGCGGTCATTTTTTTCTCGGGACCTCGGAGTCGCTGATGAAACTGAACGCCGAGTTTCACCTGATCCATTTTCCCGGAACCATCGCGTATTGGAAACCATCACTGAGCAGCGGCAAACTATGACTACATCCTCCGACGCAAAGATTCGTGAGCGCGTGCAACAGATCGAAACCTTGCCCGCCATCCCGGCAGTCTTTCTGCCCTTATTGAAGTTGTTGAGCAATTCCGCGGAGGAAGTAAAGGTGGACGAAGTGGTGCGCCTGGTGTCTTACGACAACACCATCGCCGGCCACTGCCTGCGCCTGGCGGGCTCTCCCTTGTTCGGCCTGGCGCAGGCGCCCAAATCGATCAAGGGAGCCGTCATTACCCTCGGCCTCCGACGCGTTGAAACCATTCTTCTCACCTGCTGCCTGGGGCAGGCTTTCCCCGCGACCAAGTGGGTACTCGACCCAGCCGTATTTTGGAGACACTCGCTGGGATGCGCCATGGTGTGCCGGAAATTCAGCGAGAAGTTAGCCGCCGCGGATAGCGAGAGGGCTTACATGGCAGGGCTTCTGCATGACATAGGCTTTATGGTGAACTGCCTGGCTTTTTCCAAGGAATTCTCCAAGGCGATGGCTAGCGCTGGCCAGGAGGGAATTCCGCTGGGCGAGGCGGAACAATCCACCATGGGCTTTACGCACTGCGAAACCGGCCGGGCCCTGGCTGAAAAATGGAGGCTGGCCGACGATATCATCGAAGTGATCACGCATCATCATGCCGTCGAACAAAGCCAGAAGGCGCAGCCGCTGGTGGCACTAGTGCACCTAAGCGACCTTCTCTGCCGCATGCGCGGCCTGGGTTACGGCTACTATGAACGGCACAAGGTGGACTTGATCGCCGATCCGGCATGGGCCATTCTCCTGAAGGAACATCGCGAGCTCGAAGGTGTGGACCTGGTGCGGTTCAGCTTTGAGCTCGATGAAGCCGTCGAAGAAATCGAGGCCCTGGTAGCCACGGTATTCGGGTCGGCGCCGGCGCGCGCCTGAGATCAGGACCGTTCCCCACCACGGCACGGGACACTGATCCAGCAGGTTACAGAAAAACTTCGGTTTTCGAAACTCCGCGCTGTAGAGACGGAGCTTTTCAACAAGCGCTAACTTAAGCAGGTCAGGCTAGAGGTTGGCCCTGAAGGCCGGTTTCTGCGCGGTAACTTCCGGGTAGCCGACCAACCGGGAGTTGCGGTGCCGGGATTCGAATCAAAATTCCGAATGTGACCACTTCTATGGGCGGGCACGCTATGCGGCAGCTTCTTCACGAGACCACGTTTTCCGCACCGATTCCCCGCAAATTAAAGCTGGAAACTTCTCGCGCCAGCGTCTCTGCTTTTATGCGCTGCCGTTGAGGAGTCTGTAACCATTGGTAGACCGCTTCGTGCACCGCGCCCACCCAGCAGCTCGCCACAACAGTTCGGGCCGCCCCTGCCATGGGACGCGGACTGCTCGCTAGTGCGCGTTCGACGCTCCGGCAATGACTGGCAATGATGGCGCGACGAACGTTGCTGAGCCTCCGGCTCAGCCCTGAGGACTCGACAATCAAAAGCCGGGCCTCATCCGGATGCTCGGCCAAGTACACGATGAGGGTTTCGACCGCTACTCTCATTTGGGAAATCGTATTTTCACCCGCGCCCGCGATCGCTTTGTTCAACGCGGCAGCAATTTTCTCTCCTGCCAATTCGAGAGCGGCGGCAAACACGTCTTCCTTATTTCGAAAGTAAAAGTAAAACGCGCCCGTGGAGCTGCCCGCTTCACGCACGATGTCAGGCACAGTCGTTGCGTGACATCCCTGGCTGCCAAACAGGCGAATGGCGGTTTGCAGAAATTTTGCGCGATGCGCTTCCTTGCGCTTCGCCATCTTAGGCGTCGTGCGATAAACCACTAAGCGCTTCCTCCATTCCTTCTAGATAGCCTGGGTAGCGCGGCCGGAATCCCAGCTCACCTTTCAATCGGGCATTGGAGAGGGTCTTCGGAGTCAGGAGGAGCCGCAATGCGTGGCGCGTCAAGATCGGCTCCCGCTGAGCGATCCGGCAAGCCAGCGTACTGCACGCAGCGTAAGAATAAATCAGAGATGTCGGAAGAAAGAGCGGAGGTCTTGCCTTGAGTCGCTGAGCCGCGCGGCAAGCGAAATCGTGCCAACTCACCGGGATATCGTCGGTTACGTTGTAAATTGAAACTCCGACACGAGCGCTTTGAATGGCGCACACAAAGGCCTGTGCCACGTCATCCACATGCACGAAACTCACTGTAACCCGCCCTGATCCCGGCCATGGACAAAAACCCCGTTTGAGCCGGGTCGTCAATTCAGCGACCAACCGCCCCTCCGATCCGTAGACTTCCGCGATTCGCAAAATTACGACCCGGCAGTCAGGCAGATCTTTGAGACGCTCCACCAAAAGCCGTTCCACCCCAAGCTTGATGCGGCCATAGGGAATGACAGGCCGAGTCGGCGCTTCCTCGGTGGCGATACCCTCGACGTCTCCGTACACTTCCGCAGCACTAGCAAACACCCAGTTCTTGACTCCTACCTTGAGACCCCAACTAACAACGTTTTCTGCGATCTTGGAGTCTGCCGCCTGTAGTTCCTCGTCACCGGCGCCGGCGTAAGCTCCTGCCAAATGAAAAACCCAATCCGCGGCCGGCAGACCTTCCGGCGGAAGTCGCAGATCATGCCGGACAACGTTCGGGGCATGGCTCGCGCGCCCCTTCCGGACCACAGCCGTAACGTCATATCCCGCTCTCCCCGCCGCGGCGACCACCCGCCGTCCGATGAAGCCGCCCGCTCCAGTGACGAGAACTGAGGTCATCATTGCACCTTATAAGATCGCAAGATCCTCACGCGCACGGTCTTCTCAAAAGTGCCCATTTCCTTCTCGTATGCTGAAAAGCGCTCTGGGCCTAAGCGTCGGAGCAGCCTCTCCATGTGAGGAGGCATTTGACGTACGTCCAAGCCGCCGAAGCTCTTCAACTCAAAGAGGAGGACAAAATCGACTTCCTGAGCTGGAAGGGGCGCTTCAAAATAAGTAAAACTCGCGAAGGCGTCGCCCTTCTGAACGATTTCACGGATGATGGGGACTTCGTTTTTCTCGAACGCCTCCCGCCACTGCTCCGCCGTTCCAGGATTGCATTGGATTTCGACCATTATTACCGGGGAGGTTTGTGCGATGAGTCCGTCCGGAAGAGCCAGGACAGAGCAAGCAGAGAATAGGCAGACAGCCAGAACGCGATGGCGAGCGACTGGAAACATGACAAGCCTCCTTACTTGGTTTTGTTCAAACATAGAATGACATGTCGTTCTATGGTTGTCAACGAAATAATAGCGATCTCGACGCTCAGCATGCAGGGTGACTTTTTCCAGACGACGAGGGGCATCTCTTCGGCATTGTTCCTGAGTCACCTGCAAACCGGAGGTAATTCTTAAGTTAGCGCTTATGAAAGGGCTTGGCCCTTCATGGCAAGCGGCGCCTCCATGCGAAATCCGGCGCCCCTTCAGGGAGCTAGCATTGAGAATCGACTTCTTTCACGAGCCGCTAAAAACTACCGCTAGCGATTTCCGAAACGGAAGACGATGCCGGTGACGATGCGAAGATTGTTCTGAAACTGCATCGCCGCTGTTGAGTTGGCAAACGTGGTACGCAGATAGTCAGCGCCCACTCGGATGGCAAGCGGCCCGGCGACGGTGCGTTCGACTCCGCCACCAAGCGCATACGAGAATCGAGTCACGGTTCCACCTAGGTAATATGTCCCTTTGACCGGAACCGCGCTGTTCACCAAACTAACGCCGGCCAAAGTGTGCACAAAGATCCGCGTATTTCCAAAATTCACGGGATAGAACTGGGGACCGATTAGAAAGCTCAGAACATGGCCACTATGTCCGGTGCCGAGCACGTTGCCAGCCCGGGCATAGCTCGAATCCACCGTCATTCCCCAGCGCGGGTTGAAGTCGACAAAGCCGTTGGCATCCACTCCGCTAAGGCCGACGCGTTGGCGCGATGGCGTATCCAAAGCGAGATAGGTGTAAGCAGCGCTCGCCTCAAAAACCGGGCCAGTGGCTGCGACCGGCGGTGCGCTGGTTGCAAAACGTTGCGCTAGAAGCGGCGCAAGCAAGAAGAGAATGCAGACCGCGATTTTTCCCATGATTCTCATTCCCGCGGAGGTCCTACAGCCACCCATGACCACCAGCAACAAACTTGATTCCCACTACGTCCAGCATTCTTCTGGCCAAGCGCCTCGCCTTCCCTTCCGCCCTGAATTCTCCGATCAATCTGAACAATCCTGAACAATCCAAAGCCACTTGAAACTTGCACCGCCACCAGGCACAACAAACAAGACGCGGGCGCATGGCAATGAAGCGCCATATTGGGAACTGAGAAGATCGTTAGGACCGTAATGGTCGAGGAACATTCGGCGTATCCGTCGGCGGCGAAAACCTGCAACTGATCCCGACACGCAGCCCCGGGCAAATGAAACTCGACGCCCGCTTGGAACCCGTTCTTTTGAGAGCCAAAACTTGGCGGTGTACCCCATCCCCCCCGCTTGCTATTCTAGTGACAGGGACCACACGTGCAGCGACACCGCCAGTCGCAGGCTGACGGCTGAAAGCTGACAGCTAAGCCCTAGTACCCTGTTCCCGAGTTATCAACCCCATGCAAATGGTGATCGACATCTTCGCGCAGATTTTTGGCACCCTTTGGGCGCACAAACTGCGTTCGTTCCTCACCATGTTCGGCATCGCCTGGGGAGTCGGTTCCCTGCTCCTGCTGGTCGGCCTCGGCGAGGGTTTCAGAACCGGCAACAAGCGCGGCCTCTCGGAGTACGGCGAAAATATCATGATGCTTTTCCCCGGCCGCGCTCCGGTTGTTCAGGGCAGCATGAACTCCGCCCGCCGGTACCGTCTCACTTACCAGGATTACCTCGACATCCGTCGAGAATCTCCGCACATTCTTGCGATCACTCCTGTTCTCGTCACCAACGACGTACGCGCCGTCAGCGAGTTCGCCAGCGCCAGTGGCCAACTCACCGGAGCCGAACCGCAATACAACGGAATCCGCTTCCTCCCGCTGAAGCAGGGACGCTGGCTCAACGGTCTCGACGAAGGTCAAAAACGCGACGTCGTAGTCCTCGGCGATGAGATGACGCGGAACCTTTTTCCTGGACGTCCCGCCGTCGGCTCGTTCATTTTGCTCAATGGCTATCGCTTCGAAGTCGTCGGCACGCTGAAGCGCGTTGGGCGCGGCGACGACAACTCCACCAACACCCGCTGCTATATTCCCTTCCAGGTCATGCGCAGTGATTTCCCGGTCAAGGGCGAGGAGGCATACGACGCGATTTCGTTCCTCAACTATCAGCCCCGCGTCGCCGACGAACACCTGCTAGCTCAGGATGAGGCTCGCCGCGTCATCGCCCGCAATCACCACTTCGATTATCACGACGAAGACGCCTTCGAAGGCTGGGATACCGTCAAGCAGGCGCAAATGATGGGCACCATTTTCGATGCAATGAACGAATTCCTCGGCACCGTCGGTCTGGTCACCCTCGCACTCGGCGCCATCGGCGTCATCAACATCATGCTCATCTCCGTCACTGAACGCACGCGCGAAATCGGATTGCGCAAAGCCCTGGGCGCCACCAACCGCAGCATCATGCTGCAATTTTTTGCCGAGGGCATTCTGCTCACGCTGGGCAGCGGACTCATCGGCATGGGCCTGATCGGCGGCTTCATGGCCATGTTCCGCAATTACAATGGTCCGGGCGGCTTCGATCCGCCGCGGCTTGTCCTAAAGACTGCCATCCTCGCCATCGCCAGCCTTACTCTTGCGGGCGTGGCCGCCGGACTCTATCCTGCGCGCAAGGCCGCCCGCCTGGAACCGGTCGAAGCCTTGAGGCAGGAACAGTGAGGATTTGTAATTTTCAATTTGTAATTTGCAATTGAATTTCGGAGCTTGAAATTGCAAATCACAAATTACAAAGCACAAATTTTATGATCCGCGACCTGCTCCAGGAGTCCTACAACGCCATGCGCCACAACCGGCGCCGGACTGCGCTCACCATGCTGGGCATGGCTTGGGGGATCGCCACCGTCGTCATGCTTCTCGCCTACGGCGATGGATTCGGCCGCGCATGCGCCAACATCTTTGCCAACTTTGGGACCAAGCTCTTCATCGTCGTGCCTGGCCGCTCCACAATGCAGGCCGGCGGCGAGAAAGCCGGCGCCCAAATTCGCATAACGCTGGACGACATCGATCTGCTCACCACCAACATCCCGCAGATCACCCACATCACCCCCAGCGGCGAAAAGCAGGCGACCGTGCAATATGACACTCGCTCTTTCACCATGGGCGTCAACGGCGAGTACCCTAACACTTTCGCCATCCGCGCTTTAACCCTCGGCCAGGGACGCTTCTACAACTCCGAAGATCAGATCCAGCGTGCACGCGTCGCTGTCATCGGTTCCGAAACCAAAGAAAAACTTTTCTCCGGACGCAACGCGCTGGGCGAGCACATCCGCCTGGATGGCATCAGCTTCGAGGTCGTGGGTATTCTCAGCCCTAAAATGCAGGCGGGCGACGACAATATCAATCGCGTCGTTTACGTTCCCTTCACCACCATGAGCGACCTCAAGGACACCCACTACCTCGACTCCGTCTGGTTCAATTACGAAACCAATGACTATGAACGGATCGAGCAATCCGTGCGCTACATCATGGCCGCGCAGCACAAGTTCAATCCCGCCGACCGCCGCGCTCTGTTTGTCTTTAATCTTATGGAGCAGGTCCACCAGTTCCAGATCATCACTATCGGCCTCAAGATTCTTCTTGGCTTCATCGGTACACTCACTCTGGGCATTGGCGGCGTCGGCCTGATGAATATCATGCTCGTTTCGGTCACTCAGCGCACTCGCGAGATCGGCGTCGAGAAGGCGCTCGGCGCACGCCGCCGCCACATCTTCCTCCAGTTTCTGGCCGAGGCGCTCACCATTACCTTCATAGGCGGGCTCCTCGGAATCGTTCTCGCCTATGCCGTCGCCTTCTCGGTCGGCAGACTCACGCTTTACAGCGCCATGGCCAAACATGCCGAAGCCGGCGACATCCGACTCGCCATTAACCCCATCACGCTGATCGTCGCGATTGTTATCCTCAGTGCGGTCGGACTGATCAGCGGGATGGTCCCGGCCATTCGCGCCTCCCGTCTCGATCCGATCGAAGCCCTCCGCTACGAATAGAACGCACCTCGTGCGCCTGTAGAGACGGGGCTTGTCCCGTCTCCGGAGACGCGGCAAGCGCCGCGTCTCTACTTTTATTCTGAAAAATCGTTAGAAATATCTAAACGGGTATAGTGTTGTCGCTATTGGAGGATGGTGACAAAAATGAAAAAGCTGATTGGATTGCTCGCGATCTGTTTCTTGTTCTCTCTCTCAGCGCTGGCACAGCACGGCGGCCATGGCGGCGGCGGTGGCCGACCGGCGGTCGGTGGCGGCCGTCAAAACATCCCCGCACACGGCCCGGCGAGAGTGACGGCTCCGCGCCCGGTCGAGGAACACCCCCACTTCAGCGACAAGGCAGGACATCCCGATGCTCCCCATGTACACAATGGTCGGCAATGGGTGGGCCACGATACCGGCCGCGACGACCCTCATTACCATCTGGATCATCCGTGGGAGCATGGCCGCTTCACCGGCGGTATCGGTCGCGGACATGTGTGGCGTCTTCAAGGCGGCGGCCCCAGTCGCTTCTGGTTCGGCGGCTTCTACTTCTCCGTGGCTCCATTCGACCTTGATTTCTGTAACGACTGGCTCTGGGATTCAGACGACATCGTCCTCTACGACGATCCCGATCACATCGGTTGGTATCTCGCCTATGACGTCAGGCTCGGAACCTACGTCCACGTCATGTATCTGGGAAGATAGGGCCGAGTATAGGACGGAAGAGAAGGCTGGCAAGATCTTTGTGAGCTAGTTCTCCGGTGGAGCGCCAGGCGCGGAGCCGCGCGACTGGTATTTGCTGCGAGCCTTCGCGGATAGCCCTGCCCGGAGCGAATTTGAAGGGAGTATCCGCACCACCACTCAAAACCCTAGTCCATTCCTCTATGGTCTCTACCCCTATAATGTGAGAGTTGCTGAAGTGAGCCCAACTTTTGGACCGTCGACGATTTCTTAGACAAGCTCTGTTCGGGGTGGCGGGGTTAGGCGCTGCCATTACAGTAGACGGTTTCCTGATCGCGCCGCACATTCCGGTCGCTGAGCAGATCAGCCTTCGCCTGCCGCGTCTGCCAGAGGCATTCCACGGATTTCGCATCGTCCTCATGGGCGATATGCACTTCGGACCGTACATAGGAAAGGCCCAAGTCGAACGAGCCGTTCGACTTGCTATCTCGTTAAAACCTGATCTCACAGTTCTCGCTGGCGATTTCGTCTCCCACCCGCTCCGTGAGCGAAATGGGCCTCATGGCGCGCGCCACGCCGAACCGTGCGCCGAAGTTCTTCAACAATTAAAAGGAACTCCGATCGTGTCCATCCTGGGCAACCACGACCACTGGAACGGTCCTGATCTGGTTGCGGAGATCCTCGATAGCCATGGTCTTCCGGTCTTGCGCAATCAGTCGATGCCTTTGGAACGAGATGGCCAGCGAATCTGGATCGTGGGTGTGGACGACGTTTATGAAGGAGCCAACGACCTGGACAAAGCGCTTCAGGGAGTTCCGCCAACGGAGGCAACGATCGTCGCGGTACATGAACCCGATTTCGCGGACGAGATGGCCCGTCATCCCATCGATCTTCAGCTCTCTGGGCACTCCCACGGTGGACAGGTCCGAATTCCCGGTTATGGCGCCCCGATCCTGCCGCGACTTGGGAGGAAATATCCGATGGGCTTGAACCGGGTTAAGAACCTGGAGGTTTATACCAACCGTGGGATCGGTATGGTCACCCCTCCGGTGCGACTGAACTGTCCCCCTGAAGTCACCCTGATTACTTTAGTGGGTAGGACATCGCCCTCCGCCGTTTGACGTTGCTCTTCGAGAGTCTTTACACTCAAGGCTGCGGCACATGCCGTCGCAGCCGAGCCACTTCCCTCCCGACTCTGCTGCCGCTGCCGTTTTGGAAAGGTAATTGTGAGCCCTGCTGAGATAAAAGATAGTACGACCAACGATAACGCGACTCAGGAAAGCGCTCCCAAAGAAAGCGCCACCAAACGCGAGATTCAGGTTGAGATTCCCGTCGCGGACGTCAACCGGCAGACCGATTCGCTGATCCAGAAATATCAGAAGGTTGCGCGTATTCCCGGTTTCCGGCGCGGCCATGTTCCGGCGTCGATTATCCGCCAGCGTTTTTCGGAAGAGATCAAGACCGACATGGTCGAGGCCCTGATCCCGCGGTACTTCCGGCAGGAAGCCGAGAGGCTGGGCATTCATCCCGTATCGCAGCCGCGGGTGACGGACCTGCACCTGCACGATGGCGAACCGCTGCGGTTCAAAGCCGCCTTTGAAGTGCTGCCGGAGATCAAGCTGGAAGGCTATAAAGAGCTGCGCGCCGATAAGCCAGAGATCGCGGTTTCAGAGGAGGATGTAGAGCACGCGCTCGCCGATCTGCGCGAGCGGCATGCCAGTTTCAATCCGGTGGAGGGCCGCGCCCTCGCCGATGGCGATTTCGCGCAGGTCTCGCTCGATGGCCATCCCAAAGCCGGCGATTCCGAATCCGAAACAAAGTCCGGGGAAGGCCAGCCGGTTCACATGGATGAAGTGCTGGTCGAAATCGCGGGCAAGGACACGATGCCGGAATTTACCGAACACCTGCGCGGAGCCAGCCCCGGAGATGAGCGGACCTTCGACGTGAACTATCCGAAAGATACGCAGGACAAGCGCCTGGCGGGGAAGACGTTCAGCTATGCGGTGAAGGTGCAGTCCATCAAACAAAAGAGTCTGCCGGAACTGAACGACAAGTTCGCGAAGCAACTCGGAGAATTCCAGACGGTGGACGATGTGCGGAAGGCGATTCGCGAACAAATCGAATCCGAGCGCAAGCACCAGGCGCAACACGAGGCCAAAGAAAAATTGGTCGGAGAACTGATTCAGCGCAACGATTTTGAGGTTCCAGATTCGTTGATCGAACAACAAATTGACATCCGGATCGAGCGCGGACTGCGCGCGCTGGCGGCGCAGGGCCTGACCGCTGAGCAGATGAAGAAAATGGATTTGTCGCGTCTGCGCGCGGGCCAGCGCGAGCAGGCGATTCACGATGTAAAAGCCGCGCTGCTGCTCGAAAGAGTGGCGGAGGAAGAGAATGTGCAGGTCAGCGATGAAGAACTGAATCAGGAACTGGAGTCGCTGGCAAGGCAATCAAAACAGACATCTGAAGCAGTACGCGCTCGTTTGACACGGGATGGGGGCCTCGATAGAATCCGGACAAGAATCCGCAACGAGAAAACCCTCGATTTTCTGTATGACCAGTCCGCGTAATAATAATGATGATGCGGACCATTTCGATCCTCCCCCGAGCCGACGAGACTGACTTCAGAGCCTGAGTGTGGAAAGGGTGAACGTGAATACGAAAGACCCGCAAATGATGTTGGTACCGATGGTGATCGAGTCGACGGGCCGGGGCGAACGGGCCTATGACATTTATTCCCGGCTGCTCCGCGACAACATCATCTTTATTGGCACACCGATTGACGACAATATCGCCAACCTGGTCATAGCCCAGATGCTGTTCCTGGCGCAGGAAGACCCGGAGAAAGACATCCAGCTCTACATCAACTCGCCGGGCGGGTCGATCACGGCAGGGATGGCGATTTACGACACGATGCAGTACGTAAAGAACGATGTGACCACGATCTGCATCGGCCAGGCCGCTTCGATGGCCGCGCTGCTGCTTTCGGCGGGAGAAGCCAAAAAGCGGCTGGCGCTGCCGAATTCGCGCATCCTGATCCACCAGCCCTCGATGGGCGGGCTCTCCGGGCAGGCGACCGACATTGACATTCATGCTCGCGAAATTCTGCGTATGCGCGAGATTACTAATCAGTTACTGGCCAAGCACAGCGGCCAGAAGCTGGATAAAGTGGAGAAGGACGTCGAGCGCGACTTCATCATGAACTCGCAGCAGGCGAAGGAATACGGAATTATTGACGATATCATCTATAAGACGAGATAGCAGGGTATGATCGGCAATTCGAAGTGATCCCACCCATTCGCAAAAAACACGAATGAGTGGGCCACCCGCCACCAGAAAAGGAGTAGGGCCGAGTGAAAACCAGATCGGGTTCGGAAGAGATGTTGCGCTGTTCGTTCTGCCATAAGTCGCAGGACGCGGTCGCGAAACTGATCTCGTCCCCAAGCGACTATCCCCGGGCATACATCTGTGACGAGTGCGTAGCGGTCTGCAACTCGATCCTCGAAGACGACCGCACCGCGACTCCTTCGGCTGCGGTCCCGAACCAACTGCCGAAGCCGCAGGAAGTGAAGACTTTCCTCGACGAGTACGTCATCGGACAGGAGCAAACCAAGAAAAAGCTGGCCGTCGCCGTCTATAACCATTACAAGCGCATCTACATGAACCGCCAGCGCACCGGCGATGGCGTCGAACTGACGAAGTCGAATATTCTGCTGATCGGTCCGACCGGAACCGGCAAGACGCTCTTGGCGCAAACGCTCGCCCGCATGCTCGACGTGCCATTCGCGATCGTGGACGCGACCACGCTGACCGAGGCCGGTTACGTGGGCGAGGACGTCGAGAACATCATTCTGAAACTTCTGCAAGCGGCCGAAGGCGACGTCAGCCGCACCCAGACCGGCATCATCTATATTGACGAAATTGACAAGATCGGCCGCAAGGACGAGAACCCCTCGATCACACGCGATGTGTCTGGCGAGGGCGTGCAACAGGCGTTACTCAAGATTCTGGAAGGGACAATTGCCAATGTTCCGCCGCAGGGTGGGCGCAAGCATCCGCACCAGGAATTCACTCCCGTCGATACCACGAATATTCTCTTCATTTGCGGCGGCGCCTTCGTGGGCCTGGAGAAAATTATCGGGCGGCGCATCGGCAAGAAGGCTCTGGGCTTCCGCATGGGAGAGGATACGGAGACCGAGGCGGGCATCGCCGCGCTGCGCAACTTTGAACTCGTCTCGGAAGCGCAGCCCGAGGATCTGATCAAGTTCGGCCTGATCCCTGAGTTTGTCGGGCGCCTGCCGGTGATGGGGGTGCTCCAGCAACTGGATGAAGACGCGCTGGTGGAAATTCTGACGCGCCCGAAAAATGCGATCGTGAAACAGTACCAGCGCCTGTTCGAGTTTGAAAACGTGCGGCTGAAGTTCAGCGACGACGCCAACCGGGCAATTGCGCGCCAGGCCATGGCCCGTAAAGTTGGCGCCCGGGGCTTGCGCATGATTCTGGAAGAACTCATGCTGGAATTGATGTATAGTCTGCCCAGCCAGAAGAAAGTTAAGGAATTTGAAGTAACCCGCGAGATGGTGGAGAAGCGGAACGTCTCGTTGGCGATGATCGAGAAAGCGGCGAGTTAAGCCCCACCCTGGCGTCGCAAAGAGCGCGACGCCAGGATGGGGCGCCCATAAACTGAGGACCAGAGACGGGAGACCGAGTTGTCGAACCCAAAGGAAAAGTTCGAGAGCAAGAAACTGCCGATGATGCCCATTCGCGACGTGGTCATCTTTCCGTACATGATGACTCCCTTCGTGGTGGGCCGGGAGTCCAGCGTGCGCGCGCTCGAAGAAGCTCTGGCCAGCGATAAAAAGATTTTTCTTGCCACGCAGCATGACGCCAGCATCGACGAGCCCAAGGCCGGAGACATCTTCCAGGTCGGCACCATCGTCAACATCGTGCAGAGCCTGAAGCTTCCCGACGGAAACATCAAGGTGCTGGTCGAAGGCATCGAGCGCGGCAAGATTCTTCAGGTCGTCGAAACCGAAGGCTATCTGCAGGCGACGGTCCGCGTCGCCCGTTATGCCACCGAGACGACGGCGCAGATTGAAGCGGGCATGCAGCGCGTCACCGGCATGTTCGAGCAGTATGTAAAGCTTTGCCAGTCGCTGAACTACGAAACCATGATCGCGGCCGTGCGCATGGAAGATCCGGCGAAGCTGACCGACACCATCGCCGCCAACCTGCAGCTTTCGATCGAAGAAAAGCAGGGGTTGCTCGAGATCTTCGATCCCGCCGAGCGCCTGAACCGGATCGGCGACGTGCTTGACGTCGAAATCGAAAAGCTCAACATGGACCGCACCATCCAGTCGCGGGTGAAGCGGCAGATGGAGAAGGCGCAAAAAGAGTATTACCTCAACGAGAAGATCAAAGCGATTCAAAAAGAACTGGGCCGCGGCGAAAAGAGCGAATTCGACGAACTCAAGAAGAAGGTCGAATCCGCGGGCATGCCGAAGGACGTTCGCGACAAGGCGATCCAGGAACTGAAAAAGCTGGAAGCGATGCCGCCCATGTCGGCCGAATCCACCGTTTCTCGCAACTATCTCGATTGGCTGCTGGCCGTGCCATGGAAGAAGCGGTCGAAAGAAATCCGCAACATCACGCGCGCCGAAAAAACCCTGAACGAAGATCACTATGGCCTCGAGAAAATCAAGGAGCGCATCCTCGAATTTCTCGCCGTCCGCCAGTTGGTGAAAAATCCCAAAGGCTCGATCCTGTGCTTCGTCGGACCTCCCGGCGTGGGCAAGACTTCGCTCGGGATGTCGATCGCCAAAGCGACCGGCCGCAAGTTCGTCCGCATGTCGCTCGGCGGCGTGCGCGACGAGGCGGAAATCCGCGGCCATCGCCGCACCTACATCGGCGCCCTGCCCGGCCAGATCATCCAGATGATGAAAAAGGCCGGCACCAAGAATCCTGTGTTCATGCTGGACGAAGTCGACAAAATGTCGATGGACTTCCGCGGCGATCCCTCGGCGGCGCTGCTCGAAGTTCTCGATCCCGAACAGAACTTCATGTTCGTGGACCATTACCTCGACGTCGAATACGACCTCTCGCAGGTCTTCTTCGTGGCCACGGCGAACGTGATGCACACCATTCCGCCCGCCCTGCAGGATCGCATGGAAGTGCTGCGCCTGCACGGCTACACGGAACCGGAAAAGGTCGAGATCGCGAAACAGTTCCTGGTAAAGAAGCAGATGTTGCAGGCAGGGTTGACGGAGAAGAACGTCCGGTTCTCCGACGACGCGATCCAGCAGATCATTCGCGCCTATACTCGCGAAGCCGGCGTGCGAAACCTGGAGCGGGAAATTGGCAACATCTGCCGCAAAGTGGCACGCAAGGTAGTGAAAGAAGGCGCGGACTTCTCGGTTTCGATCCAAGCCGGAAAAATCGGCGACTACCTCGGCGTTATAAAGTTCCGTGACACTCTGGCCCATGAGAAGAGCGAAGTCGGCCTGGTGACGGGCCTCGCGTGGACCGAGGTGGGAGGGTCGATCCTGAGCACTGAGGCCTCGGCGGTGGACGGAAAAGGCAAGCTGACTTTAACCGGACAGCTGGGCGACGTGATGCAGGAATCGGCGCAGGCTGCCATGTCCTACATTCGTTCGCGGGCGGCGCGCCTTGGACTGCCCCGCGACTTCTACCGCACGCTCGATATTCACGTGCACGTGCCGGAAGGTGCAATTCCAAAAGATGGCCCCTCCGCCGGCATTACCATCGCAACCGCTCTCGCCAGCGCGCTGAGCCGGATTCCGGTGCGCCGCGATATCGCCATGACCGGAGAGATCACGCTGCGCGGCAAAGTGCTCCCCATCGGCGGATTGAAAGAAAAACTTCTGGCCGCCCATCGCGCCGGATTGTTCGAAGTAATCCTGCCGCAGGAAAATGAGAAAGACGTTGCCGAGGTCCCGGAAAATCTGCGCAGCGCGATGAAATTGCGCTTCGTCGACAACATGGACCAGGTGCTAGCCGTCGCGCTGGAAGGCCCCCTGCCGCAGATGCCGTCGGACACCGAAACAACGATGGCTCCCATCGTGACCCCACCCGCACCAGAGATTCCGGCGGCGAGACAGTAGACCAGGATGACACTGCGGAATCCCGCTCATAGTGCGCGTTGAGTGTGGTACCCGGCAATCAAACTCGTGCGGAACTTTCCCTCTCCGCGATTAACCATCTACACTTGCGCGAAACCGCCATCCACAAACAATTCGATTCCCGTGACGTAACTGCTGTCGTCGGATGCGAGAAACACCACAGCCTTCGCGATCTCATCCGGTGTGCCGAGCCTGCCGAGCGGAACCGTGTTGCGAATCATCTGCAAACGTTGCTGACCCGTTTCTGAGGAACCCAGCAGATTACTCAGGCCGGGCGTGTCGATCGAGCCCGGGCTTACCGCGTTCACGCGAATGCGGCGATCCTTTAAGTCGGTTGTCCATGTCCGCGCAAATGAACGCACCGCGGCTTTCGTGGCGCTGTAAACACTATTCATCGACAGCCCTTTACTGCCCACGACGGACGAATTCAGGATGATCGAAGCGCCATCTGGCAGTAGCGGAAGCGCCTTCTGCACCGTGAAAAGCAAGCCTTTCACATTGGTGTTGAAGATCGAATCATAGAACTCCCCGGTGATCGTGCCCAAGCGGGCAAACCTCGCAACCCCGGCATTGGCGAACACAATATCCAGCTTGCCCTTCTCCCGCTTGATTTGCGCGAAGAGGAGATCAAGATCGTCAAGGTTCGACACGTCTCCTTGAACGCCACTTACATTCTTTCCTATCTCCTTGACCGCCGCAGCCAACTCCGGACCACGGCGGCCGGTTATGAAGACGTACGCGCCTTCGTTTACAAACTGCTTCGCGGTCGCAAGGCCGATGCCGCTGGTGCCGCCGGTGACCAGTGCAATTTTTCCTTCAAGCTTACCCATATGTTCCTCCTTCAGTGGTCATTTTCTTGCTGCTGGCTGACGGCGGGCCAGAATCACCTGCCCCAAGTGGTAGGACATGTGGTTGGTTCGACTCAGGAGAACAGCCAGTCGGTTCCTGGTCGGATCTTTGGCGTAGTCTTCCTCGGTCATCGCATGGTGTCGCTGCAGCCATTCGTCCGCGGAAAACCCTGCAAACTGCGAGAGTAGTTTACTGTTCACTTCGTCCCAATACTTTTTCAGCTCTCCCGCGGAGGGAAGCTGTGTGGCTGTCTCATCTGGATTCGAGACGAAAATAGCATCTAGTTCGGGGTGCAGTCGCGGTCCCAGCCCCAGAATCGAAAACATCGCGTCGTGGATAGCGATGAGATGCCCCCAAATATAGATGACGCGGTTCTTTCCTGGCGCCACTTCTTTCAAGAGTTCGTCATCGGTGAAATTTGAAAATGTCTTGCCGGCTCGCTCCGCGACGAGCTTCCAGGAATTAATTGCCACTTTCACGGATAGTTGCTGGGATGTCATTGAATCCACCTCTCTCGTTCGAGTTGTGTGCGAGCTTCAAATAGCCTTTTAGGCAATCTCATCTTTCTCTCTCGTCTCCCTCGCGGACGAACTATTCAACAATGGCGGATACGGAAAATCCGCAGACTTTATTCTGGAGTGTTGCTATAATCCATCCTAGTGGATTAGATGCGTAATCCTGACTTGGTTACAATGTTTTTAGGAGGTGCAATGGGCCATTCCAGGGCCGAAAAGACGAAGACTCACAAGCGCATCGTTAAAATCGCTTCCCGGCGATTCCGCGAAAAGGGCATTGCCGGTGTCGGAATCGCAGACCTGATGAAGGAAGCTGGCCTTACCGTGGGCGGCTTCTACAAGCACTTCGATTCGCGTGACGCCCTGGTGGCCGAAGCGGTCAGCTCTGCATTTGGCGGCTGGCAGCGTCGAGTGGACGCTGCCGCATCCGGCGGACCGCCGGTATCCTATGCCAAGCTGATCGACGACTACCTGAACGAAGCGCACCGCGACGATCCAGGCGCGGGCTGTGCCTTCAGCGCGCTGGCCGGAGACATCGCGCGCAGCAACAAGCGGACACGTGCCCTTGCCACCGCGCAGATCCGGAACGACATTCAGTTGCTTGCCGGTTTACTTCCGGGCGAGGACAAAGATGCGGCGAGATCGACGGCGATCTTGACTTTCAGCGCGCTCGTCGGCGCGATGGCGCTGGCACGCGCCGCATCGGATGAAGCGCTTTCGCGCGAAATCCTGAAGACCGTGAAAGAGCTTCTGAAGACTTGCCCTTGATTAGTTAGCGAAAATTCCGAGCGGTACGCGAAGGTGAGCATCCCATTCTCAGCAAAAGTAAGGGCACCAGCTGACCAGCCCCGCCCTTCGCTTCGCGATAGGACGGGCTACCCGCCGCGGCTGTTCGACGAGAAAGGGCGGCGCTGCCGCCGCCCTATGTGTGCAATGTGGAGGTGAAGTTACTTTTTCATCTCTTCTTTTTTCGTTTCGCTGCCCTTCAGCATTTTGACTTCCGTGACGTGAATGGAGCCCTTGTCGGCATCGAGATGAGCTTTCACCTGTACATGGTGGCCTTCATGGCCTTTGAGCACGTCGGGATTTTCGACGGCCCAGGACTTCTGGTCCTTGTCTGCAACGAAGGTGGTCTTGTCACCGTCTACCTTGACCGTACCGTCGATGCTCTTCAGCGGAGCTTGAGCAGCTTGATCTTTCTGCGCTGGCTCCTGGGATGGATACTGCGCAAACGCGGTCATGCTAAGGATGACAGCGAGCGCGAGAATGACCATAAACAGCGTTTTCATTGGACGACCTCCTTAACGAGTTCTTCGATGGTGCGCGAAACCCTGGATTGGGAAAGAGACCTCTTAGGCGGCCCTCTCGGCAACGATTTTGTGCGTGGTTGAGCTATCGACGTTGAAGGTGCGGACCACGGGCTCTGCGTCGAGGAGGTACCGTATCATCTGCTGGACGACAGGGTACTGTTCCCGATGGTATCGCTCAGCATCTTCTTTGGTATTCCAGAAACTGATCGCCACGAGAAGATTCGGTTCTGTATCCGATACCAAAAGGGTCTCATCGGCGAATCCAGTCTGTTTTTTCAGAATCGGCAGTACTTTGTCGTTGATGAGGGAAGAGAGGTCTTTTGCCTTTCCCGGCTTGGTGGTTACTTCAACAGTGCGTGTAAACATGGGAACACTCCTTCTGCGCTTGTTCTGAAAACGCTCGAGGCTACCGGTCGAAGCTGACCGGTTGCGGTGGTGGGTCACGGGGTGGAGCCGGTCTTGCGACCAACTGCTTGACCACCATGTATTCGGGCCGAAACCGTCCAGGAGACGGGCTTTCGGTCTTATGAATTTCAACTGCCCGAATGTCCTCGTGGGTCAGGGTCGTTGCTGGGCCGCTAGGTAAGAGTTCTGCGACGGAGTTTTGGCTGTGGCCAATGGAGACATCTCGACGCTAAGCCCCAGGGGGGTCCGTGTCAATGCCCGCTTTTGGTGCAGTGCTCGGACTTGGTTCTCAGGCGCTTTTTCTGGAGCTGATGGCGTAGAAAGCTGACCAGCTCTGCTCTACTTTATTGCTACCGCAATGCGGACAGATGACCTCGCCTTCCTCATATTCGGCAAGCGTCAATATCTTTGAAAACATTTTGTTGCAAGCGTGACAGAAGAACTCATAGTGGGGCATTTGGACCTCCCACGGTTAGCGTGTTGCAGGTATTGTAAACCTGCGGAGCGCGCGCTTCCACCGTTGCGGACCCGTCAAGCTCGAGCCGTATAATCTTCTGATCCAACGATTCAACGAAGGGAGGTTCGCTCCCATGTCCCGTCCAAAACGCAAGGAGCGAGCCACTCCTGCAGTTGAGCGGGGCAAAAGCAGGTCATTCCCCTTCGTCTGCGCTCAGGGTCAGGATGACAAAGCTGGTGGGAACCCGGGCTTGAGTTACCTCGCCGCTAAACCGGCCAGTCTGCTGGCGGATTTTCGATCTCCCAGAAGTTGCTCGGACTATCAAACTCAAGCCCTGTCAGCCATGAGGTATTCTCGTTGAGCGGAATGCCAAGCACAACGCGACCCTTTTTGCTCCGGCTATTTGAGACAAGCTTCACTGTCACCAACGTATCTTTCATCAATTCCTCGCGAACGATAGCGCCGCAGCCGTGTGCGTTTACGACCACCGTCGTGCATTCCACCCGAAAATCGTATGCTGGATCAAGGCTTGTGATTGTAATCGCAATCTGGCGCGAGATCCGAGTACTACGTCTGGTATCCTTTTTCTTGTCTCGCTCCAGTGCGGTCCCTCCTCCTGCAGATATCGACCTGAAGTTTGAACCGGGGATGTCCGCGGGCATCGACCGTGTACGCTTTCACTCTGCCAAGGTTTCTGTCGCACTCGTTGAGGCGAGTGCCAATAGGCATGGCATTTCTCACGGATTCATTTTGCCCATCCACGTTGGGACTTCGGTGGAGGGCACGCAAACCATGAGGGGTCGTTTGCGGCTTGATATCGCAAAACTCTAGTTCTCTCGGCACCCACACGAGAGAAGCTACCATTGCGACGCGAGGGAAACCTATTGTGCCTTGGTATAGGAAACCTATACCTAGGGAAGGGGTGTTATCTCGGCGGTGGGTTGGGCACAGCCGCCCTAGAGCATGAGTGCAAACGTATCGGCGGGGCGATTACCGCGGCGCTGAAGCGCTGCGCCACCCAAAATCCCACGCGACACCGAGTTTCTGCACGGCTAAAATAAATTCATGGAACCGGAATCTGGCGGCCGGTCTGGATTCAGCCTGAAGGGATCGGCGGGCCTCATCGTGGCGGTCGTTGTAGTTGCGATTTTGCTGATCGCGTTTCCTGCTTATCGCTGGTTTTTTCTGATCAGCGTTCTCATTGGACTGGTCATCGCGGGCGGGCTTGCGCTCTGGCACAAGCTCCATCCCCTTAAGGAGCAGGACGTGGAACCGAAACGGCCGCTTGGGCTTTAGCGTTTGCGTGAGGATTGGGCCGTTCTTCCGACGTCTGTCTCACGGGACTGGCGTGCCGTCCCTCACGCGACTCGGGCTTCCCACTATCGCCTACCCGGCACTAACGTGCCGGGCTTTCCTATTCTGCCACTACGCGGCTGGACACTGTTTCGAGAACTTATTTTTGCGAACTCTTTTCTCGCGAACTTATTTTTTCTGTGGACTTTTCTTCCTCGCCGCTTGCTATGCGCAGCCCAAACACTGGAAACTGTCTGTATGCGGATTCTGGCGCGATTTATGCTGTCGGCGAGCGACTTGACGCACTTCCCTGCCCCGGGCGTGCCGGAAATCGCGTTTCTCGGACGGTCGAACGTTGGGAAATCGAGCGTGATCAATTCGCTGGTGGGCGCGAAGCTCGCTCGCACCAGCAATACTCCCGGACGCACGCGAAGCATTAACTTTTATGAAGTCCGCCGAGCGGGACAACCCAAGCCTGAGCTGCGCTTCGCCGACCTTCCAGGGTACGGTTACGCCAAGGTTTCCCGCGAAATCTCCGCAGATTGGGCCCGGTTTGTGGATCCGTATCTTCATCAACGCCCAAGCCTGGCGTTGTGCCTGGCGCTGGTGGATTCGAACATTCCTCCTCAGGAAAGCGACGGCCAGTTGATGGAATTTCTAGCGTCGAGAGGCAGGCCGCATGCGATTGTGGCCACCAAGTGTGACCGGCTGTCGGGCAACCAGTTGCGGCATGCGATGAGCACGCTGGGGCAAGCGTATGGAGGAGTGCCAATCGTGGCGTTCTCGGCAAAGACCGGAGCTGGCAAAGAGGAACTGTGGAGCCAGATTCGCGCTTCGTTGTCGCAATTTCCGGCGGTCTAAAGTTTCTCCCCACATCTGCCGATGCAACGAAGAAGAAGAGAAGCTTATTGTCGGAGGCGCTCGTGGACCAGCGTATCGATCCCACACAACCTGGCTTGGCGCCAGACTCCAGCAACGGCGACGAGGGCGTCGACTATCTTCGCAGGCTAAAAGGCGCGCCCGCCGATGCAGTGGCGCGGGGCGGCGGCGAAGCTCCGGCGGCCGCGGACGGTATCGCGAATAGTGCCGGGAATAATGCCGCGTGGAAAGAGCGGCGGCAAAGCCTGCGGCTTCGTTGTTCGGGCAGCGCGGAGTTTCGAACCGAGGCCAGCGACGTGTGCATCTGGGGAACCGTTACCGACATCAGCCTGCACGGATGCTATGTGGAAATGAACACAACCTTTCCCGTCGGCACGAAAGTGGATCTTGTACTCAAGTCGTTCGGCGTCCGGATCGAGGCTCCGGGCACGGTTCGCGCCTCGTACCCCTTCCTGGGCATGGGCATTTGCTTCGCGGAAATCCAACTCGTACAGCAGCTGCACCTGAGGGATCTCCTCACCAAACTGGTTGGGCGCAGCGCCGTCTCTAATGGGATATCGGCTCAAGAGAATAGTATGAAGGATACTCTGCGGTCGGCTGACTCGAGAGCGTTTCTCGATGAGATTACCGAGTTTTTTCAGAAGAACCAGCTTCTCTCCCGCAGTGAGTTCCACCAGATCGCCAAGCGGGCTCGCAGGTCCTGAACCTTCCTGCAAGGTTATGAGGGCTGGCGGCCGTGGCAGGCTCGGAACATGCTTAGCGGGCTCCGGAGGCAAAGTTACTCTGGTGACCGGGCTCTTCTGCATGGTTGGCAATCCATCCGTTATCATTAAAAGCATATGGCCAAATATCTTGTGACCGGCGCTGCCGGCTTCATCGGATCCTCGCTGGTGCGCGCTCTGCTGGAACGTGGCGACGAGGTCCGCGGCATCGATAACTTTGCCACTGGCAGACGCGAAAACCTGACCGAAATGCTGAGCCGGATGGACTTCCGCCAAGCTGACATTCTCGATCTGGATGCCATGCACCAGGCGTGCGCAGGCGTCGATTATGTATTGCACCAAGCGGCCATTCCGTCCGTGCCGAAATCGGTGCTTGACCCACTGGGCAGCAATCGCGCTAACGTCGACGGGACGCTCAATGTGCTGGTCGCGGCGCGCGACGCGAAAGTGAAGCGCGTTGTGTATGCCGCCTCATCCTCGGCTTACGGGGATACGCCGACGCTTCCGAAGCATGAAGCCATGACCCCTAACCCGATCTCGCCGTACGCGGTGGCCAAGCTGGCGAGCGAATTTTATATGGTGTCGTTCTTCCGTTGCTATGGCCTTGAGACCGTCTGTCTGCGCTACTTCAATATTTTCGGGCCGCGGCAGGATCCGTCTTCGGAATACTCCGGTGTACTCGCCAAATTCAGTATGCAGATGCTGCGCGGGGAACAACCTACGATTTTTGGCGATGGCGAAACCAGCCGCGACTTCACCTACATCGACAATGTCGTCTCGGCCAATCTGCTGGCCTGCTCGGCCCCGGCGGCGGAGTGTGCCGGGCGCGTTTTTAACTGCGCCACCGGCCAGCGGATCACACTGAATCAAACTTTCCAAGCTTTGAAAGAGCTGACTGGCTACAAGGGCAGCGTCAAGTATGGTCCGGAGCGTAGTGGGGACATCAAACATTCGCTGGCGGACATCACGCAGGCGCAAAAGCATTTGGGATATAAGGTTCTGGTGAACTTTGAAGACGGCCTGCGCCGCACGGTGGAGTGGTACAAGAGTCAGGGGCAGCCGGTCGGAGCCTGAGCGGTGCAACCTGCGCCGAGTGCAAGCGCAGCAGGTCACGAAACAGCAGATCCCTCCCCGCCGTCGCCGTACGGGGAAGCGGCGGGGAAGGAGTCTAGTCTGGCTGCAGCAAAAGTGCTTCCTACCGTGGCGGTAATCCCATATTCAGTTTGAATATGGTGCCGTCGGCAAAGTGGCCGGCGGGCGCGTTACCACCCATTGTGTCCGATCCCCACAGTGTCCCGTCTTTGGCTTGCATCAGCCCGCCTGGGTAAGCACCAAGTGCCGGCGACTCGCTGCCGAACGGAGCGAGCGTTTGAAGCACCGTCCCCTGGGAAGGTGAAACCGCCATGATGGCTCCGGAACCGTTGCCGCCGTTGTAGTCGGCGAGCCAGAAATTGTGATCGCTGGCCAGGAGGAATCCCTCCGCCGAGCCGGCCCGAAGGGTGCTGATCTCCGGGAAGAGCTGCAGATGGGTGCCATCCAGTGCAACCTCGAAAAGGCCTTCGCAGCATGTTCCGTATTCATGGTACAGGCCATAAAAATTGCCATTCGGGCCGAGGGTCAACCGGGTTGCGGGGGCGGACGGCAGACCATTGGGCGCTGGGAAATTCAGCGCAACGGCTTTGAAGGCTCCCGTGGCTGGGGTGTAGTGGAACAAGGTCACGCCAGACGGTCCAAAGGCGGTCCCGTAGAAGGTGCCATCTGAGGTCGGCGTGATACCTAAGGGAAATTCTCCAGTGGTTGAGGGATCGAAGTTGAAAATGACCTCGTAGGCTCCGGACGACGGAGTGACGCGAAAGATCGTACCGCAGCCCTGATAATACTGACCGCAGTTGCCCGTGCCTCCGGTAAATGAAGACCCGTACAGATTGCCATCCGTTCCCACTACCAAAGCTCCGCTGGCGCCATCGGTACAATTCGCCTTGGAGCAGAACTGGTGGATGACTTGAAAGCCCAACCCGCTCTTGCCGACTCGGTACAGGACTCCATTGTTATTGACGCCGCCAAAAAGGGTTGTGCCGTAGAGCTTGCCGTCAGGGCCTTCAATGAGCAGTCCCGGGTTGTTACCGTTCGCGTAGTTATTCGGTGCCGCGGTGAATGTGTGCAGCAGCTTAAATATCCCGCCAGGCGTGAGCGAAAATACCGTTCCCCCGTTCGGCTGTGAGGTGCCTTCCGAAGATACCTGTGCGGTGCCGTAGAAATTGCCATCGGAACCTTGGATAAAAGGACCAGGCCTGCCGCCCTTGGGACAGGGTCCCGACCCCTGAAACTGGCTCGTGGTGCAAACGAAGGTGAAGGCAACGACGGGCTGCGGACCGCCTCCGTAGGCGGAGCCGGCGAGCAGCGCAAAGAGAAAGAGAACGACAAACAGGAACTTTCCTTTCATGCGAGTACCTCCGACCGGGAACTGTATTGAGATTTGTGGAGCTATCTCTCGCCTTATATTCCGGAGCCGGATTGGAGTTGTCAGGGAGATGTAAAAGGAACGTAAAACTAGTGGATCTTCTCCGGAACGTAGCGAATTGCGGCGACGACAACGCTTGACTAGTTCGCTGTGAAGTGTGAACTGTCAACCTATGGACTGATCAGGCGTCGAGCTATGACGCCGGGGGCTGGGACTCATTCGCCACGGGATGGGAGTTCGGTTTCGTGGAACTCCCAAGCGGTGAGTTCGTCCAGGTCATAGCGGAACGGGCCATAGGCGCTGAAGGTCTTCTCGTCGAACAGCCGCTTGGCGCCGCAGCTCAGGCAAACCTGGTATGAATATCCCTGTCCGCCGATCGGCCAGCCCATCTTGCCGTGCCAGCAACCTCGGAACGCCACCACGGCCGCCCCAGCCAGGCTGCTCGCCACGACTCCGGGCCACCACCAGCTGGATTTCTTGAGCTTTTCTGGCTTTCCCTGCTCGACTCGGTCGGTCATCAAATCTCCGGGAACCGCTTCCTGCTGCTTTTTCAAGATAGGCCGAATCGAAGCGGAGGGCAAAATCTGAAGGGTCGTAGCTCGTGCATCTCGGGGATGCCGAATCGGGCGGCGGCGGTTGCGCAGTCGAGAGCCGCAAAAGGACCTGTACTAAAGGACCATTGCGGTACCCCCCCAAAGACTATTACGCTCGAAATTGGAGTTCTGGCCCTTCGATCGCCGATGAGGTTCGCCGGTGAACGAGCTCCCGTGCAGCTTGGCCGGTTGAACCCGGTTGAACCAAGAGCGGCAATGAGTTTCTGACGGGCCCCGGATACGATGAACACAGGTTTTTCGTGGTACTGACCGCGCCAGCATGAGTGCCAATCCAACCCGAGTTGACTGGGAAGCAACGACAGCCGACGCCGGCTCTCCGCTGCAAGAGGGCAACCGCGTCCTGGAATCGATTGCGCGCCAGGAAGCCTTGCGCGCACTACTCGCTTTCTCTGACCTCCACGAGCAGATACGGAACCGGCGCGTGGCCACAGGACGCGCCTCCGATCGCGACTTGTTCGAGACCGAACGGTTCATCCTGGACGAAGTGCTGCAATTAATTTGCGACCGCGCTCAGGCCATCACACAGGCCGACGGCATCGTGGTCGCGCTTGTGGAACGGTCTGCGGCCGAGGCGTCGGCGGCCGAAGCATCGCAGATAGTGTGCCGCGCAGCCGCCGGACCTCTCGCCGTCCAGCGTGGCGCTCAGCTGACCGGCGAGTCCGAGTTTCTGCAGGACTGCCTGGAATCGGGGCGCATTCTTCGTTGCGATGATTGTGAAGCGGACGCTCGCTTCGAACTGGACTTTGCGCGCCAGATAGGAGCTCGCTCCACCGTGCTGGTTCCATTGCGCGGCCGGGGCGAGCAAGTGGGCGTGCTGCAGGCGTTTTCAACAACTGCGCGCGCTTTCGCTGATCACGACGTTCGCTGTTTCGATCTGTTCGCGGAGCTGGTTCTTTCCGCGCTCAAACCCGAGGACCAGGATCGGCGCATCCACTGGCTGTCGGATGTGGCTGGCGAGATCTTGCAAGTGAAACCGGAAGCGGCAGTGCCAGTTGCGGCGGAGGCGCCGGCGATCGAGATTCTTGAAATCGAGCCCACCAGAACCGTAGTAAAGACGGGGCTTGCCCCGTATCCGGCGACCGCGATCTTTTCCGCGACGAAGCTTCGAGAACTGGCAGTGCTGGCGCAGCCGGTTGTCATTCCGGCGGCCCTGGTCGAGTTGCCTGCGCGTAACGTCGAGGACGAGCTTTTTGCGGTCCCATCTGAGGCCCTATCCGAGATCCCATACGAGAAGGAAGAGTCGACGACTTCGACGCAACCGCCTCGCGTCGTACCATTTCTGCACCGCTTCGCTCTTCCGGGCAGTTCGCGGCCGGGATTGAGAGTATTGATGGGTCTGGTGGCAGTGGCCGCGCTCTTTTCAGCCGGAGCGTGGTGGGGCATGCAGGTTCATGGGAAGTCGGCGGCGACCAACGTCGTAGCAATAGGGGCGGAGACTTCACCACAATCTGTGACGACGCCGTCAGTGCCGCCGGCGGATGCTCTGTCTCCCGCAATCGTTCCCGCGATTTCGGACAATCTGATGAATCCGTCGAAGCTCGGCTCCGATGCAGCGCCACTCGCCGCAGTCAAGGAAAACCTGGCAGCGCTGCCGAAAATTACGGGGTTGCGTCATTGGTCTTCATCCATGGGAAGCACGGTGGTCATTGACATGGAAGACCAGGTTCCCTACGAAGTCCATCGTTTGATGTCGCCGGAGCGGATCTACTTCGATCTGCACGACACGGTTCTTTCGCCCGAGTTGGACGGAAAGACGATGGACGTCGGCGATGTTTCGCTGACTCGTGTGCGGGTCGCCCAGCCGGTTGCGGGAGTAACGCGAATCGTGCTCGACACGAAAGACGGATCGAATTTTTCCGTCAGCATGGAGTCGAATCCCTATCGCCTGGTGGTTGAATTGCGCGGCCGCGAGAAGACTTTGGCAACGAACAGCATGGCTAGGAACCGGAGCGCTGCGTCCGCGGGCGCGGCGCCGGCCCCAATGAAAGCGGCTCCTGTAGCGGCATTAGCGGCGAAGGCAACCGAGCCACCCGTGCCGGCGCGAACCGGCAAATTTCGTATCGTGCTCGACGCCGGGCACGGCGGCTGGGACTTGGGGACCGTTGGACGGCAGGGATTGCTGGAAAAAGATCTGGTCCTCGACGTGACCCAGCGTCTGGGCAGGTTGCTGCAAGCGCGATTGGGGTCGGAAGTAATGTTCACGCGGAGCGGCGACACCTATCTCCCTCTCGATCAGCGCGCTGATTTCGCCAACCAGACGCAGGCCGACCTGTTCGTTTCCATTCACGCCAACTACAGTAGCTCGGCGGCGTCGCGTGGAGTTGAGACCTATTACACGAATCTGTTTTCGGCTCCCGGTGCCCGGGAAGTCGAGAAGCATGATGATGGAACCTTCGCCAAGTTGACGCCGGTATCATTATCGTCCGGTGGGTTGCATGAAAAAATCGAGGAGTCGCGCCGTCTGGCGGCAAGTGTTCAGCGCTCTCTTTACGCCACCCTGGCTGCGACTAGCCCAGACATTCGCAACCGGGGTATCAAGGACTCAGCTTTTGCAGTGCTGACCGGCACGACGATGCCCGCCATTCTCACCGAGATTTCGTTTGTCAGCAGTCCTGAGGACGAACGCAACCTGCAAAGTGCGACCTACCGCCAGCAAATCGCGGAAGCGCTCTACAAAGGCATCGCCGGCTACCAGCAATCTTCCCCACGCGCGAAAGTTGCTCAACTGCAAACAGCCCGGCGCTAGACTTCAAGTGGATCGTTGGGTGCCTCACCTGTCCGCCCGGCTCACCGCTAGCAAACTTCCGTCGCCTCACCACGTATAGTGCACCGTATAGTTGATCGTCGCTTCACCGTCGGCAGCAATGGTCAGCGGAAATTCGATGGTGCGCGAGTCGGTCTTCTTATGCTTGGCGGAAGTGAAAGCGATATCCCAGGTCAGCGCACGATACAGGTGTTCGACAACCCTGACATCCACCGGTTCTTTCTTGTGGTTCCGAACTCTGATCTCGAAAGACTCTGTGGCTGTGTTCTTATTGAAGTCCACAATGTAGTTGGTTCGGGTGCGCTCCCCGGTCAGGTCGAACGCGTTGCCGGTGTAGATGCGGACGGTCTCGTCGCGAGGCGTGTGGTCAATTACGTTTTCGCCGGTGAATTCGATCTGCCCATCGTCGTTGCGACGGTAGAAACGAACGCGGCCCTTGGGCAGCGGCATGCCAAGACGATTTGACTGCGAGTTGACGAACTCGCGCATCACCCAGATCTTGGGATTGGATTCGGTGCCGTAAGAGTGATCGTTACGGATATTATCCCAGCCCCAGCCGTTGTAGCGGTTGGCGTCGATCTTGACGCCGTCGTAAATATAGATTTGTTTCGTGCCCACTCCCGCTGCGCGAATGAACTCTGCTTGCTTGGTTTCGCGGTCGCGCAGGGTAGTGGCGCGTTCGAGCGTGTAGAGGTGGTACTCGTCGAAGGTTTTTTCGGTCACGGAGCGCCTAGACATTGCGGCCGCCGCCCCTAAGTCAAGCATTTCGGTGAAGTTACGGCCATTCATTCTCGGCTGAACCTTGTTCACATCGCCAGCCATGAGCTTTATGCGCGCGTTCTCAAACGTCTTGCCGGTCTGGTTGTCCATGGTGACCCAACCTACGACGTCGACCAGGTCGCCCTTCTCGGGCGCAACGATGTTGTAGTCGGCCTGCCAGCTCATCCCACCAGTGACGTAGGAAAACTCGGCGGGAAATTTTCCGGCTTTGTCGGTGGCGAGCAACCACTCCAGCCGCGGCTTTAGGATGGTGTCGTCCGTGAGGCTGGGGAAGACGGGCGTACCGGGAAGACTGAAGCGCAACTGGCCGTTGACCTCGATGATTGCCTGTGCTGCGGCAGCCGCCATTTGGCCCTGGTCGTATTGTTGGCCGTAGCGATTCATGGCGAAATAATCGTGCGGCGTATATCCGCTGCGGATTACTTTGCCTTTGACGATTTGCGTTCCCTGAGGTGTCCCGACCTCGAAATCGAGCGTCTTGCCTTCGTAGAGCGAGAGGAGCAGAGGCTCGGATATGGGGTCGGCGCGATAATTCTGCTCCAGCACGTGCACCCCGTGCTTGCCCGTTGGATCGCGCAGAATAACGGAGTCGGGCTCCAAATGCATGGTGATGTCATTCACGTTGACCTGGTTTTCGCCGGACTTCAGGTCCAGCGGGAGTTCCTGCCGCACGACTGCGAAATCCTCGTTATAGATGGTGAGTGACGGTTGCGGCGATTGCGCGAGGAGACTTCCGCAAAAAACAAAAACGCAAACGAGAATGCAGACGAAGCGAACCATGACGTTGAACCTCCGTGAAAGCATGCTGAGCATGCTCTTGCTGCCTTGGAAGCCGCAAGGAGCGGCTTTGGTTGGCCCGGCCCCGGCCTCAGGCCACCTTGGGTCGAACGACGGGGGAAGTCATTCTTGCGGGACCTGCGCTTGCTCGTGTGGTGACGGGGCTTTGCCCCGTCCTGGCGGGGCATAGCCCGACTTCCGCAGAGTAATCAGGCTAGTTCGTGCCCGTCACGCCGCCATACTTCGTCAGCCACCTCAACTCTTCGCGCACTTTGATCTTTCCGTGCCATGGATTCTTCGCCAGTTCGTGTCCCTCGCCAGGAAAGATTAGCAACTCGCTCGGAATATTCAGCTCGTGCAGAGCGCGATCGAGCAGGTAATCCTCAAGCACTGCCACCCGAATATCGTCCGCTCCGGCGACGATGTGGGTCGGAGTGCGGACCTTATTGAGCTGGTAAATCGCGCCTTCGCTGCGATAGCGATCGGCGGTTTCCCAGGGCAGCCCGCCAAGAAAATAAGCGTCGTCGAAAGTGGTGTCATCGTTGCCCCAGTTGGCAACATGCTCCACCGCGCCGGCGCCGGTGACGGCGGCTTTAAAACGAGTAGTCTGCGTGATCAGCCAGTTCGTCATGTAACCGCCATAGCTGTAGCCGCCGACGGTCAACTGGTTCGGATCCGCAATTCCGTCTTTGACCAGCGCATCGACGCCGGTCAATATATCTTTGCCGGGACGCGAAACAATTTCAGGAACGATCTGCAGCGCGAACTTGTCTCCGTAGCCGGTCGACCCGCGATAGTTCGGCTCGAATACCAGCCAGCCCGCTGTGGCGGCCAGGCGATCCCACTGATACCAATCTGCTACGAAGTAGTTGCCATCGGCATCCTGCGGCCCGCCGTGGATCAGCACAAACATAGGCAGGTTCTTCGCCTCAAACTTTCCTGGCGGGTACATCAGCATGCCTTCCACCGGCGTGCCATCTTCGGAGGTCCAGCGATAGGGCTTCGCCCTGGGCAGTTCGCGCTCAATAAACAGCTTGTTGAAAGAAGTGATGGGCCGTGCCTGCACCAGTTTGGCGAGACCGTCGGCGACGTAAACTTCCGTGGGCCGCCCGGTTGCCGAGAATACGAACGCAATGCGCGAGCTTTGCAATTGCGATGCGGCTGCGGGGGCTTCATAGGTTCCGGCCCAGCCCTCGCGCTTCACGATGGAGGCTTTCGGATTCGCTTGCGATGCCAACTGCACCTCGGTCCCGATGCGGCAGGCGCACAGCACCGAGCCGTCGGGAAGCGCCGTGTAACGCACGACTTCGCCTGGGTAGTCGGCAAACCAGCGCTGGACTTCTCTTTTGTTGGACGTGCTATCGGACGCGCTGCCGGGCGCGTCGGCGGTGTCGACCCAGTAGAGGCGGGGTTGCGGATCTTCGTACTTTCGTTCGAGCGATCCCAGGTTGACTTGAAAGAACAAATGGCGATTGTCCGGAGCCCACTCCAGATTCAGTTCGACGGCTTCGTTGTGGGTCAGGGGGATGGGCGTGGCTTCTGTCGCGCTGCCAGTGAGGTTGACCAGGTAGAGTTCGATGTCTTCGACCTTCTCCTGACGTTCGGACACCGACGAAGTCACGAAAGCCAAGCGGGTGTTGTCATGCGAGATGCTGATTTGACCCACACGCAGAGGCGTGCGCGCAATTGCAACTGCTCCGGGCGTGGCGCCGGAATCTTTTTCCGCGTCGGAAAGCGAATTGGAGCCGAGGGCGGCGTGGCGTGCCAGGGCTTCAGCGAGCGGGATGCGGAAAATCACGTCGCCGCGCTCATCGCCACGGTAACGGATCACATCCTTCCACTCTTTCTTGTGATCGTCGTTCTGCTGCTTGGTCCAGGGTTGGCGGGTAGCGAAATAAATTGCCTTCGAGTCGCCGGACCAGGCAAAGGCGTGGACTTCGTCGGCGCCTGAGGTGATGGCAA
>Ga0307477_10000295_pt1 | contig 62150 bp, 59 predicted proteins | sample atmos_gasesECM2C_FD_203316 | JGI IMG/M metagenome (GOLD analysis project Ga0307477, IMG submission 203316) | Hardwood forest soil microbial communities from Morgan-Monroe State Forest, Indiana, United States - atmos_gasesECM2C_515 | ecosystem: Environmental > Terrestrial > Soil > Temperate...
TCGGGTGCGCTTGGCGTTCACCTGCACGCTGCTGTGCTTTGCGTTGTTCTCCTACATGATCTTTGCAATTCCGGTTTTCACGGGAAGGATGGGGCCGCATATCTTTCTCTTGAGCGGCATTCTGGCAATCGCGGCTTTCGGTTTGGTTTTGCTCGCGCTGTGGCGCATCGGACCTAGGCGCATCAAAGCGGCGTGGCGCGGGATCGGACTTGGGGCCGCCGGCGTCGTGGCCTGCATCAATCTGTTTTATTTCACCAACATCCTGCCGCCCCTGCCGCTCGCGCTCGCCAATGCCGGGATTTTCCATTCCGTAACCAAGGATGGCGACATCTATCGCGCCGTCGCCGAGCCGCGCAGCTGGATGGGAGTCGCGAGCAGTCCCGTCATGCATGTCGGGCCAGGCGAATCGCTGTCCTTTTACAGTGCCGTATTTGCGCCGATCGAGCTGCGCACCGAGATCCTTCACATTTGGCAGCGTTATGACCAGCCGGCAAAGGTTTGGCGGGTCGAATCCGTGGTGTCCTATCCCATTACCGGCGGGCGCGATGGCGGCTATCGCGGCTATTCGATCAAATCGAGCCCGAGCACCGGACAATGGCGGGTGGATGTCGCAACGCCGGACGGGCTGCTGATCGGGCGGGTGGAATTTTCGGTGGCCAATGCATCCGGAGTGGTCCCGAATGTCGTGCAAATCCTGAAGTGACGGCCGTCCGGATTACTCTTCGGACGAATCGGAAGGGCCGCCATATTCGGCAGGCAAGTGATCGGGCAACTCCATTGCGTCATGGAGCACGCGGGCTATATCAACAAAGGCGGTCCCGGAAATTCGAAATAGCAAAAGATGCCGAGGCCGCTTCACGGCGCCGTGTTGCCCTCGAGCCCGGCCACGCGCGTGGTACAGGTGGTAAGTGAGGACTCCTGATCCAAGATCATCGCGGGTGCGCACAGCCGGGCGCGTCGGATCGGTGGCGATGTCACGCAATCCGGCTTGCAACAAAGCTTCATAGCGAAGCCGCGCTAAGGCGCCAAAGTTCGCTTCGCTCTGCGCCAGAATGTCCTCGATATCCTGCTCGGCTAATTCCGAGAGGCGTAAGCGATACACAGGTCAACCGGCCTTGCGAAGCGCCTTCGCCGCGGCGCGCTTTCCGATCCCGGCAATCGTCCGGCGGATCGCGGAACCAGGAATTTCGCGGTACCGGCCCCGGTCGATCGCGTCGAACCCCGCCGCTGCGGTTTCGCGCAGGCGCTCCAGCTTGAGACGATCTTCCTGAGCCTTCTGTTCCAGTAGACGCAAGCCCTCGCGAACAACCTCGCTTGCATTGAGGTACCGACCGGAGTTTACGCTTTTCTCCACGAATTGGTCGAAATGATCGGTCAGGCTCACATTGCGAGTCGGCATGAGATGGGTCTCCAAGGCTGGTGCCGATTATAAATCGTGTTGGCAATTTTTGCCAATCCTAATTGCACTCTCCCGCCGCCATAATGTACGCTCGACCGTAATAGCCCTGAACTGGCTGCCAGATGGGAGGCGAACCTGGGTTGGGCACAGCCAAAACGCCGCACGCTTCTAGTCTGCGCGTTCGCCGCATTTTTTGCTGTGCCTGCTTCGCCGGCTCCGGCAAACAAAGATGCGGAGTTCACCCGTGCCGCGTCGGCAGCCGTAGAGCGCATCGAACGCGAGGACGGCTTCTCAGGCGTCATTCTGGTCGCGCGCGGCGATCATGTCCTGTTACGCAAAGCCGCCGGGTTTGCCGATCGGGAGGAGAGTATTCCGAATACGCCAGAAACAAAGTTTTCGCTTATGTCCGTCACAAAACAGTTCACAGCAGCTGGAATCATGCTGTTGGTCCAAGATCGTATGGTATCGCTCAACGATCCCGTATCGAAATATTATCCAGCAAGCCCGCCTACGTGGAACGGTGTCACGATCAAGCATCTACTGACGCATACATCGGGAATTGGAGACATAGGCGCCAATGACGACCTGCGCTTTCGAACATACAAAGACGCCATAAGAGTTGCTGCGGAACGGCCTACCGTTTTCGCCCCCGGAACGGCTTACTCGTACAACAATGCTGGTTATGCCCTGCTTGCCGCCATAATTGAGCGGATTTCCGGTCAAAGTTATGGAGACTTTCTACGCACCCGCATTTTTACTCCCCTCGGTATGCGCAACACGGGATATGGGGCGATTCCTGGCGATATTGTTCGAGGATATGACCGTGATATTCGCGGGGTTTGGCACCGAGAGCGTCCCGTCAATTACGAGGTCTTAGCGGGTGAGGGAGGCATCTATTCCACAATAGACGACATGTTGGTCTGGAGCCGCGCCCTCCGAGGCAACCAAATTCTTTCTGCTGCTTCACGGGAGGCGATGTTCACCGATTACGGCCATAGTTACGGCTTTGGTTGGAGGTTCGCGATCGAATATGGCCGAAAGCTGGTCTGGCATACTGGTAACTTCTTCCAAGCAGGTCTCGCCTCCATTTTCGATCGATTTCCCGAAGACGACCTTACCGTCGTTGCCATGACGAATAACGTCGGGCTTACCAAGTCTACAGCCACACTCACGATTGAAGGAAAGCCGACAACCTTCCCCGCCAACGCAATGCGCAAAACCGTCGAGGAAGTCGAACGACTGTATTTCGGCCGAGCACCGTAACGAACATGCTAGGACGCCTATTCATCGCGGTGACCGCCGTCACATTGATGAGTTCCGAACAGGCACTCGCTTGGGGAGCGAGTGCATACCGGATGGTTGGCGAGCTCGCGTCGCAATCGCTTCCCATTGAAGTGCCCGAATTCCTGCGCGCGCCGGAAGCGGCGCGGCAAATTTCCGAAGTGTCCCGCGAACCGGACCGTTCCAAGGGCGCGGGCGAATCGCACGATGCCGACTCCGATCCGGCGAATTACGTGATGATCGGCGACGATCTGAAAATCTTGCGCGGGCCGCTGCTTTCGGCTCTGCCGCCGAACCGTGAGAGCTATGATGCCGCGCTCCGCGCCGCCGGCAGCGACGAGTACCGCGCCGGCTACCTGCCCTACGCGATTATCGATGGCTGGCAACAACTGGTCATCGATTTGGCCACTTGGCGCGCCGATGTCGCCGGCGCGAAATACGCCGCGACGCCGCCTGAGCGGACCTGGTTCTTGAAGGATCAGTACATCCGCGAAGGTATGACGATCAGGGATTTGGGCTTTCTCTCGCATTTCGTCGCGAACGGCGCTCAGCCGATGAACGTCTCAGTGCATGCGAATGGCTGGGGCAATTATCCCAACCCGCAGAAATTCTCCACCGCCAAAGACCTCCGCGGGCCGTTCGAAGCAACAGTCGCGCGCAGCCGAATCGCGGAAAAAGATATCGCTGCTTATCTGACGCCTTATCGCGATTGCCGCTGCACGATACAGCGGCGAGTTTCCGATTACGTCGCGGCAAGCCAAAAAGAAGTGATCACGCTTTATCAAATCGAAAAGTCCGACGGCTTCGACAGCGTGAGCGCCCGAGCCTTCGTAGCCAGGCGTCTTGCGGCAGCGACTTCTGAATTGAGAGATCTGATCGTCGCTGCGTGGCGCCGCAGCGGTGAGATCTCAGTCGGTTCACCGGCAATCGCGGTGCGCGACATCGAGTCCGGTAAAACCAACGCCTACGACGCGCTGAGAGGCACCGACTGAACGCCTTTGCGCCCCAACCTCATTGCAAATCTGGCCGCGCCGGTGGAAGGGTGATTCAACCCTCCCGAGGATTGGTATCAGTACGCAAACGCGTAAATCCGGCCGTCGCCGGCGACGTAGAGCCGGTCACCCGCTGCGATCAGCGTCTGGAAATGGTGCAGACCAGCCATGCCTTCCGCCGTGGCGCCTCCGGCGAAGAGAGGCGCGCCATTGTCGCCCCGAAATCCATGCAGCCGGTTGTCGCCTTCGGCCCCGAGAATCCAAACTATCGGATTGGCGCGTCCATCCGTTGTCGTGACCATCGGTGAACCGCGTCCTTTTGGGTCGGCGCACCATGCGGTCGTCATCGTGGGTTTGGGACCTGCTGTGATCTTGAGCACAGTAAGACCGGAACCGCTGCGCGAGGGACATTGCGTGCCCGCGCCCTGGAATGCGACCAACATGCCGTCCGGCCCGGGATAGGCGGCAGGCGCCGTGCGGATGGCGGCGGTCGATACGGTTTCAACGGCAAGCACACCGCCAATGCCGCCAAGATTGTCACGATCAAGGAGATAGGCGCGAGCGTCTTTGCCAAGCGCCAGCACATAATGCCGCCCGCCCGCAAAATCGAGCAGCAGCGGATTGGCGCCGCCAAGATCGAGATCGCTCCGATCGAGCGATTGCCAATCCGCCGGAGCGAAATAATCCCGGCTTCCTGATGGCGGCGAAAGATTCGGCGAAAGCCGGATTACGGCTTCCCCATCAGACCAACTTGCCGCGCCAAAGGTGTTTCCGGTGGCGACATAAAGAGAATTTCCGTCGCTCGCGATGCCACCGGGCGCCCAGATTCCGCCCCCCTTCGCGCGTGTCGCCCAAGAGACAACATCCTTCGGATTGTTCAGCGATATGCCCACGACCCAGCCGCGATACTGGCCGCAATCGCCGAAATGACCTCCGAAGGGAACATAGAGCCTGCCGCCGAGAATGGTGAGCGCGCCGCGCTCATTCTGATCCCGCGAAGCGAAGTTCTGCTGCTTCTGTTGGAGCGCGGCGGTCACGTCCACCGGCCAACCGGAAACGACCGCACCATCCTTCAGCCCTAAAGCAAACAGCTGATGGCGCGGACCGTTTTCGGTGGAAACATTGGCATCGAGATAGAGCGTTCCATTCGCTTCGTCGATCACCGGAGTTCCAGTGATCCCGAGGGGATCAATGTTGCCGCAGGAAAGCTCACTTCTCGTGGCCGGTCTGCCGAGCGCGCGCTGCCAGACCATCCTTCCGGTCTTTCCATCGAGGGCTTCGACCGTGTTGTCCTCGGTCGCGACAATCAGTATGCCGCGCCAATAGAGCGGTTGGGCATAGACATGGCCGGGAAACTCGGCATGGAACGCGGCATCGGCGTGGAGCTTGGCGGCGCGATCCCAGGAAAGCGTGGCAACGACAAAATTTCCGCTGCGGCCCGTGCTGCCATGATAGGCAGAAACATTCTCATCGGCTGCCGCAGCCTGAGCGAAAGCAACGGCGAAGGCCGCAAGCATAGAAATTAGAGTTCTCGGCATGGTGCAGCCCGGCATTTGGTCGGCGCGCAACGAAACAAACGAGGCCCGTCGCCAGTTCCCGGCGATTGCCGCGGCGGGCCAAAGAAACTAAAACCCTGATAATTGGCCATAACGAAGGAGATGGGCATGGTTAGACCACGGCTACTGATCGTGGCGGCAATCATCGTCGCGGCGGCGGTGTCGCGCTTGATCCCCCATCCGCCGAATCTGGCCTCTGTCACGGCCGTCGCCCTTTTCGCAGGCGCCTATGTCCAGGATCGTCGTTTGGCATTTCTGATCCCGCTGGTGGCTCTGTTTCTGGGCGATCTCATCTTGGGCTTTTACGGTTTGCCGGAAATGCTGATCGTCTATGGCAGCTTTGCCCTGATCGTATGCATCGGCCTGTGGCTTAAGCAGCGTCGAAGCGCGCTTCGCATCGGCGGCGGGTCAATCGCAAGTTCCGTGCTGTTCTTCGTGCTCACCAATTTCGGAACTTGGGCATTCAGCAGCATCTACCCAAAAACGCTCGCCGGCTTAATGGCCTGCTACATCGCTGCGATCCCGTTTTTCCAGAACACCATCCAAGGCGATTTGCTCTACACGCTTGTCTTGTTCGGCGGCTTCGCGCTGCTGGAGCGGCGCTTTTCCCGCTTGCGGGAACCGGGGCCGGCAGGCGCGCTGGCGGCGTGAACCGTGCCGAAGGCTCTCACCAAACAGCAAATCGAGGATTACGCGCGCGACGGTTTTATCTCGCCGGTTCGGGTTCTGTCGCCCAACGCTGCCGCCGAATGCCGGCGGGCTTATGAGGCGATGGAAGGGTCGGAAGGCGGCGTCTTACGCGGGCTCTCCCGCACCAAATTCTATCTGCGCCATCCCTGGGCATTCCGGCTGGCCACCGAAAAGGCGATTCTCGATGTGGTTGAGGACCTGATTGGTCCGGATATTCTGCTCTATCAAAACACCGCTTGGTCGAAGAACGCCGGGGAAGATGCCTATGTCAGCTGGCATCAGGACAACACCTATTTCGGCCATGTCCCGTGCGAGGTGCTGAGCGTGTGGGTCGCGCTCACTCCCTCAAAGCCGGACGGCGGTTCGATGCGGTTTCTCCGTGGCTCCCACAAATTGGGTCAGTTGCCGGTGAAGTACGATCTTAAAGACAACAACATGCTGTCGAGCGGCCAGACGGCCGATTTCGATCCTGATTCATTCGAGCAGGTCGCAACCTTGCTCGAACCCGGCGAGGCGTCGATCCATCACGCCTATATGATCCATGGCTCGCCACCGAATGAGACCGCGAATCGCCGCTTGGGTATCACCTTCGTCTATCACTCGCCGCGGCTCACGCAGCTGGGCGACATCCGCACCAGCGCGCTTCTGGTGCGCGGCGAAGATCGCTATGGCCATTTCTGGCCCGAGCAACCGCCGGTTTCGGCGGACGATCCAAAAACGGTCGCACGGCACGAACGCTGCGCGACGCTTTATCGCTTGAAGGCGCAGGAACTTGGCAACCGCACTATTGCCCGCCTCGACCATGTAGAGGCGTGATGGGTTTCATCCGTCACCTGACCGGAATCGCGCTGGCGCTTGCCGCTGCATCGCCGGCTCACGCAGATGCAACCACCGATTTCTATAAAGGCAAAGTGGTGCAGGTCATCGTCGGTTTCAGCCCCGGCGGCGGCTATGACCTCTACGCCCGCGTTTTGGCCCGCCACATCGGCAAGCACATCCCGGGCAATCCGGCAGTGACGATCCAGAACATGCCCGGCGCGGGATCGCTGAAGGCCGCCAATTATCTTTATAATGTGGCTCCCAAGGACGGCGCGGTGTTCGGCACTTTCGATCGCGGCCTGCCGATGGAAAAGCTGCTCGGCCGCACTGAAGGCGAGCGCTTCGACGCGGTCAAATTTACTTGGATCGGCAGCGTCGCCGACGAACCGAGCGTCTGCGGTTTTTCCGACCGGTCCGGCATCCGCAGCTGGCAGGACATGAAGACGAAGCCGTTCAAGGTCGGCGGCGCGGGCGCCACGGCGGATGATGAAATCTACCCCACCGTGCTCAAGAACATGTTTCATCTACCGTTGCGCGTTGTCTCCGGCTATCCCGGACGCGCCGAGGCGGTGCTTTCGATCCAGCGCGGCGAAATCGACGGGCTCTGCGGGTGGTCGTGGTCGAGCCTGATGAGCCGCGACCGCGCGCTGTATGACAGCAAGCAAATCCACGTCACCCTGCAGCTTGGGGTGGAAAAGACGCTCGACCTTCCCGGCGTGCCGCTCGCCGGCGATTTGACCACCGATCCAAAACAGAAGGCGGCGCTAAGGCTGATCTTTTCCCGCCTGATTATCGCCCGGCCTTTCGCCGCGCCGCCGGGTTTGCCGCCCGCACGCGCCAACGCTCTGCGCGAAGCCTTCGATGCAACCATGAAAGACCCCGAATTCCTGGCCGAAGCCAAGAAGCTCGAGCTTGAAGTGCGGCCGCAATCGGGCGCAAAAGTCGAGCAGCTTGTAGCTGAGATTTATCATTATCCCGCAGATGTGGTGAGACTCGCAGCGCAAGCGATCAAGCCCACGAATTAGCGCGCTATTGATGCGCGATCTCCGCGTCCACTTGCCGCTCGAGCAGTTCGAGCGGTGCGGAGCCGATGCCAAGCACCAGATTGTGGAATTGCTTGAGGGAGAATTTGTTTCCCAGCGTCTTCCGCATTCTTTCCCGCAACTCCAGCAGCTTTAGCTCGCCGACCATGTAGGAATCGGCTTGCCCGGGCCACACCACATAGCGTTCCACTTCAGGGGGATCGATGCCGTAATCGATCGCCTGCTGGCGTGTCCAATGCATGGCGTGAATGCCGGTGTCCACCACCAATCTGCGCGCGCGAAATTGTTCCCAGTACAGCTGGCCGAGCAGCCCTTCGAGATCATTGTCGTACCAGCCTTGCTCGGCCGCGAGATGCTCGGCGTACAGGCCCCAGCCTTCGACGAAGGCATTGAGGCCGCCGAAAATGCGCAATTGCCGGAAACGCGGCAAAGCCCCGTTCTCCACCTGCAGCGCGAGCTGGAAATGATGGCCCGGGATGGTCTCGTGATAGACGGTGGTGCGCAAAGCAAACCGCGTAACTTCCGAAGGCCGCAGCGGATATTGGAAAATTCCCGGCCGCGATCCATCCGCCGGCGGCGTCTGATAACTCGCCTGGGCATTGGCTTCTTCGAAACGCGGAAATGGCTGCGCAATCACCCGCGCTTTGGGCATCTTGTCGAAGATCAGCGCCGCGCGCCGTTGCGCGTCGTCGAGAATCGCTTGGATATCGCGCATGATCTGCGCGCGGCTCGCCTCCGAAGCGGGATTGGGATAGGCCATGTCCGCGCGCAGCTTTTCGATACGCTCCTTCACCGTGCCCTGCGTACGGCCGAGCCGGCGCAGCGCCTGGTCCATCTCTTTGTCGATGGTCTCCACCTGACGCAGACCGAGCTCGTGAATCTGGGCCGCAGACATGTTTGTCGTGGTGTAGATGCGAAGAAAATAAGCGTAGGCGGCGGCGCCGTCCTTCAAGCGCCAGATGCCTGCGTCATCGGTTGCGCGCGGAAGCTGAGCGGTTAAAAGCGCGATGGCCTCTTGCCACGCCGGGTACACCTCGCGGCGCACGATGTCTTCCGCCTTGGCGCGCAATTCGTTGCGCTCGGCCTCCGGCACATGGCCGCCCATTTTCTGAGCAAGCGAAGTGACAAACGGGTTTTGTGCCGGCGCGCCGGCGGCAAATCGCTGCATCTGATCGATCGTCGCGTGCAGGATGAAGGCCGGTGGCAAAATGCCTTCAGCGGCTAGCCGGCGCGATTCCGCCATGGCTTCGCGCATGCGCTGGGCGACCTGACCGAGCGCCGCAATGTAATTTTCCGCATCGCGTGGCGTATTCACTGTCTGAGTGACTGCCAATTCTTCGACAAGCGCGACATTTGCGCCGGTGAACTGGTTCAGCGGAAAACTGTCGTCGAGGAACGGTTCTGCGTCGACAGTCGCCTGAAGTTGCCATTGCATGAGATCGGCGGAGACCCGCTCGGCATCGGACATGGCGGAGCGGTCGAACTGCGCGAGTTGCGCGAGGCCCTGTTTGGCGCGCGCGATGCGCGCCTTCTTGTACTCCAATGTGTAAGGCGTGAGTTGGCGCTCCAGCCGGTCCTCTTCATCGCCGCTGAAATACCGTGTCGCTCTGGCCCGGTCGGGATCGTTGCGAACCCAATCCGCCGTGAAGTCGCGGAAGAAATCTTCGATGTTTGCCCGTGGCACCGGCTGTGTGGCGGGCCGCTGGCCGAAGGCAGTACTAAAGGGAGGTAATGCCGAGCCCAGAACGCCGGCGGAGAGGAAAACCGCGAGCAGTTTTTGCCGGATGGGTATGGGGAACGCGGTGCGTAGCATTGGCTAGCCCCTTGGGTTCGCACAATTGATAATAGCGCCGGTTTTCCCCCGCAATCGGATTCGGGTTAGAATGACGAAATCCACCGGAGGGCGCAGATGAAAATTTCTATGAGATTGGCCATGATGGCCGGAGCTGCGGCACTGGGTCTTTCTGCCGCCTACGCGCAGAATCCACCGCCACCCGATCATCCCTCGGTGACCATGTACGGGCAGACTTTCACGCCGCGCTCCATTCTCCAGCGCAATATGGGCACGCCGGAGGATCAGACGACGGCTTTCCCTCCGCACAAGATCATCGGCAACATCTATTACGTCGGGATGAGGACCATCAGTTCGTTCCTCATCGTCACGCCGCAAGGCAACATCCTCATCGACAGCACTTATGAGCGGAACGTCCCCACGATCGAGAAATCGGTCGCACAGCTCGGGTTCAAATTCTCCGACATCAAGATTCTGCTGGGCAACCACGCGCACAACGATCATCAGGAAGGCGACGCCTTGGTGAAGCAGACGACCGGCGCTCAGGTTGTGGCGATGGCCGAGGACGTGCCGGCGCTGAAGGCGATGAAGCCGGGCGGCAAGGTGCACCCGATCGACCGCGTCTTGCACGATGGCGATTCGGTGACACTCGGCGGCACCACACTGGTCGCACATCTGACGCCCGGCCACACCCGCGGCTGCACAAGTTGGACGACAACCGCGCAGGAGGGCGGAAAAACCTACAATGTGCTTTTTGGCTGTAGCCTGCGTCCGCCTGCGGTCGTAACCCCGGCCATAAGCGACGAGTTCAACCGCTCATTCCGGACCGTGCACACGCTTCCCTGCGATGTACAGCTTGGCGATCACCCCGCGCAATACGACATGCAGCAGAAATACGCGAAGCTGAAAGCCGGCGGCCCGAATCCGTTCATCGACCCCGCTACTTGCATGCGCGAGGCCAATGTCGAAGAAGCGATGTTCAGAGCGATCCTCGCGGAACAACAGAGCGCGGCAAAGCGGTAACCCCGCGTCGTTTCTGTCGATGGAGCCTGAGCGCTCGCAATGAGGTTCTTATCCCCGGCGCTTTTTCTTTTCCTTTTTCTCTTCTTCCGCGGCAGCGTGATATTTGCGCCGGATATCGGTTAAATCGACGCTGGGTTTCGGATACGACATATGGAGATTGTCCATCGTATCCGCGATAATCTGTGACACAGCCAAATTGCGGAACCATTTGTGGTTCGCGGGGATCACGAACCAGGGCGCCCGCTTGGTGCTGGTCGCGCCGATCGCGTCTTCGTAAGCGGCCATATAGCTGTTCCAATGCACGCGCTCGGCATAATCGGATTCGGATATTTTCCAATTGCGCCGCGGATCGTCGAGCCGCTCCGCAAAGCGTTCGAGCTGCTCGTCTTTGCCAATGTGAAGAAAGAACTTCAGGATCGTGGTGTCATTGCCGGCAAGTTCTTCCTCGAACGCGCGGATGCTCTCGTAGCGCGCCTCGCAGGCCGCTTTGCCGATCAGCCCGTGCACCCGCACTATCAGAACATCCTCGTAATGCGAGCGGTTGAAGATCGCGATCTCGCCGCGTGCCGGCGCATGAAGGTGGACGCGCCAGAGGAAATCATGCGCCGCCTCTTCCGGCGTCGGCTGCTTAAACCCCGTCACCCGCGCCCCTTGCACATTCCACGCGCTCATCACGTGATTGATGGTGCCGTCCTTGCCCCCTGCGTCCATCGCCTGCAGAACAATGAGCAGTGACCGCTTCCGTTCCGCGTAGAGGAGCGACTGCATTTTCGACAAATGTTGACGATATTTTTCGATCTCGTCCTTTGCCGACTCTTTCGATTCGTGCCGGCCTTTATACGAAGGATCGGTGTCCTTGAGCGAAAGGCGGCGTCCCGGTTTGACAAGAAAGGTTTGGCGATAACGCATCGGACTCCCGGCGGACGAAGCGACCCGATGTTATCCTTGAAACCGGCGACAACAAAAAGGAGCGCGCCGGCGCTTTTCACGCCAACGCGCTCTTTACCAAAAATAGTCGATGCTGTCGTTACTTGACCGCTGCGGTGCTGCCGGCCTTGTCATCGCCGGTCTTGTGCGCACCCCGATGGTGGACGGCCTTTTTCGTCACATCGGTCTTTGCGGTTGTGTCGGTCTTTGCAGTCACATTGCCCTTGTCCGGAGCAACGGCCGCCGGCGCTGCGGGTGCGGCACTATTAGTGACCGCGTCCGCTGCGAAGGCAAACCCGGGAATCAGCGCAACGACTGCGCAAATCGCCATTTTTCGAATCATGAGCTTTTTCCTTTTTTGTTCACGGGCGTGGCTTTTCCATGCCCTCTCAAACGCGCCGGACCTTAGGGTTTGCGCCCTGAACTCGTGCTGAACCGAGTGCGGCGGAATTGTGCAGCCTGTGGCCGAAATCGGGTTCCGTCGCAGGAACAAAATTTGGCATTATTGCCCGCAAACAGACGTGTTAGCGTGAGTCTGGGGTGGCGGATTGCCAACTGGGAGACACAATGATGAATGACAGGAATGTAAAATCGCGGCGCACAACTGCCCTCGATACGCCGACAACCCTCTTAGCGAACGCCACGAGCGAGGTTTCCGGGGCTCTCAACATTCTGCTTGCGGATGTTTATGCGCTGTACCTCAAAACCAAGAATTTCCACTGGCACATGTCCGGCCCGCATTTCCGCGACTACCATCTTTTGCTCGATGAACAGAGCGACCAGATCTTCGCCATGACCGACCCAATAGCCGAACGCGTCCGGAAAATCGGCGGCACCACGCTGCGCTCCATCGGTCATATCGGCCGTTTGCAGCGGGTCCTGGACAATGATGCCGATTATGTCACGCCGCTCGACATGCTGGCTGAACTGCGCGATGACAATAAGCAGCTTGCACAGAATATGCGCGAAACGCACGATCTCTGCGGCGAGCACGGCGATGTCGCAACCGAGAGTTTGCTCGAGGTGTGGATCGACGAGACCGAGCGGCGAACCTGGTTCCTCTTCGAAGCGAGCCGTCCCGCCGAATCCGCCGGCCGGTGAGCCCGGCTAATTGGCGGCATGACATTCGGCTGTTTGCTGGCTATTCTCCGCCTGCCATTCGGCTGTTATTGAGAGGCACTCCATGGAACGCAAGAAAGCATCGGAATTCCCGCAGGGACTCCTGAACCTGTATGACCAATACATCCATGGCGGCATCAGCCGCCGGGCGTTTTTGGATGGCGCACAGAAATTCGCTGCCGGCGGGGTGACCGCGACAGCGCTCTTCGAGGCGCTCAAGCCGAACTACGCCTGGGCGGTGCAGGTTGCGCCGGACGACAAGCGCATCAAGGCGGAATACGTCACCATCCCCTCGCCGCAGGGCAATGGCAGCATCAAGGCCTATTTCGTGCGCCCGGCAAATATGACCGGCAAATTGCCGGCGGTCCTTGTCGTGCACGAGAATCGCGGGCTCAATCCCTATATCGAAGATGTCGCACGCCGGCTGGCATCCGCAAACTTCATTGCTTTGGCACCCGATGGCCTGACCTCGGTCGGTGGTTATCCCGGCGATGACGAGAAAGGCGCGGAGCTATTCATGAAAGTCAACGGCCAAAAGATGCGGGAAGATTTCTTCGCCGCCGCATATTGGCTGAAGAACCGGCCCGAGAGTACGGGCAAACTCGGCGCCGTCGGCTTCTGCTTTGGCGGCGGCGTGGTCAATCAAGTCGCAGTGAAATTAGGCCCCGATCTTGCCGCTGCGGTCCCCTTCTATGGCGCGCAGCCGACTGCCGCCGATGTGGCGAAAATCAAGGCGCCGATCCTCGCCAACTATGCCGAGCTCGACACCCGGCTAACGTCGGGATGGCCGGCCTATGATGCGGCGCTCACCGCCAATCACATTCCGCACGAAGGCTTTGTCTACATGGGCGCCAATCATGGCTTCCATAACGACACGACGCCCCGTTACGACGAACCTGCGGCAAAACTGGCGTGGCAGCGCACGCTCGACTGGTTCAACAAATATCTGAGAACCTGAAACCAGCAGAGTTAAGAAAAAGCAGCATCGCGGGAAACCGCAATGCTGCTTTTTTCTTTTACATCAGCGGAACGTCACCAGCAGGTGCGCCTTGTTCGACGTGCCGTTGCCCCATGCCGGATCGGCGACACGTCCGGGATTCTTCACCACGACATCGAAGCGGCCGGCGCGCGCGAGCAGATTGGGATCGAGTGTCACTTGAAGCTCGGTTGGGCTTACGCGTTTATAAGGAACGGACTCGCCGTCGAAATAGACGCGGCTGCGGCGCACAAAATTGAACCCCTTGATGGATAGGGTCGTGGTTGCGCTGCCCTGCGCCACCATGACGGGCGTGATGCTCTCGATGGCCGGCTGCGGAGAATCCAGCGGATCGGGCCCGAGCGGGTTAGCGGCTTGTCCACCTCCACCGCCTCCTCCGGTCCGGAAGGTGGCCTGCTTCACCGCGACCACCCAAGGAAGACGATCCACCACCGAAACGCCTTCATCGGAATCCGCCGAACCGCGGAACGGCGAGCTGAAGCCGGCATGGAATGTCCGGTCCACGACTTTGCCATCCTGGATCACCGTGTCGACGTTGCGCAGATTGGCGATGTCCTGCAGCGGGTCGGCATTCACGATCAGCACGTCGGCGAGCTTGCCGCTTGTCAGCGAACCGATGCGGTCCTGCACGCGCATCACTTCGGCCGGCCATTCGGTCGCGCCCTCAATGATATGCATGCGCGGTATGCCCGCTTCCTGCATGGCTTCCATTTCGTCATGCAGGATCAAGCCCGGCGCCTTGCCCTGATTGGTGTCGCCGCCGGCGAGCACACGGCCGCCCGCCGCATCGTACATTTTGTTCCAGCGCAGCATATTGAGATAACCCTGCTGGCGCCTTGTACGCACCTCACCCTTGTCGGCGCGCGCCGCGCGTTCATAGGTTCCCCGCATGGTTTCCAGGAAATGCGGCTCGTAATAGGCGAGCAGATTTGGTTCGGAAAAAACCTTATCCGTCTCCGCCTCGAAGCGCGCCCAATCCTTCGGATATCCGGGCGAATCGTGAACGATCGTCGGCACCAAATTGACATGATGGGCAACCAGCACCTGGATCAGGGCCTGCGCCTTGGCGTCGTCCATGGCAGCGTAGCGATCCAGTTCGTTGTTCGAACGGGTGCCGTCCTTGACAATCGCTGCGCCGATACCGGTCGAGTGCGGAAAGACGTCGGCGCCCGCAAGCGCGCCATCGGCCGGTCCCATTTTGGGTCCGCCGCAGCGGCAGAACGCGGGCTTTCCCGCCTTGTGCGCTTCGTCAAATGCGGCCTTATAGAACTCCGGCGCATAGGAGCCGTCGTGAAACATGACCATGTCCGCGCCCGCGGCCAAATAGCGGTCGGCCATGGCCTTTGCGTCTGCGACCGATTTTGGATCGGCGCGCGTCGCCAGAGCGGATTCCAAACCGGTCGGCATGGCGCCGCCGCGAATGCCGCCCAAATGTCCGATGCCCACCAGCGCCCGTGGACCAACCACTTTTCCCTTGTTCACTGCGTCCCGGTAGACGACCGATTGCTCTTCGCCATCGCCAATGTCGATAGTCGAGGTCACGCCCTGATTGAGGAATAATTCGCCCCAGAACCAGGTGTAATTGATCTGCGAATCCCACAGCCCGGGCAGGACGAATTTGCCATTCGCGTTGATCACCTGCGCGCCCGCCGGTACTTGAACCTGCCCGGCACGGCCAACCGCGGTGATGCGGTTACCCTGAATCAGCACAACGGAATTGGGCACCGGCGCGCCGCCCATGCCATCGATCAATGTCCCGCCTTGGATGACGAGAGCCGCCGGCTGTTGTCCCTGGGCATTCACGCGCGTTGGCTGGCCGGACAACAAAGCGGCCAAAGAAACGGCCATTGAGCCGCCCAATATCCACGTCTTCATCCCCGTCACAACTTTCCTCCCTCGTGCATTGCGATGCTGCCGGACCGCAGTCTATGACATTTTATCACCGCGTCTGCCATATGACAGGGAGGTTTTTGGCGTGCAAACGGCCCAACGAATCGATATCGCAGCCTTAAGCAACTGATGTGTGGGCCGTAATCCAGGCAGAAGCGGTGAATGTGCTTGCATTCACCGCTTTTACCGGCGCGGTTGCTATTCCACCAGCGGCTCAATGACGATGACGTGCGGCGTTGCGATCATGGCGCCTGGATGCGCCAGATTCGTGTCCGAGGCGATTTTAATATCGCCCGCCGTCAATTCCGGCGCCCGCAAGGTCAGCCCATTCCGCGCCAACATCGATGACGAGATCAACGCATATTCGCCAAATCTGCCGGTAAGACCGATTACGCCGGCGACCGGATCGACCGCGCTGACAACGCCGAGATTCGCGTGGGCCTGGCCAAACAGATTGCTGCCCACGAACGCGTTCAGCTCTTGCGGCGCCACCGGTTGCAAGCCTTCGAACGCTGACGCAGGGACAGCGGCCGCTGACGATAACAGCAACAAGGAAGCAATCAGCATCGTCCTTTTCATGACCGATTTCCTTCTCTTTCGACGAGCGTAAGCACGCCTGCCTATTAAGGAAACGTGCGAATCCGGGCCCCGAACCACCTCAAGCTCCGCTGTTTGCGAGAAGCAAAACCGGCTGCTCTAGACATTTCTCTCGATTTTGCCGCCCGGCCGGTCCGCAACAGGCCAGAACTGCCCTGATTCGGTGGTCAAACCGGCTCAGTAGGGCCTTCCCCTTCAGTTCCGTAAGGAATAGGCTTCGGTAAAAATCGGGTGATGGGAGGAAGCCTATGAAGCGCGTTGCGTTGTTTTTGTTCGTGTTCGCCGCTTCCACGCAAGCGGCATCGGCTCAGCAGGGCGGGCTCACGCCGCAGCAACTGCACGGCCGGCAAATCGTGACCCAGAATTGTGTTGTCTGCCATCTGCCTTCGGACCCGGGCGCCAAGACCTACGGCCCGCCGCTGAACAAGGCGGCTGCAAATGGCGATGACAAACTGATGCACCAAGTCATCGAAAGCGGACTCGTGCGGATGCCTGGCTGGAAATACGCTCTCAGCAATTCCGACATCGACGACGTCGTTGCGTATATCAAAACCATTCCTGTATCCGCCGCTCCGGCATCCCGCTGAGCGGACGCCTCATTCTCTACGGGGAGAAACACCAAGATGAAAATGCGAAGCATGATATTGGCCTCTGCGGCTGCAATCGTCAGCGGGTTGGTTATGACCGCGCCGGCTCAAGCCGCCGATCAGATTTTGAGCGGCGCGATCGCCTCGGCAACCGGCCAAAAGCTCGGTGGCATCACGGTCTCCGCCAAGCGCGAAGGATCGACCATCACAAGCAACGTCTATACCGACGACACGGGCAATTATTATTTCCCGCCGCTGCCGGCCGGGAAATACCGCGTCTGGGCGCAGGCGCTCGGTTTTGAGACCGCCAAAGGCGAAGTAGACCTGAGCGCGAACAAGCATCAGGACTTTAAGCTCACCGCCATCACCGATCCGGAGAAGCGCTGGCGTCAGCTCCCGGGCGAAGTGATGTGGGCGTCGCTGCCGGAAGCCACACCGGAAGACGCGCTTGCCAAAACCATCATCCACAACAATTGCAACGGCTGCCACACGCCGAGCTATCCGCTGCAATTCAAATTCGATCAGGTCGGCTGGACGCGCATCATCGATCTGATGAAGCTCATTGGCGGCGGCGGCCTTCCGCAGGACCGTCCGGCCAATCAGATCATTCAGATGAATGAGAAGCTGGTCGCCTCCTATCTCGCCAAAGTGCGCGGACCAGACTCTGTGATGCAGATCAAGGACCGTCCGCGTCCGTCGGGCGAAGCCGCCAGGGCGGTATGGACGCTGTATGATGTTCCGCGCGTGCAGGGCTCAGGCCCCGGCGCGTTGGGGCTCGCTAAGCCGGATGTCGATGGCTCCGACTGGTCGCAAGGGACGCCCACCAAGATCGGCCTGATCATCCATGACGACGTCATGGACCTGGACGGGAATCTCTGGTTCACCTCCAACAGCGCGAACAAGGTTGTGTCGGTCGGCAAAGTGGACGCCAAGACCGGCGAGGTGACGTACAAGAAATTGGCCAAAGCTGACGGCAGCGGATATGCCGCCGGCACCCATGGCATTACCCGCGATGCGCAAGGGCATTTCTGGTTTGACATCAACCCGGGCCGCCGCAGCCTGGGCGAACTGATCCCGGCATCGGGCAAACCCGCTTCCGAGGCAAGGCTGAATGTCTACCCGACGCCCGACAGCATGTCGCCGCTCGGCGGCGCTGTGACCGTCGACGTGGACGGCAAGGGCAAGGTCTGGGCATCGGCGCCGGATGGCGTCCTGCGCTTCGATCCGGTCACCAAGGAATTCATGGACTTCAAGGATTCCGCGGTGAAGCGCTCATTCGGCACCGGCGGCACTTACGGCGCGGCCGGCGACCGTTACGGCAATGGCTGGTGGGCGGAAATGGGCTTTGACATCATTGGCAAGGCCGATGCCACGACCGGCAAGATCCAGGAGATCAAACTGCCGGAAGTTCCGGGCATCAAGAACCTCATGAGCCCGGTGCAGCTCGCGGCCTACGACAAGGTCACGGACATCTCTACCGGCAATCCGTATCCGTGGGCGCAGGGACCGCGCCGCATGGGCACCGACAAGAACGGCGATGTGCTGTGGGTCGGCGACAGCTGGGGTTCAACCCTCGCCCGGATCGACGTGAAGACCAATGACGTCAAAATGATTCCGTTCCCGGAGAAGGGAATGCAGCCCTACCACATCAGTGTGGACTCCAAGCACAATGTGTGGGGCAACCTTTGGACGGCGGACGAAGTCTTCCGTTACAACCCGGCCACGAATCAGTGGACGACCTTCGAGCTGCCGGTGCGCGGCACGGAAATCCGTCATCTGACCGTGTACGATCAACCGGATGGCAGCATCAAAGTCAGCATGCCGGTTTATCGCACGAACCAGATGGGCCTTCTAACCATCCGCAGCGAAGCCGATATCGCCAAACTGCGGCAACAGGTGGCGGCGAAGTAAGTCCGGCGCAACGCCAGTAAAGTTGAAGCGGGCGGGTCACATCGACCCGCCCGTTTCGTTTTGGAATGAAGCGCACTCGTGTCATGGCCTGTTCAACAGGGCCATCCAGCACGCCGCCCGTTGCCCCCCATTGAATCCCCCTAAAAGCGCTTATAAGACAAAAGTGTATTAAGTATATTCTATATACACCATGAAAATACCTTGACCTCCGAGTGTATAGCCCATAAAGCACTTATAAAGGCACCTTTAAAGAGATGTTTAGTTATGGATCGGGTAGAAAATACAGCGCTAGTCGAAGCCGGGTTGGCGGCTATGCGCCAATGTGGAAAGCCCCTCTATCGGCTTCCGGCTAAAGGCCGCGCAATGCTTTACGCGATGGCAAATGGCGAAAGTGTGCGCATGCGCACCTGCAACGATCACGTCCTGATCGTTGTTGGAGACAACCCGACGCCCGAGGCAAAACTAAACATCGAAGGTACCGATTGGTTGCTCGTCGTGATGCCCGAAGTCGAACGCACGAACGGAAAAGTCGTCACCTATCTGCTCCCAGCCGCCGAAGTAGAAGCGGAAGCGCGCCGTACTCACCAACAGTGGTTGCAGACCAACCCCAACACCAAAGGCGATAACCGAACTTGGACCTTGTGGTTTCGTCGCGACGCACCCGGCAAGGCGAATGATTACGCGACCAAATGGGCGAAGTATCGCCTCAACAACACGGTCGTTAGCGAATCCACTGCGACCAAACCCAACGGTCGACCAACCGACATAAAGATGGAGGTGGAGAGCGCACGGATACGAATTGCTCAGGCGGCTGGAGTGCCTGTCGAAGCCGTTAAGATAACGATCAATTTCGAGGGTTAATCTCGACTGCCAGGCAGCACTCACAAAAACGAGGTTGTCCACGGTGACGAAGGAAAGAAATAAAGCCGCGCGTACGACGAACTTGCCTCAAAGCGATATCGTCGCGGTAGCGGCCTATCTGGCCGGAGCAGATCGCAGACATACGGACACAGAAGATATCGCGGTCAAAGCCGACGAAATCGCACCGGGGCGCTTCTCCTGGCGCAAGTACAAAAGTCAAATCGATCTGGAGCTGATTTATAAGCATCTCTGGGACCTCACCAAACCGGACAAAGTACAATACGTCACCGGCTCGAAAAACGATGGGTGGTTGCTGACGTTGGAGGGAACGTCCTTCGCCGAGCGCACGCTAGAAAAGTTGAAGGACCTCGAACCCGCTCGCGAACGACGCCCGAAGAAAGAAGAAAACTGGATGAAGCGGGAGCGCGCGCGCATGCTCGGCGAACCCGCGTTTCTCAAAGTGCGTGACGGACGGACCGCCGAACTAACGCAGAGCGAGGCGGAGCGGTTTTTCCGATTAGATGATTACGTTATCGGCTCCGCCCGCGCGCGAAAAATACAGCAAGCCGAAAACGCCTTTCATGACGACCCGGAATTGGGACCGGCGCTCTCGAAAATCTCGCTGCTTGTGAGGAATAAGAAATGACTTCCGCTGCACTGAAAGTAACGAGCCATGTCGCCCGCGACCTTCTTCAGAGCGCGGGCCTGTTCAAGCACGAACACACGGTTGTCTGGGAATACGTGTCGAACGGACTCGAGTACGTCGATCCTGGCGTACAGCCTACCGTCGATGTCTCAATCGATGTGAAGAACAAGAAAATCGTCGTTCGCGATAACGGCCGGGGTATGAACCCGCAAGATTTAGAACGCTACTTCCAGATGCACGGCGAAAATATCGACCGGAAAAAGGGTAAGGCCGGTCGCGGCATGTTCGGCACGGGAAAATCGGCGGCGTTCGGAGTCGGCGATACCCTACGATTGATAACAGTTCGAAACGGCCTACGCTCCAAGGTTCGACTCGAACGCAAAAACATCGAAGCCGCGATGGATGGCGCTGGCATCCCGGTCGAAGTTCTGGAGAACGGGGTACCGACCACCGAGCCGAACGGGACCGTAGTTGAGGTCGACGGCATCCATCTGAAAAAAATGGATGTCGGCTCGGTCATTCGGCACATCGAACGCCATATCGCCCACTGGCCGAACGCTTCAGTCTTCGTGAATCACCAGCCCTGCAAGGTGACGGAGCCACCCTATTCGGACGAAAAGCGGATTTCGTCGAAGGGAACGCCATTCGAGGCAACCCTTGGCCAGGTCGAATTGGTTTTGAAAGTTGCCAAGGCCCCGCTCGACTCTGAATGGCAGGGGGTCGCGATCTTATCAAATGGTTTTTGGCAGACGACTACATTGGCCGGCTGTGAGAACAAGCCCTTCGCTAATTATATTTTCGGCGAAATCGAAGTCCCGCGTCTCGCTCTGGACAATTCGCCCATTCCGGCCTTCGACATGAGTCGCTCGATGCAGCTCAACCCTCGAAATGAGATCGTTGCGCAAATATTCGCTTTCGTCGGTTCCAACGTGGACCTCCTTCGGAAGGAGCTGGAGAAGAAGGATCACGAGCGCCGCAAGGATCGCGAAGCGAAGAAACTACTCGAGGAGGCAAATGAAATTGCGCGTATTATCAATCGGGATTTCGACTCGTGGCGGAATCAAGTCCAAAAGACACTCGCTAGGGTGCCAGGAGGCGCGGACAAATTGGAACGCAGCGCCACGGTTAGCGAGGTCGGTGAAACGCTGGTCCCAGGCTCTGACGTTCCGGCGATCATGAGCGAGAATACTGGTTTGCCTTTCCAGAAAGGAAAAGATGCGCACCGCGACGAGCCTACGAATACCATTCCGACCGAACCCGGTCAGGGCCTTGAGTCATCCGACAAAGGGGAAACGACAGCAACGCCACGTAAGAGGCAGAAGACGAGTACCGCTGGCGGATTTAGGGTCGATTTCATCAATATGGGCGAAGAGAGCCACCGCGCAAAATACGAACGCGAGGAAAGGACGATTTACGTCAATCTGGACCATCCTCAAATCGCGGCCGCGCGATCTCTCGGCGGGACGGACGATGCTACATTCCGCAGATTGTCATACGAGGTCGCGTTCTCCGAATACGCGATAGCGCTATCGTCTGAGCTTGCCGGCGGCGATTGGTACCAAGATATCACCGACCCGATCGTCGATATTCGTGAAACGATCAATCGCATTTCGAGGTCGGCAGCCAGCCTATATGCGAAAGTCTAGCTGCACCAGACGAGGTCGATAGTCGCCTTGTGTCCCGATCCCAACGAGCACGCGGACGCTACTGGAGAAACGTCGAACACGAGAGCCACAGCCGCCGTACTTTCCGTCGCGGTGAAGGATTTGGACTTGTCTGTTCGCGCGCAAAATGTTCTGGCAGCCGCGGAAATCCGGTACCTTGCCGACTTGCTCCAATGGACCGAGCCATGGCTCCTGTCTTTGCAAAATTGCGGGACTAAGACCGTTGACGAACTTCGCGTCACTTTAGCGGCGTTCGGACTACATTTCGGCATGGAAATCGGCCAATGGACCCCACCCGCGCCCAGGATCGTGCCTCTACGCCAAGAAGCCAAACTGTTAGCCGACCTCAGGGAAGGTCAGAGGACGGTCCTTTGTATTCGAACCGACGAAATCGATTTTTCGCGAAGAGCATCGAACATTCTCGCGACAGCCGGAATCGAATTTGTAGGCGACCTAGCTCAACTAACAGAAAAACATCTGCGGAAATTGAATGGCTGCGGGAGCACCGTGATTTCCGAGATCAAGGCCAAGCTCGACGAGCTGGGGCTGCACTTGGATTTGGGAATATCGGATTGGAGTTCGTCGACGGGTAGGACAACCAGAGTATCCCACGAACGAGATGTCCGCTCCGCGATCACAAGATTTCGTCGAAGCCGATTGATTATTCCCGGTGCATCCTGCTTGGAGCAAGAACTTGCCAGTGCGGTGAAGGCGGTCGCTAACGCACGGGATTCGGAAATTGTTATAAAGTATCTAGGATGGTCGGGGCTCGGCCGCCGGACTCTGGAATCGGTGGGATCGGAATATAATGTCACCCGGGAACGCATCCGACAAATCGTCGCCCGAACGATGCGTAAACTTCGAAAGAACGAGCTTGAAACACCTTGGCTTGAAAAGGCGCTCGGCATGATCGACATCCTGTGTCCCGCCAAGTCCACCACGCTTGGCGAGGCACTGCAATCCGCGACCGTTTCGGAACATTACTTCGATCTAACCGGGCTGGAATCAGCATGCGAGGCTTTCGGCAAGACATTCGGCTTGGTCAAGTGCCACATAGGGCAGGCGCAATTCTTCGTGCGCCAAGGATCTGAGGACAAGATCGTCCAGTTCTTCCGCATCGTTCGCCGACTCACGAGTAGCGGCGGATGCACAAATTTCGATGCGGTTTGCGATGAACTTCGTATTTCGGAAGAAGAACGGGGCAATGTTCGACGTATCGCGGCATCGGACGGTCTTGGCGAATGGCTCGACGAGGACAAGTGCTGGATATTCGCACCGGGACTTACGCGAAATCGGTTGTCGAATCTCGTTATGAAGGTGCTAGGTGTCTGCCCCAACCTGAATCTTTCCGAATTGCGTCGCGCCGTCGCCAAGTCAAGACGCCTAACGACCGTGCCGCCCGTTACGGTACTCGCCCGGTTCTTGCAGAGAGAAGGGCTGGCAACTGTAAACGGCAATAGAGTGGAGGCCGCCCCCGGTACAGCCAGTGGGATCGAGCCGGGAAGTACGGAAGATATGATGATCTCAGTTCTTCAGAACAATGGACCGGCGTTAGCTTATGATCGATTTCGGGAGCTGTGCATAGCTGCCGGAATGAATCCAATTACGTTCGGTATCTACGCATCGGTATCGCCGGTAGTTGTGAGACTGGCCCGTGGGACCTATTCCCTTGTTGGAGCCGACGTGCCGCCTGGGTTAGTAGAAGATATCGGGCGTGAAACGGCGGCTGCGCGCAAACCGGCTGAGTGGGGATGGAGCGCAAGGGGCACGCTTTGGTGCGCCATTCGTTTGACGCGAACGGTGATCGTTTCGGGAGCAGTCGCAGCCCCAGCATTCGTGGGCAATTACACTGAAGGCGATTGGGAGGTGCGTTTCGCCAGTACCGTACTGGAAGGAGCGATCAAAAGTCGTAACCATTTCATTTGGGGCCTAAAGCGACCTCTGACCTACGCAGGCGCGGAACCGGAGGACGTATGTGTCCTGGAATTCAATGTCGTGGGCCGTATTGTAGATTTGACCGTAGGGGGCGAGGATCTGATCGACGCATGGGAAAGCGGCGACATCGAGCTTCCCGGAATAGAGGGACCTGAGACTGAAGAAGATTCGGCTTAAGCGCTGATAGTTTTACGTAAAGTTGGAACGCTTCCCGACCGCACAGCTCATCCTGTGTTCGCTTGTGCAATGCGGGTAACTCGGTCGCTAGACAAGGGAGGAACATAGCCGGCAACCCGCCTCGCTTTCTGTTGCCTCCAGATACGCCGGTCGACGCCCCACAAACGAGACGCAGACTGCATGTCGAGCCAAAGAAGCTCGTGGCCACCCAGATGTAAGTTGACCCCGGGTGCAGTTGGTGATGCTCCCAAAACTTGCATCATTGTCATCGCGACGGCGCGAGCAAGTGGCGGCGGGACTGCATTTCCGACCTGCCGCGCGCCGTGCCATTTTGTTACGTGAAATCGAAACCAATCGGGGAATCCATGCAGTCTGGCCATCTCGCGTACGGTCACAAGGCGGCAATAAAGGTGGTGGATAGGACGCGGCGACGTGAAAGCGCCTCGTGCGGCATCCGTACCGGCTCGTAGCGTATTTGAGATTCCTTCGGGAGGCAGCTTAAACAGCCGTGATATGTGCTCTACCTCGCCAAACGGGGTTGTAGCAAACCTCCTGCGAGAGGTCTCAGTATGCTCCGTTCGCAGCGATGAGGTGAGGAGCATAGGGATCCAAGCTCGGCGGTAGCCAAAGAACCAGGCGTTCTTAGATAAGCAACGAAGCTGCCGCGCGTAGCGGCTAGCCTTCCCCCATTCGCTCTCGGGTAAAAGGATCTCATCTGTCGTGCTTAGGACCTCATACTCTTCGGCGTTAGGAATATCCCCTATAGCATCTGTGACGCTCGGGCCCTCGGGAAGTGAGGTTGAACCGCGGGGGGACCCGGACGGCCGAGTCAATTCCTGCGGATATTCGGGCAAACGTAGGCCTTTTTTGGCACCAATGAGGAACAGCCGCTCTCGGTCTTGAGGCACTCCAAAACGCGACGCGTTGAGGATGCGCCACGGCAGGCGCACATTATAGCCAACTTCCTGGAACGCCGAGATCAGTTCGTCAAGGAACGTGCGATGACTACCGATCGTCAGGCCCTTTACGTTCTCAAAAACAAAGTACGAAGCGCTCAGCTCCCGCACGATACGGACAAAATGCTTCACGAGCGTGTTCCGCGGGTCATCAAGAGCACGGTGACCGATCAGCGAGAATCCCTGGCATGGAGCTCCGCCCACAACAATATCAATGCGACGACCGCCAATTCCAGCTGCGAGCCTGATCTGCGCGCCGGTGACGTTTGTCACGTCTTCGCACAGCACGGAACACTTAGGAAAGTTAAAGGAGTGCACAGCGGCGTGCACAGGATCGATCTCGACGGCGGCTACGACGTCGAAGCCTGCCTGTTCGAAGCCAAGACTCATGCCTCCGGCTCCGGAAAATAAGTCCACGACTATCGGTCGTCTCAAGCAGCCTCCATGCCCAGATAGCCTTGTGAAAGCACGCTAGCTGATTTGCAGACTCACGTCGATCGGTTTGTTACCCGTCGACCAAGAAATCTCTTTAACCGTCGCTCAAGGTCCACAAGATTTCGTGTCTCGCACTGCCAGATCGTTAACACCGTCCAACCAGCCTCTTGCAAGCGGTGCAGCGCGTGACGATCACGCTCCCGATTCGCATCAATCTTTGGACCCCAATACTCGGCTCTGCTCTTTGGAAGGCGGCCTTTCTCGCACCCATGTCCATGCCAAAAGCATCCATTGACGAAGATAATCTTTGAGCGCGAACGGAATGCGAGGTCGGGGCTACCTGGAAGATCGCCGCGATGGAGTGCGTAGCGGAAGCCCATAGCGTGGACGAGTCGTCGCACGATCATCTCGGGCTTAGTGTCCTTCGTGCCAACGGCCTGCATGATTCTTCGCCGCTGAGCCGCAGTTCGCGTATCTGTCATCGAGAGATACTAACCGCGCCGCGCCGGAAAACTATCCGGTTGCTTTCATCCGAAGGAGGCCAACAACTTCATCCGGGCCGTGCTGTCCACCCATGTCTTAGCAAATGCTATCGATGGGTCCGCCTAAGCCGCCCTGCGAAGTCTTCTAGCGAGAACTGTGCGACACTCGGCAACAATTCGCTAGGCCAACCCCAATTTGCGCAGGAGGGACAGCAGCGCTTCACGACAGGCTTCGGGCCGCTCGATCAGCAGCAAATGTCCCGCTCCGGTGACCGCCTCATATTCATAGCCGCCTTCCAAAGCCAGCGCGCGATTTGCAGCACCTGTGGGCGGCGCGCCCTTGGCCGCGGGATCGGCGCCGATCAATTTGACCGGTCCGCCGAAAGCCTCTGCCGAGGGCCACAAATCGAGCGTCAATGCCGCCAAGTAAATCGAAGCCTCAAGCTCTCTGCGGCAGGCAAGCACGTAGCGGCCTTTTCCATCAGAGCGAAGAATGGCCCGAGCCATATCCTCCCGGCTTTCCGGTGCCCAGCGGCTTTGCGCGCGGTTTAAAGCAAACATCTCGTGAAGTTCGCCGGGTGAGGCAAAATTGTCCTGGCGGCCCACCGCCCATTCGACCAGGCGCAACTCGAAATTGCGCATGGCTTCGTAATGCGTATGGCCTTTTGGCGGCACACTGGGTGGATCGAATAAGCAAAGCGCGTCCCACACCCATTCGCTCTCGACCGCGTGCTTGCTGGCTGCGCGCCCCGACATCGAATGAAAAATGCCAACGCTCGGCTTGTGGCCGAGGCGGCTATCGACGCCATGAAACACGGTGCCGATGTCTTTGGCGAATTGCTTATAATGATGTCCGTCGGCGCCGCAGGGAGGATTGCGTCCGTGATTGCGCATGTCGAACAAAATCACGTCGAAGTCTCTGAGCAGCAGCTGCCAGAAAACCCGGTAGCCATCGACGGCAAAGCCATTGCCATGGCTGACGAACAGACGCACGCCGTTGGGATTGCCGCCGCGGCGGATGAGAATCTCCGCTCCATCGTCCATCGCGAGCGGAAAGAGATCGGATGGCAGATCGGCTGCGCCGTTCATCGTCAACTCACCGGCCAGCGCAGCTGCACGATTTCGTCCATGCGCAGGCGTTTCGAGAAGCGCGCAACCGCTTGGGGAATTTGCCGGTACAGATCGGTCTCGTCGATCCGCGTCAAGCGCCCATCGCGCACCACTTGCTCACCCGCAACAAAGACATGACGCACGGAGTCTCCCGTCGCGCTGTAAACCAGATTGGCGACCGGATTGAGCAAAGGCTGCCACTCGGGCCGCGCGGTATCGAACATGACCAGATCTGCGTCTTTGCCTTCCTCGATGCTGCCGATCCGGTCCGCCCACGGTGTCACCTTCGCGCCGTTGAGCGTCGCCATTTCCAAGCCGGTTTCCGGCGGCATCACACGCGGATTGGCCCGGGTTTCCTTATAGGCGCAGCAGGCGATGCGCATCTCTTGCACCATATCGACAATCCCGGAGCTGGCATGATCGGAGCCGAGTCCGACATTCACGCCCAACGCCATCAATTCCGGCAATTTGCCCATCAGGAAATTGCCATAGCCATTATGCAGGCTCGAACTCGGCGCGCAGACGAGCGACGGCTTGCGGCGGGACAGGATCGCGACCTCGTGCGGCTCGAGCCAGCCCGCATGCACAACCAGCATGCGTTCGTCAAGCACGCCTAAGCGTTCGAGCCGCTCAATTTCCGATAGGCCCGAGCGCGCGAGGCTCGAATCATGCGTCGAATAGCTGAAACAGGCGTGGGTTTGCAGCAGCGTATGGTATTTCCCGGCGAGCCGCTTCAGCCCGAGAATCAGATCGTCCGAGGCATTGTTCAGACCGCGAAATGACGCCGTAGCGCCCAATCGTGGATTGCCCGTTTTCACGTAGCGTTCCAGCACCTCTTCGGCGCGCTTAAGCGCCACATCCGTAGTCTCGATCATGCGCTCGGGCAGAATGCCAAGCACCGATTTCGTAAGATCGAAAGAAGAGCGCGAGATCAGCATCCTGATACCGGTCGCCATCACGCCTTCGACCGAAGCTTCGGGGTGGTAGTTACCGGGATCTATGAAGCAGGTCACACCATGGCGCAGAAGCTCCGATGCAGCGAATTGCGCCGAGACGCGCACATCTTCTGCCTCCAGCGCCGCTTCGTAAGGATACATGCGGTCGAACAGAAAGGATTGCGCATTGGCCTCATCGGCCAAGCCGCGCGACAAGTGAAACGACGAATGCAGATGTGCATCGATAAAGCCCGGCGTCACGACCATGCCGCTAGAGTCGATCTCCTTGGCGGCGCCGTAGGCTTGAACCAGCTCCGCAGACTTTCCGACCGCAGAGATGCGGCCATCCTTCACCGCGATTGCGGCGTCACGAAGGATACGGCGGCCGGAATCGACCGTGATCAGCCAATCGATGTCGCGAAAGAGAATGTCGGCGCGCTGGGGCATCACTTACCCGACTTAACCGCCGACATAGGCGCATTCGTCGGCGATCTTGAGTTCCACCAGCACGTTTTCCTCCGCCGAATCTTCGCACAGCATGGAACGGTGCGCGATTCCCTTGGGGATGAACATCATGTCGCCTTCATGCATGGTTCTGATACCCATCTCGGTTTCCCAACGCAGCGCGCCCTTGACGCAGATGATGATTTCGTGCGCGTCGATATTGCGGTGCCAAAATCCCATATCTTCCTTGCTGCGCTTGGACAGATCCACTTTCACGGTTTTGGCGTCGAACATCCTGAGCGGCGTGCCGTCCGCCTTGTTGTAATTGCTGGGCTGGAATTTCTTGTCGAAAATATTCAGCATGCGGAAGAGATCGGCGTTTTCCGAGACTCCGGCATTGCGCACCGGCGGCTCGTCATGCAGCAGAACCACGTTCTTGCCGTTGATCGTGACAAGTTCGCGGAATTTCGCTTCTGTCATGGATTTTCTCCTTTTTGCATCAGGGCACGAATGCGGGGCGGCGTCGCGGGAAGCCGAATGTCCTTCACCGAGAGCGCGTCCGCAATGGCATTGGCAATACAGGCGGGCACGCTCATGCAATTGCCTTCCGCCAGCCCCTTCGCGCCTAACGGCGTGAACGGAGACGGCGTTTCCATATGCAGAATCTCGAGCGGCGGAACTTCGCATGAGGTCGGGATCAGATAATCGGCGAGCGTACCGGTGAGAAACGCGCCGTCTTCGCTATAGACGAACTCCTCATAGAGCGCGGTGGCAAGACCCTGGCTGAATGCGCCCTTGATTTGCCCTTCCGCCAGCAAGGGATTGAGCAGCCGGCCGGCATCGTGCATCGAAATATATCGATCCACACGCGCTTGATATGTCACGGGATCGATTTCTACGCCGCAAATGTCGAAGACAAAGCCGTAGGTGAGGGACGTATTGATCCGGTCCGAATCGTCAGGGGGCTCGAGTTCCGGCGGCGACCACACGGCCGTCTCGCGAAGACCCGGAGCCATTCCTTCCGGCAGCGCAACAGGAGACCAATGCGCTGTGCCAGCTGCTCGCGCAAAGGAAAGCGCGTTGTCGGGATTGCCGCGGCTGCGGATTTTGCCTTCGGCAAATTCGATGTCGTTGCTGCGGACATTGAGCTGTCGTGCCGCGATCCGCGCCAGTTTGTCCCTGATACGCACGGCCGCGAGGTGCGCCGCCACTGCCGTGCCCGGCGAAAAGCGGCAGGAATAGGTGCCGCTCGCGATCGACCATTGGTCCTTTGCGGTATCGATCTCCAAATTGACCGAGATATCCTCGACTCGCAAACCTAGCTGATCGGCGACGATCTGCGATAGCGCCGTCTCATGTCCCTGACCTTGCACCGGCACATCGGCTGTCACGGAAACCGCGCCCAAAGGATCGACATTGACGGTCGCAAGCGAAATCGCGCCGTTTTTCGGACCCGCCCGCTCGCGCGCGGCGGGCGTCAGCAGTGTCGAAAGATAGCCCATATTGGACATGCTGGGTTCGACGATGGCGGCAAACCCAATGCCATAGGGCCGCCCGGCCGCCCGCGCCGCTTCGCGCTTTTTCTGCAGCTCCGCCAAACGCCCATTGCCGGCGGCTATATCGATTGCCCGCGCATAATCGCCGGAATCATAGAGTGCGCCCGCCGCGGTGCGGTAGGGAAACGCATCGGCGGGCACGAGATTGCGCCGGATCACCTCCAGCGGATCGAGATTAAGCTCAACCGCGATACGCTGAACGAGCTGCTCGAGCGCCAAATAAAGCTGCGGCCCGCCAAAGCCCCGGATCAGCCCAGCAGGCGCTTTGTTGGTCAGCACGATGCGATTGGTGATTGCAAGGTGCTGGATATCGTATGCGCCGGTGCTGGCGCCGTGCATACGGTAAAGCGGACCCGGCATGGGCGCGCGCAAGAACGCGCCGTAATCCTCCATCTGGTCCAGGCGTAAGCCGAGAATCCGGCCGTCGCGTTGCACGGCGGCTTCGATTTTGGTGACTCGATTGGGGCCGGAACTCGCGGCGAGCAAATGTTCCTGACGATCTTCAACCCATTTAACCGGACGACCCGCGATGCGCGAGGCGATCGCCATCAGCACGATATAGGGAAAGACCGCGAGCTTGATGCCGAAGCTGCCGCCGCTATCGGCCGCCGTGCGCAGCCGCAATTTATTTCCCGCTACGCGCAGCGCCCGCGCCATGACCGGATGGGCGCTAAACGGACCCTGGAAATTGGACAGGGCGTCGTAACTCCCATCGCTGGGCCGGTATTCGGCGACGACCACGAAACATTCCATTGGCGTGAAGGAATTGCGCGGGTAGAGCGACGTCAACCTCACGATGGAGGAAGCGCCCGCGAAGGCGCGGCCGGGTTCGCCATAGACAAAGTTGCGAACGGAAATCTCGTTGGAGCGTGTGCTTTCGTGCACAAGCGGCGCCCCTTCCGCGATCGCCTGCAAAGGATCGATCACCGCCGGCCGCGGATCGTAATCGATTTCCACCAATGCCCCGGCGTCTTCGGCGAGGTACCGGTCCCTTGCCAGGACCACGGCGACCGGCTCGCCGGCATAGCGCACGCGCTCGACCGCCAGCGCCCATTGCGGGATAGGCTCTTTGACCGCGACCAGGAACGGATCGGAGAGGCGGCGAATGTCTTCGCCGGTAATCACCGTATGGACGCCCTCCGCCATCAAGGCAGCCGCGGTATCGATCCGGCGAATGATGGCATGCGCGTGCGGCGAGCGGATGACATGAGCTGAGAGTGTGACAGGCGATACCGGCATATCGTCCGAAAAACGCCCCTGACCGGTCAACAGCGCCGCGTCTTCCTTGCGCCGCACCGGCTTGCCGATCGGCGAGGACGCGGAACCCTCCGCCGTTTCGGACGCGCTAGTCACCGCCGCTTTGGCTGCTTGAGGCCGAACTCGGACCACCGGGCCAATGCGCTCGCACGGTCCTCTTCGGATGGCCATACGGTCGGCGGAAATCGGGCGCCTCCAAGATCAGGGTCCGGGTCGTAATCCAGATTCATGGTCGCATCGATCAGCATGCGATTCCATTTGCCGGTTCCGAACAAGGCTGCGTTGCGGTCGCGGCGCCGGGTCGAGGGATCAAGCCCCATGCCGAACGTTGCCGGCATGATGACGACATCGTTCTCGCCTGCATTGACACGATGTGCAATCGCCCAATCGACGGCCGCGTAATCATGGATGTCGATGTCGTCATCAACGACCGTGACGTGCTTATAGCGCACATGGCCGGCCGAGCTTCCCCACAGCGCATTGGCGGCCTGTTTGGCCTGTCCGCGATAGCTTTGCTTCATCTGCACCAGCACATTGATGCCAGCCTGCACGGGAGGGCACCACACATCGGTAATGCCGGGGACGCCTGCGCGATCGAGCACGTTCCAGGCGGTTGCCGAACGCATCACCGAACTGCATACCGCATTCTCCGAATAGCTGTCGGGCAGCGATCCCTCGATGGTGCCGCGCAGGATGGGATCGTCGCGATGCGTGATGCAGGTGACGCGTATGGCAGGCTTGGGCGCGCGGTCGCCCGCCACATAGCCGGTGAATTCGGCAAACGGGCCTTCCATAACGTAGCTTTCCGGATCGAGCCCGAGCATGCCTTCGATGACGATCTCGGCCGTCGCAGGAACATAAAGGTCTGATGTCTCGCATTTCACCAATTCTACGGCTGTGCCGCGAATCGCCCCCATGACGTCATATTCGCTGATGCCTTTGGGGACCGGCTGGCCGGCGCAAAAGCCGAGCGCCTCTTCCCAGCCGATCACGCAGGCGACCGGCATTTCCGTTTTGCCCATTTGCTGCCAGGCGGTGACGTGCTGCCCGATATGCTGAGCGCGCCACATCAGAATCGGGATGATATTCGGCCCAGCGACCATGCCGCGATAGATTCCGACATTGGGAATGCCGGTGACCGGGTCCTTGGTGACAATTCCGGCATAGGTCAGAATGTAGCGGCCGCCATCCACGCGATTCCACAGCGGAACCGGAAAGTCGTAGAGATTTACGGCATCGCCTTTCAGCACATTCTGCTTCACCGGCCCGGTCGCAACAATCTTGGGTGGAATGCGCTCATTGAGGATCGTACGCCCAAGCCTGACCAACTCTCGTGGGTCGGTGTCAGCAGGCATGCCCAGCATCATCGCAACGCGGCGATAATTCGACAGTCCACAGCCGAAAATCCGGCGGCAGTGGCTGTCGCGTTTGTTATAATCCTTGATGTTGTTGAACAAGAGCGCCGGTCCGTCCCCTGCCCCTTGCGCGAGCCGCATCACGGTTCCGAGCTCGACATTCCAATCGACTTCAGCGTCGATTTCCGCAATTTCGCCCGTAGCTGCGAGAGCCTTGATCCAGCCTCTCAAGTCCCCATAGGCGACCGGCTTACGTTCCACGGCCATAAAGAACCCCGGATTGCTCGAAAAAAGCTTTTAACAGCAAATTTCGCATATGATATCGGCCTGGATAGACCGTGCATCCCGAATTTGCCATGAATTTCGGAAGGACATGAACATGGCTCGAACCGCTGCCGGGCCCTCTCCCGCGGCATCGCCGGAATCCCCATTGGCAAGCGCCCATTTGAAGGACCTGCGCGGCACGTTGCAGCGTCTCAAGGATACCGGCGATTTGGTCGAAAGCGATTGCGAGGTGAATCCGGATTTGGAGCTCACCGGGCTCCAGAAACTCATGGATGGCAGCTGCCCGGTGCTGTTCACCAAAGTGTGGAGCAAGCCCAATCACCGCCTGCTGACCAACCTGTTCGGCAACATCGAAGTGATGAACCGGATGTTCGGTTGGGAGTCCGACAAGGAGCGAACGGTCAGGCTGGCGCAGGCACTGAACAAACCGCTTCCCCCGCGCGAAATCCCGCAAGGGCAAGCGCCGTGCCAAGAGGTGGTGATCGAGAAGCCTGCCAATGTTACCGAATACCTCGTGCCCATCCGGCATACCGAACTGGAAAAAGAATTCACCGTCGGCTCCGGCATACGCTGCGTCACCGGCAAGTCATTCGGCGATGGCTCCGACGTCGGCTACAACCGGATGAATTTCCGCTGGGGCAATGTCGGTACCTTCCAGGTCTCCCCCGGCTCGCATATGTGGCAGGTGCTGAGCGAGGCGTATCGCAAACGCGAGCGCGTGCCGTTGACGTTCTGCTTTGGCGTGCCGCCCGCCTGCACGCTGCTTGCGGGCGCGGCGTTCGATTATGTGATTCTGCCCTATGGCTGCGACGAATTGGGCGTAGCCGGCGCGGCGCAAGGCTTTCCCGTGCGCCTGGTGAAGGCAAAGACCGTAGATGCCATGGCGATTGCCGATTCGGAGATCGTTTTGGAAGGCTATGTCGATCCCCGCGACACGCGTTTCGAGACCGAAGAAGCCGAAGCCGCCCAAACCCAAGGCCGCTTCCATTTCCATCCGGAATGGGCTGGCTATATGGGGAAATCCTACAAGGCGCCCACGTTCCACGTCACCGCCGTGACCATGCGCAAGCCGGAATCCAAACCTATCATTTACGCCTTGGGCGCGCACACTCTGGACGAGCACAATATCGACACTTCCATCCGGGAAGCGGCGATGTTCGAATTGTGCAATCGCATGCAGCCCGGAATCATCCAAGACGTGAACATTCCCTACTGCATGACCGATTGGGGCGGCGCGATCATCCAGGTGAAAAAACGCAATCGGCTGGAGGAAGGCTGGCAGCGCAATTTCATGTCTGCGCTGCTCTCCACGTCGCAAGGAATGCGGGTGGTCATCGCGGTCAGCGAAGACACGGATATTTACAGCATGGACGAAGTGATGTGGGCGATCACAACTCGCGTCAATCCGCGCACGGACATCCTCAATCCGACGCCGGGCGGACGGGGGCAAACGTTCATGCCCGCCGAACGCATGACAGCCGGCGACAAGGAATGGACTGCCACCAACACGCGTTACGAAGGCGGCATGGGCATCGACGCAACCGTGCCCTATGGCTATGAGCAGGATTTCATGCGGCCGCAATATCCGGTGGATAAAGTGAAGCTCGAAGATTTCTTCACCAAGGACCAGATTCGCAACATCAAGGACCGCATGAAAGGGTGGACGGAACTCCTCGCGCGGACGGGGCATTAGCGCGCATGATTTCCGATCCGTTCGGCGGCCACAATCTCGCTCTGCCGTTCCGGTCCATCGCCGAACTGCTTGCCGCCTATCGCGAGCGCGATCCCGAAAAGCCGGCCATCATCGATCTCGATCAGGGCACCCGCATCGATTTTCGCGAGCTGGATCGCGTGGTCGCCGACGTTGCGTCCGATTTGAAGCGCCGCGGTATTTCGCGCGGCGATGTTGTGGTGCTCCTCGCCAATGAGGTGCTGGAAAAACTAATCCTTTGGCTCGGCATATGGCGCATTGGCGCTGTCGTTTGCCCGATCACCGTGGAGCTGAACGAAGCGCATTTGACCTTCATTGCGGCTCTGGTCAAACCCAAACTCATCCTGATTCATGAAGAACTGGATGCCGGCCCTTTTGTTGGCGATGACGTGCCACTATGCCGCTTCGGGCAATGGAAAGCGGACAACTCTTATTTCGGCAAACTCTTACGGGGCGGGGATTTCACCGCGTTTCCGGAGCGCAATGCGCCGGCAGATGTGGCAGCCATGGTATGCACCTCAGGCACCACGGACCGGCCGAAGATCGTGCTCTACGATCACGCCTGTTATTGGCTGATGGGCCTCGACACCATCGATATGCTGGGTCTCACTGCCGAAGACCGCACGCTGGAATATCGTTCCTTCGGCTGGAACTCGGCGCAAATCTTGAGCCTACTACCATTCCTCCAGCTGGGACTGACGCTGCACATCGCGCGGCGCTTCTCCAATAGCCGTTTTTTCGATTGGGTGCGCGATAATCGCATCACCTTCGCGGCGGGCGTGCCGACGGTGCTAAATATGCTGCTGAACCACCCGGCCGGACAGAACGCGTCCGTTCCGACTCTTCGCCTGATGAGCTGCAGCTCCGCGCCGCTCTCGCCCGAACAGTGGGAACGGTTTGAAAAGCTCTATGGCATTACCCTGCTCCAACTTTACGGCATGTCGGAAGGCGGCTGGATTTGCGGCAACAGGCATTACAAACGCCGCATGGGCACGGTCGGCCCGCCGGCGCTTCATCAGGAATTCGCCATCGTCGATTCCGAAGGGCGCCCCTGCCCGCCCAATGTCGAAGGCGAGGTCACCTTCGGTGGGCCGCAGGCTGCAATCGGCCTATTGCAGGATGACGGCAGCATCGCGCCGGTGCGCGACCGCCGTTTCAAGTCCGGCGATCTCGCCACCATAGATGAGGATGGTTTCGTGCGCATCACCGGACGCACCAAAGACCTGATCATCCGCGGCGGAATGAATATTTCGCCGGTCGAAGTCGATGCCGTGTTGCTTGCTCATCCTGCCCTCGCCGATGCCGCCTGTCTCGGAGTGCCCGATCCGATTTATGGCGAGGAAATCGTGGCATTCGGCGTTTTGCGCGGCGGAGGCAAGTCCGACGAGATCGCAATCCTTAACTATTGCGCGGAAAGGCTTCCGGTGCCGAAACGGCCGAAGGAATTTTTCTTCATCTCAGAGCTCCCCAAAAGCGACCGCGGCAAGGTGCTGCGGGATCGCTTGCGCGAGGAATGGCTGAGGCACAAACGCGGCTGATTTCAGCTGAAATTCCGCAGCAGCTAAGGATCCACACCGATGGCCTACGATGAAGAAACCGCTGAGCGGGTGCGCGCGGCGCTTTCAGGTGAGCCGGATGTGGTGGAAAAAAAGCTGATGGGCGGGCTTTGCTTCATGGTGAATGGCGCGATGTGCTGTTCCGTGAGCAGCAAAGGCGGTCTTTTGATCCGCGTCGACCCCACGGAGTTCGGCCGCCTGCTTGCCGAGCCGCATGTGCAGCCGATGGAAATGGGCGGCCGGACGATGACCGGCTTCGTCCGCATCGGTCCGGAAGGTTACCAAACCGACGCGGCACTCAGTAAATGGCTTCGGCGAGGCGTCGATTTTGCCAAAACCCTGCCACCGAAGCCCTCGCGCAGAAAATCGCGGCAAAACCTGTCGAAGCGCCGCCGCAAAACATAAGTGCTCGTTCCGAGCCAAAAAATGTCCGCTGCGGCGCCTCTCAAACGTCTAAGGTTTGCAAAGCGAAAGGAGAGCTCACAATGAGCGAATTTGTCTATCTTTACCGCGGCGGCGAGACCGGCGGATCCCCTGAGAGAATGCAGCAGAGGATGCAGAAATGGATGACCTGGATGAAGGAGCTGGGAGAAAAAGGTCATATCAAGGATCGGGGCCAGCCCCTCGAACGAGCCGGCAAGCTCGTGAAAGGCAAGCAGAAAGCGGTTACTGACGGGCCGTTTGCCGAGGTCAAGGACGTGGTTGGCGGCTACACGCTGATCGAGGCGCGTGATCTCGACCAAGCGGTGGAGCTTTCCAAAGGCTGCCCGATCTTCGAATCTGACGGCGCCGTGGAGGTGCGGCCAGTCATGAGGATGAATATGTGACGGATGCGAGCGAACATCTGTTCCGGCGCGAAGCGGGCCGTATTGTCGCTACGCTGACGCGGATCTTCGGAGTTCATAATCTGGCGCTGGCGGAAGACGTCATGCAGGACGCCTTCTGCCGCGCGCTCGAAATGTGGAAATTCCGGGGCATGCCTGAGAACCCGTCGGCATGGCTTATGGCGGCCGCCAAGAACCGTGCGCTCGATGCTCTGCGCCGCGAGCGCACGGCGCGTACATTCGCACCGGAACTCGGGCGCCTGATCGACAGCGAGTGGACGCTCGCGCCCGGCGTCGCAGAACTCTTTGCTTCGGAAGCGATCAAGGACGATCAGCTTCGCATGATGTTCTCTTGCTGCCATCCCCGCCTGCCTGAAGAGGCTCAAGTCGCGCTCATTCTCAACATCCTGTGCGGCTTCAGCATCGATGAGGTCGCAAGCGCCTTCGTCAGCAGCCATGCCGCCATCGAGAAGCGCATAGTTCGAGCGAAGAAAACGCTCGCGCAATCGAAGGATTTATTCGATGTCACGGCTGCGGCGGAGTTCTCCGCGCGCTTGCCCGCCGTTCACCGCGCGCTCTATTTGCTGTTCAACGAGGGCTACCATGGCGCATCGCCCGAGACCGCGGTGCGTGCCGAACTCTGCAGGGAAGCCATGCGCCTCGCCGAGGTGCTCCTGGAATGCAGGTCCGCAGTGACTCCGGCTACTTACGCGCTCGCTGCGATGATGTGCCTCCACGCCGCTCGCCTGCCCGCCCGCGTCGATGAATCGGGAAATCTGAACCCATTTTTGCTTCAGGACCGGTCGCAATGGAACCGGCAGCTTATAGAAGAAGGATTGAGATTGTTGGAACACTCCGCGACGGGTTCCGAGCTCACGGCCTATCACGTTGAAGCTGCGATCGCCTCCATACATGCGCGCGCGCCGCGCGCCGAAGAAACGGATTGGGGAGCGATCGTTTCGCTGTACGACACATTGATGTCCATATCTCCATCTCCAATCGTTGCGCTCAATCGCGCCATCGCTGTCGCGCAAAAGAACGGCCCCGAGCGTGGGCTGGAAGAAATCCAATCCATTGCCGGCAGCGATCGTCTGACGGCCTATCCGTTCTACCCGGCCGCGCTTGGGGAACTTGAGTTTCGCCGGGGGAACCAGGCGATCGCACGCGAGCATTTTCGCGCCGCTTTGGCTCTTGCGCGGAACCCGGCAGAGCGCCGGTTCCTCAACCAACGCGTCAGCGCATGTGATCAACGGTAGAGCACGGTTCCCATTTCTCTCATTGCTGCGGCGATGTAAGGTTAATAGCTCCGCATTGAGCAACTGAGGTAACGCGCGTGAAGACCCCGCCTCAAAAGAACCGCCCACTCCGGGCGGATAAGATCACCGAACCGCTGCCCAGCGACGATCCGTTTGAGTTCATCCGCCGGCGAGCCTATGAAATTTGGGAAGGTTCCGGACGGCCTCACGGCCAGCATCTCGAGCATTGGCGGCAGGCGGAATTGGAATGGTCGGCAAGAGCGGCTGAGCCGCGCGCAGCCAAACCGAACCGGGCAGCGAAGCCGCAGGCCAAACGGAGCACACCGAAGGATCGCTAGCCTCTGGCGTAATTGTTTGCATAGCGTTTGCGATCTATTTCCGTCGCGAATTTTGTTTGCGAGTTCTTCACCAACGCCACGGTTAAAAGCGGCTTAAATTTCCACGCATTTGGGCCGTGAATCGCCTCCTTTTTGCGGCTGCTGCGCAGAAATTTTGGTTACCTATTCGTGACGATTCCGGGCCCCTCATAAAATCAGCATCGGCAAAAGAACGCTGCTCACCGCGTCGCGCCGCGCGAGCTGCGGTCGAATTTTTTCCCTGGTTTAGGAAAGATTCAGCGCTCGCTGTCATATTGACGAAAATAAGGATCGAACTGGAGAAGGAAGTCGAGACATGCGCGAGCGCCTATTCGATATCCTCTCGCTCGTTGGCGCTCTCATGCCGTGGCTGATGGTGACGTATTTCAGTGGTTAGCAATCCTTAGGGGCATTTGGAAACATGAAAGATCTTCAAAACGCATTGGTGGCCATGGTGGCTGCGCTCCGTTTCACCGCTCTGGGTGACGTGGTTTTCTTTCTGCCCTATGTCATTTTGGTCTTGCAGCTCTATGCGCTCACTGCGAGGCATCGTGGCGTCGCTCAATTTGCCTTCCAGTTAGTCCGGCAGCCTGCCGAACGCTTTGTGCGGCGACCCCGCTCCTGATCCTTCCTGAAAGAGACAAAGCCGGATCTGCGATTCTTGCGCTTTTGGGGCGGCGCCCCGAGGTGTAAGCTTGCTCCACAATCCTGGAGGACACTTTTCGTGAAACTCAGATTCGCCGGCCTTGCCGCCGCGGCGTCGCTTGCTGCGTTTCCGGCGCTTGCGCATCATTCCTTCGCCATATTCGATCAGTCGAAGCTGAATCATGTCACGGGCACCGTTAAGCAGTTCGAGCTGATCAATCCGCATGCCTGGCTGCACGTCGCCATTATCGATGAGAAGGGTAATCCTGCGACATGGTCCTTCGAGGGCGGCTCGGTCGCGCAATTGACGGCGTTGGGCTGGAAGAAGGAGAACTTTGCCGTCGGAGAAAAGGTCGAGGTCGGCTTTCGCCCGATGAAGGACGGTTCGCGCGGCGGTCAGCTGATGAGCGCTAAACCCGCCAATGGTCAGAAGGTCTGTTCGAACCGGGGTTGCGGCGACGGCAGCGGCAGCGTGCTTGCGCCCTTCTGAGGCGTATTTCGGTCAGTCGAAACGCCCGTCAGGCGGGAAGCGTATGGTCTGGTCGAAGCGCGATGGAGCGGTCATGTCTTTGTCACCTCGCGCCGGCGTCACGATGGCATCGGCGATATAGAATCGCCCCTTGTTGTAATAGAGCGAGCTTCGCACGCGGTTTCCGTCCATCCGGTCGACCACAAGCGTCACGCCAAAGACCGAATTGGCGTCCTGATACACGCGCGGAAAGTCGGTGAAAATGACATCGCCCTCGCGCATCAGATTATAGGCCGCCTCATTGACGAAGTTTGAACCCGCATCCGGCCGGTTGGCCGGCAACGCCACAACAGTCAATTTATAGAGGACGTGATCGTCTTCCGCCGAATAGATCGTCGCCGGAAGCCCCTTGCCGTAGACCGAGTCATACCTCGACTTCGTAACCTGGGGCGGCTTGTCGGGAAACTGAATCGCAACGCCTTGATCGAGATAGACATATTCCTGCCATGCGGAGGCCGGGCTTGACCCGAACCAAAGGGCAAATGCGGCCAGAGCAACAACAACGCGCATGACGACCTCCCGAGCGTGGCCTGACGGCCACTATAGCATAGGCCCCAATCGTGAGAGAGTGCCGGCACACAAATGCACGCTCATCCCGTGACTGCGGCTTTCTTCACGGCCTATGATGCGGCGCCAATGAGGAAACCGCCGATGCCGAATCGCTCGCTTGTGACCCTGTTTTTCGTCTCGGTTCTGACGGCCACGACGGTGCACGCCCAATCGCTGCTGTCCGACAAGAAGGACATCACCGGCTTTGCTGCGCGAAAGATCATCGAGGCGTGCCTGACGCAAGCGGCGCGCGACCATTATCCGATCGCACTGGCGGTCGTGGATTCCGCGGGCTATCTGCTTTCGTATCAAGCGACCGATGGGGCGACGGGAAACACCGGGGTGACCGCGCAGTTGAAGGCGAAGACCGCCGCCAAATTTCGCCGCACGACGGCTGAGCTCTACGAACGGGTAAACAAGCAGATTAATCGCGCTCCCGAGTGGATGGGCTATTTCCCCATCCCCGGGGGCTATCCCATCGTCGTTCAGGGCGAAGTCGTGGGCGCGGTCGGCGCAGGCGCCGCCGGTCTATCGGCGGGCAGGGATGAGGATTGCGCGCAAAACGCCATAAAGGCCGTATTCGGCGACGGCAAGACATTGCCGCCGGCCGATCCGCAACCGCTCCTCGCAACCCGTAAGGTCATCACGACGGCCGCAGCGCGTTCGCTCATCGATGCGTGCGTCGCCTATGCCGCTCAGAAGAAATACAGGGGGCTCGGCATTTCAGTGGTCGATCCGGATGGAACGCTCTTATCGTTCCAGGGAACAGAAGGCGCAACCGAAACGGCGCTCAAGACGGCCGAATTGAAGGCCACGACGGCGGCCCATTGGCGGCGACCCACGATCGAATTGTGGGAGCGCGTGAACAAGCAGATCAACCGCGCCCCTGAATGGATGGGCGATTTTGCTCAGCCGGGTGGGTTTCCCATTTTCATCGGCAACGAGATGGTCGGCGCGATAGGCGCCGGCGGAGGCGTCGGGAATCAGGATGACGAATGCGCGCAAGCGGCGATCAAAGTGGTATTCCCCAATGGCTCGACTGCGGCTCGGGCGCCTTAACGAGGAGATGGCGCGATGAGAAAGACGATTGCGACGGCGTTGGGCTGGGTGCTCCTATCAGTGGCGGCTTCCTGCCCGCTCGCCCTCGCGCAACAAAACAACAACAGGGATTTGCCCATTTACTCTTCGATCCGAGAGATCATGGACTCAATCGTCGATCCGTCAGCAGACGTACTTTGGGGTGCCGTCGGGACGATCGTCGATAAACAGCAGGGCATTCGCGAATTGCTGCCGAAAACCCAGCAGGAATGGCTCGATGTGCGCCGCGCGGCGGTCCGAATGGTCGAAGCCGGCAATTTACTGATGATGCCGGGGCGCGAGGCGGCTCCTCGAGGAAGCAAATCCGAGACTCCGGGGGTCGAGCTGGAGCCGCCGCAAATTACCGCGCTGATCAACCGGAATCGGCGGGGTTTCGATGGCTTCGCCAGACAATTGCAGCAGGCTGGAGCGCAAGCGTTGCGGGCGAGCGATGCGCGAAATGGCGGCATGCTCATGGATGCCGGCGAGCGGATGGAGAATGCGTGTGAAAGCTGCCACCAGGCGTTCTGGTATCCCAGTGTCAGTGCGCCTCAATCTGCTGGACGGTAACCCGCCGCTCAACGATAATGAGCATGGCATGGTCCTTGAGGTGATTGCCGGGACCGGCTCCTCTGTTCGGCATTCGGCGGCAGGAGAATCACATGGGCATTCGGCTTCTGAAGTCGATCGCAGCATCGCTGGCCTTGGCGCCGGTGCTGGTATTTTCGCAATCGGCGCCGGTATCGGGCGCCAGTGACTCCGCTACGGCGCGAGTGCTGACAACGCCCTGGGGCGAACCCGACCTGCAGGGGATTTGGACCGACGAAACCGATACGCCGCTGCAGCGCCCAGCCAAATATGCGAACCAGGAATTTTTCACGGCGGAGCAGCGCGCCGAATTGGACAAAGCGCGCGCGGCGCTGCAGGGACGCGACCGCCGCGTGCAGCGCGGCACCGAGCTCGACGTTGCCGGCGCCTATAGCGCGGTGTTCATGTCGATGAAGCGCACGGGCGCGCGCACCTCGCTGATCGTCGACCCGCCTAATGGGCGCATTCCGGCGCTCACACCAGGGGCGCAGAAGATTGCAGCGGCCGAGCGCGCATTCCGGCTCGCGCTCCTGCAATCGACTGAAACCTGCAAGAATAAATCGGTCGCGTGTCAGGGCGGCAAATATGATCCGAAGCCCTCGCCGCGCCGTGCGGAACCTCCGCCGCGCTACAACACCGCGCGCATGAATCGCCACGATGGGCCGGAGGACGGCGCGCTGGCAGACCGCTGCCTGACGCCAGGGTTGCCCGAATTCGGAACAGCCTATGGCGGAAGCTTCCGGCGTATCGTGCAGACGCCGGGCGGAATCTCGATTTTTTACGACGTGGGCCAGGGGCAAGGCTGGCAACGCAACATCGTGATGAACGGAAGCCCGCATCTGCCCGCCGCCATCCGGCAATGGTACGGCGATTCGCGCGGCCACTGGGAAGGCAACACGCTCGTCATCGACGTGACGAACTTCAGCCCAAAGACGGATTTTCAGGGCTCACGGGAGAGGCTGCATCTGGTCGAACGTTGGACCAGGACCGGGCCCGACACGCTCGAATATGCCGTCACCATTGAAGACCCGGAGGTATGGACGCGTCCATGGACCGTCAAACAGGAATTTACCAGGCAGAGCGAGGAGCAGGACCGAATCTATTATGAGCCTCGCTGCGTCGAAGGGAATTACGCGCTGGCGGGGTTGATCCGTGCGGCGCGTGCCGAAGAGCTTGCATTTGCGCAAGGCAAAGGCCCTGATCCGGCGACCAAAGACAACGCCACCGATTTTGTCGGCGTGGAACAGGATCCTTTCCAGTAACGAACAAGGGGGGAGCCCATCATGCGCAACCGGTTCTTAGGCCCGCTAACGGCGGCCGCGATGGCGGCTGTGGCTGTCGCCGCCGTGACTGCGATCTCGCTAAACGGCACGTTCGCCCAGGCGCCGGCGCAATCCCTGAAGACGGCGTGGGGCGAACCAGACCTGCAGGGAATCTGGACCGACGAAACGGCGACTCCTTTGCAGCGTTCGGCCAAATACGCCAACCAGGAATTCTTCACCCCAGCCCAGCGCGCGGAATTGGACAAAGAGCGTTCGGCGCTGCAGGGCCGCGACAAACGCGGCGCGCGGGGCACCGAGCTCGACGTTTCCGGGGCCTATAATGCGGAGTTTGGCTCGGTGAAACGCACCGGCGTGCGCACCTCGATGATTGTCGATCCGCCGAACGGCCGTATTCCACCGCTGACTCCGCAGGCTCAGAAGATTGCAGCCGCCGATCGGGAATTCCGGCTCGCGCTGATGCAGTCGACGCAAACCTGCAAAGAGCAATTGCCGGCCTGCAAAGGCGGCAGATACGATCCCAAGCCGACCGCTCGCCGCGCGGAAATTCCCGTCCGCTACAACACCGAACGGATGAATCGCCACGACCAGCCGGAAGATGGAGCATTGGCCGACCGCTGCTTGACCGCAGGGCTGCCCGACTTTGGCGGCATCAGCTTCCGGAGGGTCGTGCAGACGCCGGGCGGCATCTCCATGTACTACGACGTCGGTCAGGGACAGGGCTGGCAGCGCAATATCGTGATGAACGGAAGCCCGCATTTGCCGGCCACAATCCGGCAGTGGTTTGGCGATTCGCGCGGTCACTGGGAAGGCAATACGCTCGTCGTCGATGTGACGAATTTCAGCCCGAAAACCGATTACCGCGGCTCGCGCGAGAATTTGCACCTTGTCGAACGCTGGACGCGCACCGGTCCGGCTACGCTCGATTATCAGGTGACGATCGAAGACCCAGCGGTTTGGACGCGACCCTGGACCGTCAAACAGGAATTCACCAGACAAAGCGACGAGCAGAACAGAATTTATTACGAGCCGCGCTGCATCGAAGGCAACATCGGTTTCCCGACCATCATGCGGACGGCGCGCTTGGAAGATCAGGCCTTTGCGCAAAGTAAAGGCCCCGATCCGCTCACCAAAGACAACGCATCCGGTTTCGGCGAAGCCGACCCCTTGCAGCAGTAGCGGGAGATCATCATGCGCGATCGCCTTATTTTACCAACGCTAACGCTCGCCGTGGCCGCCGCGCTCTATTCCATGTCCGTAACGCGCACTCCGGCCGCGGCCCCGTCGCTGAAAACAGCCTGGGGCGAACCGGACCTGCAGGGAATCTGGACCGACGAAACTGCAACGCCATTGCAGCGTTCGCCCAAATACGCAAACCAGGAATTTTTCACCGCGGAGCAGCGTGCCGAATTGGACAAGGCCCGCGCGGCGCTGCAGGGGCGCGACCGCCGCGTGCAGCGCGGAACCGAGCTCGATGTCGCCGGCGCTTATAACGCCCAATTCGTTTCGGTAAAGCGGACCGGCCTGCGCACCTCAATGATCGCCGATCCGACGAATGGTCGCATTCCGCCGCTGACGCTTGAGGCACAGAAAATCGCCGCTGCCGATCGCGAATTCCGCCTCGCGCTCTTGCAATCTACCGAAACCTGCAAAAACAAATCGGTGGCGTGCCAGGGCGGGAAATACGATCCAAAACCCTCTCCGCGACGCGCCGAACATCCGCCTCGCTACAACACGGCGCGCATGAATCGTTTCGACGGGCCGGAGGATGGCGCCTTGGCGGATCGTTGTCTGACGCCCGGGCTGCCCGAGTTTGGCGCCAACGCCGGCAGCTTCCGGCGAATCGTGCAGACCCCGGGCGGCATCGCGATCTTTTACGACGTAGGTCAGGGGCAAGGCTGGCAGCGCAACATCGTGATGAACGGAAGCCCGCATCTGCCGGCCGGCACGCGGCAATGGTATGGCGATTCCCGCGGTCACTGGGAGGGCAATACGCTGGTCGTCGACGTGACGAACTTCACGCCCAAGACGGATTTCAAGGGCTCGCGGGAGAACCTGCATCTGGTCGAACGCTGGACGAGGACGGGGCCGAACACGCTGGAGTATGCCGTCACCATTGAGGACCCGACGGTGTGGACTCGTCCGTGGACGGTCAAACAGGAATTTACCGGGCAAAGCGAGGAGCAGAACCGAATCTATTACGAGCCGCGTTGCGTGGAAGGAAATTACGGATTGCCTGGATTGATGCACGGCTTGCGCACGCAGGAACGCGAATTCGCGGAAAAGCGCGGACCCGATCCCGCAACCAAAGATATCGCTACGGATTTTGTCGGTGTCGAGGAAGACCCGCTGCAGTAACATTGTTGAAGGGGAGGAAGATCATCATGGCCGGCCGGTACTTACCTCTGACGATAGCGGTGACGATTGCCGCCTCCGCTCTGACCGCCGTCATTTCGGTGTCGGTCACGCGGACTTTGGCGCAAACCCAGGCTGCCCCTGCCGCGGCGCCCGCGCAACCTGCGCGCCCGCCGGCGCGAGTCGGCGGCAAGCCCAATTTCAGCGGCATCTGGCAGGCCAATAACGAAGCCAATTGGGATTTGCAGGCGCATGCGGCCTTGCCGGCCGCTGTCACCCAGCCGGGGGTTTATCCTTACGACTATGCGAGAGTACCCGCCGCGCCGGTTCTCGCCTTGGGAGCTGCCGGCGGCGTGCCTGGATCGCTCGGCGTCGTGCAGGGCGACGGGCAAATCCCGTATAAGCCTGAAGCGCTCGCCGTCAAAAAACAGAATGCGGACCACTGGATCGACCGCGACCCCGAATTGAAGTGCTACCTGCCCGGTATCCCGCGGGCCATGTACATGCCCTATCCGTTCCAGATCACGCAGAGCACCAACAAGATCCACATCGCCTATGAATTTTCCAACACGGCGCGCACGATCCATCTCGACAAGGTGGAAGGTCCGCCGGACGACACCTGGATGGGCCATTCAGTAGGACATTGGGAAGGCGATACGCTTGTGGTCGACGTGCGGAATTTCAATGACCGAACCTGGTTCGATCGCGCCGGCAATTATCATAGCGACGCGCTGCATCTGATCGAACGCTTCACCATGATATCGCCGGACGTCATCCGGTACGAAGTGACTGTCGAAGACCCGAAGGTCTATACGCGCCCTTGGCGAATTGCCATGCCGCTCTACCGGCGCATGGAGCCGAACATGCAGCTTCTTGAATTTCGCTGTAACGAGTTTGTCGAGGAGTTCATGTATGGAAGTCTGCGCAAGCAGCAATTGGTCAAGCATTGGGAAGGCGATACGATGTCCGTCGATATCACCCGCAAGGTGCCGGCTGGAGATGCATTCTATGAATGGTATGGCCGCTAATAGGAGGAAATGGATGCGAACGAAACTTACCTTGGCAATTGGAATTGTATCTGTCGCCGTTTCGGGATGGGCGTCTTCGGCCTCGGCGCATCACGCGTTTGCCGCCGAGTTCGATGCCAACAAGCCGGTGAACTTCAAGGGGACGATCACCAAAATGGAATGGGTGAATCCCCACACCTGGCTGCATGTTGACGTGAAGCAACCGGACGGCAAAGTCGTGAATTGGGCGATCGAGGCGGGCACGCCGAACGTCCTGTTCCGGCGCGGATTTACCAAGAACTCGCTGCTTCCGGGTACGCAAATCGCGATCGACGGCTATCAGTCGAAAGACGGTTCGCATCGCGCCAATGGCAGGGACCTGACATTCGCCGATGGGCGCAAACTGTTTCTCGGCTCCTCGGGAACCGGTGCGCCCTACGAGCTGACGCCGGCGGCGAAATAATGGCAGGCGGATCGGGCCTGGTCCAACCCGCTCGCTGAGTCTGTTCGACGGTAACGAATGTCCCTTCTGGCTTTCTTCGAATGGCTGGGCGATTCATCGTGGAGCACCGGTCTCCATGAATCGCAATATGCCTATTCGATCATCGAGTCCCTGCACGTGTGGGCGATGGCGGTGTTCTTCGGCACCATCGCCATGGTGGACCTTCGGCTGCTCGGCTGGACGATGCGGAAGGTACCGGTGACCGAAGTCGCCGGACGGCTGCTGCCTTGGACCGTCACCGGGTTCGTCATCATGGTGATGACCGGCTCGCTGCTGTTTCTTGCGATACCGCTTCGCTCCTATCAGAACATTTTTTTCCGCTCGAAGATGATCCTGCTGCTATTGGCCGGATTGAATATCTGGCTGTTTCATCGGGGAATCTATCGCCGGGTTTTTTCTTGGAATCTCGAAGCGATGCCGCCGGTACGGGCCAGAATCGCCGGCGCGCTTTCGCTTGCACTGTGGACCGGCATCGTCGTTTCAGGACGGATGATCGCCTATAACTGGTTTGACTGTGACAGGCAGCCGCAAACCGCGATCATAAATTTTCTCACCAGTTGCAGCGGAACGGGGCCGTGATGTCTCTGCTGCCCTTCTTTCAGTGGTGCTACCAGACGCCGATCGCAGAAACGATACGAAATTCAAGCTGGCTTTTTCCGGTCATCGAGGCCGTGCATTTGCTGGGTCTGGGATTGACCGTTGGGGCCGTCTTGATGGTGGAACTGCGTCTCCTCGGTGCGGGCTTAAACCGGCAGCCGGTTTCGCAGCTTGCGGCTAGCGCCCAACCCTGGCTGCTGGGCGCGATTGCCATCATGTTCGCCTCGGGCATTCCCCTGTTTATGTCCGAAGCGATCAAGGCCTATTACAGCTTCGCCTTTTGGGTGAAGATGACGTCGCTTTTCCTGGTGCTGCTGTACACCTTCACGCTGCGACGCCGCCTGACGCGAGCGGACGCCGGCGCAAATCCGGCGCTGCCGGTCCGGTTGATGGCGGCGATAGCGCTGGTTCTATGGTTCGGGGTCGCGTGGGGCGGCCGCTGGATCGGGTTTTCATAGGGGACCGGCGCCGCTATGGCCAATTGCTTCGCAGAATTGAAACGGCGGCACATCACCCTCGCGGCTGCGGCGAATGTGGTGGTGGCATCGGCCTTACTCTCCACGAGCGCGCTGGCGCAGTGGTCAATCGGCCAGCCCGGCACACGCGAGGCTCCCAAAGGGCAGAACCGCTATGTCTATCTAGTGATGGCCGATCCTTTGCCGGGGCGGGAATGGGATTTCAATGATGGCTATCAGAACATGCACATGGGCGATCTGGTGCAGCTCCCCGGCTGGACCGGAGCTCAGCGTTTCCGCCTGGTACCTGACGTCATGCCGCGCCATACGCAGCCGCTCTACCGGCGCGGCAATCTAATCATCTGGGACCAGGAAGGCGACGATCTCGGCAGACTGCAAAGCGAGTCGCGAGCCGCGATTGCCGGCGGCAAGAGCCGGCTCATTCCGGGTTTCGACTATTCCGACGGCGGCTCCGTCAGCACGACCTATCGAGTCATCGGACCCCGCACGACCCGCCCTGACGGCAAGAAGCCGTTCATCCCCGACGTCAATGATAACAAGACGCCGCGGCCCAACCGCTATGTCATGCTTGATTTCGTCGAGCCGGCTGTAGGTGTCAGCGACGCCGATTTCGAAGCCTCGCTCATACGCCATGTCAGCGAGGTGCTGCAACTGCCGGGCTGGATGGCGGCGCAGCGATTCCATCTCGCGGCACCACCTCCCGGTGCCGCGCCGCCACGCCTCGCTTTCGCCAAATATCTGGTGATCTGGGAAACCGAGGGCGGCAATGCACAGGGTCTCCAAGACGCACTCTTGGCTGCGATCAGGATGAACCAGATCGAAACGCTGCGCGTTGATTCCGCGACGGCTCAGTCAAGCTGGTGGGTGACCACCTCGCCCTTCATCACCAAGGACGATTTCCAGCGATAATCTCCGCGCTTGCAGCTCGTTATAGCGGCGGGTCAACAAAGGAATGAATATGGCTGAGTATCGCAAAACCGCCGAGGCACTGGCCGCACTGTCACCAGAGCAATATCGCGTAACTCAGCAAAGCGGCACCGAACTGCCGGGAACCGGTGAATATCTGAAAAACAAAGAACCGGGCATTTACGTCGATATCGTTTCGGGTGAGCCATTGTTCGCTTCGTCCGACAAATACGAATCGGGATGCGGCTGGCCGAGCTTCACAAAGCCGATCGAGCGTATCAACGTCAAAGAATTGCGGGATACCGCGCATGGCATGATTCGCACCGAGGTGCGGTCGTCGCATGGCGACAGTCACCTCGGGCACGTTTTTCCCGATGGGCCAGTGGACCGCGGTGGGCTACGTTACTGCATCAACTCGGCTTCGCTGCGGTTTATCCATCGCGACGATATGGAAGCTGAGGGCTACGGTGCTTATTTGGATCAGGTCAGGGACAGATGATTGCTCGAGCCTAATCCGGAAAAATTCGAGCAAAACAGGGAGAATTACTATGAACCGCTATGTCGCCGTATTTTCGATTCCCGCGCGCGTGATCGATGAATGGGTCAAGAACACCCCGCCGGAAAAGCGTCAATCCATGAGCAACGAGATGATGGGTGCGTGGCAAAAATGGATGGACACGCACGCGAAGAGTATCGTCGACAAAGGTACGCCGCTCGGCAAAACCAAACGTGTCAGCGCCAAAGGCGTATCGGACACGCGCAACGACATGAATTTCTACATCATCGTGGATGCGGAAAGTCACGACGCAGCGGCAAAAATGTTCCAGAGCCATCCGCATCTCCAGATTCCGGAATCCTATGTCGAGGTGATGGAAGTCCCTCGCTCCCCCGGCATGTAGGGAAAAACGGAAATGAAAGCAGCGCCATTACTCGCTGTGCTCGCGTGCGGTGCGACTCTGGCTTCCGGCGCCGGCGCGCAACCGGCAAGTGCAATCCCGAACTTTTCCTCCATTGATTTTCCCTGGATCAGCGGAGGGGCGGGCTTTCTTCCCCCTCCGGCTGGTCCTGGACCCGTAACCTTGGACAAGGCGCACCCTGTCATGGTGCGTAACCCCAATGCCAGAGGCGATGTCGTGGAGGCGCCGCTGCGCTTGGCCGATCTCAACAACCCGAATTTGAAACCATGGGTCATTGAACAATTGAAAAAAGCCAATGACGAGGCGCTTGCCGGAAAGCTGCGTTATGCGTCGCGCGGAAACTGCAAGCCCGGCGGCGTGCCGCAGTTCCTGATCTATGCCGGGGGCTTCGAGCCCATCTACTTTGTCCAGACTCCGCGCGAAGTCTTGATGATACATCAGGCGGACACCCAGGTCAGGCATATCTACATGAACGTTGCGCATTCTGCGCATCCGGCGCCGTCATGGTATGGCGAATCCGTCGGTCACTATGACGGCGATGAGTTGGTGATCGACACAATCGGCTTCAACGACAAGACTTTCCTCGACGACGATTACAGCGTGCCGCACACAACTCAGTTGCACGTCGTCGAACGCTTCAAACTGGTCGAGGACGGCAAGACGCTTCAGGCGAACTTCACGGTTGAAGACCCGGGCGCATTCAATGCTCCCTGGTCGGCGATCGTGCGGTATCGGCGCGTCGCCTCAGCCCAGCTCCTTACCGAAGAACCTTGCGCCGAAAATAATGTCGAGCACTTGGGGAATTTCTTTCACATCCCGACGGCCGCTAAGCCGGACTTTTGATCGCCGTTGTTATGGCTAACGGCCGGCCGGAAACCGCCGTCTGTGGGGATAAGCCCTCCGCCGGCTCGGTCTGCGCGAGCCCGCCAAAATGCAGTTTTCGCCCTTCCCCGGTCTCGGAGAAGCCGAAGATGGGTGTATACTGCCGGCGCCCAAAAGGGCGCCAAGGGAGGAGAAACCATGCTTAGCCATAGGACGGGAATCCTAGCTGTAATCGCGGCTGTAGCGCCACTTGTCAGCGGCCACACAGTTCAAGCGGGCGAATTTGCCGGCAGCGTTCAGGGAGTGGTCAAGAGTGCATCCGGCCAAGCGCTTCCCGGAGCCTATGTCAAATTGATCAATGCCGAGAGACGCCTGACGTTCATGGCCGTCAGTCAAGCGCAAGGCCGCTACACCATGAACAACCTGCCGCCGGGCGATTACACCGTGCAGGGTATAGGCAACGGCTTTCAGAGCAAGCTCACGACAGTGGCTTTGACGGGCGGCAAGCCGGTGATGGCCGACGTGTCGCTAAGCGACAAGCAAGGGCCTGTGGTGCCGAATGGATGGGTTCGCTCGCCCGGACGCGTAGCGGGCAACGAACTGGACAACGAATTGCCGCCGCCGAATCTCCCGGAAGGGCCAGGCAAAGCGATTGTCGAAGCCAAGTGCAACCAATGCCATTACCTGTGGCGCCCAACGCAAGAGCGGTGGACCCACGCGAATTGGGAGCAAAAGATCACCTGGATGCGGGAACGCATCCATGAACGAGGGGCCAATGATCTGACCGATCAGGAACAGAAGATCGTGGTCGATTATCTGGCGAAGAATTTTTCCGACAAGGCGCCAAGAGCTGAGCCCAACGGCCGTTTGTCGAGGACCGTGCTGAAGGGTGACGCCGCCAAATACGTCGCGGTCGATTTTGCGGGCCCCAATCCCGATGCAGCGTTCCACGACATCACGGTCGACCCCCGTGGAGTGGCGTGGGCGAACGAGCTCAACCTCTACGCCCTCGCGAAGTTCGACCCCAAGACGTTTACCTTTTCTGAGGTTCATCCTCCCGTTCTCGGCGTGAAGCCGGGCACACTGGCCCATTTGGGTCCGCCGGCGCGAGGTGCGGGGGATTCGATCTGGATGGCGGATATCGGCGGCAACCGCCGCTGGCTGCAGTTCGACACCAAGACCGAGCGGTTCAATTCAATTTTGGTGCCCGACGACTTCAAGGGCCCGATCAGCGGAAATTTCATGCGGGCCGACCCGAACGGGAAGATGGTGTGGACGACTGCCGGCGACCGCGTCGTGGGATTGAATATTCAGACCAAGCAGTTTGCGGCGTATATGATTCCGACGAAGAACCCCGGCGCTTACGGGATGGATGTCGCGGGCGATGGCAGGGTGTGGTTCGTCGAGCGCGAAGCCTACAAAGTGGGGCGGCTGGACCCTGCTACGGGAAAGATGGACGAATTCCCGACCCCCGGGAAAGATGTCCCGCGCAGGATGGGAGCGGATTGGGAGGGCAATCTCTGGGTCGGCTTCCATGAGACCGGGAAGTTGGTGAAGGTCGATCAGAAAACCGGCAAAATGACCTTCTACGAACCACCGACCAAGGGCAGTGGCATGTATCTCCCGGTCCCAGATGCCAGAAGCAAGGTGATTTGGGTGACCGAACAGACGGCGGACAAAATCGCCCGCTTCGATCCCAAGACGGAAACGTGGACGGAGTTCTCGCTGCCGATCGCGGAGTCAGATGCGAGACGGATTGAACTGGATCCATCCAACCCGAACCGCATCTGGTGGTCGGGCGACACTTCGAGCCATCTAGGCTACATCGAGCTGCTCAACGAGTAGAAAGCGGCAATGGCGGAGGGCGAGCGAGCCCTCCGCCATGTTTTCATCCAGGGCCTGACCGGCGGATTATCCGCGCCGGCTTAAGCCTGCCCGTTTCCGCGGACGTACTGATTGAACCACTCAATCGTGCGCGTCCATGCCTGTTGCGCCGTGACTTTGTTGTAGCGTTCCGGCGTCGCGTCATTGAAGAAGCCGTGCACCGAATTCGGCCAGATGTGGCCTTCGTAGCGGATATTGTTCTTCTTCAGCTCCGCTTCCTGCGCCGGCCATCCCCCCGACAAATTCTTGTCGAGTGCGCCGTGGTGGATGAGGATCGCCGCCTTGATCTTAGGCACGTCTTCCGGCTTGGGCGGGCCGCCGTAGAACGGGGCGGCTGCCCCCAAATCCGGACCCATCATAACAGCCAGGGTGTTGGCTACCCCACCGCCAAAGCAAAAACCGGTTGCGCCGATTTTCCCGGTGGACAAGGGATGATTCTTCAGCCACCGCGCGGCGGCGAGGAAATCCTGTGTCCGCTTGGCTGCGTCGAGCTTGCCGAATAACTCGCCGCCCTTGTAATCGTCGCCCGGATACCCGCCGACTGACGAAAGCGCGTCGGGGGCAAAGGCGATGAAGTTCTCCAGGGCAAAGCGCCGCGCCACGTCTTCGGTGTGCGGATTCAGTCCCCGGTTCTCGTGCACGACGATGACTCCGGGCAGTTTTGTTGGCATCGCGTCGCGCGTGTCCTGGCTGAACGGCCGGGCGAAATAGCCCTTGATATATCCATTGCCATTCGGCGACGGCACGGTCTCATAACTCGCCTTGATCCGATCGTCGTCCTTGCGGACCTGCTGCCCCAACGCGTAATTCGGCATCAAGGCATCGGCCATCGCGGTGACGGTTAGGCCGGCGACGGCGTAACGCTGCAACCCGTCCAAAAAGGCGCGGCGGTTGATTTCGCCGTGAATAAATTGAGAATACAGTTCGACCGCTTCCGCGGGCATTTTCTTCCGTTCGTCCATCTGTGCCATAGCTCCCTCCATTCGGCCCATGAAGGATATCATTGCTCGCGCGACTTCTAAAGCCTCTACCTGTTGGCAAAGACGGCGGGCATAACCCGTTATGGCGGTTGACAGACGTGCGGCGTCGGGCTCCCGAAGGGTTAACTCCAGGTCAGGTCATGATTGCGCAAGGGCAGGTCCCGATAGCGCTTTCCGCTGATCTGGAAGACGGCATCGGTAATTGCCGATTGGATCGAGGTGCCCCGGTCGTGACCCATGCCGTTCATCCAATGTCCTGTCTTGAAGAAGCGGATGTTGATTTGCGGCGGGTCCTCCTTGATGCGCGACAGCAAGAACCTGTCGAAATTGTTCTCCGCAATGCGGCCTTCTGCGACGTTGCACTCTTGATACATCGCGTCGTTGTAGAACCACACGATCTGACCTTCGATCTGTTTTCTGACCGACAGCGGATTGACCAAACTGAATCCTTCCTCATGCGCGACATCGACGCGCTCCACACGCACTTGGCCCTGCTTGCCGAGTGAAACGGTATGGACCATGGCGCTGATGGTTGCGTGATGCCCAGCCTCGGCGCCGTGTTCTTCGAGCGCAATAGCGCGCGCCGTGCCTCTGGGCAGCGGCTTGCCCCAGCCTGACATCTCGGCAGCCACGTCCAACGCCTTGATCATGTCTGCCTTGTACGGAAGGGTGGTGCGTGCGATCAGCTCGCGGCGATAGAGGTACGGATCCTTGCCCGCGGCATGGGCAAGTTCATCCATAAAGCTCTCCCGGTAAAAATGTTGCGCCGGCGCGCCTACGCCGCGCCGCGTTCCCACGGGAATGTGGAAGCGCGCACTGTGGATTGAGAAGCGGTAATTGGGCGCAAAGTAGCGCGGGGCGCCATCGAAGCCGGCGTTGGCGCCAGGGGCCTCCGCATCGGTGGCGGTCCTGGCTTCAATCGCGATCGGCCAGCCATCTTTGTCCAGAGCGGCACGCAAACGGGCGACGCCGATGGAGCGATAGGTGGTGTTGATGAAGTCTTCCTCGCGCGTCCACAGCAGATGGATGGGAGTGCCGCGGTTCTTATTTGCGATGTAGATGGCCTGTTCGGCCTGCGGGCCGTTGCCATTGCGGCCATAGCCGCCGCCGAGATGGCATAGGTGGACATAGACATTGGTTTCCGGAATGCCCGTGATCTGGGAGGCCGAGTAGCGCGTCTCCTGCGGGCTCTGGTCGCCGAGCCAGATGTCAACGCGGTTGTCGGTGACTAGCACGGTGGCGTTTCCGGGCTCCATCCGGGCACGCGGGAGATAGGGCACCGTGTATGTCGCCTCGACGATTTTCGCAGCGGTCCTGAAGGCGCTGTCGCAGTCTCCTAGGTTGACACTGGCTTTGACGGGGTCGTCCAGCGACGCCAGCAGCTTTGCCCGTATGTTGTCCGTATTTCGCGCCGCGTTTTCAGGCGGCACATCCCATTCGATCGGCATCTTCTCGATTGCCGCCTTGGCTTGGTACCAGCTATCGGCGAGGACCGCGACGCCGCCGCCAAAAATGCGGCCGCGGATCAATCTCGGTTCGGGGATTGGGAATTGGATCGCTGAGATGACGCCCGGCTCGGTGCGGATGCGCTCGAAATCGTAGCGCTTCACTTTGCCGCCATAGACCGGGCAGGACTTAACGGCTGCCCATTTCATGCCGGGCAGGTGAACGTCGATGCCGTAGACGGCTTTGCCGCTGACTTTCATAGGCACATCGAGATTCTTCTGCTCGGTGCCCATCAGGGTCCATTCCGAGGGCGGCTTGATGCGGATGCGCTCGGGATGGGGGTGAGGCGTCTCAGCAGCAAGCGAGGCGACCTTGCCATAGGTGGTGGTGCGTCCCGTCGGGCGGTGGGTGATGATGCTGTTCTTCGAACTCACCTCTTCGACCGGCACGCCCCAGAGTTTCGCGGCCGCCAACAGCAACCGCTCGCGCGCTTCCGCGCCGGCAAGTTGAAGATAGTAGCGGCCATCCTTGACGGATGAGGCGGCATTCGTCCGCATACGCCGATAAAGGCTGTCCGGGATGCCGCTGACGCCGGTCCGGTTGCGGTCGCCGAATTCGGGCTCACCGCCGCCGGAGGGGTCCTGCGCACCGTTCCCCGGCACTTTCAGCGTCCAGGCCGGCGCCATTTCTTTGGCGTCGCGATTGGCGGACGCGTATTGCGGCCGGACCTTGCTCCAGTCGCATTGCAGTTCCTCAGCCACCATCATCGCATTTGACGTCCACACGCCCTGGCCGAGCTCGGTCTGACCGATGCGGACGATCACGGTTTCGTCCGGGTTGACGACAACCCAGGCGTTGACTTCCTCGGTCGCGGGTTCGACGGCCCAGGCGGCGCCTTCCGGATGAATGATTTGCGCGTCAGCCCGTGGCGGCAGCCAGAAGCCGATCACGAGCGCGCCGGCGGTGGCGAGAACATCGCGCCGGGAGAGGTTCGGCATAGTGAGATCGTTGTCGCTCATAATGATCCCCCTCCCGTGGAAATTTTCGCGGCGGCCACGTGGATTGCCTGACGGATGCGGTGGTACGTGCTGCAACGGCACGCGTTGGTGACTTCAGCGTCGATGTCGGCATCGGTCGGATTGGGGTGCCGTTTGAGCAGAGCCACAACGCTCATGATCATACCCGATTGGCAGTAGCCGCATTGGGGTACGTCGAGCTCCATCCAAGCGAGCTGCACGGGATGCCTTCCATCGGGCGACAAACCTTCGATTGTCGTCACCGCCTTGCCGGCCGCGGCCGATACCGGAACGCTGCAGGAGCGCACGGGCCGGCCGTCAATATGCACGGTGCAGGCGCCGCACTGGGCAATGCCGCAGCTGAATTTGGTACCGGTCAGGCGAAGCTGGTCACGGATAACCCAGAGGAGCGGAGTATCAGGCGCCACATCGACGGAATGCCGAACTCCATTCACGCTAAGGTCCATGACGGTCCCCTTCTCAATCGATCACTGCCTCAGCTCGCCGTCAGAAATCCGGCTTGACCGCGCGCGGCACATCGGCGTCCTTTCCCGAGTACCACTGGATGTTTTCGGCGCAAGCCTGTTCCGCCCAGTCAATCGGCCCATCGGCGCCGTTTCGATAAGTCATGGTCGCCGTCCATGGCGTCGTGAAGACGCCCTTGTCATCGACGGTGAATCGAAGCTGCAAGTACTTGCCCCGCGCGTTCGGCGCCGGCATGCCGTCGGCGACGTTGTGTTCTTTTGCGTCCCGTTCGAAGCCTTCTTTCGCGGCTGCGTAATCGAGCATGCGGTATCGCTCCACCACGTGCAGAGCCGCGGTATGCGGCGTGCCGTACCAATCGACCATGGAATATCGCCCCAACTTCATGCCCACGGTATCGATAACCAGCGTGTCGCCTTCATAGTGCCCCACCGAGTCACCGTACCAGGACGGGATCACCTTTGCCGGATGAGCTTGATTCATGCGCACATGGCGAACCTGATGATCGTAGCCATAAAGGATGGTCACCTTATCCGGCTGTTGCAGAATCTCTGTTGGGCCATCGGTGAAAACGAAGGGCACGCCCGCCGGCCAACACTGGTTGCGCGGGTTTGGATCGCCTATGCCATTCACCCCGAGTTCAGCGTGTTTTTTCACAACTTCGGCCGCCTCAGGCTTGAGGACCGGATTGGTGAAATCGCCGTTGAGTTTGAAGATATCACCAGTGCCGTTCGGCCGGCGTGACCGGTTGATCAGCGACGTTGGGCCTGATGGCAGCGGTTCAAACCCCGGATTCGCATGTACCCAAAAGCCCGAGAAATCCGGGATCGACTCGGCACCCGGTTGGCTGAAACCGGGCGTCGCAATCGCGGCCGCAACTGCGAGCGCCAAAGGGAAATATCGCCACTGCAAATCCATGGGCTCTCCTCCTTTGCTCATGACATTGCGCTGGACGTTCTCCCGTAAGGCTACACCCTCTAGGTGTGGGTTTTGGAAGGCGACCGTGTCGGGTACTTAAGTCCATGCGCGCCGGGGTTGAATCTGCTATGAATTATGAAGAGCCAAATTGGAAGACGGCACTGGTCGAGGGAAACGTGCCGCCATCGGCAGGGAGGGTGATTCCATGAAGAAGAATGTGTCCAGCACCGTTGACCGGCGGAAATTTCTTGCGGGCGTTGCCGTTGCGGGAGCGGCCGTTACCGCCGAAGGCGCGAGGGGCGCAATCTTGCCCGGCGGCGAGGAGACCGCGCGCGCGCCTAGCGCCACTCGTCCGTCCACGGTCCTCGCACAGGCGGAAATATCGACCCGGTCGGTTCCCGGGCCCGCAGATGGCAATCCGAATCTGACAAAGGGCCGTCCCGGTTCCGATTTCATGCTGGATGTCATCAAGAGTCTCGACATCGATTATGTCTTCACCAATCCCGCCTCGAGCTGCCGCGGGCTGCACGATTCGATCATCACTTACGGCGACAACAAAAAGCCTGAACTTCTCACCTGCATGCACGAAGAATCCGCCACCGCGATGGCGCATGGCTATTTCAAAGTCGCCGGCAAGCCCGCGATTGCGATGTGCCACGGCACGGTCGGTCTGCAGCATGCCACCATGGGCATTTACAATGCCTGGTGCGACCGCGCTCCGGTGATCCTGATGACCGGCAACAGCCGCGATGCGAACACGCGGCGTCCGGGAGTGCCCACCACGCACTCGGTTCAGGATCCCGCGGCGATGATCCGCGATTTCCTGAAATGGGATGATAATCCCGCCTCGCTGCAACATTTCGCGGAATCGCTGGTGCGTGCCTACCGGATTGCCATGACTCCGCCGCATGAACCCGTGCTGATCGTGCTCGATACGGACTTGCAGGAGCAGGGCATTCCCGATGGCGCACCACTGCGCATTCCGAAATTCTCGGTTCCCGTGCCTCCGGCCGGTGAGCCCAATGCGCTGCGCGAGATCGCACGTCTTCTGGTCAACGCGGACAGGCCGGTGATCGTCGCCGACCGCTGCGCCAGGACCGAGGCCGGGCTCAAATCCCTTGTGCAACTTGCCGAGCTTCTGAACGCCACCGTCATCGATCAGGGCGGCCGGATGAATTTCCCGAATCTGCATCCGCTTTACGCGCGCGGCTCCGGCGGGGTGGCGCAGGCGGACGTGGTTTTGGGCCTCGAGCTGACGGATTTCTTCGGCACAGTAAACGAATTCATCGACAACACCGAAGCGCAACAGAGCTCGCGCATCAAACCAGGCGCGAAGCTGATCAGTATCGGCACCGGCGATGTGTTCATTCACGCAAATTTCCAGGATTTCCAGCGCTATCAGCCGGTGGACATCTCAATTGCCGCGGACGGCGAGGCGACACTTCCCTCGCTGGTCGAAGCCGTGAGAACGGAGATCACGCCGGCGCGCCGGGCCGTCATCGAGAAACGCGGGCAAGCGGCACAGGCTGCCTACGTGCAAAGCAAACAACAGATGCGCGCCGCGGCGGCAGCAGCGGCGTGGGACGCAAGTCCGGTTTCCAGCGCGCGGCTGTGCGCTGAACTCTGGCCCCTCATCCGCAATGAAGATTGGGCGCTGGTCGGACGCGCGCTTGGCGGCTGGCCGCAACGGATGTGGAATTTCGACAAGCATTATCAGCACGCGGGCGGCTCGGGCGGCGCAGGCGTGGGCTACAACCTTCCCTCCGCGGTCGGTGCGGCGCTTGCACACAAGGAGCATGGCCGTCTTGCCATCAACATCCAGCCCGACGGCGATTGCATGTACGCGCCGGGCGCGATCTGGACATCGGCGCATCACAAAATTCCGATGCTCACCATCATGAACAATAATCGCGCCTACCATCAGGAGGTGATGCACCTCCAGCGCATGGCTGCCTGGCGTCAGCGGCGCATGGATCGCTGGCATATCGCGACCACGATCCGCGATCCTTATGTCAGCTTTGCCAAACTTGCCGATGCCATGGGCGTCGCGGGGATTGGGCCAATCGAAACTCCAGCCGATCTCGCACCTGCGCTGAAAAAGGGCCTCGATATCGTCAAGCGAGGCGAGCCCGTGGTGATCGATGTCGTCATGCAGCCGCGGTGAGGTGAAGCCATGACGCGATTCGCAATGCTATCGTCAATTCTGGCGGGGTTGTTCTGTTCCAGTGCGACGTTCGCCGCTCAGGCGCCACCGCCGGGCGATGCGGAACGCGGTAAGGCCGCGTTTCTGCGCTACGGCTGCTACACCTGCCATGGCTACGATGCGCAGGGAGTGCCTGGGCGGAAATTGGCGCCCAACCCGCTAGCGTGGCCGGCCTTCTCCAGTTTCGTGCGCACCAGTCCGGGAGAAATGCCGACCTTCACGCCACAGGTTCTGCCGGATCAGGATCTGGCGGACATCCACGCTTATTTGCGTTCGAAACCGCCGACGCCCAATCCCGCCACCATCCCGCTGTTGCAGGAATTGGGACGCTGAATGACTGATCGGGCGGTCACTGGCGCCTTGATGAGCCCCGTATTTCCGTTCGCGGGATCGTAGGCATACACATCCACCGTGTGATCGCCGGGTTCGCGAAGTGTGATTTTGCCCGCGAACATGCTGGGTTTCCCGGCATAGGCGAGCGGCGTTCCGGGATAGCTTTTTCCGTCTTTTTCAAGTATGGCCCCGATTTGCAGCTTGTTCGGGTCCCAGAGACCGCCCGGCTGAATCTGGCAGTCGCTCGGACGCTACGACCAACCGCGCGATGCTCGGCCACCACGACCGCAATGGCAACGGCAACGTGTCGTGGAATTCGGCGCATATGAGCCGCGATTGTACGGCGGCAGGCCTCGTCGCAACCGGCGGCGCAGGCAAGTTCTACTGCTTCGCCATCAACTGAGGCGTTATCCACTTCGCGACGCGAGAAGGCCCGGTGACGTCCGGGCCTTCTTTTGTTTGCCAAAAGCCGATCAGGAACACGGCTGGAATAACGGAGATGCGGAAGAAAATACCGAAGAACAAAACAGTACGGATTCGATCTCCTAGATAGGTAATCAGGAACAGCCACTGCTGAGAAAATGACGTCGCAGTGCGAGATCGCCCCACTTTGACTGCCCAACCCGGCGGTCGACGTCTCGACTTCCGTCGAACGTATCCTGCCAGCTTAAGCGGATGTCCCCGAATGGGCAGCAGGCCATATGCGCGATTTGATAATGGATGAAACAATCAGGCCATTGCCGAAGCACCTTGCTTTGATGCGTATCAACGGAATCAATTTCTCTCGGCCGAGCGCGACGCCCACCGCAATTGCGATACCGGTTAAGAGCGATTCTGTGTCTGGTTGTCAGGGCGTTGCCCGATGGCCAGAAATTTGTGTGATGTGGATACGAAAATAGACCAGCTCAAGATCGCGTGCTTTGTCATGCAGAATCGTTTTCACGTAGGCCGGTTCCCACCACAGAGGGCGCTCCTGCAGGAGCGAATAGGCGAGTTGGCGGGCATATTCGTGTTCCGGGGTCTTGGGAAGCTCCTCGTAACGTCCCAATAGGATCACGCTGACCCATTTTACCGGACTCTCGATTTCGTCCGCTTCAACGCATACCAAGGGATTGACGCGCATCCATTCGATTTTTTGGCCAACGGTCGAGCAACTGTAGAGAACCTCGCGGTCATGCGCGAAAAAGAGCGGGGTGATGTAAGGCTGTCCGTCACGGGCGCAGGCTAACCGACCCAGACGTTGGCGCGCCAAGATCTCGATGCTCGCCTGCCGCGTCAGTTCCTGGATTATCATATCGCCCGTCCCTTGGTTGGTCGGCTGCCTTTAGCACGGAATACGTTCTGAGTTGGCTCCTAAGTAGCGCGACACGTCCTGCTACTTGGCTAAGAGGTGTCGTGGTTATCGTCCTGCGCGCGACCGAGATTGGTAGCAGCACATCTTCTGATACTTGCCGGGGCTATTTGTTTTCCTCCTCCAAAAAATCGGAGCCCGAGTGTGAGCTAGCCCAGAAAGGACCAAAATAGGCGATCATCTAAATGGCTGGAGGAAAGTGCTCGACGTGAGTTTCAGCCATGCGGCCGAAATAGACGACACGACGGCCGAGCAGAGAAACGAAATAACCCGAACAACCCTGCCGATCGATACTCAGCGTGCTCAAGCGAGAACATTACCTTTCACGGAAAAAGGTGCGCTTCGTAGCTTTGTACAAGCCAAGAAATATAAATACCAAAGGTCGTAAACGTGTCCTCCGCCCCCCATATTCAAAGCATGGAATCGATCGGCACGGTAGACGCGCAGGAGTCCTTGAAACCGACAGAGTCTGATGAGGGCGGCGCGGTTTGTCAGTGGGACGTCACGGATGGGCCTCTTAGGATGGCCCAAATAGTCAGTTTCTTCAATGAAGAAGAGGAGGCAAGGGGACGGGGAGAGAAGAGAATCTCCGCCGCGACAACGGAACAACATCGTGCTTATGAGTTCATCGAGGCGAGATTCGACGCCGCTGAGTCGCAATATACGGATGTTACTAGGGACGCGGAGGCGAGGGCACGAGCCGCTTATGTGCAAAAGTCTGCAAAAAAACCACTCTGATGCGTGATTGTTCTCGGAGAGACATTGCGGTTTTCCGCGAAGAAAGCCCCAATCAGATTCTTTAAACGGCTTGGCCTGCTCTGGCGTCTGAAATAAGAAGGCCACGTCTGCGGTGATATTCTTT
>Ga0307477_10000296_pt1 | contig 62114 bp, 60 predicted proteins | sample atmos_gasesECM2C_FD_203316 | JGI IMG/M metagenome (GOLD analysis project Ga0307477, IMG submission 203316) | Hardwood forest soil microbial communities from Morgan-Monroe State Forest, Indiana, United States - atmos_gasesECM2C_515 | ecosystem: Environmental > Terrestrial > Soil > Temperate...
TCTTCGTGTTCCATTGCTTCCCAGCCATAGAGCCTGCGGAAAGCATGATATGCCGGCGATTTGCGCAACGGGATGAAGTCAAAGGCGTCCTTCCAAGCGCGGAGGCCGTCCAGAACGGCCTCCTCCGGCGTCACGCCGAAATCCCAGCTCGTGCAGACGCGATGCACGTAATCCGCGCGCTCTTCGAGGGTCGTTGGATTCGGGGCCTCGTCGAACTCGGGATAAAGGCTAGCGTCAATCATTTCCGGACTTCATTTTACAACTGCGAACTCACTCCGGTACCATTCTCGCACCCTCGCAGCCTCCTCCGCTTCTTTTTCCGGCAAGGACCGAAGAGGACGGCGCGCTTCGAGCGCGTCAAGCGAGCGCATAACCTCTGCTTTCGCTGCAGTGAGACTCTTGTCCGGATTCTTTTTCTGCCAGAGTTGCCAGGCTTCGCTAACGGTGCTGAGGCCACTCGTTACGATGACGTGGATGTCACGCAAATCGCGTGGCGCGCCCCTCGAGACGAGTGCTGTCATTTTTGAGGCGACATTGTCGTCGAACGCTTCGATCATGATGGGTGGATAAGGACTCGCCAACGGCTGCGCGAGTTGTCTCGTCCTCTCGGCGACCTGAAAGGAGAATACAGATTGATGACTCGCCGGATCTTGGAGCACGAAATAAAGGACGTCGCCGCGCTCTCGCTCCTGGAGATCCAAGCCGCGTCTCTTGGCTACCGTCGCCAGCGCATCACGTGCAGCCTGGACCGCGGATTCGGTCCTCCCGCCCTCATCCCACCAGGCATCGATATCGTGCGTTCTGCGATAATCGAGATAGTGGGAAAGCGCGAAATAACCCCCGAGGACGAAGTGTTTCGCCTCCGGTGCCCGATGAAGCTCCTCGAGGATGTCGGCAGCGATCGGATCGAGGTTGGCCGGTTTGGTAGGATTGCGCTGCACGTTCTTATTCTAGCATGGGGTCCACGTGGGTGATCGGTCGGGGAAGACCGCGACAAATTTACGACGGCTCAACGAAGTTGCGTTCGTCCCTCTTCGGCCAGCTGCGCGGGCAACGGAAGATAGCCGGATGAATCGGCCGCTACGATCTCCTGGCCTTCTCGGCTTAGCACGAACCGTAGGAACTCTTGCACGAGGGGATCCATCGGTGTACCCGGCTTGCGATTGACGGCAACGAAGATCTTGCGGCTGAGCGGATAGTCACGCCGCAGCACGTCGTCGAGCGTGCCGGCAAAGAACGGCCCGGCCGCGTCGTTGCCGAGCGCGAGCGTTTTCGCGCCGTCTCGTGCATTGCGAAAGCCGCTGTAACCGATTCCGGCGGGATCGTTTGCGACGGCGGCGACGATCCCGTCGAGTGCATCGGTGCGCTCGGTGTCGACGATTTCCCGCACGGCGGGTTTGAATTCGCCGCCGGCGAGCGCCTCTTGCAACATGAAATTGACGATGCCGGGCGGGTCCCCGGTCTTCTCGCGTCGCCGCAGCATTCCGTAGAGATGAATCGGACGATCGGCCCAATCGCCGCTGAGCCCGAGTTGTCCCCAGCGGGTGATGTCTTCGGGGTATCCCCGCCGGCGCGTCGTCGAGTAGATTGCATCGAGCTGCGCCATCGTCAGGCGTGCGAGCGGATTCGACGCATTGACGTAGACGGCAATCGCGTGCGTGTTGGACTTGGTTGCATAGCTCCCGCTTGCGACGCAGACGAGCAGCGGCGGATAGCCGAATTTCGCCGTAAATGCTCGCATCTCGCTCGGAAACGCCTCGCGCGCCAGCGGCGCGAGTTGGGCGCGTCCGTCGATCAGTGCTTCGAGTCCCTCCGATGAGAGCGGGACGGACCGAATATCTATGCTCGCGCCCGGATGGATGCGACCGAACGCCGCGGACCACGACCGCATCATACCGTCGAGGTTGTGCGCGCCGATGGAAACGGCGTTGTCGGTTATCTGCTCAGCACCCCGCGATGCCGACGAGCCGGCCCAGAACGCGACGGCGAGCATCGCCGCTGCCGCGCAAGCGATAAGCCGGGGTTGCCCTTGCATTGAATTTCCTTTCGCAGCCTCGTGTCGGACGCCTTCGATGCGACTTCTTCTCAAGCGACGCCCGGCAAGAAGGTACAGCCGCAACCGTCAAGCGCCAAGAGGGTGATGATGCGCGTCCGTCGAGTGCGGGTAAACTAGCTTTAAGAGAGCCCTCGCCCGGAAGGAACCAACGCCCATGAACCGTCTTGCCGCCGCCCTGCTCGCGTTCGGCGTCGCCGCTTTCGCGGCTGCGCCGGCTCGCGCCCAAACGACCGAAGCCGACATCGGACAGCAAGTTTATCAGCAGCTCGCTCAAAAGGGCGAGATCATCGCCCGCCCCAACCCGAGCTATCGCATTCTCGACCCGATCGCGGCGCGCATCAAACGCGTCGCCGACCCGCAATACAACTACCCATTCAACTTCATCCTGGTCCACGAGGCGCAGCCGAACGCGTTCGCAGTCCCGGGCGGAAACGTGTACGTGACCGACTCCCTCATGAAGTTCGTCAAGAATCAAGAAGAATTGGCAGGCGTCGTGTGCCATGAGACGTCGCACGACATCCACCACGACGTCGTCAACTTAAACGCGAAAGATCAGACGCAGGGCGCAATCATCGGCCTCATTGGCTCCCTGCTCGGAGCGGACCGGTCGGCGATTGGCCAGCTCGGGGAACAGCTCGCGTACTCGATGCAAACCACGCGCTTCTCCCGCGCCGTCGAAACCGCGGCGGATCTCAAGGGGTCCGACACCTGCGCGACGGCGGGCTTCAACCCGTGGGGCTTGGTGTGGCTCTTCGACGAGTTCGAGAAAACGGGTGGCAACCAGGGGATGGAGGCGGTCTCAGACCATCCGCGCGACGATCACCGAATTTCTGACCTCGAGAATCACTTCCGACAGAATCCGCGCTTGTTCGCGAAATTCTCTTCGAGTATCTCGACGGCGACGCCACTGTCGCGCGCCGGCCAGCCTTCAAAATCGATTTGGGACAAATACAACAGGCACTCTTGAGGCCTGCGAAACCATCGTTGCAAATAGCGCGTTGAAAAAACAAGAGCAAGCTGCGATCGAAGCGGTCGCGAAGCACTTCGGCGGGACGTGGGAACGGAGCGAAGATCCGTCCCAGACCTTTGTCTCGATCGCCGGGAGACGGATTGCTGTCGCGGTCACGACCGTCAAGCAACGGATTGCTCACCGAGCCGATCTCGCCAAACCTCGCTTGCGGTTCGACAGGGTCGTGCGCGAACTTATCGCGCGTTTGCAAGCTGCTCTGCGAACGTCGGTGCCGGACGGCACGACGGTGATATTTACGATGACGGCGCCCATACGGCTACCATCGAAGACGGCTGAGGCGCTCGAAGACAAAATCCGGGTCTGTCTCGCGCGTCGCTCCTCGCGGGTGCACTGCGAGGAGGCCATCCATGGAAATCAGATCCAGATTCGCCTCGTGAAGAGCAGCTCGAGGCGAATCTCCAAGGTTGTCGGACTGGTCCACAACCCCGATTCCGATCCGGACATGCTCATCCATATCACGCAATCATTGCTCCAGCACATTGCGGCGGCTGCGGCCGGGCACACGCGAGGGAGATCGGCGAAGGAGCGCTGGCTGGTCACGATTATCGAGGACGCGGTCGCGCGTGTCGAGACATATCGGCAGGTATATGCCCAGCTGTCGATCCCGACCGATTTTACCAAGATCCTGATGGTTTTCGCCGGCGGTCGACTCGAGACGCTCACTGGGGCCGGGGACGCGAGTTGGCTTCGATCGGAGGGCGCCCTAGCCGTCAGGCGCGCTACGGGCTCCCCCTGGGTAGGCTAGAATTTTAAGCCGGCGGGACGCTGGCGGGACGATTCTTCGGCTATCGTGCAGGCATGAAACCACTCCGCCTCGCTCACCTTCCCACGCTGGCCGGGTTGGTCGCCGCTATGGCCGCGACGCCGGCAGCCGCCTCCGACGTTCGCTCGCAGTACAACCTGCCGTTCCACATCGATACCGCGCCGTTTTCCTGCGGCTCCGATGCCGCAGCGCGGGCGTTCCCTTCGCGTAAGACCTACGCGGCCAAGGGTTCGCCCATTTACCTCATGGGCTACTTCACGAACCAATCGGAGCCGAAGCTCTACGCCTGCGTCGCCGACGCGAGCAAAGCCGGATGGACCGACGACGACGACGGCTTCCTCGCATATCCGATCACGGTCGTGCCGTCGGTCAAGTACACGCCCGATTTCAGCCGGAGAGTCTCTGCTCCGGGCGGCTACTCTGACGTCTCAACCTGCCCCGGCGTTATCCACCTGACCGGCACCGTCAATTGGTGGATGGCGAACGACTCGAAGACGACGCAATTTTACGGAACCTCGGAGAAGTATCCGGACGTCTCGTGGCAGGTCACCGTCAATGGGAAGACGATCGACACCCTCGATCTGACCCCGGCTCGCTACGCGGCGACGGCGCTCGCTTACAACCTCAAGGTCGACGCGACGGGCAATTACGACGTCGAGCTGCACGGCTCGAGCAAGAGCCCGAACGTTGCTCGCGTCGTCGACGGCGCATCTTACAAGTTCAGCGTACAGTGCCCGACGGCGTTCTCGTTCCGAGCGCTATAACGATTCGACGGAAGTTCTTCGCTGATTCGACGACGTCTCATCGACGAGTCAGTTCCGTGGTCCATTTGGTTCCCGGGGCGAGTTTGGTCGTGTAGCCGAGGTCTCCGTGCTTCCACGTCAGGTCGGAGGTCTTGATAAGGAACGATTTCGTCAGGTGGTCGCCCGCAAGTGTGAGCGTCATCGTGCCCGTCATGGTCACCGTCTCGTTATTGTCTTCGTAGGTCGAGTTAGCCGCGCACGTCGCCGTGCTGCCCTTGACAACGCAGTTTTTAAAATCATCGTGCCCGCTTGGATTGAGACTGCCTCCTCCGGCCGCGGTCGTCGTCGTCCCGCTGAGCTCGTTGCCGGCCACCGTCAGGGTCACCGACGTCAACGAGCCATCGCTGAAGGTACCGCTCCAGGACGCGTCGATCGCGTGGCCGGGCTCCTGCGTCCTCTTCCGGCAGTCTTGGATCTCGCGATCCAGCTTTGCCAGCCGTTGCGTCAAGGCCGAGCGATATCGTTGCAACTCCTTCAGGCGCGTTCCTAGGTCATCGAGATATGGGGTCGGCACGTGAATTGTGAAGGCAGCGCCGGCGGAGGCTTGAGTCTTCTTGGCCGACCAAAACTCGAGTTGATTTTGTGCTCTCGGGAGCTCGCTTTTGAGCACACGCAGGATGCCCGGCAGCTCACTACTGAGGTCGGTCCGACTTTCTAAGTCGGCGATAGTTTGTCTCAATTGCTGGACGGTCTTCAATGAATCCGCGACTTTTTTATTGAGGTCGCCCGAGTTCGGAGATCTCGCGTCGGCAAGCGCCTGGCGGGTTGCGGATATTTCTGCGTCCGTACGATTACGAAAGTTCCACGCGTCATTTCGCTGAGAAATGGTTTGCGAGCACGACGATTGCGGCTGGGTCGCGGCGCGAGCCATATCGACTGCCGCAAACGCCACGGCGGCAATGATGCTAAGCGGTATGACGATAAAGCTTGAGAGCTTCACAATTCGCCTTCTTTATCTCGCGAGCGCTTTCGACGGAAGCGTGCAGCGCTCCCGTGTTGCGAATCGGAGCCCGAACGAGTACGGCGACCTTACCGTCCGATCGGGCCTTCGTAAACCTCGACGAGGTGGTCGGGACGGAAGTACTTGCGCGCAACTTCGCGGACGCGCTCGGGCGTGACGTCGCGGTAGCGATCGGCGAGGTGCGCGTAATAGTCGGTAGGGAGATGGTTGACGCCGAGCGTCAAGACGTCGCCGGCGATGTCGGCATACGAACTCTCTTGAACGACGCCGCGCGTGATGAGCACGCGCTTCGCACCTTCGATATCGCCCGAATCGATTAGCTCGGTCTGCATCCGTTTGACTTGGGCGCGTAAAACGCGGAGCGCCGCTTGAAGGTTCGCCGGCGACGATCCGAATTCGAAGGTGATGGTGCCGCGATCGGGACCGGCATTGATCGAGCTCTCGACGTCGTAGACGAGGCCTCGCTTCATCCGCATCTCTTCCATGAGCCACGAATTGCTCGAATGACCCAGCAACACGTTGGCGACCGAGAGCGCGTAGTAGTCGGGATTCCCCCGCGCGATTCCGGGTTGGCCCAGCCGCACGACGACCGCGTCGCCGCTGCTCTGTATCGCCTTCGACGCGGCCGGCGGATAGGGAAGCGCCGGCAGCGCCGGATTGGGCGCCGCCCCTTCACCTTTCCACGAGCCGAAGTCGCGCTCGAGGATGGCCTTCACGCGAACCGGATCGACGTCGCCGACGATCGCGAGCGTCGTGAACTCGGGCCGGATGTAGCGCTTGGCATAGGCGACGACGTCGTCACGCGTGATCCGTCCCAAACTCTGCGGCGTCGGTTCGCGCAACTCCGGATCGCCTTTGGGCAGGAGCAGATCCTTATAGGCCTTCTCGAAGCGATACTCGGGCAACGTCGCGATGCGCGCTGCAGACTCTGATTCTTGGTGAAGCACGAGCGACACATAGTTTTGCGGGAAAGCGGGCGTCGTCAATTCATCGGCCAGCAGCCCGGCGACGCGCTCGAAGTCTTTGGAGAAGCAGCGCGCCCGAATCCGTTCGCCGACGATCAGATCTGCACCGAGATCTCCAAGTGCCTTCTGCGTCTCGCTGAAATCGGCGCTGCGTCCTCCATAACCGAGCAGCGAGAAGGCGGTGGTCCCCAGACCTTCCTTCCCCGTCGGGTCGAACGCCGGCGAAACGCGCTCCTCGCCGCGGATCACGACGGTCGAACTTTCATGCACCGGCTGAACGAGCACGTTCATTTCCCCGATCTTGAACGTGCTCGGCGCGATATGGCTCGGCTGCGCGAAAACTCGTTTGTGCAATTCGGCGCGGATGTAGTCGGGCTGGATATCCTCGCCAGATGCGACGCGAGATCCGAAATCGTCGCTGATCGCACCCTGCGGTTGCGGACGGACGCCCTCTCCGGAGCCGGCGACGCGCGGGTGCAGGTCGCCGACGACGGTCGGCTTCGCAAGGTATTTTATGGCGGCGGCGCGCACCGAGGCTGGGGTTACCGCTGCGGTGCTAGCCGTATCTTGGGCCAGGGTGAGATCCTGGCTGCCGTAGAGGTCGCCGATCTCTTCGCTGAAATCGTCGACCGAGTCGCGCGCGTACGAGTTCTGCGCGACGAGCCGATTGCGTACGCGAGAAACGAGCGTCTCGGAAAAACCGCTCTCGATCCCAGCCGCAAGCGTACGTTGAAAGACATCACGGACTTCGGCCGCAGTATGACCGGGGGCGACGACGTATAAGATGTGTACGATCCCGAAACGCTGTCTGAAGTCGGGGATGACCGAAGCGAAGAGCGCATAGCCCGCCTGCACTTCGTTACGATAGAACGGAGAAAGTTCGTCGGAGATGACGTAGGCGAGATTCTGCACGTCGTAGGTGATCGAACCGTCGCCGATGCCGGGAACTGCATAGGCCAAGTCGACGACTTCGAACGGATACTCGGCGGTTTCGCTCACGTCGTGGGGAGCGGGCGGCGTGGGGAGTTGGATACCGGCATGAGCTGGGAGCTCGCGCGGTGGAAGCGGCCCGAAAACGCGCTCGGCCATCGCGAAGGTGTCGGCCGTGTGCACGTCGCCGACGACGACGAAGGTTGCGTTGTTCGGAGCGTACCAGCGGCTGTAGTACGCGCGCAGATCGTCGACGCCGGCGCGAACGACGTCGTCGCGGTGCCCGAGCGGCGTCCAGGCGTAGGGGTTGCCGTCGGCGACCGAGCCGCGGACGTCACCGAAAAACTTTGCCAGCGGACTGGTCGTGGAGTTGTCGATCTCGTTGAGGACCGCTTTGCGCTCTTGATTCCACGCGTCCGGGTTGAGGCTGAGGTTCTGCATCCGATCGGCTTCGAGCCGCATGACGGGTTCGAGCGAATCGGACGGAACGATGAAATAGAATCGGGTGTAATCCTCGGTGGTGGTCGCGTTGAATTTTCCACCCGCATGACCGATGAAATTCTCCAAGCCTGCGTACGAGAGGCTGGGCGTCCCGCGAAACATCATGTGTTCGAGCGCATGCGCCAAGCCGGTCTTCCCCGGCATTTCGTCCGCCGATCCAAAGCGGTACCACATCCCGGTTTCGACGATCGGCGCGAGCCGGTTCTCGACCACGACAATGCGCATCCCGTTCGAAAGGATCTTCACCGCAGGCGCCTGCCCCGCGTCCTCTGCCCCCGCCCCATACCCATTGGCTCCGAACACGAGAACCAGCGTTAGCGCGAAGGCCAGGAATCGTGACAAATGAGAGACGGCCGGTTTCATTTTTTTACCATTTTAAGTGATCGATCGCGCGGGCGAAGCTCCGTTGGCGCTTCGACTTCGCGCCTGCGGCGCTTCGCTCAGCGTGACAAGTGCGTCGGCGCTTCGCATCGTGAGACACGGTGCGAGCGCGCAACTTGCGAGCGTCGCTAGTGCTTGAGTTCGCCTCATGGTGGGCCTGGTTCGACAACGAGGTCGAGCGGACCACGCGCGTCGCACGTTGATACGCGCGTGTGGTGCCGCCCGCCCTTCGACTTCGCTCGCTCCGCTCGCTTCGCTCAGGGTGACAAGAGCGCTTACTTGATCTCCACGGTGGCGCCAACTTCCGCCAACTTGGCTTTGATCGCCTCGGCCTCGTCCTTCGGAATGCCGGTCTTGATCGGCTTGGGAGCGCTCTCGACAAACGCTTTGGCTTCGGTAAGCCCGAGGCTGGTCAGCTCGCGCACGGCCTTGATGACCTTGATCTTCTCCGGTCCGACTTCGGTGAGAACCGCGTCGAACTCGGTCTTTTCGACCGGCGCGGCCGGTGCTGCGGCGCCCGGCGCGGCCGCGACGGCGACCGGAGCGGCGGCGCTTACGCCCCACTTCTCTTCGAGAGTTTTCACGAGCTCGTTGAGCTCGAGGACGGTCAATTTTTCAACTTGATCGATGATATCGGCAACTGCCATTGTCTGTATTCTCCTAGTTTACTGAGATGTCGACTCGGCGAGTTGCTTCTCGCGAGCGTTGAGGAGGCGGACGAATCCGCCGGGGTTGGCTGCCAGCACGCCGACCAGTCCGCGCATCGGACTCGCAAGCATGCCGAGCAATTGGGCCTGAAGTTGCGGCGTCGAGGGCAGCGCCGCAAGCGTCGCGACGGCTTTCGCATCGAGAACTTTACCGTCGACGTAGGCGGCTTTGATTTCGATCGATTTGACCCCGTCGCTGAACTGCTTGAGCGCCTTCGCCGGCGAAACGGGGTCGGTTGGCGCGAATACGATGCCGGTCGGACCGACCAGGAATGCCTCGACTTGTTTTGCGAGTTCGCCTTCCGCAGCGCGAGCGAACAGCGTGTTCTTGACGACGGAATAGCTGTTGCCGTCCTTGCGAAGCGCGGCGCGCAGTTTGGTGATCTCACCGACCGAAAGTCCGGAATAGTTCGTAAAAAACAGATACTTCGCCGAAGCAAGCCGCCTGCGCAGCTCTTCAATCGTCTGTTCCTTCTTTGCAGTCGGCATGGCTTGCTTTCTAAGAACGAAAAGGCGCCCCGATCGCGATCGATGGGCGCCGCTTGTCCCGTTTGCCCTTCGACTCCGGCGCTACGCGCCTTAGCTCAGGGTGACAGGGGGGGTCGCACATCCTCGGTAGGCGCTTATGCATTATCCGCGCGGGCGGACCTACGGTCATCGGAGCCAGGGGCTATGATAACCGAGCGGCCCTCCGCGGTCAAGCGCGCTCAGCCTCGGTCAGCCCGGCGCGCTCAGCCCCGGTCGAAGCGCTGGCGGAGTCCCGTTCGCCCTTCGACTCCGCTCGCTGCGCTCGCTTCGCTCAGGGTGACAAGTGCTGCGCTCGCTTCGCTCAGGGTGACAGGTGCTGCGCTCGCTTCGCTCAGGGTGACAGGTGCTGCGCTCGCTTCGCTCAGGGCGGCAAGTGTTAGGTGCCGCTCGGGCCCGAGCGGGAGAGCCATGCCGTGAAACCAGCCTCATCCATCGGCGGTGCGATGAGGAAACCTTGCATGCGGGTGAAGCCGAAGCGATTCAGCCACTCGACGGTGGATTCACGTTCGACGCCCTTCGCCGACAGCTCGAGGTGGGCTTCCTTAGCGATCTTCGCAATCGAACTGACCGTAGCGCGGCTTTTCGGATCGTTCTCGAGGTCTTGGATGATCGCGCGGTCGACCTTCAATTCGGTGACCGGCATCGTCTCGAGCTCCATTCGCGAGAAGTTCGAGAGGCTCGGCCCGTACCCGTCGACCGTGAGCTTCACGCTCGCTCTCGAGAGCCTCTCGAGAATCGCCTTCGGACCGATATCGTTGATGAGCACCACGCGCTCGTCGAATTCGAGCGAGAGTTGCTCCGGTTGCATCCCGTGGCTCTCGAGGCTGGCGAAGATCCGATCGGCAAGATCGACCTCATCGAGATTCTGCACCGAAAGATTCAACGCCAGCTCGGCGGGCGCGAGCTTGCCGAGTTTCTCCCAGAAATCGAGCGTCGTTTTCAGGAGCCAGTCGGTCAAGCCTTGGATGAGACCGTTTTGCTCGGCATACTTGATGAACTCGTCGGGTGACTCGAGGCCGGGCCGAACGTCCGGGAAACGGCATAGTGCTTCGGCGCGAACCACTTTGCGCGATGCGAGCTCGACGATCGGTTGGTAGTTAACGAGCATCGTGTAACCGCATCAGGCCGCGGCTCCGGTCTTCACTCGGTTCGGGTCGACGCGCACTCCGGGACCCATGGTGCTCGCGAGCGTGATGCTCTTGAGATACGTCCCTTTCGATGCGGAGGGCTTCGCTCGAACCAGCGCATCGAGCAGCGTCGCCACGTTTTCGGCCAACTGCTCTTCGCCGAAACTCGCCTTTCCGACGATCGTGTGGACGATGCCGGCCTTGTCCAAACGGTATTCCACCTTCCCGGCCTTGATTTCACGGATCGCTCCGGCGATGTTCGGCGAGACGGTTCCCGATTTCGGATTCGGCATCTTCTGCGCGAGGATGCGGCCGAGTTCTTTACCGATCGACGGCATCATATCGGGCGTCGCCACCGCGACGTCGAATTCGGAGAAACCGGCCTTGACTCGGTCGATGAGGTCCTGGTCGCCCACGACGTCCGCACCGGCTGCATCGGCTTCCTTCGCTTTGTCGCCTTTCGCAAAGGCGATCACGCGGACCGTTCGGCCGGTCCCATGCGGCAGCTGGACCGTGCCACGGACGTTCTGATCGCTCTTTTTCGGATCGACGCCGAGCCTGATGTGGATTTCGATCGTTTCGTCGAACTTCGCCTTCGCGTTGCGCTTGACGATCTGCGTCGCTTCCGCCGGATCGTAGAGCTTCTCCCGATCGAAAGCGGAAAGCGTTTCGCGATATTTCTTGCCGTGGCGTTTCACGACGCGACCTCGACGCCCATCGAACGCGCGGTCCCGGCGATGATCCGCACCGCCATGTCGAGGTCGTTGGCGTTCAAGTCCGCCATCTTCGCCTCGGCGATGTCGCGCAGTTGCTTCTGCGTGATCTTGCCCACTTTGTTACGATTTGGAATCGCCGAACCGGACTCGAAACCCAGAGCTCGCTTGATCAGAAAACTCGCCGGCGGCGTCTTCGTCACGAACGTGAAGGTTCGGTCTTCGTACACGGTGATTCGGACGGGAATCACCATCCCAGCTTGTGAGTGGGTTCGCTCGTTGTATTCCTTGCAGAACGCCATGATGTTCAGCGAGTAGGGTCCCAGCGCGGGACCGACCGGCGGCGCCGGCGTCGCTTTGCCGGCTTCAAGCTGCAAACCGATTGTCCCGACGACTTTCTTAGCCATGATTCTCCTGACGAATGCCGCGTGGGCGGCAGTTCTCCCCCTCGTAAGCGGCGCCGGGCCGGGGTGTGGCTGGTCGGCGCAACCCCGCGATTATACCGTGTCGACTACCCAAGGACAAGCATCCACGCCCTCGGACGCGGCGCCGGGCCTTGACGACGCGGTGGCGTAGTCTTTCTCCGTGCGATCGTTGCGAGCCAAAGTCGCCGGATACGTCGCGGCCGCAGCCGCCGGACTGCTGCTTGCCACGATCGGTGCGGTAAGCGCGTACGTTGCGCTCACCACCGCTTCCGCGCGATTTGTATCGACGGCCGACGTGCCGCTCAAGCCGGTCGCCGTCGTCTTCGGAGCGGGCATCGAGGCCGACGGCGAGCCTTCGGGGATGCTGGCCGACCGCCTCGACGCCGCAATCGACCTCTACCGCAGCGGACGGGTCAAGAAGTTGCTCTTCAGCGGCGACAACGGCTCGGTGACGTATAACGAAGTCGGCGCAATGCTGCGTTATGCGTTGCGGCGCGGGGTCCCCGCAACAGCCATGACGCCGGATTATGCCGGTTTCAATACGTATGCCACGTGCTATCGTGCGAAGACGATCTTCGGCGTGCAGTCCGCGACGCTGGTGACCCAGCGCTACCACTTACCGCGCGCTCTGTATATCTGCCACCGGCTGGGAATCGACGTCGTCGGCGTCGGCACCCCGGATTGGGGACGCGAGCCCGACGGAATGATGCTCCACCTTGTCGCGCGCGAATATCTGGCGACGCTGCTGGCAAGCTTTGAGCTCAACGTGACCCATCCCAGGCCGAAATACTTAGGCCCGTACGAGGGCTTACGTTAGGATTCAGGGCGCCTCGAATCAGCCGGATGTGCAGGCTCATTGCTAACTTCCCTACCGGCGCTACGGCGAGTGCAGCCCGAATTCGTTGCCTTCCGAGTCCTTGAACTGAGCCCACCAGCCCCAGGGCTGGTGAACCGGAGCCTCCGAGAACTCGACGCCGCGCTGGCCGAGGTCGGCGTGCGCCTTGCGCACGTCGTCGGTCTCGATGATGATCCCGCTGAATCCGCCGACCTTCACAGGCTGCCCATTCCCTTGATCCTTCATGAGAACGAACTGCGTCTTCTCACCCGCCGGCGCGACGGTGAGCCACCGCATGTTTTCATCCATCGGCTCGTCATCACGTTTCTCCCAACCAAGCTTGGTGACATAAAACGCGAGCGCCCGCTCGATGTCGTTGACGAACACGGAAACGACGGAAATATACACGCTAGATCCTCTTTTTCTCCAAACGTCAGAACGTGGCGCTCGCCCGCGCGCCGGCCGATGCGAGTTCTTGCAATCGAACGAACCAGCGCAGCTCGCCGAGATAGACGACATTGAGCAACCAGATGTAAACTGCCAGGCCTAATGGGACGGTCACGAAGCCGGCGACCGGCAGCACGAACGCGATGCTTCCCACGATCGAGAACACGATCCCTAACACGATGGTAGCGAGAATCGAGAGTACGATCAGGAAGCCAAACGTCTGCCAGAATCGGCCGGCCGTCAGCCGCCACGAGGCTGCGAACGGATTGGGCGGCTCACTCAGGAGATACGCCCAGACGACCTGTGACCACCTGATTCCAATCCAGAAGATGTAGATAAGCGCGGCGGCGATGCAGAGCGCTCCGAAAAATATCGCAACCGCCGACGATTTCAAGAAGAGCCAGAACGCGAGACCGTACAAGATACCCATCCCGACGCCGATGACGACGGCGATAACGATGGCGATACCAATGATCCCAAAGACTCGCCCCACCGTCATCGCAAACGATGGCTGAATCGTGCGTACTGCCGCCGGGATCACGAACCAGACCGCCAAGCCGCCGAGCCCGCTCACAACGTCGAGCGCGAAGCCGAGCCGCGGATCCGTCATCGCGCCATAGGGGCCGCTCACGGCGGGGGGCAGATTGAGCGCGAGAACCCAGCACAGAGCGGCGATGACGATCAGGATCAAGTAGACGATCTTGCGCGACGTGAACAGCGGCCACGCGTCGGCGAACGCGCTCTGGATGATTTGACCCATTCCGGCCCTCCTCGAGCGTCCAGCGTTGTGTCCTTAGGTCGAGCCGCCCGGCTTACCCTGTGGACCGCTCGGGAATCTAAACCTTCTCGATTTGGTAGAACTCGAGTTCGACCGGCGTCTCGCGACCGAAGATCGAGATCAGCGCGCGGACCTTTTCCTTCTCCGGCTGGATCTCGTCGACGATCCCCGTGAAGTCGAAGAAGGGACCACTCGTGACTTTGACGCGATCGCCCTTGGCGAAGTCGATCTTGAGCTTCGGCGTCTCGATGCCCATCTGCTTGAGAATCGTCTTGACTTCTTTTTCCTGGAGCGGGACGGGCTTCTCGCCCGAGCCGGGCGAGCCGACAAAGCCGGTCACGCCGGAGGTGTTGCGGACGACGTACCACGACGAATCGTCCATGTCCATCTCGACCAGAACGTAACCCGGAAACACTTTTTTCGGCGTGATCTTACGCTTGCCGTCCTTGAACTCGACCTCGTCTTCCATCGGGACGAGCACGCGGAAAATCTTGTCCTGCATGTTCATCGAGTGGATGCGGCGTTCGAGGTTCGCCTTGACCTTGTTCTCGTAACCGGAATATGTGTGGATCACGAACCATTTGCGCCGCTCTTCTTTCCGCGACGTCGCCGGAGCCGAGAGGGCCGGCGCGGCGGATACAGGCTGCGCGACGTCGGCCGGCTTGAGATCGGCTGCCGGAGCACTTTGCTCGGCAACCGCGACCTGCGCGTCTGAGGAAGCTTCCTCGGTCGGCGGGGCTTCGAGGCTTGCATCGATCTCGGCAAGTGGCGTTACTGGATTCTCTCCGCCCTGAGCCTCTAGGCGCTCCGAGTTCTCTGCGGTGCCCAGGTCGTCGGTGCTTGCCGTTCCGGCCTCGACCTGTAGCGACTCGTTTTCCATGACAGAAGGATCTCTCACTTGTGCACCAACCCGAATAAGAATCCGAATAGCTCGTCGACGGTGTAGGTATAGAGGCCGATAACCGTGACCAATGCGATCGTCAAGATCGTGGCGGAGACCCACTCTTGTCGAGTCGGCCAGGTGACGCGGCGCATCTCAGAAACGAGCCCGCGAAAAAATTGTTCGGTGCGAGCCGCGCGGGCCGCGCGCTCTCCGCCTGTTGGTCTATTCATACCGTGCCTCGGATTCCAGGAAATACTTGGCAGGGCGGACAGGACTCGAACCTGCAACCGACGGTTTTGGAGACCGCAACTCTACCAATTGAGCTACCGCCCTTCACCATACCTACTTCGTTTCGCGGTGGGGGCGATGACAGCGGCAAAACCGGCAATACTTCGATAGCTCGAGGCGATCGCTGGTGTGCTGCTTGTTCTTCTGCGTGTTGTAGTTGCGCCGCTTGCACTCGTTGCAAGCCAGCACGACCATCACGCGATTCTCTTTTTTCGCCATCCTCGTTCCCCAGGGCTCGACATCAAAAAGACGGACACGCAGTCCGTCAAGGGGCATGATACCACAAACGCCGGCGCCTGACAATTCGGCTTCCGCCATCCTGGCCGATCCGCGCCGGGCGCCTCGAGCTCGCGCCCGGCAGAGGCGCAACGCGGATGAGGGGCGCCGGTCGCGGTCGAGCGACCAAGTTCAGCCCCTCAGACCGCGGCTTTCATGGCTTACGGCGAGGCGAGCGGGTAACCAAGCTGGAGTCCCGCCACCTGCTGCAGCATGCGAGCGTCGCTGCCGGCGATATTGAGGTCGCTTGCTGCGCTCTCGTTTGCACCCAACGACTGCGGATCGCGGCCGGTAATCGTGCCGAACATAACCAGCGCGTAGAGGTACGCTCCATATTTACTTTCGTGCAGATAGTCGATCCACCACAAATTGACCGGGTCGGATGGCTGTGCCGTCGCATAGACGCCTGCGGTCGTATAGAAATTGGCGGTCTTTACGAGGCCGAGGTCGACGGCCCGCTGAAACGCGTCACCAACCGGTACCACGCCGGCAAAGCCCGAGTTGGTGCTCGCCTTGTTGTAAAAGGACGTGTGTAAGTCGCTCGTCATGTCGCCGAGTCGTGAGTAATACAATATGGCCGGCCCACCCGCAGAGCTCGTATCCACAATCGGACTCCCGCTCGACGTCGTTAGGTCGGGCGTCGTAATCAAGTGAGGGAACACCATGTCCGGACGGGCAAAGGTTTGAGTAAGGTAGACTTTGGTGGCCAGACTCGCGTTGGGGTTTTGCGGTATGACGTGAACGGTTCCACACGCGCTAGCGCTCGAGCCGGTCGCAATGCACGCCGCCAAACTGCCGAAGAGCGTGGTTTCGGTGTACGAATCGGCCGCACCGACGTGAATGTACCGTTCGAATTTGTCGGCGTATGCGTTGAACTGCGCAAGATTTGCGTTCTTGCCCCGGCCTGCCGGGAGCGCCGCATCACTTTGCTCTTGTAACACGACCACGTCCCACTTGCTTGACGCGACGTTCCCGATCAGATCCCAGTGGGCGGGATTGCCGGTGATGTACTGACCGCGCAGGGTGGCGGCGTTGCGCGCCGACAGCGAAACGTCATAACTCAACCCTGCTTCGTCCGTCAATTTCTTGAAGATGCCCGGCACTCCACCCCAGGGATGGGGTTCATATGGATTGGAGCCGGTTTGGTCGTTGAATGGTGAGGACGGAATGTCGGGCCTCGGCCGAGTGAGGTCGGTAACGCTCGCGTTGTTATAGTGCAAGGTCGGATCCACGCGCGCGAACGTGTAGCTGTTGCCGACAAAGAGGATCGATTGCCGGGGCGATTGGGGTTGCGCAAGAACGGTTGTTGGAGTGCTACAGCTGCCGAGCGACAGCGCGCCAAGCAACGTGACCGGCACAATCAAAAAGGGTCGCATGCGTCGTGTTCCTCGCTCAATCGTCGATTCGCGCAGGGTTCGGGTAGCACGCATCGCGTCGGCTATTGCGGCAAACGGAGCGGTGAAGACGGCATAAGCGTATCCCTCCGCGAAAGAATGTAATGGCTCAAGCTATGACAAAATACTTCCGTTGTCAATACCTTTTGGAGAACCATTTGCCAAAATATTCTCTTTCGCGCAAGGCACCGGCGAGACGCTATGGCTAAGCTGTCGGACCTCCTCGACTGGATCTTTGCGGCCTGCGTCGACCAGGGCGGCCACTTTTCGGCCGCCGACATTCGCTCGGCAAAGGTTTCCGACGCCGACCTTTTCCGGCTCGTAGGGCGTGGCGACATCGAGCGGGTCAACCGAGGCGTTTACCGGCTCGTGCGTTTCCCCAGTAACCCGCACGGCGATCTTTGGGCCGCGGTGCTGTGGGCGCAGCCGGCCGTCCTCTCGCATATGACTGCCCTGCGCCTGCACGAACTCACCAACGACGCGCCCCTCGTCGTGGCCATTACGGTTCCCTCCGACGGGCGGCTTCGCAAAGAATTGCCGGCGCTGTATCGGCTGCACGCCGCGGACGTTCCGCTCGTCGATCGAGCAGTGGTCTCAGGATTGCCGGTCACCAGCGTCCGGCGGACGATCCTCGACTTGCTCGTCGAAGACGAAGTCGATCGCGAGCTATTGCTGGACGCCGTCGCATTGGCGGCCGCGCGCGGATTGCTCACGACTGACGACGACGAGCAGCTTCGAGCGCTCTTGTCGACACGCGCTCCGTTGCTGCGCGAAATTCTCAAGCTTCAGGCGGACCATCAGCGTTCTCAAAAAAATGCACGCCGGACGCCTCACGCGCTGCCGGTGAAAACGGTGGCCGATGGCACGCTGACGGTGACCAGCGGCGACCACACCGGGACCACTCCGCTCTTCGCGTCGCTTTCCCTAAGCGCTCCCCAGCCCGAGATTCAGCGCGCGCTCATCGTGCTGCATGGAGCGTTGCGCGACGCCGACGCGTACTACCAACTCGGACGCGACGCCATAGCGCGCGCGCACGCGCACCACACGATACTGAGCGTTCCGCAATTCCTCGTCGAGCAGGACGTTGCGGAGCACGATCTCGACGCCGACACGCTTCGTTGGCCGGCTTGGAAGTGGATTGCCGGGGAGCACGCCACCAAACCGGCGCCGATTAGCTCGTTCAGCGTCGTCGACACGCTGCTCGCAACGTTCGCGGACCGCTCGCGCTTTCCAAAGCTGCGAGAGGTCGTCATCGCGGGCCACTCCGGCGGCGCTCAATTCGCGCAGCGCTACGCCATTCTGGGCAGCGGACAGGCGGAGCTGGACGCGCGCGGCATTCTCTTGCGCTACGTGCTGGCGAACGCATCGTCCTACGTGTACTTCGACGAGACGCGACCACGTGAGGATGGTTCCTTTGCGGCGTTCGAACGTCGCCGCTGTCCGAAGTTCAACACGTGGAAGTATGGACTCGAACACCTTCCGGCATATGCCGGCGAGCGCGATCCGGTAGTGCTCGAAACGCGCTATGCTCGACGCGACGTCACCTATCTGCTGGGGACGCTCGACACCAACCCGTCGCATCCGGCGCTCGATCGTTCTTGCCCGGCGCTCGTACAAGGCTCGCATCGCTATGCGCGCGGACGAGCCTACGGCGAATATCTGCGGCAGCGGAACGGGGACCGGCTCGCACAACGCTTTGTCGAGGTGCCCGGCGTTGGGCACGACAGTAGCGGAATGTTCACGTCTGAAGCGGGTGTAACGGCGCTCTTCGGCGCACCGGTCGCTAAGAGTACCCTCGGCTGAAGCGCCGGTGTCGTCGGGGCTCGAGTACCCGAGCTCGCGAGGTCATCGAAAAAGCCCGTCAAATCACGGAAGATACGCGCGCCCGTAGCTCAAATTGGATAGAGCGGGGGACTCCTAAGCCTCAGGTTGGACGTTCGAATCGTCTCGGGCGCACGATCTCCCTCGACCGCAAGTTATATGGTTCCCTTACCGCTCGAGTGCCCGGGATTGACCCCGATCCGCCGAGTTTATTGTCCCGTGCTGGAGAGAAAGACCAGCGAAATCCCTGGAACGAGCGCGATCACGATGAGAGCCAGAAGCAGAGCGCCGAGATAGGGCAGGATCGGGAAGACTGCGGCGTCCGGGCTCGCCTTGCCGATCGCGCACGCGCTGTAATAGCCGACACCGAGCGGCGGCGCGAACAACCCGACGCCCATCGCAAGCACTGCGACGATCGCGTAGTGCACCTCGTTTATGCCCGCGGCTTTCGCAACCGGAAAGAGCAGCGGCCCGAAAAGCACCATTGCCGGGATGCCTTCGAGCACCGAACCCAAGATAACGAACATCACGATCGAAAGCAGCAAGATTCCGGTCGCGCCGCCGGGTGCGCCTCGTAAGATCTCGGCGAGCTGCTGCGCGAAACCCGACTGCGTCAGCGCCCAGCCCATCGACGTCGCGGTCGCAATGATGAGAAGGATCGCGCCGGCGAGCGTGACGGTATCGAGCAGCGTCGGGTAGATAATGCGCCAATCGAGCTCACGGTAGATCAGGAAGCCGACCAAGAGCGTGTAAACGATTCCGACGACACTCACCTCGGTCGCCGTCGCGATGCCGTCGATCACGAAGTAGCGGATTACAATCGGCAGGGCCAGACCGGGGAGTGCGACGAGCAAGGCCCACAGGATGCTCCGCAGCGGCAGCCGTTTCGTCAGTTGCGCATTCTCGCGGCGCGAGCCGAGCAGCGCGACGGCCACGATGGCGATCGCGCAAACGAGGGCGGGGAGGAGCCCGGCTTTGAAGAGAGCGCCGATCGAGACGCCGGTCACCGAACCAATGATGATGAGCACGAGGCTTGGTGGAATCGTCTCGGCCATTGCACCTGAAGCGGCCAGCAGCGAAATCATCTCGGTGCGCTTGTGTCCGCGACGCTCCATGTCCGGGAAAAGCACCGGCGCGACGGCGGCCATGTCGGCGATCTTCGATCCGGAGATTCCGGAGACGACGTACATCGCCGCGACGAGCACGATGTTGAGGCCACCGCGGAAGTGTCCGACCAGCGCCGCCAAGGCATTGACCAGCCGCCGCGCGATCCCGGAGCCTTCCATGATCAGCCCCAGGAAAATGAATAGCGGAACGGCCAGCAGGACGAGATTCGAAATGCCTTCGTCCATCCGGCTGACGACGGTATTCAGCGGAACGTGGGTCGTTATCGCGAGGTAGCTCAACGTTCCGACGCCGAAGGCAAATGCGATCGGCACACCGATCGCAACGCAGATGCCGACCAACCCGACGAAGAAAATAACGAGGTTCGCGTTCCCAAGGGCCGCGAACGCGCCGCGATCGAACCAGACGACGGCGCTGACCACCAAGCCAAGGCTGACGGCAAAGGCGACGGCTTTGGGATCGGTTTCGCTCAACTTCAGTAGCGCCAAGATCAGAATGAGCGCTAGGCTGACGATGATGGCGAGCACGACGTATGAGCGCGGGATGCTTAGCGCCGGGCTGAGGTCGATCTGTTCCTGCTGGAAGAATTTGAGACTCGCCGGCATCAGCTCGATGACGAAGATCGAAACGATGACCGACGAGATCGCCTCCAGCACTTCGGCAGTTTTCGGCGTGACGCGCCGCACGAGCGCCGTCATCCGGATGTGCTCGCCGCGACGATAGGCGATGACCGCACCGAGCATCGCCAACCACAACAACAGGATGGTCGCGAGTTCGTCGCTCCAGACCAGCGGGCTGCGCAAAACGTAGCGGAAAAGCACGCTGCTCGCCAAGATGACGATCTCGACCGCAACTAGAAACGCGGCGACCGGCTCGACGAGCGCACCGATGACCCGGTCGATTGCAATCGCCCACGGGCGCCGGAAGGTCGTCTTCTGACCGACGTGAACGACCGCGGCTGCAGCTTCGGCCGCTGCGAGTTCAGGATCGCCGGACATTAGCGTCCCAAGCCTCTATCCGAGCTTGTTGGCGTATTTTTCGAGCGCGGTCCAGGCCTTGTCGCCGAACTCCTTTTTCCAGCGCTGATAATAATTGGCTGAGATCAGCTTGCTTCGGAACGAGGCGACGTCTACGTCGTTGAACTTCATTCCACGCCGTCTCAACTTATCCGCCACCGACCCATTGAGGATCTTGATATCGTTGCGCGCCCCATCTGCCGCCCGATTCATCTCCCGATCGAACAGCGCCTTGATGTCGGGCGGAAACCGATCCCAAACGTCTCCATTCACCAGCGTCCAGTAGCCCGACCAGATGTGATTGGAGAGCGAGACGTACTTTTGAACTTCATAGAACTTCTGCTGCTCGATCAGCACGAGCGGATTCTCTTGCGCGTCGACGACGTGCGTTTGTAGCGACGTGTATAACTCGCTGAGCGAAATCGGCGTCGGCGAAGCGCCCAGCGATTGGAACGTGTCGAGACGAATTTTTCCGGGCGAGACGCGAATCTTGAGGCCGGCGAGATCGGCGACGTTGCGAATTGGTTTCGTCGAGGTCGTAATCTCGCGAAATCCGTTCTCCCAGATCTTGTCGAACACGTGCGCCTTGATCTTCGCGGCGATGTCCGAGCGGACGACCTGACCGAGGTCGCCGTCCATCGCCTTGAAGACGGCTTCGCGGTCCGGAAAAGCGTAGGCGAGGTTCTCGATCGACGCGACCGGCGCAAGTTCGTTGAGAAAGGCTCCTGGGATCGCCAGCATCTCGAGGGCGCCGGTGCGCAATTGTGAGATCATCCCGGGATCGGACCCGAGCACGCTTCCCGGAAACGTCTTCACGCTGACGCGGCCTTTGCTCGCCGCCTTGATGCGCGCAAAGGCCTCGACGGAACGAACGCTGATCGGATGATCGGGAGGGACGTCAACCCCCCACTTGAGATCGAATTCGGCGGCTTGAACGCTCTTGACGACGCCGATCGTGGCAAACGTCGCCGCGGTCCCGATGACGAAACCTTGTCGAGAGACTGACATCGCGTTTGTTCCTCTCTGTGCGGAGTTAGGGCTCGGGTGGCGGGCCCCCGCTAGGCGCGGTGGCAAGTCCAATAACGCCTTCTGCTGCGAGGCGTCGCATGTTCTCAGCATCGATTCCCAGTTCCCGGTCCAGGACCTCGGCGCTGTCGGCGCCCACGGCCGACCGCCCGGGCGCGAGCGTTGGCCGGCCGGAATGAGCGAAGAGCGGAAACGAATTGTTGATCGTCACGCTGCTCAGCTCGGGATCGGGAAGTTTTACGAGCGAACCGCGTGCGACGATCTGCGGGTTTTTGAACACCGAATCGATCGTCTCGAGCGGGCCGACCGCGCATCCGGCTCGGTTGAAGATGGCGATGACCTCGTCGCGACCGCGCTGCGAACAGAATGCTCCGACCAACGCGTCGAGGGCTTCGCCGTTGCGCACTCGGTCAGCATTGGTGCGAAAGCGTGGATCCGCGCCCAGTTCGTCGCCGCCGATCGTTTGCAATACGCGTTCTGCGACGGCTTGCGTGCTTCCCGAGAGGGCGACGTACGCGCCGTCACCGCACAGATAAGCGCCGCGCGGCGCAGTATCTTCCAACCGATTGCCGAGGCGACGATGCAAGCTTCCGTTTGCGGCGTATTCGGTAAGCTGCAGCTCGACGAGCTTCATGGCGGCTTCGTAGATCGCGAAATCGATGATCTCACCGTCGCCGCTTTTCAAACGGCGAGCATACGCCGCGCAAACCGCGGCGGCAGCCGATTGACCGGCGATGATGTCGGCGAGTGGAAAGGCCGGCAAGAGCGGAGGGTGATCGTCGTAGCCTGATACGGATGCGATTCCGGTCATCGCTTCGGCGAGCGTCCCGAAACCGGCGCGCTCCCGATAGGGGCCGTCCTGCCCGAATGCGGTCATGCGTAAGATCACCAGATGAGGCGCAGCATCGTGCAGGCGCTCGGGTCCAAGATTCCAGCGCTCCAACGTACCCGGCCTGAAATTTTCGATGAAGACGTCGAACGTCGGCAACCAGCGCAGCAAGATCCCCTGCGCCTCCGGCGCGTGGAGATCGATCGCGACGCTCTTCTTGTTGCGCCCGAGCGCCTTCCAATACAGACCCTGACCATTTTGCTGCGCTCCGAAACGGCGCACCGGATCGCCGACGCCCGGACGCTCGAGCTTGATGACCTCGGCCCCGTAGTCGGCCAGCGTCGCGGCCGTCGTCGGCGCGGCGATCATCGTCGAGCAATCGAGGACGCGGACTCCGCTCAGAGGCCCACTTTGGCTCATCCCGCCTGCTAGTCTCGGACGCGGCCGACAACCTGCCGCCGCTGCGGCGCCACCCGGCGGTCGACCTCGGCACGCAGCGGACCGATGATTGAAGGGTGAGCTGGTGGACCCGTTCAGCGCGGTGGTCGGCGGCAGCCGGCGGCGCCCTCGCCATCGTCGCGTTGCTCGTCTGGTGGCCGCAGACGCGGCCCTCGGCGCTCATGCGCGACTTCAACGCGTTCTACTGCGCCGGGGCGTCCCTAGACCACGGGGCAGATCCCTATCGGGCGGAGCCGCTCGGCTCGTGCGAACGCGCTCCCCGGCCAGCGTGGCTGAACCGGGGTATCCCCAATCTCGCGGCGCCCGCTCCGCTTCCGCCGTACGCGCTCGCCCCCTTCATGGCGCTGGCGCGGCTCCCATACGTCACCGCCGCACTCGCGTGGGGCATCGTCATCTTCGCAGCGTTCGGCGTAACGGTCGGCGCGATGCGACGACTGACCGGTCTCCCTTGGAGCGCGATCGTCGCCGCGTTCGCCCTCGGCGATGCTTACGCGGCTTGGTCGCTCGGACAGGTCGCACCGATTGCGGTTGCATCAATCGCAGTCGCGGGATATTTTCTAACGTGCGACCGACCGCGGGCCGCCGCACTTGCCATCACGTTTGCGACCATCGAGCCGCACGTCGCACTCCCCGCCGCACTCGCGCTCTTCTTTTGGTCGCCGCGCTCGCGAATCACGCTGGTTGCCGCCGGCGTTGCACTCGCTGCTCTTTCCATCGCCCTTTCGGGCTGGCAGCTCAACGTAGAATACGTCCGGCAGGTCTTGCCGGCGCACGCTCTCTCCGAACTCGCCAACACGCGACAGTTGAGCCTCTCGTCATTCTTGCATCGCATCGGCACGAGCGATGCGCTCGCCTTGCGACTCGGCGAGATCTCGTACGCGGCGATGCTCGTCGCGTCGGTCTGCGCGGCGCCGTTCGTGGCCCGCCGCACGTCGTGCCCGGCACTACTGGTCGCGTTGCCGGTCGCTCTCACGTTACTCGGCGGCCCGTTCGGGCACGTCGTCCAAGTCGCAGCGGCTCTCCCGTGCGCGCTGCTTCTCTACGTCAAGGCACCTTTCGCTCGTACCGCGCTGGGATTAGCCATCGTCGCGCTCGCGATTCCATGGGTTCAGTTTTCGAGTCTCGGCACGCTGCTACCGATCGCCGGTGCGTTCGTGGCGGCGTTGCTCGTCGCGACGTTGGTCGATCGACGCCCAATCGCGGTCGGAATTGCAGCGTTGTCGGTACTCGGAATCTTTCAAGCGATCTCCGCGCTCGTTACCCAGCGCGTCCCCGATGCGGCGAACGCACTCGCCGCCGCCTACGACCCGCGCGCTCTAGCGCAAGCGAGTTGGTCGCTTTACGTCGGTTTCGTCGGCCCGTGGAATCTGGCGGCGTTCGACCTCGCGCGGATACCGACGTGGCTCGGCCTTGCCGCGGTCGCGGTCGTCGGTTTTCAGATGACGGTGCAATCGGGCCGAAGCGAGTTCGCTGCCGATTGCGGGTATGCAGGTGTCACCGGCGCGGAAGGTCAGCAGCAACCCGAGAGACAGCTGGGCCGCCGAGTCTCCTAGCGGCATCGTGCCTCGCTCCATCTCACGCGCGATCGCCGATCGGCGATAAATGCTCGGCGATTTCCCGCGCTGTGAAAATGGCCTTTCCGACTAAGGACGAATTACATTTAGGTACGAGTCGCTCTTGAGGCCGGCTGCTGTTAAGGCGGTCGCCCGGAGTCCGGCCGAAGGAGGTCCCCGTGAGCTTCACCGTCAGCGCGCGAACGGCGAGCCCAGCGCAGACGACAAACTTGCTCCCGCCGATGAACGCGGCCCCCTCGGGCTTTGATGTGGAGCGGGATCTGCCCAGCGGCTTCGCGGACTTCTATCGCCCGCTTCACGAGCGCTTCACGCCTCGTCAGCAAGGTCACATCGCGCAACGCAAAGCGGCTCTCGCGCGGGCGCACGACGGGAAGCCGCCGACCTTTCTTGAGCCCTCCGAAGGCACGACGGGGGACTGGAAAATCGAGTTGCCCACGTGGTGCCGCGATCAGCGAAACCAGATGACCGGTCCATCCGACGACGCCGAACTGGTCGTGAAGATGCTCAACTCCGGGGCTCCCGGGGTGATGCTCGACCTCGAAGATTCGATGGCCAACGAGTGGTCGCATCTTATGCGAGGTCTGGACAACATAATCGCGGCGCTTTATGGCGAGCTGACCTACGACGACGCGAAACGCGGCGCAAGGGTTGCCATCAAGCCCTCGAAGACCGTCATTTGGACGCGGGTGCGCGGGCTACACGTCTCTCAAGCCGGCATCTATCGCGACGAGGTAACGTCGGCCTCACTCTTCGATTTGGCGCTGCTCGTTTACCGGCTCGACTTCGAGCGCCTAAAACATCCGCTGTGCGTTTACATTCCGAAGTCGGAGTCGGCGGAGGAAGCGCTGTGGTGGCGCGATCTTTTCCAGATGCTCGCGACGCTCAAGGGGCTTCCGAAAGACGCGATCAAGGCGATGGCGCTGTGCGAGGCGCATCCGCTCGCGTTCCAACTCGAAGAGTTCGCGTTCAATTTGCGCGAGCATCTGTTAGGCCTCGACCTCGGCCGATGGGATTACATGGCGAGCCTCATCGACTTCACGTTCTCCGACCCGGCGTGGATCTTGCCCGACCGCAACACGATCCCGCACGACGTCCCGTTCTTCCAGAACCTGCGGCTCCTGATCCCGTCGATCGCGCACAAGCACGGGATGCTGGCCGTCGGCGGAATGACGGCCCTCTTCCCCAGCCGTGAAGATCCCGAACTCAACGAACGCGCGTTGCGCGTCCTCGCCGAGGATAAGAAGAACGAGGCTGTCTGCCACATGGACGGCGCGTGGACCGGTCACCCCGACCAGAACGCGATCGCGGTCGCGCAATTTCCCGAACCGAACCAACTCTCAAGCTATAAGCCGGGATTCGAGGCTCACCCGGACCTACGGCCGTCGGTCAAGGGAGTCGGCAAGAGAACCCTAGAGGGTACGCGGGCGGCGGCGCGGACCGTGATTCGTTATCGCAACGGCTATTTGAACGGCAACGGCGCGAATCTGCTCGACGGTTACATGGAAGATCTCGCGACCGACCGCATCTACCGCCTCATGATCGCGCAGCGGATTCGTCACGGGATGCACACGGCCGCCGAGGTCAGCCGGATCTTCGACGAGGAGCTTGCGAAGTTGCTTTCCGCAGGAACCGAGGTCGGCGACGCGCAGTCGCTGCGCGCCGCACGAGAGATCGGCGAGGCCATGATCAGCCAGGGAGCGCACGACCCGGTCTAGTATCATGGCGCGGTGCGCGAGCGTTTTATCGGACTTGCGGCCATGGCTATTTTGCTGTGGGTCGCTTATCATGCCAGCGAGTTGACGACTTCGGCCTGGCGAGGCGTCCGGCCGGCGGCGGCCGCCGAGGTTCGCGCCGGCTCGGCGCGCGAGGCTGCGATCGTCCCCGACCGCGAAGTCGTCGTTGGGCATCCTCGTGATGGAACTCGCGCCCTCCCGGCGCGGCGCGTCAGACCGGCGAGCGCGCCCTCCTAGGCAAATGGAAGAGGCCGACCCCGCAGGGACGGCCGCTTCCACGTCACCTCAACGTTGGGTGGTTAGGACAGAGCGTTTGCAGCGTTCGTCAGTGAGTTGTTGCTCTTGTTCCCCAGAGCATTGAGCGCCGCCATTACGACGAGCGCAACCAGGGCGATGATCAAAGCGTATTCGACCAGTCCCTGCCCGCCATCGTCACTCAAAAATGTACGTATCATTTCGCCTCTTTAAAGGTGCAGGTTTTGGGAGACGGACGCGAGAGCGCTGGGCACGGCGCCAAATCCCTACTTCCTAACATATCGGTAAGCGCGCTATGAAATTTTGCCCGCCGCGCTTATTATGCGGAAGAATACACTCAAACGCGCGTGACGGAAGTCACACTAGCGCAAACTTCAGGGCTCGCCTCAGCCAGTTGGCCCCACCGCGAGCTCCCGCCTTAGTTTTGTGCGCACTCCCGAAGGCGAGACCGCAAATCAGAACATCCCAAGTGGACGGCGCCACACGCACGGCGTGCCGCCCTCAAAGCCTCATCGTATGGAAGGTCTTTTTGAGCTCGGAACACGGTGGATCGTAGCGTCTAGCTCCGAAATGAATCGGGAGCGGCTCGGATCCGTTGGCGCTCCAAGAACGGAGCCCCCGATGGGGCTTGAACCCATGACCTCCTCGTTACCAACGAGGTGCTCTACCGCTGAGCTACAGGGGCTTTACAGTTTGGAGCGGGCGGCGAGAATCGAACTCGCGACATCTGCTTGGAAGGCAGAGACATTACCACTATGTAACGCCCGCAGATTTTCTTGGTGGGCAGGGCTGGATTCGAACCAGCGTACCGCATCGCGGAGCAGATTTACAGTCTGCCGCCTTTAACCACTCGGCCACCTACCCATGCCGGACCGGTCCAGCCGCCCAGAATTATTGAATCGGAAGAGGTGGTCCTGGTCGTAAGGACCTGCTCACTCGCCTAGTCAACTCGCTCGGTCGTCGGATCGATCATTTTGCGCACTTCGGTGACCTTGCTGGCGGGAAACCCGCTGATTTCGGCGTGCTTCTGAATAATCGACTCGTCTTTGGCCAAGTAGACGCAAAAGGTCTTGTCGGCCGCAACGTAGCTTTCGACCCATTGAATGTCGGGGCCAAGCTGCTTGAGCGTCTCGTTGGACTTCGCTGCTGCCCCGCGCAGTTGGTCGCGCTCGAGCGACCCGACTTGTGGGATATCTCTCTCGATGATGAATTTTCTTAGCGCCATCGATCCTCCGAACAGTCGATAAGTTGTCTGAGCCGACGGTGGGACTCGAACCCACGCTCTGCCAATTACAAATCGGCTGCTTTCCCAACTAAGCTACGTCGGCGAAGGTAGCGTTCCATTCGATACTTCCGACCACGTCCCCGGTTCAAAGCTCGAAAGGTCGAGGTTAAACTATGACAGTTCGGGCACAGGAGCGTTAGGTTCTCCAGCAAGTTATTCTCCCAGTTGCCGTCGATGTGTTCAACCTCCAGCGGAACGCGCCCGGTCGTCTCGTTGCGCTCGCACCAGCCACAACGAGAACACCTCTCGCCAAGCTCTAAGATAAGAAACCGCCGCAAGAAACTATTCGTGTTCTGGACTGGTGGATACTCTCCGCGACGAAGCGACTCGGCCCGGCGCTCGAATTTGAATCGTTGCATACAGCGGAGCGAACAATATTTCCCTTTATACCTTCGCACCTCCGCGCCGCAGCCGGTTGCGCAAAGCGTAATTGCTGTTTTCATGCTTTCAGCTTAGCGGATCACTGTGCCAACTGTATGGCACACTCAATCAGCGAAAAATGCTTTTGCCGTTCGGTCGGTAGCTAAACCCTGATCACGCCGCGTGCCATCTTGAAATCGACCGGTGCTCCCAAATTGTGTCACAGGGAGAAGCAACGAACCTCGTAAGTTTCTGTGCCAGCGGGACTTATCTCTACGCGGGATAGACGGCAAGGGCGGTAACGTTGGAAGCGGCTCGGGCGAGGGCGTAGCCAAAGCCAACGCACAGGCTAATCCGAAGGAATGAAACATCGTCGTGGCTTCTCTTCAAAAGGCGCCATCGCTTGCGGGCTTCGACCCGGGAATTCAGAGGGGCGCCGTCGCCGGCGCCCTTCGAGTTCGTTTCCGTTCGATCGCCGCTTAGGGCAATTCGATCTCGGCGAGGTTCTTCTCGATCTTGCGCTTGACGCGCTGCAGCGCGTTGTCGATCGACTTGACGTGCCGGTTGAGGTCGCGGGCCATCTCCTGATAGCTCTTCCCCTCGAGATACGAGAGGAGCACTTGCGATTCCAGGTCCGAGAGGTTCTCTTGGATACGCTCCTTGATGTCCTCGGAGACTTCTTGGTTGATCACCAGCTCTTCGGGATCCGAGGTCTTCTGCGACGCCATCACGTCGAGCAGGGTCCGCTCGCTGTCCTCGTCGTAAATCGGCTTGTTCAGCGAGATGTACTGATTGAGCGGGATGTGCTTCTGGCGCGTCGCCGTCTTGATCGCCGTGATGATCTGGCGCGTGATGCACAGCTCCGCGAAGGCGCGGAAGCTCGAAAGTTTGTCGGCCTTGAAGTCGCGTACGGCTTTGTAGAGCCCGATCATCCCTTCTTGGATGATGTCCTCGCGATCGGCGCCGATCAGGAAGTAGCTCTTGGCTTTGATCCGGACGAAGTTCTTGTACTTGTTGAGCAGGAACTCCATCGCCAGGTTGTCGCCCGCCTTGGCGGAGGACACCAGGTCTTCGTCGGCCCGCTCGTGGTATTCCAGGGGCTCGGTTGCGGTCTGCACCGCCATCGTTTTCACGTATCTCCTTAATGCAATGCGGCCGAAATCGCGGGCCTGAGCCCGTCGAGCCGACCACATCCTAACCAGTATAGGAGGGTCCTGCTAGCCGGTCAAGGCGAGGACGGCCCCTCCCAGGGCCGGCCAAGCAGGCCCTAGGCACCGCCTGCCCGTTGCCGCCGGACCTCGTACAGGAGGATGCCCGCCGCGACCGAGGCGTTCAAGGACCCGACCTCGCCGTAGAGCGGGATCCGGACCAAGTAGTCGCACTCCTTGCGGACCACCTGGGAGATCCCGGGGCCCTCGGCCCCGATCACAATTGCGATGTCCCGCCGGAAATCGGCGCTGGTATAGGTTTGCGCGTCATCGGACAAGGCGGCGCCGGCGACCCATACGCCGGCCCGTTTCATCGTGCGAAGCGCGCCGGCGACGTTGGCGACCCGAGCGACCGGAAGATGTGCCGTGGCCCCGGCGGCGCTCTTCCGAACCGTCGCGTTGACCCCCGCCGCCCTTCGTTCGGGGATCACGACGGCCGTCGCCCCGGCGCACTCGGCCGAGCGGATGATCGCGCCGGCATTGTGAGGATCGGTGATGTGATCGAGCACGACATAGAGTTTTCCGCCACCCGCTCCGTCCAACGCCAGCGCGTCCTCCAGCGTGACGTAGTCGAACGGCTGGCCGAACCCGATCACACTTTGATGCGCCCGGTACGGAAATTGCGAGAAGAACGAACGGCTCTCGTACCGGACTGGAACGCCGAGCGCGCTCGCGCGCTCGAGGAGTTTCCGCAGCGCGGGATCGCGCTTTCGCTCGTCGCCTACGTACACGCGCCGCACCGCTTCTTCAGCCGATAGCGCCTCTTCGATGGCGTGGACACCGTAGATCACGTCGTCGAGGTCGAGCGCGTCCTTGCGGCGCGGCGGCCGGTCCGGCCGCCTCAGCCTCCGGCGACGGTCCACGTCACGCCGTCCTTCTCGTCGGTGACGGCGACTCCGATGCTCTTGAGCGCGACGCGCAACCGGTCCGCCAAACCGAAATCTTTGTCCAACTTCGCCTGTTGCCGCGCGGCGATAACGGCGTTCACGGCTTCCTTCGCATCGTCGTCGAGCGACACGAAGCCGCCTACGTCAACGCGCAAGGCGTCGACCGTCCCAACGGGTAGCCATCGCGCAGCATCTTTCTGCGCACGAATCTTAAAGAGCGGTGCTTTTAATGCGACAAATTCGCGGACGCTCTCTTCGAATTCGATCTTGACCGATTTGTGCGAACGCTCCGCCGGCGAGATCCCGAGCAACGCCATCGCTTTGTGGATGAACGCCGCCGCCGGCGAAGCCGCGCCGGCGGAGACGAGCGCTGCGGCCTCCGCGGCGAGGTCGAACAGCACCGAGACCGCGCCCGAGGTGTTCATGTCGTCATCGAGCGCGGCATAGAATCGGGCCGCAAACGGTTCGATCGCGGCCGCCTCCGCCGAAGAGTCGACCGGCAATTCTGCCGGCGGCGCCTCCCGCAACGCGTCGTAAGCTGCCAGCAACCGGTGCAAGCCGGAGGTCGCACCATCGATCGAGTCCTCGGTGAAGTTCATCGGTTTGCGGTAGCCGGTCTGCAAGAACAACAACCGAATCGCTTGGGGATCGTGGCGGTCGAGCAACTCGTACAGCGGTTCAAAATTCCCGAGCGATTTCGACATCTTCCGGTTATCGAATTGCAACAAGCCGCCGTGCACCCAAAAATTCGCCATCGGCGGCGCCGGCATCAGAGACTCGCTCTGCGCGATTTCATTCTCGTGATGCGGGAACACCAGGTCGTAGCCGCCGCCGTGAATATCGAAGGGCTCGTTCAAGAGCACGTGCGACATCGCCGAGCACTCGATGTGCCACCCCGGACGGCCCGCGCCCCACGGCGACTCCCACGAGGGCTCGTCCGGCTTCGCGAACTTCCACAGCGCGAAATCCAGAGGATCTTCTTTCTTCTCGTCGGGAGCGATGCGGGCGCCGACCAGCAATTCGTCGACGTTCCGTCCCGACAACGCGCCATAGCGCGAAAATGACTTCACGCGAAAGTAGATGCCGTCGGCGACGACGTACGCATGCCCGCCAGCGATCAATTCCTCGATCATGGCCAAAATCTGCGCGATGAACTCGGTCGCGCGCGGTTCGTTATCCGGCTCGAGCACGTGGAGGCGAGTCATCGAACGCTTGAATGAATCGAAGTACCCGTTCACGATGTCGCGCCAGTTTCGTCCACTTGTCTTGGCGGCGTCGATGCTGCGATCGTCGATATCGGTAACGTTCTGAACGAAGGTTACGCGGTAACCGAGATCGACCAGATATCGCCGTAAGACGTCGAAGAACATGAACGAGCGCGCGTGGCCGAGATGCGCCTCAGCGGAGGGCGTCAGGCCGCAAACGTACACGCGGACGTGGTCGTCCCGCAGCGGCGCGAACCGTTCGACCTTTCGCGTTCGCGTATTGTAGAGCCGCAGCGCCCGAGTGCGCTGCGGCTCAGATGGCGACATCGTCGTAAGCGCCGCGCCCGTTCAGTTCGGCAAGTTTTCGTTCGAGCGCCGCGACTCGATCGGAGAGTTGCCGTAGAAGCAAGGATTGGGGGTCGCTGACCCGGACGGGCTCCCCGTCCTGCAGGACGACCTTGGCCGGCATCCCGACCACGGTCGCGTTCGCCGGTACGTCGCGTACGACGACCGAATTCGCCCCGACCTTCGCGTTGTCACCGACCGTGATCGGGCCTAAGACCGAAGCTCCGGCGCCGACGACGACGTTGTTGCCCAAAGTCGGATGGCGTTTGACCTGCTGCAAGCTGACGCCGCCGAGCGTAACGCCTTGATAGAGCGTCACGTTGTCGCCGGTTTCGGTGGTCTCACCGATCACGACGCCCATCCCGTGATCGATAAAGAATCCATTTCCAAGCTGCGCCCCCGGATGGATTTCGATCCCCGTCGCAAAGCGTGTGAGGTGCGCGAGGAAGCGCGGCACCAACGGCACTCCCGCGCAATGTAGCCGGTGGATGAACCGATACGCGGTGACCGCGTGAAAACCGGGGTACGACAGGATGATGTCGAGCGGGCCGCGCGCCGCGGGATCGCGCTCTTGCGCCGCGCGCAGATCCGCCTTGATCGCTTCGATCCAGTTCACGACGGCTTCTTTTCCGCCGGCATCCCGGAGCGTTTTTCGCCGGGACCGTATCGAATCGCTCCGACGCGCATCAGGATGCGGTCGTGCCCGAGCAAGGGAAAGAGCAATTCCAGCGGCGCGCCCTCCGATTCCCCAAACAGAGCCATCCGCACCGCCCACAACGCTTCCTCGCGCGCGATGCCGAATTCATCGGCGATTTCGGCGATGTCGTGTTCCAGCGGCAGGTCGCGCAGTTCGGTTCGGGCGTCGACGTACTGCCCGACCGTGTCCAAGAAGAGCTGCATTTGCCGGCTTCGCAAGCGCTCGAGGTCGGTCACCGGGACCAACACCGTCTCGGCGCTCAGGGCACGGATATACGGAAGCGCGTCACCGACCGTGCTCAGCCGGTCGCCGTAGGCCTCGATGAAGGTCTCGATCCAGCGAAGCGCCGCGGGCGAGGGCGTTTGCAGCAGCCCGGTCCGCCGCATCGCCTCGCCGATCAGATCGCGCAACAAATCGCGCGAGGTCGTCGCGGAGATCGAAACGTCAAAGGGCTGTTGCAAGTAATCGGCGTTCGTCATCAAGGGCGCGAGCGCTCCAGGGCGGCCACGGCATACGCAGCGATGCCGCTTCCGTCGCCCGTGTAGCCCATCCCTTCGCTCGTCTTTGCTTTAACACTGACTGCCGATGAATCGATGCGCAGCGTGCGGGTGAGGTTCTCCCGGATGGCGTCGAGATGCGGAGCGATCTTCGGAGCCTCGACCACGACCGTCGCATCGACGTTGAGCAACTGATACCCGCCCTCGCGCGCCATCCGCGCGCAGGCTTCGAGCAAGTGCATCGAGTCGGCATCTTTCCAGCGAGGATCGGTGTCGGGGAAATGCCGTCCGAGATCGCCGAGACTGCACGCCCCTAAGATCGCGTCGGCGAGCGCGTGCGCTAAGACGTCGGCGTCCGAATGTCCCAGCGGACCGCGTTCGAACGGGATGCGAACGCCGCCGAGGATGAACGGCCGTCCCTCGACGAGCCGGTGCGCGTCGAAGCCGTGACCGACGCGGAAGCTCACGACGGTGCCATCGACTCGGCCCCACGCAATCGGTCTCGTAGAATTCCTTCGGCTCGCTCGCGATCGCGCGGCAGCGTCACTTTGAAGTTTTCGGTCGTTGCTGGAACGACGACGACCGTCATGCCGAGGCGTTCCAACAGTGCGACGTCGTCGGTAACGTCCACGCCGTCGCGCTCGGCGGCAGCGTGTCCGGCGCGAAGATCGGCGGTCGTCGCGAATTGCGGCGTTTGCGCCGCCCACAGTTCGCGACGATCGAGCGTCTGGCTAACGATGAGAGGCTCTCGATCTGCTGTTTTTACCAGTTTGATCGTGTCGATTACCGGCGCCGCAAGCACCGCAGCTACGTTGGCTGAAACGAGCGCCATCCCCGCGCGCACGTCGCGCACCGTCACGAGCGGACGTGCGCCGTCGTGGACGAAAACGCCGTCGCATTCCACCGGCGCCGCGGCCAGAGCGTTGCGAACGCTGCCCTGTCGCGTGGCGCCCGCGCTCACGACGCGAGTCGCGAGCTGCGGGGCAAACCTATCCGCGAGCGATTGCATCCGCTCCGCGTGCTCCGGTTCGGTAGCGATCACCATCCCACCGAGTTCGGCCATCTGGGAGAACGTCTCCAAGCACCAGGCGACGAGCGGCCTGCCCGCGACTTCGATCAACTGCTTCGATTGTCCGAAACGTTCGCCGCGCCCGCCCGCCGCAACGATCGCGCAAAACTTCAGTCCTGATTGGGGCCGCACGGAACCTTCTGCGGGCCGGCCGCCCCGAGCCCCTCTCAAACGAAGACCGCGGATTGCTCCGCGGCCTTCGGGACCTAAGCGGTATCTGCGCTATCTGCTTGCCGGTTCGTCCAGAAAGCTCGTCGCGTAGAACGTTCCGTCGTGCCAATAGCCGATCGCTTCAATGACCCGGCCGACGGCGACTCGGCCCGTCGTGCGCATATCGAGCGCCGGCTGGTCGTTGATCACGATTTGCCGGCTGCTCTGTTGCAGCGTGACGAGATGACCCCTCACGAATGTGATGGTCCCGCTCACGCGCGCGGCCGAAACATCGCCCGCCGCTCCGCAGTTTCCGTTCGCAATCCAAATTCCGTTCTGCATGCTTCCGCAGTACGGATCGTTGAAAACGGCCACAGGAACCGGAACGGGCACCGGCTGTGCGTTCGCCATCAGCGGAAATGCAAGCAAGGCGCAGCTTCCGATCGCGGTCGTTAGGATTGTACAGAGTTTTTTCACGAGCATGCTCCTCTCCATGCCCCGTCCTCATGCCGGGGCCTCATCGCCCCCTGATACCCATCCATCGAGAGCAAGCTCGTCAACTCCCCACCCAGCTCAGGCGAGCGTCAGGCGAGGAGGGCGCTCGACGGCCCGACAGGTCGGCTTGTTTTCCGCGGGCGCGATCACGCGACATTGCTCCGCGGGTACGGCGAGCGTTTCCCGTCCATGGAAAACGCTGCGTCTCGGAAACTGCACGGGCGCCTCGGCGTCACGCCTCGGCTGGTGCAGGCGCCCCGCTCCGCAACGTACGCGCATCGCGCCCGCAGCTCAATGTAAACTCGAGCGACCTGTCGGGCCGTCTCGCTATAAGGATGGAAGGGTGGTTGGCGTGCGAGAGCGCACCTGGCGCACTCCTAACTTCCTACTTGGCTCGGTCTTTTTATCTTCGCAAAAATCATCCGGCCGGCGACCGTTTGCAACACGCTCGTGACCTGCACGTCGGTGTCCTCGCCGATCAGACGGCGCGCGTTTTCGACGACGATCATCGTTCCGTCGTCGAGGTAACCGACGCCCTGATGCGGTTCCTTCCCGTCGCGCACGATCGTGACGTGCAATTCCTCGCCCGGTAGGACGACCGGCTTCACGGCACCCGCCAGCTCGTTGACGTTGAGTACCGCGACTCCTTCGACGTGCGCGACGCGGTTGAGATTGTAGTCGTTGGTAACGAGTTTGCCGTTTCGTTCGCGCGCGAGCCGCACCAATTTGGCGTCCACGGCGCCGCCGACGTCGTCATAGTCCCGCTCGTCGATTTCGAGAGGCGTCGTCTCTTGAAGCTTGGCGAGGATGTCGAGGCCTCGGCGGCCGCGCGTTCGCTTCATCGGATCGAGCGAATCGGCGATCAATTGCAACTCGCGCAGAACGAACCGCGGTATGACCAGCGGCCCTTCGAGAAACCCGCTTTCGACGATTTCTAGGACGCGTCCATCGACGATCACCGACGTATCGATGATTTTCGCAACGCCGCTTTCGGGCCGGCTCATTTCCGCACCGCGGTTTCCTAGCGGAGCGATCGGGCGCTTCGCTCCGACGCGCCAGCCAAGATACGCTAGAAAGATGCTCAACAACACGTACGCGACGTTCGCGACGTAGCCCCCGGCCGGACTTGCGCTCGTGAAGAATTCGAGCAACACGACCTTGATCAGAAAGGCGATGAGCAGGCCGGCCAAGAGTCCGACGACGCCGCCGATGAGCTGACCCGGCGTCAAACGGTCGATCAATCCTTCGACCTGGTTGAGTTCGGTCTCGAACAGCGCTTGGACGGGCGGCGCGACGAAGATGCCCGCGACTGCGCCCAGCACCGGGACGCCGATCGTCAGTGCGTACAGCCAAATCTGATTGGCGACGTGCAACGAGATGAGATGTGTGAAGAGCTCGCGCCCGAGCAAGAAGCCCGTGATCGCAAACACGAGAGCAAAGATGATGCGAAGGATTGTAGTAGGCATAGGCGTTCGTTAGTCGCAAGAATCGCGGACGTTATTCGGCATTCACGAATGCGGCGCAAACCGTGTTGGCTAGGAAGCGGCCGCGGCGCGTGAGCCGCACGTGGGTAGGCGTGACCTCGAGCATCCCGGCCTCGCACATCTCCCCGACGGGCGAGGCGTAGTAAGACGGAAAATCGATTCCGTAACGTTCCGCAAAGGATGCGACTTCTACCCCCTCGGAGGTACGAAGCGCCAGCATCGCCGCTTCGCCGGCCCGAGCGGCCCCTTCCAGGCGCTCGGACTCGCCTGGAATCGGTGCGCCGGCGAGCGCCGCTTCGATGTAGGCGTCCAAATCGCGCGTGTGGGTCGCGCGAACGCCGCCGAGATACGAAGCGGCCCCCACGCCGAGCCCGAGGTAGGCGCCGTTCCTCCAATAGTTCGCATTGTGAGTCGAGCGAAATCCGGGTCGTGCGAAATTCGAAATCTCGTACTGCTCGTAACCTGCCGCGCTCAAGCGATCGATCGCAAGCGCGTAGAGATCGGCTTCGAGGTCCTGTCCGCCGAACGCGGCGGGCTCGCGACGCTGCCACGCGGCGTAAGGCGTACCCGCTTCGACCGTCAGGCCGTACGTCGAGATGTGCTCGGGTTCCAGGGCCAGCGCAGCTTCGAGCGTGCGTTGCCAGCTCGCCGGCGTCTGACCAGGCACGCCAAAAATCAAATCGAGCGAGATGTTGTCGAAGCCGGCGCGGCGCGCTCGTCCGATTGCACCCGCGGCATCGGCCGGCGAATGTCCCCGGCCGAGCGTCTTCAGCTCCGTCGCGATGAAGGATTGCACGCCGAACGAAAGGCGCGTGATGCCGCTGTCCCGGTACGTGTCGAAACCTTCGCAAAGAGCACGATCGGGATTGAGCTCGATCGTCACCTCGGCGCCTCCGCGCAGAGAGAAACGGGTTCGCACGCGTTCGATCAGAACTTCAATCGTTTCGGCCGGATACATGTTGGGTGTCCCGCCGCCTAGGAAGAGCGTTCGGCCCTGGAATTCGGGCGCCGTCGCGAGCTCCGCGTCGAGCGCTTGCAGATATCTCTCGGCGGCGCTGCGCCGCAGCGGCCATTTTGCAAAGTCGCAATACGGACAGATGTACGGGCAAAACGGCAAATGGACGTAGATGCCGCCGCTTTCCAACGGGGCTGCCACTATCCGGCGATCGAGAAGATCCCGACCGCCCCCTCACCCGCGTGTGTCGCAATCGCCGGCCCCGCCTCGGTCAATCCGAAATAGTGCGGCTCTCCCGACAACCTCGCGCGCAGCATCTCGTGAAGTTTGCGACCGCTCTCCGGCGCGTGGGCGTGCATGACCAACAGCCGCGAGCGCGCCACGTCGCCCACATCGCGCAGCGTCGCGTCGACGATCGTCTCTTGCGCGCGTGCAAAAGTGCGAACGCGCGCTTCGACGTCGACTTCTCCGTCGCCGACCTTGAGCACGGGAACGATCTTCAAGAGGCCGCCGATCGCGGCTTGAGCCTTTCCGATTCGGCCCGAGCGAACCGCATGTGAGAGATCGGGCAGCGTACAATAGCCGTGCTGCCGGGATATATCGCGCCCCAGCGTCGCCACGACGGCATCGGCGTTCTCGCCGGCGCGCGCCATCTCGGCGGCGTGCAATGCCAGCAACGCGCAACCACCGGTAACCGTCAGAGAATCGACGAGCCGGATCGTCGCCTCAGGGAATTGTGCCGCAGCGGCGCGCGCCGCGTTGATCGTCCCGGAGAGTGACTGCGTGATGTGAATGCTGACGATCGCCCGGCCGGCCTCGACGTGGGGCCGGTAGACGTCTTCGAACATCCCCGACGTCGGCTGAGACGTCGTCGGCAAGCTCCCTTTTTGACGCAGCCGGCGATAGAACTCATCGCGTGAGAGATCGACGCCGTCCCGAAATCGCTGGTCTCCGAAGTTCACGAAGAGCGGCACGACGTCGATGCCGTATTGCGCGGCTAGCGAAGGCTCGATATCGGCGGTGCTATCGGTGACGATTGCGATCAAGCGCTAGGGCACTATACTTCGGTGGCGGCGCGCGCCTCAGAACCGCCGACGAGTTCGGCGATCCTGCCGACGACGTCTTCGCGCACCTCGGCGACTGCGGCGCGGATGGCCGACCGCATCGCCTGACGGTTCGCGCGGCCGTGCGCGACGATGCAGTTTCCACGCAAACCGAGCAGCGGCGCTCCGCCGTAGTTGTCGTAATTCAACTTTGCTCGTACCTTGCGTAGAGCGGGCCGCATCAGCAGTGCGCCGAGCATCGTAACCGGTCCGCCGCCCTTGATTTCGCCGACGATTATCTCCCCGATCAACGAAGCCGCTCCTTCGGCCAGCTTGAGCATCACGTTACCGACGAAGCCGTCGGTCACGCAGACGTCGGCGACGTTGACGAGAACGTCTTTCCCATCGAGATTGCCGATGAAGTTCAGCGGCGTCGCATCGAGGAAGCGGGCCGCCTCGATCGTCTGCGCGTTCCCCTTGACTCGCTCCTCGCCGACCGAGATGATTCCCACCTTCGGATTGGGGATGTCCAAGACGGCCTTCGCATAGGCGGCGCCCATCAAACCGAACTGTGCCAGCCACTCCGGTCTGCAGTCGACGTTCGCGCCCGCATCGAGCAAAATGACCGGGCCCTTCTTTCCTGGAAAGACCACCGCAATCGCCGGACGCGCGATCCCAGGAATCGTCCGCAGCCGGATCAGCGCGATCGCCAAGAACGCGCCGCTATTCCCGGCCGAAACCACCGCGTCGGCGAGCCCGTCTCGCAACATTGCGATCGCGATGCCGAGCGAGGTATCCTCACTGCCGCGCACCGCTTGCGATGGGTTGGCGTCCATCGCAATCGCCGACGGCGCGTGCACGACCTCGAGTTCGGGCGCGTGATGCTGAGCGAGCAGCGGCGCGATCCGAGACTCGTCGCCAATCAAGATCATGCGGCCCAACCCGTCGCGCTGGGCAAGAACTGCGCCCGCGACGATCTCTTCGGGTGCGTGGTCGCCGCCCATCGCGTCGATCGCGATCCGGGGAACGCTCCGCTTACCGTTCAAGGGACATCACGTATTCGCAGGCTCGCTGTCCACCATAGTAATACTCGACCTCGAGGCCGTTGAATCTTTCGGCGAGTTTCGCAGTTATCTGGCATGCATCATGTTCCTTCTGCGCGCCGCCGTAATACAGTGTCAGCAAACCGCCATCGGTCGCTCCGATCGCGCCGGCTCCAAGCAGCGCCGCTTCGACGATCGTCCGGGCGGGATAGAGCTTGCCGGCGCGGCTTGCCGTCGGTGTTCCCCGCTTGATCGTCTGGGCGCCGATCGCCGAATCCTTACTCGCGTGAAAAATTTCGGCAACCTCGATTGGCGCCGCGCGCGCGCAGAGTTCCTCGGGTGCCGGCAACCGATTGCCCGCATCGGTCAATGCGAGCTGTGCGGCTAACCCGCTCGGGACGTCTCGCGTCGGGACCACGATCGTTTCGCGTTCCGCAAGCGCGACCACCTCGCGTGCGGCGAGCGCGACGTTTGGATCGTTGGCGAGCAGATAGACGCGATCTGCGAGGCACGAATTCACGGCGAGAAGGAGTTCTCGGACGCTTGGATTTGCATCTTGCACGACGACCGTTGCTTCCGCTCCCAACTCTCGCGCGATTTGGGCGAAGCCTTCGCCGGAGACGACGGCGACGATCGAGAATGGCTTCGCCGGCCGATCCACGACCAGCAGCGAGTGCTGGCGCTCCATGTCTTCGACTTTTTCGCGAGTGATCCGGCCGTGCTCCGCAGCGACGTTGCGGACTTCGCGTGGGTCGCCGGTGTGCACGTGCACTCTTAGCGTCGGCGAGACTCCGGCGACGAGCAGCGAATCGCCGAGCCGCGTCAAGAGATCGCGTAAAGCATGGTTCTCGATCGTCGCGCCTTCGAGCACGAATTCGGTGCAGAATTTGTTCGAGCCGACGACGTGCTTCGCCATGAACGAATGGCTCCGTTGAGGGCGGCGAGGAAACGCCGTCGCGCGCGTTTTCGCCTCCGGCAAGAAACGCAAGATGCCTTCGAGGAAGTACACCAACCCCGCCCCGCCCGAATCGACGACGCCCGCCTCTTTGAGCATTGGAAGCTGCTCGGGCGTGCGCTCCAGCGCGTCCGCCGCCGCGCGGACGATTCCGTTGGCGACCCGCAAGATGTCGGGCTCGCCATTCGAGAGTGAATAGGCGGCGTCCGCGGCGGCGCTTGCGACCGACAATATCGTCCCCTCGACCGGTTTCACGAGGGCATTGCGCGCCGCTCCGACCGCTTCGCGCATGGCCAGCGCCAGATCGAGCGTATCGATCGCCGGACGATGGCGGACGTTATGAGCGAAGCCGCGCAGCATCTGCGAGAAGATCACGCCGGAATTGCCTCTCGCTCCGAGGAGGCTGCCATGTGCCACGGCGGCAGCGACGGCGGAGAGGGGCCCGCCGCGGACCTTGGCCGCCTCGCTCACGGCAGCACGCGCGGTTAGATACATATTCGAGCCCGTGTCGCCGTCGGGAACCGGGAAGACGTTGAGATCGTCGAGCACCCCGCGGTACTTCCGTAAGAAGTACGTGCCGGCGACGACGAACTTACCGAAACCGCGCCCGTCGAGGGCCGTAACGTCCATCGGAGCGCCGTTACAAGCGTCCGAAGTCGGTTCCTGGTACAGCCAAGCAGGCTCAGAGAGGGCCTCCGACGCCTGCCATTGCCCTGGAACGGTTAGGCATAGTATGATGCCCGGGCTGCCCAGGGCTGTCACACCGAGCGAAGGCGCCCCTCGACAGGCTCGGGACACGCTCCGCGCCTGTCACCCTGAGCGAGGGCGCATAGCGCCCGAGTCGAAGGGCGAAGTGCCGACCCAGCTGACTTTTCCTCTTCATTTATTAGACAAGGTATTCTCTACGATGGCCAAACGCTGCGACGTCTGCGGTAAGGGCCCGATGGCGGGCAACAACGTCAGTCATGCTATGAATAAAACGAAGCGCCGCTGGTTGCCGAACTTGCAGCCGGTGCGCGTCGACGTGCACGGGACCCATCGCACGATGCGCGTCTGCACGCAGTGCATACGTTCACGCCGTGTGAAACGCGCGGGCTAACCGACCGTTCCAGCCACCGATACGATCTTCGAAGGGATCCGAGCCGCCTTGTGGCTCGGGTCCCTTTGGTTTGTAGCGCCGCTGTTCACATGGAAGGACGGGTCGTTGGCGAGCCGCCTGCGCGGCGTCGCGATCCTCGGAATCGCCATCCCGTACGCGCTCGGCTTCCTTCACCTTCTCTACGGCTGGACGTGTTTCGCACTCGTCGCTGTCTTGGTGTGCCTTCGTTCTCTTCAGTGGGTGATGTTTTACGTTACTTGTCGCGCTGAGCGAAGCCGCTGTCACGCTGAGCGAAGGCGCCCTTCGACAAGCTCAGGACAGGCTGCGCGTCCGAAGTCGAAGCGCCGACGGGGGCCCCGTTTGTCCTTCGACTTCGCTCGCTATGCTCGCTTCGCTCAGGATGACACTAGAGACGGCCTGAGTGGTGCGGACATTCGATTCGAAGTACGATTTGCGAGCGCGCTGCCGGTACTCGTCGCCGTTGCAGTCGGCTGGCCCGCGCTCGTCCGCCCGATCTTGCAGGGCGACTCGCTCGGTTATCATCTGCCGAACGCGGCGGCTTGGGTGCACGAGCATTCACTCTGGACGACCACCACGAACTACTGGTGGTATCCCGGAGGCTCGGAACTTTTTGCAGCCGGCTTGCTTGCCGTCGCCGGACCGCTTGCGGTGGGTTTCGGCGGGCTCGCTGCTGCGCTGCTGCTCGGGCAGCGTATCGTCGGATGGGGAGTCGAATCGGGGACGCGTCCTTGGGTCGCGGGCGCGGTTGCGGCGATGACGCTTTCGAGCTTTTCGCTCGCCGAACAAACCGGCTCGCTCGAAAACGACGTCTGGCTCGCGGCCTTCTTCCTCGAAGCTTTGTGGGTGGTGCGTAGTCGAAGCGCCGACGGCGCAAACGCGATTGCGTCGAGTGCCGCCGTAACGGCGCTGCTCAAGCCGACGGGCTGGATCTATGCGCTAGTCGCGCTTGGTCTCGCTCGCGCGCCGCTTCGCATCGCCGCCGTGGCGCTGCTGCCGCTCGTCCTATGGCTGTTGCGCGATGCGATCCTCCTCCCCCACGCGATCATCTCCCCCTCGAGCTCCGGTTTCCCGCATCCGTTTACGACGACCATCGCAGCGCACGGCTGGAACGGCATCGCGACGCTCGGCCGCGCGCTCGTCGGCAGCGATGTTGCGACGTCGCTCTTACTTACCGCCGGATTCGTCTCGATTGCATTTGCAAGCGACGGACGGCTGCGCGTCGCGGCTCTGGTCGCATTGACCGTCTTCTTCATCCATCCGTTTGGTTTCAACGATGACCATCCGCAACTGGCAACCGGCGCCTCGTTGCGCTACGCGGCTCCCCTGCTCGCTCTCGGTGCCCTGTTCGTCAACGACCTTGCTGGCCGCAGCGCGGGTGCGGCCGGCGGGTTCGTCACGATCGCCGTCGGCGCTCCGGCCTTGGCGATCGCCGGCGGGGGTGTCTTACGCGTCGCCGGCATCTATCGAGGGGATGTTTTGACGCACGGAACGCTCGGCGTCGTCGTGCTGATGGGAGTTGCGCTTCTCTTGCCGACGCGACTCAATTCACGACGCGCGGCGACGGCCGTGGCCGGCGCCGCGCTCGTCGCCTACGCCGTCGTTCTCGCCGGTTCTCATCCGCTGGACTATTACGAGGATTGGCTCGCCGGCGGGAAGGATCATTCGAGATTCTTTCACTGGCTCGCGCAGAGCAAACCCGACGCGATCGTCGGTTACGGACTGCGCGTCGGTTCGGTCGCCGCAGTTTCGCCGGCGACCAGCGCCATCGACGCGATCCGAGCGGACCCGTGTGGCGAAGCGTCCCGGCTCGGCTCGTTGCTGGCGATCGCGAAGGACGCGCCCGGTCCGCCGCCGGGACGCGCGGCACGCCTTCGGCTTGCCCATCGCTGCGGCGCAATCGTCTTCGATGACGGGATGACCATCGTCGTGAATCCCCACTCGGCTTCGCCGAGCGGAGACCCCAAATAAGTTGAAAAGCACTTCCCAAATAAGCTTCGCCAAGCTAACGCGGGTTGCGGCACCGGCGGCATCCATCGCGCTCCTCGTCGTCTTTCTGCAGCCGACGTTGCGGCTGCCGTACCTCGGCGACGACGTCTTCAATGCAAACATCGATGGTTGGATCGGCTTCGAGCGGTTGTCGCTCGCCCAGGCGGTCGCACAATTTCTCGATCTGACCAACGCGCACGCCGGAAGATTTTATCCCATCTGGTCGCTGCTGACGTTCGGCGAGTTCCATTTCGTCCACAGCGTCATCGCTCTGAAGATTCTCGTCATCGCCGGTATCGTGCTGAACGCGTTGACCCTCTACGTTTTCCTTCGCCTGGCCGCGCCTGCGCTCGCCGTTCCGGCGCTGGCGGTACTCCCACTGACGTTGCAGCTTCGCTTTTTCCACGATCCCATTTTGCAGGCTTCGCTCGACATGCAGCTGGTGGTCGAGTTCATCCTCCTCGCGGCGATCGCGCTCGTCCGCTATTTCCAAACCGGTCGCGTGCCGCTCCTCGCGCTCGGCGTCGCCGCTTACGCAGGTGCCTGCTTGACGTACGAACCGATGTACGCGCTGTTCCCGGCCTTCGGAGCATTTGCGTGGTTCGGTTCGTCGAAGGTTACGCGAACGCGCATCCTCGCTGCGACCGGCTACGCGCTTCCCGCGATCGTCCTGGCCGTTACGACCTACCGGATTCACGTGGCCAATCCGGTCCCCGCGCATTCGCAACACGATCTCAACCCGGCGTTCGGGCCTTTCTTGACGACGCTCGGCGTCAACCTGCTCGGCGCGGTCCCGCTCTCGTACTACGTGTTCAACCCCTGGCACTTCTTCGCCGCGCCGGTCGCGCTGTGGTCGAGTTTTCTCGGCTCACCCGGACCATGGCTCGTGCTTCTGCTCGCGTTTCTGGCAACGTTTCTTTCCTATCGGCCGCAAAAAATCATCACGCAGCCATGGGCGGTCGTTGCCTTCGGAGCATGTCTCTGGTTGCTTTCCGGTACGCTCACTTCGCTCTCGCCGTTGTGGCAAAAAGAACTCACGCCGGGGCAGGCATACGTCACCGGATACATCGCCGACTTCGGCGTCGCGATCGTCTTGAGCGCCCTCGGCCTGTGGGCGGTCACTGCAACGCCCGCCTGGCTTGGACGCTTCGCATTTCCCGCATGCATCGCGATCGTCACCCTGACGACCTTTGACGCGAACGCCGTCGCGATGGCTCGCTACGCCCCTTGGTGGAACATGACGATCCCATTCGGCCTCGAGGCCGGATTGCTCGCTCCCGCCAAGAATGGCTCGACCGTTTTCCTCGACGCGTCGTATCCGGCCCAAACGAGATTCACCCGCGATACGTGGCACGCCAAATACTTTCTCTACCGGCGCGCGCACCGGCGCGTCTCGGCACGACCGCTAACCGATCTCAGATTCGGCGCGCCGGCGCGCTCTTTCGTCGTACTCGGGAAGACCGAGGGCTTCGATCGCGGCGTCGCCGTAGCGGGATCGATCGCCGAGGTCGTGGCGGGTCCCTACGGACCGTTAGCGCTCGTCGATCGCGCGGAGCGATACGTTCGCAGTCCGGGAATTCCCGCCCGCCTAACGCACTGGTCGTCGTCGTGCGGCGCACTCCCCGTCGATAACGTTTTGAAGGGTCTGCCCAGCGCGGCCATCCTCGACTACAGCGAAGCCTTTTATGAGGACGAATCCGACGGCTCGGCGACGTGGCGTTGGGCGTCGCGCTGGTCGTACTTCGACGTTTTCAATCCGACCACGAAGCCACGAATGGTTCGTCTCACGTTCTCGGTGCGACCGGTCGAGGCGGCCTTTATCGACGTCATGACCCCCACCGATCACGTCGGCCGCTGGACTGATCGCGACGTTGCAGTCGCAAGCAAATTGTTACTGCCTCCTCGTGCCCGGCAGCGAATCTTCGTTGTCTCCACTGGAACGCCGGCAACTCACCTTCCCGACCCGCGCCCCGTGCTCTATCAGGTTCGCAACGCGCGGCTGTCTGAGGCCTCTTGCACGTAGCGGACGCTCATCTCCATCGATCGGCCGGCGTCATCACGTAATTTTTCCAGACATAGCTCCACGGAAGAACCAGCGGAACAAGAACGACGCCAATGATTATAGAGAACGCACTATCGGCGGTGTCCGGGTCGATGCTGTGTGCGAGCCAGAGCGGAAGCCAGATCACAAGCACCCAGAGTAGTTTCCATGCAAGCTCGAAGATCAAAAGCGGCAGCATCCGGACCGGGTACCGGACTCCCAAAAGTGAAAGCGCCGTGAGTGCTCCGAGGAAACACATACCGACGCCATGCCAGAAATCCCACGGCCTGGTGTGGTGGACTATGGCCGGCCAGGTTTGACTGCCCTGGCCTAGCGCAATCAGCAAGAACAGCGCTCGCAATAAATAGAGCCGGTAAAGTGGAAGCTCCGACGCGGGACGCGCGTTCACCATCATCAACCAGCGCCGACGGCCGCCCCTTTGCGCGCTTTCTCCCAGTCGGCGCGGAATTGTTTGATGCCCGAGTCGGTCAGCGGATGGCGAACCATCTGCTGCAGGATTTTGAAGGGGATTGTCGCGATGTGCGAGCCGGCGAGCGCCGCCTCGGTAACGTGCAACGGGTGCCGAATCGAGGCCGCCAGCACCTCGGCTTCCATGCCGTGTTGGCGGAAGATCTCAACCAGCTCGCGCACGACTTCCATCCCGTCTTGATTGATGTCGTCGAGGCGACCCACGAACGGGCTGATCAAGCTCGCTCCCGCCTTTGCGGCCAGCAGACCTTGATTGGCGCTGAAGACGAGCGTGCAATTCGTCTTGATGTTCTCGCGGCGCAGGCGCAGGATCGCTTCGAGACCCGTCTCGCTCATCGGAATCTTTACGACGATGTTCGGCGCGATCTTCGAGAACGCGACGGCTTCGCGCAGCATTCCTTCGACGTCCTCGGCGACGACCTCGGCCGAGACCGGACCTTCGGTGATGTCGCAGATTTCAGCCAGGATCGACTCGTACGACCCGCCGACCTTCGCATACAGCGTCGGATTCGTCGTGACGCCGTCGAGGACGCCCCAGCGCGCCGCTATGCGGATCTCCTCGATGTCGGCCGTGTCGAGAAAGATTTTCATGACCCTAGTGTACCCAAATGATCCCAACCCGCCGGGACGACGTCGCGAACCAGGTCCGGTCCCTCGCGGAGGCGCAGGCCGGGTTCGACGTCGAGCCGGCCGACGGCGCGTAGCGGGCGGCGGAAGTGTGCCTTGAAGCGCCGCGCGAGATGCGCGAAGGCGCGCGGTGCGACGGCGGCGATCAGCTCGAAGTCTTCGCCGCCTTCGAGGGCGTACGTCCTCGCGTCGCCGCCGGTTGCGGCAGCGACGGCGGCGGCTTCTGGCGCGATCGGAATTTCTTCAAGCGTCGCGCCGCATCCACTCGCCCGCGCGAGGCGCGAGACGTCGAGCGCGAGGCCGTCGGAGCAATCCATCATCGCATGCACGTGTGCCGACGCCCCCAGCCAACGGCCCTCTCCGATACGCGGCTGCGGAGTCGCGAACGCACGCAACGCGGCCAGACGCATCGCTTGATCGAGGGCGACGTCGCCGCGCAGCACCTCGAGACCCGCGCGACTCGCACCCAATGCACCGGTGACCGCGAGGATGTCGCCCGGACGGCCGCCGTCGCGCCGCTTCAAGCGCGAGCGCGAGACTTCACCGACGATCGTGATCGAGAGCAGGATCGCCGGAGAGCGTGTGATATCGCCGCCGGCGATTTGTGCGCCGTGGGCCGAGGCCAAGTCGTTCATCGCGCGATAACATTCCACAATCCACGTTTCGCCGATCTCCGCCGTCAGGCCGAGCGCGATCGTCGCCAGAACGGGGCGTGCACCCATCGAGGCGATGTCGGAAAGGTTCGACGCCATCGCGCGATGTCCGACCGCTACCGCATCCATCTTCTCGCTCAGGAAATGCACGCCGTCGACCAACGCGTCGGTCGTAATGACCGAAAGGTGAGAGCGCGACGGCTGCCATGCGGCGGCATCGTCGCCGATTCCGACGCGAACGCGTCCGCGCGGCCCGTCGGTGATCGCGCGCAGCGCGGCGATCAGCGCGTCTTCGGTCAGCGCTCCTTCGCCGCCGACGGCGCCTCCGCGAGCGCACGCAGCGCGCGCAATTCGGCGCCGGGGTCGGAAGCTCCGAAGATGCTCGAGCCCATCACCAGTACGCCGGCACCGGCCGCGACGACATCACGAACGTTCTCGCGTCCGATGCCCCCGTCGACCTCCAATTCGCACGCCGGATTGAATTCGTCAATCATCTCGCGCGCCTCTCGCAGCTTCTTGCGCGCGATCGGCAAGAACGACTGGCCACCGAAGCCCGGGTTGACGCTCATGATCAACACCAAATCGAGGTCACCGATGACATCTTCGAGGAGTGCGACCGGCGTCGACGGATTGAGTGCAACCCCGGCTTTTGCTCCCAGCGAACGGACGTGCGTCACCGTTCGCTGCAGATGCACGCACGCCTCGAGATGGACCGTGATGATGTCGGCGCCGGCCTCGCGAAACCGTTCGAGATATCGCTCAGGCTCGACGATCATCAAATGCGCGTCGAATGGGAGGCGCGTCAGGTGCCGTAAATCTCCAATGATCTTCGGCCCCCAGGTGATGTTCGGCACGAACCGGCCGTCCATCACGTCGAGATGAAGGTAGTCGGCGCCGGCGCGTTCGACCGTGCCGATGTGCTCGGCAATCTTGCTGAAATCGGCGGAAAGAAGCGATGGAGCGATCTTCATCTTGTTGACGACGGTTTCGGTGAGGCCGCCGGCGACGGCGACGCTGCAACGTGCTTCTCTCGCACGGGTGGTTCTACCCCGAGCCTCGTCGAGTCGATGAGTTCGTTGTTGACGTACATGTCGAGTTCCGCCGTCCCGACCACGGTCAGATTGAAGTCGAGGCGCTGTCTCGGTTCTGCAAAGGCGTTATAAACCGTCCACGTCCCCGTTTCGTCGCGAATCTCGATACGAACCACCGGTGCTTTTCCGGCCGCGTTTTGCGAATCGGGGACCGTCACGGTCGCATGCACCTGCCGAATCACGTAACCCGCTTCGCGCGGGCCGGCGCTTACCTGGAGCGAAACCGCGTCGCTCGCATCGATCATCGCCCCACCGAACGGATTCTGGCGAACGACGGCGCCGCGCGGCGGCCCCCACTGTCCGAACGGGGTCCAGACGATTTGCCCGAGGTGGATTTTCTGTCGACGCGCGCTCTCGCGGGCCTCGTCGACGGTCGAGCCGACGAAGTTCGGGAGGCGAATCTTTGCCGCGCCGCCTTTCGAAAGCGAGACGCTGACGACCGTGCCGATGCGCGCCGACGAAAGCGGAGGCGGATCTTGAGCGACGACGCGGCCGGCCGGCACTTCATCGCTATCGACCTGACGCGTTTTGCCGAGGGCGAGCTTGTAGTGCGACAGATCGAGATTGACCTCGCGCATCGTCTCGTAGCGCAAGTCGGGCATCGGGAATATCTGGACGCCGCTCGAAACGACCAGCGAAATTTGCCGGCCCTCCCGGACTTGAGCGCCTGCGGGCGGATCTTGCCGAATGACCAGATCCTTCGGGTACTGGTCGCTCGGCTGCCGGGCGATGACAACGGCGCGCAGCTTGACGAAATCCGCGGTCCGGAGCGCGTCGTTGAGCGTCTGCCCGACCAGCGTCGGCGTCGTTAGCGGCTTCTCCGACGGCTGGAAGAAATCGACGATGGCGCGACCGAACCAAACCACGACTCCGACGAAGAATGCCAACGCAAACGCGAAGAGCCAATCCTGGCGATTGAACCAGCGCGCGCTGCGTCGGAGCGGCGATCGAATGCCCTGAGCCACGTCAGCGTTTTATCATCGTTTATTCGCCTACGCTAGCGCCTCCAACTGGGCCAAGTCGAGCTCCGCGTTCGAAAAGACGCGTTGCACGTCTTCGTGTTCGTCGAGCGCGTCGAGAAAACTCACGACCTCGCGCAGTTGCTCGCCGCTCGGTCGAACGGTCTGCTTCGGGTCGAAGCCGAGGGTCGTTGAGGTTACGCGCAGGCCGCGCTGCGCGAGTTGCTCGCGCGCGCTCGCCAGCGTCGCCGGCTCGGTCACGATCTCGGACCGTCCCGCGGCGACGTTATAATGCACGTCGACGACGCCCTCAACGAGGGCCGCCTCGGTCAAGGCGTCTTCGTCGAGTTCTCCATGCTCGACTTCGACGAAGCCCCGCGGCTCGAACATCCACGCGACGCTGCCGCTTTCGCCGAGCGAGCCGCCGTGCCGGCTGAAAAGAAAACGAAGTTCCCCCGCGCTCCGATTACGATTGTCGGTCGCGGCATCGAGGATCACGGCGACGCCGCCCGGTCCATAGCCTTCGTAGCGCATCTCTTCGATCTCTTTGCCGCCCTCGCCGCCGGCCGCGCGCGAGATCGCCCGCTTGATGTTGTCGAACGGCATGTTGTTTTCGCGCGCCTTCTCGACGGCGACTTTGAGCCGGAAGTTCGCCTCGGGATCGGAAGAGCCGCCCTTTGCCGCGAGGATGATCTCCTTGGAGAGTTTGGTGAACAGCGCGCCGCGTTGCGCGTCGGCTTTCCCTTTGCGCAGCTTGATGTTGTGCCACTTCGAATGACCGCTCATACTACACCCATTGGTTGTTCCGGAAAAGCCAATGTAACATGCGCGCATCCCACACGTTCCACGGCACCTTCATCCCGGAGTAGACCGGGAAAAAGAACACGAACGCCCACACCGCGATTAGGCCGAACGCCCAAACGAGCGGCCTCGGCCAAGCAAACCAGCGTTCGACCCAGTCCGGCGCGTCCTTGAAGCCGATCGAACCTTCGATCCAGCGAGGCGCGTCTTGGGCGCGATTCCAAATCCGTTGCATCAGGACCGCGTCCGCCAGACAGATGATCGCGAGATTCGGCAGGAAGTGGTACTCGAAGGCGACGCGCGGTGAAGCGATCCAGGGCAGCCACTGAAAGAAGTAGGCGGTTACGAGGAGCGCATAGCCTTTGTTCCGCTCGCGAATCGCCAAATACGCAATGAAGGGCACGGAGATGAGGCCCATCCACCAGACGATCGGGTTGGGGAGCGCGAGAATTTCGGCGACGCAGCACGCGTTCGGAAGATTCGACGCAGCGCCCATTCGAAAATCGTGATAGTAATACGAAATCGGCCGAAGGATCAGCGGCCATTCCCACCATTTCGAGCCGTAGGGATGCGTCGCGGTCAGCTCGCTGTGGTAGTCGTACATCTGCTTCTGCAGCGCGACCATGTCGCTGAACGTGTGTGCGGGGAGTTGAAAGTACGGAATGTACGTCAAAACGTAGATCGTTGTCCCGACGAAGAGCATCACCGCGATCACGAGGTCGACCGAAAACCCGAACGGATTCCCCCAGCTCGCGGGGCGCGGAACGGTGACGGCTCGTCCCAAGCGTCGCGCCAGCGGCAACCAGAAACGCTGCGAGGCGACGAGCAGCGCCAAGAACCAAACGACAAAGAAATCGAAGAGACCATTCCATTTCGACGCCGCCAAACAACCGCCGCAAAGCGCCAAAACCCAAAGCCAGATTCGGCCGGCCGATCTGCCGTCGATCGTGGCACCTCCCGCGCTCATCGTGCCCGCTGGGCTGAATTCGGCTTCGCCCTCAGGAGCAACGTAGCGTGCCGAGCCATCGCGAGCGTAGTTGATCGTCAGCTCCTCGTCGCTGTAGACGAGCCCGCCCTTCGCCTGCTTTGTCGACTGGCCGGCGGACATAGCGCCCTTTGCGACGCTTCCGCCGTCGAAGGTCGAGAGCGTCCCGCCGCCCCAAGTCGAGCCTTCCGCATAGGAGACAAGCGCGCGCGCCTTGCGGAAAAGCGGGGCCGCCAATCGGACGGCGATATACCCACCGGCGAAGACGTACAAAAAGATCACGATCTTCGCCACGGTCGTTTGATCGTGACCGAGAAGCACCGCAAAGGCGACCGCCAGCGCCGCTACCGCGACCACCCCGAGGCCTTCGGTGAGGATGACGGGACGGATTTCCGGCCCTAATTCCGGCGCTACCCGCACTTGACTCGCAATCCAGAAACGATAAAACGCGTAGAGCGTCAAGAGCGAGAAAAATGCGACGGTAATCTCCGGCGTGGCGATGCGCGACTGCACGTAATGAAAGCCGTCGAACAGCAACAGGCCGGCGGCCATAACGGCGAACGGCGTCGAACTCAAAAGCCGCTTCGCGAACCAGTAGAGCACCAGCACCATGAGCGCGCCGACGACGAGATTCAGAAAGCGCCAGCCCGCACCGGTATCGCCGGCACCGTGTAACCCACCGAAGAGGAGCATCGAAGCCGTGATGATCAGCTTGGTGAGGGGCGGATGCGTGAACTCGAAGATGTCTTTATGCTTCAAGTACTCTTCGCCGGCGCGCGCGTAATAGATCTCGTCAAAGATCTTTTCGTTGGGATACTGATAGTTGAACCAGGTCAACACGAACGAACCGATGCTCATTCCCACGGCGATCGCCCAGTCGATACGGGTCATCACCGCAACGCCGGCCAGCGGCGAGAACCAATGCCGTACCGGGTTGATCAAGCTCTGCCAGGTTTGGGAGAGGTCGATGCGCTCGATCGGGTCCGCCACGGGTGCGCCCAGATAGACGAAGCCGAGATAGAAAAAGATCGCCACGTTGAGCGCGGAGAGCGGGTGGCTCAGCCACGGGATGAGATCACTCGCATCGAGACCGGGAGTCTTCGCGCTCATCGCGCGGAGATAATCGAAAGAATAAAAGAGGTTGGCGAGCAGCGTGACCGACAAAGCCAGCGTTGCCCAGAGGTAGCGCCGGCGCAGCGCCGCCAACGGAATCGCCAGCAAAAACGCATCGAAGACATAGCGCTCGTGCATCCGCGTCAGCAGAATGAAATACCCGAGGGACAGAATCATCGCGCCTTCGAGAAACGCGACTGGTTCGCGCGACTGCACGTAGCGGGATACGACGAGCGCAATCGCCGCAAGAAACAGCACGATCCCCCAGCCGTACTGCGGGAGGATGAGCAGAAACTGGCTGTCGGGCTCCCAAAAATGGTGCACCATCGCGTATAGGTTGAAAGCGTTCACCGAATTGTAGGGATAGACGCTGCTGGCGAACTGGTAACGACCGTAGAGCCACGCGAACTCGTCGATCGGATTCAACGTCGGATGAAACGGGACGGTGGCGATGAAGGTGAAGACGGCCGCCGCCGCAACGCCGATTACCGTCGCGGCCAAGCGTCGCGCCTTTTCGTCGGTGGCAACCGAGAACGCGAGCAGCAACGGAATCAGCACGATCGCCGGCGGCTTGATGAGGATCGAGGCGGCGGTCAAGACCCAAGCGCCGACGATCGGGTAGGTCGCGGCCTTTGCATCCTTGCTCGCCGCATCGAATACGCACAGGATCGCTCCCAACACGAGGCCCGCCGCGACCGAATCGACTTGTCCCCAATAGGCCGAGATAAAAATCGTCGCGGGATTGAACGCGAAAAGCGCGACGGCGCCAAAAGCCCAGGAGGTCGATGCAAAGCGTCTCACGATCGCAAAGATCAGCGCCGCGTCGACCAGATCCATCAGGATCCCCGGCATCTTCACGAAAACTTTGAGGATGTTCCATCCCGGGTCGGCGTGCACGAACAATTTATAGAGATGGCCGATGACCCACAGCACGTAGAAATAGCCCGGCGGATAATCGGCGAAGCCCGCTTTGGCGAAGAATTCGCTCAGCGGACGCTCGGTGATCGTCAGCGCCCAGGATTCAAAGGTTGAAACGTCGTTCTTGAAGCCCTCGGCGCCAATGAAAAGCAAACGAACGATCAGCGCGACCAGCAATAGGGCGACCAGCGTCAGGCGGGTTGAACGCTCCTCCGCAGCGGCGCCGCTTTTTACGGGAACCCTATCGACGGCACTACGCAACGCGCCGCGCTCCCTGCGCGAGGAAATCGCGAATCGAACCGGCCCGATCGATGCGCGCTTCGCGCGCGATCGCATCGGCTTCGGCCAGCGCGCGATCGTGGGCGTCGTCGGCGGCCGAGCGCGCGCCCAGCCGGTCGAGCGCGGCAACGACCTTTGCTACTTCATTCTCGCTCAAACGCGAACCGCGCGCGTAGGCGCTCGCCACGGCGTCACGGTCCGGCGAGGGAGGCGTTTCGAGTGCCCAAACCACCGGAAAGCTCCACTTGCGCCGCGCCAAATCCGCGCCGCTGGGCTTCCCGGTGAGATCGGTCGCGCCCCACGTGCCCAGGACGTCGTCGCGGATCTGAAAGGCGCGCCCGTACGCTCGACCCAGCCGCGCGTAATCTTTGGCGCGCTCGGGCGGGCAGCCCGCCGCGATCGCGCCGAGTTGACACGATGCCGAAAAGAGCGCCCCGGTCTTCCCGGAAATCATCTCGAGATACTGATCCATCGTAACGCTCGCCAGCGACTCAAACTTGATGTCGATCCCTTGTCCTTCGCACATTTGAAGGTTTGCTTCGTGAAGGACCAGGAGCATCTCGACGACGCGATTGGCCGGAACGTCACCGTGCAGGATGGTGAGATAGGAGAGCGAGCAGAGCGCGTCGCCAACGTTGATGCCGTGGGGAATCCCAAAGCGCGCCCAGATCGTCGTCTGACCGTGGCGCAGCCGGTCGCCGTCTTCGATGTCGTCGTGAACCAGCGAGTAGTTGTGCAGTATCTCGATCGCGATCGCGGCGTCGAGCGCGTTCTCCACCCTTCCGCCCTCTTCGAGCGCGGTCCGCAAAAGGAGCTGCGGACGCAACCGCTTTCCGGGTTTCGAGCGGCCCTGCTGATCGTAACCAAAATGATAGCGGATCATCTCGTAAATCGGCGATGATCCGCGATAGCGGTCCACGGCGCTCGCTAAGTGCGCCTCGATCAAATTCACTAGCTCGACGGTCCGGAACCCCCGAAGACCTCCATCCGCGCTTCGACCTGATCGACGAGCCAGCCCGGCGTCGATGCACCCGACATCAGCCCGGCGACTCGAACTCCTTCAAACCACTGCGGCTCGAGTTCGTCGGGCCCCTCGATGTGATACGCGCGAGCGCCCTGCGACGTCGAGAGTTCGGCGAGATGCTTGGTGTTCGCCGAGGTCTTGCCGCCGACGACCACCATCACCTCGACTTCCTTGGCAAGCTGCGCAGCTTCGAACTGACGGTTGTGCGTATCGGTGCAAATCGTATTGACCGCCCGAACCTCATAGTATTTCGCGGCGAGTTTCTGAACGATCTCGGTAAAGCCGGCGCCGGACCAGGTCGACTGCACGACCACCCCGACCTTGCTCGCACGCGGCAGTTTGTCGATATCTTCGGGGCTCTGGATGCACCATGCGCCCGGGACGTGCGAGAGCGTTCCCTTCACTTCGGGATGGTTCGGATCGCCGACTACGATGATCTTATAGCCGTCGCCGCGCAATTTTTCGGCCTGAACGTGGATCTTCGTCACCATCGGGCAGGTCGCGTCGACGATATTGAGCCCCTTTGCCTCGGCTTTGTCGAAAACTTCGACCGGCAGACCGTGGGCGCGCACGAACAGCGTCCCCAAATCGACCTCGTCGACCGAGGTAGCGTTGCGCAGGCCCTTTTCTTCGAACTGAGCGACCATTTGCGGGTTGTGGACGATGTGCCCGAGGGTCGTCACCGATCCGCCGGCGGCGACCGTCTCCTCCGCCTTCTTGAGCGTGATGGCGACGCCGAAGCAGAACCCCTGCGTCTTGGCCTTCTTAATCTGCATCAGGCTGCCTCGGCGGTCTCACGGAGTGCGAATATGTGCTTCATGATCTCAACCGTCCACTTCGCCAAGTCTTCACGGCTCGCTTTTTCCCCCGGCCGCACGAAGCTGAGCGGCTCCCCGTAGGCGACTCGGATGCGCTCGAAGCGGCGGACGTTCGCGGTTCCCGCGATGTAGGCCGGCACGACCGGCGCCCCCGAAAGGTAGTGCAGCAGGGCGATCCCGTGTTGAGGCGGCAGCGTCCCATCGAAATTGCGGGTTCCCTCGGGGAATATTCCGATCGCGGCTCCCGTGCGCAACACCTCGACCGAGCGCTTGATCGCCGCAACGTCGCCGCGCGAGCGATCGACCGGATACGCATTGCACCAGCGAATCACCATCCCGAGGATCGGGATTTTGAAGAGCTGCTGCTTGGCCATGTAGTGGACCGGACGAGGTAGCGCGCAGCCCAACGCCGGCGGATCGAAATACGAGATATGGTTGGAAGCGATGATGAGCGGGCCCTCGCGCGGGACGCGCCCGATGTCGACCGTGCGAAACCGCCAGCCGATGCGCAAGAACACCCAGCACACCGTCTTTGCAAAGTTGTAGAAGGTCATTGGTTGGCGGAAGCCGCGTCCATCACCGAACGGATTCGCTCGACCACCTCGTCAACGGTCAGGTCGGTCGAGTCGATGGCGACCGAACCGGGTGCAGGCTGCAGCGGCGAGACGGCGCGATGCTCGTCGAGATGATCGCGCTCCTCCATCTGCGAGCGTAACTCCGAGACGTCGACGCTCGTCCCTTGCTGTGCGAGTTCGGCGAGCCGGCGCCCGACGCGCGCCTCGAGCGAGGCGGTCAGAAAAATCTTGACCGGCGCATCGGGCATGACGACCGTACCGATGTCGCGCCCTGCCATGACCACCGGCCCCTCTTGCGCGATCGCACGCTGGCGATCGACCATGATTTCGCGGACGCCGGCATAGGCAGCAACGATCGAGACGATCGTGCTCACCTCGTTGCGATAGAGTTCGGCCCCCACTTCCCGCTCGCCGATATGGATCCGAAAACCCTCGGGGGCACGCTCGTCGAGCGTGACGCCGATCGGCTTGGCACGAGCGAGCCTGAGGATCGCCGCCTCGTCATCGACCGGGACGCCCGCCTCGAGCGCGGCGAGTGCGAGAGCGCGGTACATCGCGCCCGTATCTAAGTGAAGGATTCCGAGCCGGCGTGAAAGCGCTCGGGCGACGGTCGTCTTCCCGCTACCGGCCGGTCCGTCGATCGCAATGTGCGCAAGGGCCATTCCGAGGCCCGACCGTTCGCGCCCGCCCGAATCGCCCCTGGGCACCATGGCTCGTGTCATGCTGAGCGAAGCGCCCCTTAGACTGCGCTCAGGGCAGGCTCCGGCGCGAAGTCGAAGCGCCCGGGACCCGCTTGTCATGCTGAGCGAAGCGCCGAAGGCGCGAAGTCGAAGCACCGCCGGGACTCCGACAGCCGAGCCGCGATAGCTATAGGACAACAAACATGGCGAAGGCGCATTCGGTTTTTTTCTGCTCGGCGTGCGGTCACGAGTCGACCCGCTGGCTCGGGCGCTGCCCGGCCTGCGACGCCTGGAATACGTTCGCCGAAGCGCCGGCGCCGGCGAAAGCCACACGCAGCGGCGCCGGGCGCGCTCGCAGCGCGATGCCGGTCGCGCCGATCCGCCTCGCCGACGTCCCGAGCGGTCGCGTCGCCCGCATTTCGAGCGGGATGGCTGAGTTCGACGTCCTGCTGGGCGGTGGGATTGTCCCCGGAAGCCTCGTGCTCGTCGGCGGGCCGCCCGGAGCCGGGAAGTCGACCCTCCTTTTGCAGATCGCGGCGCAACTCGCGGCCGAAGCGGGACCGGTCGTCTACGTGTGCGGCGAGGAGTCGGCCGCGCAAACGAAACTACGCGCAGAGCGCCTCGGCGCCGGCGACGATCTGCTTTTACTGGCCGAAACCGACCTGCACGCGATCCTCGAGGCACTCGAAGCGATCGAACCAAGAGTGCTGGTCGTCGACTCGATTCAGACGATGGCCTTACCCGAGGTGGAATCGTTCGCCGGCAGCGTCTCACAAGTTCGCGACTGCGCCTCCGCACTGATGGCTTTTGCAAAGCGGACGAATTGCGCGACCTTCGTGGTCGGCCACGTGACGAAGGACGGATCGATCGCCGGTCCGCGATTACTCGAGCACTTGGTCGACACCGTGCTGTATTTTGAAGGCGACAGCGGCACCGAGCATCGCATCCTGCGCGCGCACAAAAACCGTTTCGGCAGCGCCGATGAGATCTGCGTCTTCACGATGGACGAGCGAGGCTTGCACGAGGTCCGCAATCCATCGCAGCTTTTCTTGGGCCACGCAGCCAGCGGAGGCTACGGCAATGCAGATGGGCGCCCCAGCGGCTCGTGCGTCGTTGCTGGGATCGTCGGCTCGCGCCCGGTGCTGGTTGAAATCCAAGCGCTCGTCGGCGAGGCGTCGTACGGAACGCCGCAACGCTTGGCGGCCAACGTCGACCGTGCGCGCCTCGCGATGATCTTGGCGGTACTCGAGCGCCGCGCCGGGATGAGCATCGGCTCGCACGACGTCTACGCTTCTGTCGCGGGCGGTCTTCGAATCGGCGAGCCGGCCGCCGACCTCGGGATTGCGCTCGCGATCGCGTCGGCGTTTCGCGGCCGCCCCTTGCCGCCGGCAACCGCGGCGTTCGGCGAACTCGGGCTGTCTGGCGAAGTGCGCGGCGTCGCGCAGCGTTCGCGGCGCATCGCCGAAGCGCGCAAGCTAGGGTTTCGAACGATCGTCGCCCCGCCCGGCTCGCGCGACGCGAACGACGACGGTGTCCTCGTTGCCCGCGACATCAACGCCGCGCTCGCCTCGGTCCTAGCCTAGAGTCGGGAGCATTTATAACTATGCAGGCGTGGCATAAAGAGCAGCTGACACTTTCTGGCGACCCTTGGCTGACGCGACGCTTTTTGCCGGAATACGACTAAGGGATGGCAGCCGTTTGGGAATTTGTCGTCAATCCAACCGACAACCAGTGGTTTGCTTTTCTTGCGGCGGAACGAGACCTCGATGAAGTCAATTTCTGGCTGCCCGGCGCGCCGGCCACGGTCAACATTCAACCGGGAACCCCATGGCTCTTCAAGCTCAAGGCGCCTTACAGCCATGTGGCGGGCGGAGGCTTTTTCTCTTATTACACGCGACTACCGATCGGGGTGGCTTGGGACACGTTTCGGGACAAGAATGGAGCGCCGTCGTTGGCGGCACTTTGCGCCGCGATTGCTCGCAACCGTAAGAGCGCGCGTCCTCAGGTTTCCGACGATATTGGATGCGTAATGCTGGTCAATCCATTCTTTTTCCGATCCGATCAATGGATAGGGGCCGACACATACTGGCACAAGAATATTCAAGGCTACAAGAAATATTCACTTAGCGATCCAACCGCAGTTCAACTGTGGCAAAGAGTTCAGCATCAATTGCAAGCCATGCCGCTACTGATAAGCCCCATTATTCAACCTCACGACCGGCCCAGCGTTGGAAAACCGTTGCTCGTTACTCCCCGGCTTGGGCAGGGCTCCTTTCGCGCGAAGGTCCTTGACGCATACAATCGACGTTGCGCCGTCACCGGCGAGCGGACATTGCCTGCACTTCAAGCCGCTCACATCCGGCCGTTTTCGATCGTAAAGACGCACGAAATCACCAACGGTCTCGCGCTTCGCTCTGACATTCACCAGTTGTATGACCAGGGTTACGTTTCCGTTCGGCCCGACTTGAAGTTCGTAGTGAGTCCTCGAATTCGCGAAGAATTCGAAAACGGGCGAGACTATTACGCCCTTGATGGAAGGGAAGTGCGGGTCCCTAGCAACCCAGAAGATAGACCAAGCAACGATTCTCTTGACTGGCACTTCTCCGTGCCTTTCCTTAAATGAAACTCTTTGAGTGCGTGCCGAATGTTTCGGAAGGACGCGATGAAGCCGTCCTCAATGCATGCGTAGCGGCGATTGAGGGCGCGGGCGCAAAGCTTGCCGATCGCGAGAGCGATCAGGTCCACCATCGCAGCGTCTTCACGTTCTTCGGGGATCGACGAGCGGTCGTCGAGGCGGCGGTCGCTCTGGCCGTGGTGACGACGGAACGGATCGATCTCCGAACGCATCGCGGCGCGCATCCGCGTATCGGTGCCCTCGACGTCCTGCCCTTCGTCCCGCTCGATTCGGCGACGATGGAAGACGCCGTGGCGGTCGCGCGCGAAGCCGCGCAACGCATCTGGGAAGCCGTGCGCGTCCCCTCGATCTTCTATGGGGCCGCCGCAACCGACGAGAAGCGCAGGATGCTCGCCGACGTCCGCGCCGGTGAGTTCGAGGGGCTCGTCGAACGCGGCCACCGCGGGGGTTCCCCCGACATCGGCGACGTCGCGATCCATCCCAGCGCCGGTGCGATTGCGGTCGGCGCACGCGATTTTCTGATCGCGTTCAACGTGAATTTGCGCACCGGCGACGTCGGGCTGGCGCGTGAGATCGCCCGAACCTTGCGCGAACGCGGTGGCGGGCTGCAGACGCTGCGCGTCCTCGGGCTGCAACTCGACGACGAGCGCGTGCAGATTTCGTGCAACGTCACAGACATCAAGGCGACGCCGCTGCATCGTATCGTGGCCCTGGTCCGTAGCCACGCCGCCCGCGCGGGCGTAATGGTCGAGCGTTGCGAACTGATCGGCCTCGTCCCGCGCGCCGCCTTGGAAGCCGTCGTCGCCCACGAGTTGGGATTCACCACAGAAACTCGTTGAGAACGACGATGTAGGATTCGAATACCGGATACGTAGTTGCGACATTATCGATCGACTGAACGAGCGAAGCGACCGTCGGCCGAGGTCCATTCGAGTCATCAAAAATTAGAATCAGACCTGGATGTTTCTCGTACGTTGCGAGAAGCGCCCTGAAATCCTTAGCATTCTTTGTAACGATCGCGCGCTGAGTGGCTAGCGCGTACGAGACGACCGTGCTATCGGGAGCACCGGCCCCAACCGCCGCGACTACCGTCTCGGCGTCGTGCCCAGAAGAACGAAGTCGAGCAAGGAACTCCTTATCGGCGCAATTCTCATCGAGGAGGAGGCGCATGATGTGTCGCTGCGGACTCCGCGCTCCGCCGATCCTCCGCTGCTTCAGCTTCGACTAGCTGCCGGTTACGGGCGACGTAGTCGGCGGCCTCGGCGGCGGCCAAAGGATCTACGTCGAATTGCCGCGCGACTTCGTCGATGGTCCACCCATTCGCTTCCATGCTAAAGACGAGCTGGCCGGCAGTGATGCGGCGGCCTTTGATCGACAGTTGTTTGCGCCACGAGTGAGGTACCGACACGAGGAAACGGTAGCGCGATTCAGGCCGCAGCGCGCTCGTTAGTTCAGGCACCGCATCAACCGCGCGCGGATCGTCACCTGGAAGAAACGAAATGACCGTGCCCTGCTCGATCGCGGCGCTCAACTTGGCGAAAAGCATAAGCAACGCTCGGCCAGTATCAGAGTCGCCCTCCGTGCCTAGGGCACGCCGGGCTCGCTCCAGGGTCAACTCATCTTCCGCTCTAAGATCGATCTGCATACGGCGGCGCTTCATGTCTCCATTTTACCTCCATTTAGGAGACGGATCAAGAGGCCGCTCTTTTTGGGGCACCTTCTGCCTGAACTGCTTTGAGCGCAGAGAAATGGATAGCACCCGTGACGCTCGCCGCCCAGGACGTCATCCGGACGATCAACCCCGCGACGGGGGAATGCCTCCACGAGCATACGGCCCATTCGCACGAGCAAATCGAACAGCGGCTCGCCAAGGCTGCGGCTGCCTTCGGTGAGTGGCGCGATTTCGGATTCGAGCGGCGCGCCGTCCTCATGGACCGCGTCGCTCGCCATCTGCGGAAATTCAAAACGGCGTTTGCGACAATCGCAAGCAAAGAGATGGGAAAACCGATCTCCGAGGCCGTGGCCGAAATTGAGAAGTGCGCGTGGAACTGCGAGTATTACGCCGGACACGCGGCGACGTATCTCGTCGACGAACCCGAACCCAGCAACGCCGCAAAGAGTTATGTCGCCTTCCGGCCGCTGGGCGTCGTGCTTGCGATCATGCCGTGGAACTTTCCGTACTGGCAGGTCTTCAGGTTCGCTGCGCCGGCACTGATGGCCGGCAACGTTGCCGTCCTGAAGCACGCGGCCAACGTGACCGGCTGCTCGCTCGAGATCGAGCGAATCTTCGAGTTATGTGGAGCGCCCGACGGCGTCTTCGCATCCTTGCTCGTCAATAGCTGCGACATGGGACCGATCATCGACGATCCTCGCATCGCTGCCGTGACCCTCACGGGCAGCACCGAAGCCGGCAGTTCCGTCGCCGCGAGCGCCGGCAAGGCGTTGAAGAAAACGGTCCTCGAACTCGGCGGTTCCGACGCTTTCATCGTCCTTTCCGACGCCGACCTCGACGCGGCGGCGACGATGGCAGTGAAGGCGCGGTTTCAAAATACGGGCCAAAGCTGCATCGCGGCAAAGCGTTTCATCGTGGAAGACGCCGTTCACGATGACTTTCTTGCGCGCTTCGTGGCGAAGACGAAGGAACTGGTCGTGGGCGATCCGCTCGACCCGAAAACGCAGATCGGCCCGCTTGCGCGCGAAGATCTACGCGAAGCGCTCGAACGGCAAATCGACGAATCTCGTAAGGCCGGCGCAAAGGTCGCGCTCGGCGGTAAGCGCGTCGATCGGCCGGGGTTCTACTACGAGCCGACCATCCTGAGCGAGGTCACACCCGCGATGCCGATGTTCCGCGAGGAAACTTTCGGTCCGGCCGCCGCGGTCATCCGCGCGCGCGACGTCGACCACGCGATCGAACTCGCCAACGATTCCGAATTCGGCTTGGGCGGAAACCTTTGGACGAGCGACGTCGCTCGCGCCGAAAAGATCGCTTCGCGGCTCGAATCGGGCAGCGTCT
>Ga0307477_10000297_pt1 | contig 62024 bp, 99 predicted proteins | sample atmos_gasesECM2C_FD_203316 | JGI IMG/M metagenome (GOLD analysis project Ga0307477, IMG submission 203316) | Hardwood forest soil microbial communities from Morgan-Monroe State Forest, Indiana, United States - atmos_gasesECM2C_515 | ecosystem: Environmental > Terrestrial > Soil > Temperate...
CTCGTCCCAGTCGTCAAACTCACTCGTCGTAGGCATCGTGAGATGCTCGCTGAGTCTGCCATGTCAGGTAAACTCCGGGCTATCGATCGTAGGTATGGCTTACGTGATGAGCCGAGTGATACCTAATCAAGGAAAGCCACTGTCGAACTGTCCCGCGTCGGGCTGTCCACCACTGCGGCTGTCGATTCGTCCGTGAGCACGATCACCGTCGGCCGCGCGTCCGTCACCAGGCGCGCCCAATCGAACGAGACTAGCTGCGACCGCTTGATGAATAGCACCTGCACCGCACTTGCGTCTGTCTGTCCGGTCATACGAGCGTAGGATAGCACGGCCAGCCGCTCGTGCGCACAAAGCAACGCCGCGCGCTACCTTATGTGGATGCGCCGCGCGAGTTACTACACTTGTAGGATGGCGCTTGGCCCTCCGCTTGCGCTTGCTTACGCGCGCTCGTTCGGTCGATCGGACGTGCGATCACTTGGACGTGCATTGACCCGATCGTGCCGTCATTGTTTCGGGGCCGGCGAGGGTACAGGCGGGAAGGCGGCTTGGGCGGCCACGGCTGTATAAAAAATTCAACAATTTGGAGTGATAACGTTAGATATGACGTCGTCCGAAATTTACTACGTTTTTCTGACAATACACGCGAGCGAAGTGTGTAGTGGGCGGTGGGTGATAGGCTCCGCTCTCTCGTTGGCTCGCTTGCGCTCACCTCCTCGTTCGCTCCGCAATTGTTCTTGACTTCGGTCAACTATTCTTGCATACTCTTCCTCGGAGGTTCTTTGATGCGCACTTGGCAAGACTGGCTGTTCCTTCCGTTCGCGCCGATCCTTTACGTTTACTGGGTTTACTTCCCGCCGTGCGATAGTCCAGACGGCTGTCAATAGTAGACAACCCACATGTCGGCCACATCCAAGGGCGCCTCGCTTCTTCAGTACAAGCTAGTTGACGGCGAGTGCCACGGTTATGTGGCCGAGTACCATCTCGCGACCTCACTCATCAACTCCCAGATCGATTCACTGGCCAAGCGCGGCTACACTTGGCTGCGCCTCTGCATCCCTTACTGGCACGGCCTGAACGACGGACTTACGATGGATTCGACTGGCGGCACCCTCTCGCCACAACAGATGTCCAACCTCGCCGCGGTCATATCTTACGCAAAATCGGCCGGTTTTGAGCACGTTATGACCGTTCTGCTGCCCGAGGGACCGGACGATTCCCTCCACAACTGGAAGTCATGGGACGAAGCCTACTACGAGGAGTCGTGGATTCTGACTTGCGCGATTCGCAAGATTCTCGCCGCGGGCGGCCTTCCATTCGTGATCGAGATGAATGAGGGCGTGTGGGATCCCTCCACACTCTGGGGTCAGTTCAACAAACGGTGGTGGATCGATTACACTTCCACGTTCGGCGACCGATCGAACGGAAATCATGTAGACGATGCGACCGTCAGCTTCGTGCCGACACAGATGCAGTGGATTAGCGAGATCTTTTCCGGCAATCTGCCCGGTGGCCTGTTCGTTCACGAGTACCACGATCAAGACTTCCCCGGTGCCACATGCGTGGCCGACGTTCATCGCGCGGTCAAGGCGCGGATGTACACAGTTCCAGGCAGCCCGATTCTACACGTGGGCGAGACTTTCTGCGATTACACGACCTTGCGTGAATTGGGCAATTTCAATCCTCCTGTGATTATCGAATGGCCGCTGACAGCCGATGGTAACGTCGTGCAGAACGTGATACTGTGATGCGGAGATTGGCCGTCCTATTCGCCGCATCTGCCTTGTTTGCCGCGCCTACCAAGGTCGACGTCGTCCAGCTCTGGAACGACCTCGCCACTCAATCGGCAGTCTGGGTGACTCTCCAACAAGAGGTCGAACGAACTCCCGGCATATCGCCCATTCGATCGCAGCGCCAATGGGAGATTGTCCGGCGGGCATTTCATGAGGTCGACGTTGCTGTCCGCGCGCAATGATGTAAACTCAGATTATGGACGACAAAAAAGTATCCAAGTCCGGCAAGGACATGAAGCTGAAACTGAAGGTCAAGATGAAAGTCCCAATGGGCATGGCTGGCAAGGCTCCGTCCGTGTCAATGGGCAAGAAGGGTAAATGAAGTTTCGGCCGACCGTCTACGTACGGGATTTGGTTTTGTGGTGCGCAATCGGCCTGCTGGGCGTGATGCTGTACACCGAACATAAGTCCGCTCGAGAGTTCGAGACAGCGACCCGACAGGGAGTCGAACATGCCCTCCAGCAACTCTTCAATCGGCAGTAAGCTGCGCGAGGCCTTCCTAGGGTCGAGCCACCCGGTGTACCATTTTATTGTACTCACGCTGGCTCTTTATGTTGCCGTTAAGGTTCACCGCTGCCATTCTACTTGCCATCGCCAGCCTAGTTCTCGCTGACTCCTTCCAGTCCACCTCCGCACCCTCCGTGGTAAACTGTGGGCATGAAGCGTCTTGTTGCCGCTGTAGTAGTTGTCCTCATCGGAATTGTCATGATGATTCCGACCGCCGCCCAATCGGTCCTCACGTCGAATGACACGGTGCTCACTGGGCAGCAAACTGTCACATCCACAGCCACTAGTCTTGGCACGGCCGCCACGGGTGGTATCAAAACCCTCTGTGTTGTTGCCGCGCACGGAAATGGCACCGCGATTGAGGTCGGCGGATCGAACGTGACAACGTCCAACGGTCTGATCCTCAATGCTGATCAATCCTGGTGCATCAACGTCAAGAACCTGAACGCGGTCTTCGTGGTCGGATCGGCCGGCGGCAATGTTTCTTGGGGCGCGACCAAGTGAGGTGGCATGAGAAAATTAATCTACAGCGCGTGTGCGATTCTCATTCTTTCGGCCGTTCTAAGCGGCGATAGTTTCAGCGGCGGCAGCGGATCCGGCGGCACTACAGTCACGGTCGCGGCTCCCTACATCACGGTTGGCGGCGTCAAAGTCGTAATGGCAACCGGCTGGCCGTTCACAGCGTTCTTTAGTGGGTCATTCCTAGACGCTACAACCTCAACTCTAACCGCAGGTACAAATGGCTCCGAGTTAATGTCCTGTGTATGTAGCAACGCCAACTCATGGTACTCAATCTCCGCAACAACTAGTGTAGAAGCGGAGATCGGTGGGCTAACCGCTGACAGTAACGCCGTAACAGCCCAATATACCGGCGGGATTTGGATGTGTGATACAACAAACGGTAAGCTCTATTCTCTTGAAACCGTGACTAACGCTGCCTCAGCTAGTTCTGGACTTATTTATGTTCAACTAGTCTCTTGGACATTGGCGGCGTGTGCAGGAACTCCTTCTGCACCTACTGCATTAGGTCAGTTCCAAATTGTCCCCGCGTCCCCTTTGCATTTTAAATTATCCAAATCAGCGAGCAACCTTATTACCCAAACCAGCATGGATGCTGGACAGACCTACACCCAATTAGACTCGAGAGCAATCGGAACAATAACCAAAGGCGGAGTTCACGTCCGCACGGGCAGCGCAAGCACGACCGTAAATATGACGGTACTTTCGGTTGTTGTAACCTAATTCCCGTCATGAAAACCCTAATCCTATTAGCCATATATCTTGTTAATAGCGACCTCAACCAAACTGGAGCGTTTTCGGATACAACGCTAACTACGTCTAACGTAAATACCTCCACGTTTGGGAAGGTCAGTTCCTACCACGTAGACGTCCCCACATTCACCCAACCTATCATAGCGCCCTCGATTGTCATAAACGGGACACCCCGTGACCTACTTCTGTTTACAACAATGACAAATAAGGTGTACGCGTTTGATGCGAATAGTTTTGGGTTACCGATTTGGAAAGTCACGCTTGGGACCACGAGAAGTATCTTCCCCTCTCGAGGCGTGGGAAATGAGACTAGGTGGACTGAAATAGGAATTTTAGGTGCCCCCGCCGTTGATACTTCGTTGAATGCACTTTTTGTTGTCGCTGCTCTGCCCGCTACGTATCGTCTTTTTAAGGTATCCCTTCTAGATGGATCGATCATAAATAGCACCGACATAACCGGTCAGGTTACCGGTACGGGTGATAGCGGAGATATGGTTGTGGGTGGTAAACTGCAATTCTCCGCCGCACAACATCTCCAAAGAACCGGCCTAACCATCGCAAATGGGAATGTCTATATCTGCTTCGGCTCGTTAGAAGACACCCGGCCTTGGCATGGGTGGGTCTTTGCGTATACTGAATCCAACCTATCCCAAGTCGGTGTTTTTTGTACTACTCCATCGTCTTTTGGAGGGGGGATTTGGCAATCCGGCGGTGCGCCCTCCGTTGATGGTTCAGGAAACGTCTATGTTGTAACTGGAAACGGTAATTCCATTTCAGATGGTGTTGAATTAGGAGAGTCTATACTTAAACTAAGCCCAACACTTTCCCTTCTCGATTGGTTTACTACATCCTCCTTTTCAACCCTCGATCCCATAGATGCTGATATTTCTTCTGGTAGAGCAATACTCATCCCCGGTACGTCAAAAGTAACGGCCGCTGGCAAGGACTTCACTGTTTACTCAGCGGACACGGCCTGCATGGGACACCTACAGGGATCGAATATCAACTGCACACTACAAACGTTCAAATCCAACGTAGCGGGTGTAGTCTCAGATACAACCGGCTCATATGGGAGTGTCCTAGTAAACAACAAACTCTACGTACCCACTACCGATGGTTCCATTTACGGATTCACAGTCTCGTCCGGTGTGTTTAGCGTAACCCCACTAGCAACCCAACTGAACACCTACGGATTTCCAGGCACGGCGCAGATTTCCTCCTCTAACGGTATAATCTGGACAGTCACGTCTACAAACGACAGTCACCTCAACCCCGCTAGCGGAACTCTGCGCGCCCTAAACGCCAGTACCCTAACCGAACTGTGGAACTCAGACCAAACTCCCGGTGATACTTTAGGGCACATGGTTAAATATGTCGGCCCAACTGTATACAACGGCAAAGTCTACGTACCCAACCAAGACGGGCAGATCCAGGTGTATGGGCTACGTTAAACTGAGATCGTAATGACCAAAACGCTCTCACAGACCTCTCCGCGCGGCCTTGTACCTTCTGGCGCATCTGACGTTGTCTACCAAGAATTCCTCGACAAGCTCCACGTTCGCGACAAAGACTCGACTGGACAAATCGTTCGGGAGGCATTGGCTTCGTCCGGCGACCCGCGTTTCCGCGCTTTCCTCGAGTACACGATGGGCGGCAACCCGCGCCTCTCTCTTGCCCATGTAGCCAAGCAGTGCCAGATCGACATGCTGGAATTCCAAGCATTCTGGCGGGACGCGCGAGTTAATCAATCGATCAACAAAGCGATCGACAATCTGCCTGTTCTGACGCAGGATATGATCGACGATGCGCGGACGGATGAGACAACCTGCCCAGCATGCGACGGCACCGGACAGATCGAGCGCGAGGGCAAGCCCGCGAAGATATGTGCGAATTGTCTCGGCAAGGGTGTAGTGCGGACGGTCGGCGACAAGCATTCGCGCGACAAATTGCTAGAAATGACGGGCGTGATCAAGAAAGAGGCGCCTGTCCAAGTCAACCTGAACATGCGCGGGATTGGCATGGAAGCCGCGGCAGCCAAACTGAACAAGGCCGTGCCGTTTGACCTCGACATCGAAGCAGAAACCGTTGACATCCCAGCCGATCCAGAGTAGACTCGGTACATGCGTAAACTGCTCGTGTTGTTCGTGACGTTTGCCACTGCTCCTCTGTTTGCACAGGCGACCGCCCTCACATTGAGTCTGGCCGGACCTACCATCTTCAAACCCGCTGGCACTGTCGTTCTCAACCTCGCTCTTTCAGGGTCTAGCGGCGCGAACATATCTGGCGTCCAGTTCACCGTCCCAGCGCCCGGTGGATCGACCGTCGTAATGGCCGGCGCGGCGTCCACTGCGGCGAGCAAACAAGTTACGTGCAATCAAGCCGCGACTGGAACTTTGCCGCTGACGTGTATCGCGGTGGGTTTGAACAACGCGACGTTCTCTGATGGGGTGGTGGCGGTGTTGACCGTGACCTTGCCGAATCCGATCGTGCAGGGTCTGACGTGGACAATGCCTACTATAGTGGCGTCAACTGTCGGCGCCCAAGTGACCGCGACCTCAGCCGCGCCGACAAATCCTTGTAACATCACCGGCAGTGGGACGGTTGGGACAGCGGACATGACTGCGTCGATCTCACAGGCTCTGAATGCGGCCGTCTCGTGTGTGGATCTAACGGGAGATGGTGTCTGTAATATCTTCGATGTGGTGAGAGTTGTGATTGCCGCGCAGCCGTCTGGTGTGTGCAAAGTCGGGCCGTAATGATCCGCGCCCTCCTCGCCTTATTCCGCCCGCTGTACACAATCGCCAAGGAGTTGGCGATCATACGTGAGTTGTACGAGTTGGAGTTACGAGAGCGGCACGTTAACCCACAATGGGCGCCGATGCCGCTGTCTCGAGTCACTGAAAAACCGAAGAAGGGAGACGTGGAGGTCAACTACTTCGACGAGAATGCGGATCAGCGCAAACACAAACAAGTGGATTGGGAAGACGAGGATGAGTTCGATCCCGGCGGTTGGTCTGGAGCTTCTTAGTGTACGCTTCTGAGATCATCGAACGCCGCCTCGCAACCGCCAAACGTGCTGGCCTTCAGTATACCCGTCTTCCCCGTCTCGAGTCGATCGCACGTTCGGCCGAACTAGAGTTGTTACGTTCGGACGGCCGCGGCGGCAAATTACCGGACGAACAACTGTCCCGCCCGCTCACGCAGGTCGAACAGGAGTTTGTGGCGTCAGAGCAACTATTGTGCAAGGTGGACTTCTCTTACTGGATGACCAGATATGCTTTTTGTGAACTTGATCCCGGAGTCACGCCCGATGGCAAAGGCGGTATCGCGCCGCCGATTCTTGCAGAGTCTCAGTTGCATTACATCAAGCTACTGGGGCGGAAAGAGGTTGAAGTCCACGCCGAGTACGGCAAATACAAACTTACCCTTGGCATTCACGCGTATTTCCACAAAACTAGACAGGTTATGGCTACAGCCACCACCCGTGCACTCACGTGGCACCGGTTGTTATTCTGGAATGGCACCCGAGCTTTTTGTGCCACACTTGACGAGCCGAGAATAGGAGAATTGTTCAAACGTGACCACATCATCCTCGACAACCTCCCGTGGTGGCAACTCCCGAAAGTCTACCCAGACGTCAAAGACACTGAGATCGGATTGGAGCCGCCAATCTCAAGCCGTATCAGTTATCAGGCAGAGAATCAAGTCACTGGTATCGGAACTGGGAGCCAAAATGACGTATCTCACCTTACGGAGGTCGCTCTCTGGAAATATCCTGGCAGAATTCGGTTTAGTTTTGTCCCATCGATCCCCAAGTCAGTCACTACCCTCCATATCCAAGAATCCACCGCCGACGGCAAAGGCAACTACTGGCACGAAGTCACCGAAGCGGCCCGTCACAAAAAACGCGGGTTCGAGCACTTCGTCTACGCGTTCATCCCGTGGTGGTTCAACAAAAACAAATACCGGTCTGTCCCTCCCAGTAACTGGCGGCCTGAGTCGCACACTATTAGCCACGCTGAACTCATCGAACGAACGTCGCCTGAATTCAACGGAGGAGTTTTATACAAACCAACTCTGGAACAACTCTACTGGTGGGAATCGACCCGCGCGGAACACGTCAAAACAGGCGAACTCGCGGCGTTCCTAACGAACTATCCTGCCACGCCCGAACAGTCGTTTCAGAATCCGACGCAGGGAGCGTTGCCAGCTGAGTTGATGGAGGAAATGGAGACTGAGTGCAAGACGCCCGTGCCGTATGAAGTGGAGTGTGTCTGATGGCGCTGGCTCCCGATGCCCTGCATGTCGGCGGTAGCAGCATTCATCGTTGCAACGAATCGTGGGAATCAATCCAAGCCGATCCTCGCGGCCTTCTCTTGATGTGGCACGAACCGCGCCCAGACGCGCATTACGTCATCTCGTGCGATCCAACGATGGGCATCACCGGCTGGACAAGATCCGCGCGCCGAGACGGCGACGAAAAGGTGGATAATTGTGCAATCGAAATCTTTCAGTCCGAGGCCATCAAGCTCCCTCTTTTTAACGAGGACGGAATTCAGAAGATTGATCCGGCGACGAAGCAACCGGCTTTTGTTAGACGAGATATGCAAGTCGCAGAGTATGCCGGACCAGTGGACGCTGTTGAAGCAGCCAGGATCTGCAAACTCCTTGGACGGATATATCAGGGTGCCGATGAAGAATACGCCCGCCTCATATACGAAGCATGGCCTGGGCCAGGGGTACTTACTACTCAGGAGCTATTACGGCTTAATTACTCCAATATCTGGATGTGGGAATACATAACCGGCGAGGCTGAAGAAACCAACCGGATGGGTTGGCAGTCGTCCTTCCAATCCCAGAAGATCCTGTGGTTTCGTTCGCGCCGACATTTGATGGAACGAAAGGCCAAGATCTATTCGCAGTGGCTGGTCGAAGAGTACGCGAACTCGGTCATCGATATGGACAAGATGCGTGCTAAGGCCGCATACGGATACCATGACGATCGAATGCAGGCTGCTAACATGGCTTTCTGGGCGGCCCACAGGTGGTCGTACGATGAATCCCCGCCAGAGCCGGTGACCGCGAACGCCGAGATGGACTTCCAGAAGTTCGCTCCGACATTAGGTGAATCAGGCGACTTCCGCGCGGCGTGGGAAGTGAGCGTCGATAACTGGGACGTTTGACATGCGCAACAATTAGGGTTACACTCCAACCATATGGACCCTACCAGCTCCACTACTCAGGTGAAGCCCAAGCCCGCGAAGCCGAATCCGCCTGTCTCCAACCCACAGGGGGCGGTTGCCTCAGCCCCAGCCGCTCCCACCGCGCTTAACGCTGATGGGTCGTACGACTTCCTGTACACGATCAATCCACAGGAGACGCGGCGCCTGCTCACGCGCACCGGACGAGCAAACCGCGAGGAGATGGAGAAGGAATTGCCGCGATATGTCGAGCGGATCGTCAAGCGGGCAGTGGAAAGTGAAATATATTGATGGTGGTTTGTGTCGACCAATTGGCCAGCAATTGTTGTGGTTGTGATGTTACTGTTATGGATGTGCCGAGATGATGACTTGTGAGAAGTGCGGTGAAAGGCGGCGACTCGGTGACTGGCCGTACTGCCAAGACGAGACTGGCCGACACGGACATTCGCGTGGTCATGGCGGCACGTTACTCCAGTCGATCCATCCTATGGAGCGAGCTGTTGTGTTTCGCAACCCCCAAACCGGCGAGATCCGCACTCCTGCCCGTAACGACACAGACATGCCCGACTCCTATAAACGCGCAGGGTTCGAGAGAGTGGAAATCGACACCCACCAGAAACGGCGCGAGTTGGAGAAGGAAGGGCACATGATGGAAGCAGCGTACTATGACAACGGGTCTGCGACGGCCGATCGAGAAATGGAACAGTCGGCCGGCCCAGAGTTGGACGGTTCGTGCGTCGGATCGGCTGGCGATAACGCATTGACACTTCAAGACCTTCGCAGCGCAGGTCTGCAAGACTAGGCTACAATACAGGCAGCATGCCTGAAGACATTGCGGCTCTAGCCGGGGAATCCTTCGATCTACCGCCTATCAAAGAACTCGCGGCTGATGCTGCCAAACCTGGGACTGTGGAGTACGCCACAATCCAGTGGGCCAACGCCAAGCTCAAGCAGGGTCAGCAGTTTGTCGAAGCCAGCATCGGGTACTCCAACGCGACTTCTGCTATCGACGCTATCTTCTCGAACGAACGGACGTCCGGTTCATCGTACGTGCCTACTCCTAAGCCGATGTCCCGCACCCGCGCGAATTTCGTGGGTAAAGTCGCCGAGGATCTGACTGCCCAGCTCACCGACACCCGCATCTTCTGGAAGTACTCGACTCGCAACCCCGCGTACGAGAAACACGCCACGATTGCGAACGACAACGCGAAAGATTGGTACGTCAACCGACTGATCGACCTCCGTCTCGGTGACGTAGTCCGCTACTACACTGTCGCCGGCACTGGTATTGCCCATCTCTACTATTCTCGGCGGCTCAACGACATGATGCTCGACGCGAAGGATCCTCGCTCCGTCTTCCCGGTCGACCCAGTGTCCTATCACACGTTCCAAGACGCGCTGGGCGTGATCATCCGTGATGCGCGCACACCTCGGTGGGTCAAATCCGAGTATGGTAAGACTGTCGTGGCTGACGCAGGCGGCGTTGGCATCTTCGGGTGGATGACCCAAGCGATCAAGGGTGGATCTACCCAGAAGCATTCCGGCCCACTGTCCAAACGTTCGGGCGACGACAAGCCCATCCCCGCGGTACCCACAGTATGGGTCAACACGATGTACTTGGCCGACCCGCGAGTAAATAAGAAAGAGAACGACGTTTACATGGGGCCTTGGAAGAACGGCAAGCCCCAATCGCCCTGGTCTTATCGCGTTAAGCCTGGGGCGCCGCTCTACCCGTTCAAACGAATGATCGTATGGACAACGGAATGCCTGCTGTATGATGGCCCGTCTCCGTACTGGCACGGCAAATTCCCGGTCATCAAGCTCACTCTCAACCCATGGCCGAATTCTTGGCTGGGCAAAGCGCCACTTTGGGACTTACTCCCGCTTCAAGAATCCATGAATGCCCTGTTACGAGTCATCGACGATCACGCGGCGCAGTTGGCTCAACCGGGTGTGGTGGCCGACCGAAACGTGTCCGGCGCGGAACTGAAGAAGTTTAACAGCCGGGCCGCCGGTTGGAACATCCGAACGAACACTGCGTCGGGCAAGGGGATCACCGTGGTCCCACCGCCGCCGCTCGATCAATCGCTCTGGGAACATGTCAACTGGATCAAAGAAGTGATGCAGATGCTGTCGGGCACGCTGGACGCCTCACAGTTGGCTGGCCTAGCACAAGTTCCATCGGACGACACGATCGACACTCTCATGAAAGCCATGACGCCAGGTAATCGTTCGCGATCTCGGATCATGGAAGGATTCATGAAGGAATTGGCCGAGATGTATCTCTACAACATGGCCGAGTTCGATACGATCAGCAAGCGAGTCGCGAAGTTCGGTCCCACGGCCGTCACGAATGAGGATTTTGATTTCGCCGCTGGCAACTTTATACCGGACGATGTACCGGGATCCGAGCCGGGAGATATCGCGTCCACCTATGATGCCTTAGCTGCGGACGAGCCGCGGCCGGAATTCGAGCGTGCCAAGCAGTTGTTCCAGTCATTCACGTACGAGTACACGCCGAACACCCTCCTGAACTCGGCCGCGATGCAGGACCGGATGGAAGACTTTATGCTGGCCAAGATGGGCTATCTGGATTACTTCACATTCATGCAGAACTTAGGAAAGACGCAGATTGTGCCGCCGAGCATGAAGATTCCCGATTCGATTACTGAGCGGCTAGTGTTACAGCAGCAGATGGGGATCGGGATGATTGCCAACGCGCAAGGTCGGAAGGCCACTAACCAGTCAGCGCCATCGCAAGGGCAGAATGCTGCCGGCCCAACGATCCAGACATCGTGAACTGGGTCAGGTCATCTCCCGACTTGACACCACTCAATTCCTACCCCTGTAGTTTGTGGTATTCTGTGGTCGATGGCACTCTCAGTTGTCACTGGCGGTCACGGAAGCGGCGGAACTGGTGGCGCAGAACCCACTAGCGGTAGCCCCAACCCCAACCCCAACGGCTTTTTGGCTAAGTCAACTATGATCAATCACTCGGCGCCCTCGTTCGGCAAACAATCGTTCAGTCGTGCGTCGAAGGTCAGCACGACCCCCGGCAAACTCGGTCAGTCGTCTCGTCTGGCCCAGTCCGTCTCGTCTCTTCGCCGGAAAGGAGCATTGGCGTGATCACGTTCACTTTGAGAAATGCCAATGGCAATGTCAAGCCGAACTTTATCGAATTGAAGCAGAATGCGGACCAGCAGCACCGAGACGCTTTAGAGCAGTTACATCTCAAGAACTTGGGTGCAGCAAAGGGGGAGAAAAATGGGTAGCACAGCGGGTCAAATGGGCAGTGGTAAAGGCGGCTTCTTCCCCAAGAAGTCCGGCTTCTCGTCCGGTTTCGCGAAGAAAAAGACGGGCATTCTGTCCAAAGGCTTCTCGGGCAAGACTTCGAGCGACATGATCAAAGGGCCGCGAGACGCCAAAGGCACTCGTGAGTCCGGCATGAACGGAGGGTACTAAGTGGGCGCGATGGCACCAGGAGCGGCGCTGTACGGAGTCGGTCAAGCTGACGGCAACCCGACTAACGCAGCCTCGGCACCTCTGCCCCCCTTACCGGACATGAACACTGGTGGCGACACCCAGCCGCAGACTGGCAACAAGGACGTTCTGGCCTCTCTGATGTCCGGTGTCGGCCCCGTTAAGAAGCACGCCGATACGATCGTTCAGTCGGCCAAGGAAATTGTGAAGATGGGGGTTATCCCCGGCGCGGAGCAAGTGGCCGCGCAGATTATAAGTTTGGCGACCTCGTTAGTTCCGATGGCCGCCCAGAACCTGCTCAACCCGATGGGTGGGGCAGTGCAAAGTGGGAATAGCAGCGGGATGGGACAGATGTTACCGCCTCCGGGTGGTCCAGCCCCATTGCCACAGTAACGAAGCAAGGAAAGGACGAAATGCCGCACGACGTAAAGGGTAATTTGTTAAAAGTTGGCGACGAAGTGCTTCTTCGTGCAGTAGTTGAGGAAATTAGCACTGGTATAGAATTTTGTAATTGTAAGATCAAAACATTCTATCCGATGTATCCCAGTGACAAGCACGATTCGTTTTCAGCGATTAACACCCGTCAGTTGGAAAAAGTGGAGTGTATTCCAAGTGAGGAAAATAAACCACTTGGTTGGGTTGATACTAAAAACCCTCAGTTTGTGTAAGGAAAGGACGAAGGTAATTTGTGACGATCGACGAAGTGATCTCGACTCTGGAACTTGACACGGAAACCGCGGCAATTCTGCGATCCAAGGCGAAGGCCGAGAAGGCTGCCGCCCTCAAACAACAGAAGGATCTGGACACCATTGAAGCCCAGCGCGCGGCTCTTGAAGCTGAGCTGGTGGCTGACGGCAAAAAGGGTGCTCGCAACTACAAACAGTGGTACGAGGAGAATTTCCCAAAGATTCAGAAGTTGCAGGGTGATTACGCGAAGTATGTCGAGCGGTATGGATCGATCGATACCACCACGACTACCACGACCACGACCCCCACGACCGTCCCTGCTGGCATGACGCCCGAACAAGTGTCCAAGATGATCCAGGATACCTACACGCCGCAGTGGTCGACCCTCCTCAAGGGCAGTGGCAAAATCCTCGAGAAGCACATTCGCGCCGGCCGTAAGAACGAACTTGACTGGGACAAATTGTCCGAATTGGCTGCCACTCACAATGGCGATCTCGTGGCCGCGTACAACGAATGGGACGCGCCCGAAGCCGACAAGGCTCGTAAGGCTGACGAGGAAAAGCGCATTAACGAGGAAGTTGAGAAGCGTGTGAAAAAGCAGCAGACCAACAGTTTCTTCCCGACGACCGAACAGGCTCCGACGGGAGTGTCGCCGCTGTCGAAAGACCGCGGTGGCGAGCCGAAGTACGACCGTAATAAGGTCATCGAGTCCGCGATTTCGGGCTTGTATGAACCGAGCACAGTTCACTAGGAGGATTCGATGCCTGATACCTTAACGCAAATCGAGGTAACGACCCGCCGTTACATTGACGAACAGCCCAAGTTGCGGGACTTGGTGTTCAACAAGGACCCCTTCATGTCCTTCTTGGACGAGAACTGCCTCGATGAAGTGGAGGGCGGCTCGACCTGGAATGACAATATCGAGTATGACGTGCAGGATGGCGGATCCTACAGCAAGGGACAGGACCTGCCTGCTGACCAACGTCAGATCGAGCAGCAACTCCGCTTCGATCCCAAGTACCAAACCGTGATGATCCCCTTTTATAAGGAAGACATCAAGGTTCTGAATAACGGACCGTTGGCGGTTGTGAAGCTGGTCGAGGAGCGTGTCGACAGCGCGTATATGCAACTCGGCGCGCAGACAGCACTGCAACTGTACTTCCAGGGCCAGTCCGGCAACTACATCAAGTTGATCAACGGATTGCTCGAGGCACTGAGCGATGGCACCACGAACGGCTGGGATGGTAATACCTACGCTGTCTACGGCACCCTCACCCGCTCGTTGTACGGCGGCCGTATGCTCGCACCCGCGCCGACCACGTTCACCAATTCCACGTTCTCCCTGCCCCAGCTTGAAACGATGTATCAGTCGGTCAACTTTGGCAGCGGCGAGTATGAGCCGAACATCATCCTGACCACGGCGGTCGGGTACGGCATCATCCGCAACAACTTTCAGACCCAGCAACGGTTCCAGAATGTGACCGTGGCAAAGGGTGGATTCCGCGGCCTCGAGTACAACGGTGCCGTCGTGTTGGCTTCCCGCTATGCCCCCGGCTCCTACCTGACCAAGTCGAACGGCACGAACGATCGTGTGGCCGTTCGGTACCTGACCTACACCACGAACGGTGCGGTCACGGCCTACCCCACCGGCTCTCTCGGAACTGGCGAGTCGATCTGGCTCATCAATGCGCGCAAGCCGATGATCAAGTACCGCATCAGCAAGCAGGCACCGTTCAATGGTTCGCTCGACGACGATGGATTCATCCCGTCGGCCGGTAACACCAAGATCGTGGGCAAGGTCCTGCTCGCCCACAACATGACCGTACTTCCCGGCTACCACTGCTACGGGTTCGGGTTCACGCAGTAACGCACGAAAGGAAAATGAGGAGGAACTAATGTCTGCAATCCAAGTCTACAAGCGAATCGCGAATCCCTTCATGCCGCAAGGCACGAGCGCGAAAACAAACTCCGCTACTCCTTTCTATGCTCCTGGCGAGATCGGCTGTGGCTTTTTCGATCCGATGACCGGTTTCTCGTGCGCTCGAGTCCGACTGGATTCCGGTGCTACATCGGCCACCGCGGTCGGCGCGGTGAAGGCTGGGCAACTAGCTTTCTGGAAAGACCGCTCGAACAATCTCGTCACAAACGATCAGGCGCAGACTGACATCGCCATCGCTCTTGGGGCCGCTGCCCCAGCCAACGCTTGGCTGAACCGTGTAGCCGGTGTATTCCAGTTGGCCGTTTCCACGGCTGCTGGTACCAACGACTCAACCGGTAACCCGGTCACGTATGTCTGCGATATCGTGATCGAAGGTCCGAACGTCAACGTCTTCACTAAGGCGAGTGGCGCGACGGCCGGTTGCCAAGCGGTTTGCGATACTACGGCCAGCACGGCTCAGGCTATCGCGCTGACCAACACTAACACGGCTCCGACGTCCCAAGTTCTCGGTGTGTTCCGGTCGTCCACGATCACGAACAACTTGGCTCCTATGGACGTACAGATCGGATTCTTGGTGTAAGGAGGAAACATGGCAGTTAACACCACAGCACCACAAGAACGATTTGTCTTCGGCCAGTTGGTCGGGCGTTTTTACCCCAGCCTGACTGTTGCAAATGGCGACACTCTGGCTGTACCGCTGATCCGGATTGTGGATATCTCCGCTCAACCAACAACGGCTGTTTCTGTTGGCACGACCATCGTGCAGAGCGCAACCGGCGCCACGATCACATTTGTTACTGGCGGCTCAGTGACTTTGAACCTCTGGGTGGTTGGCCGCGAGGGCTAAACACGGATATTGTCCAATTGTCGCACTCCCAACCGGCCCCAAGGATTACCGTCCGAGGGGCCGTTTTACTAGGTAAACTGGTGGCTGTATGGCGAAATCGTCCGCATCGAGGATCCACGAGGTGAAAGTAAGCAGTTCCGGCACAGGTGAACGGTTCCGCGGATCGAGCGATATCCCATTGGCGCCGGAAGGAGTCGCCAAGGCCCGCGCGCTCGCTAAGGAGATCGCCAAAAAGGGTGGGTTGGATTACATCTACGCCTCCAAAATGAAGCGAACCGCGCGCACGGCTGAGATTCTATCCAATGCAACCGGTGCGAAGATCGTCTGGACCGAGGAGTTCGTGGATTGGGCGCTGGGCGGCCTCGAGGGGAAGCCTGTAAACGACGAAACGATCGCTATTCAGAACGAATTTCTGCTCGATAAGCCTGACACGAAGGTCCTTGGCCGCGGCCCACTGAGTACACGAGACGGCGAGAGCTTCAATGCCTTCCGAAAGCGCGGTACCAAGTACACTATGGACGACGTCATACCCCGCGCAGAGAAGGAACCAGACGTTCGGCGTGCTTATATCGTGAATTTCCGATTTATCAAGCTCGTGAAGGCTTGGATCAAGGCTGGCGCGGACAAAGATGGGTCGATCGACACGGACGAGATGGTGAAATACCTCAAAAACAACGATTCGCCGCCTGGATCGATCGCAAAGTTGGTCGTGGGCGAGGGTGACAAGCCAAAACTGCAAGAAATCGACATTTTTGACGTTCCAAAGCTCGATGGCAACGTCTTTTTGATCCGGCACTCGACAACGGCGTGGAATAAGCCTGAGAACGACACAAAGGACGACGATGAGTAAGAGTTCGGCCAGTCGGCTCACGCAAATACGACCTTCGCGTGCTTCAGGTACGGGACAGGACCCTCGGAAACTGCCTAAAACGTCCGTGCTTTATGCCCACTACAGTGGAGAGGGGTATGATTGCGACGATTGTGCGTTTTGGCTGACAGACAACCGATGTATCATCCACAGATCCGATTTAACGGTCAATGACGAGGACAAATGTGGCTTCATGATCCAGGGGAAGCCAGATACGTTCTGGGGCAAGCCGCACCTGAACCTAGATCCGAAACAGACGGGATTTGTGCGGAATTGGGGCGGTAAAGGGTGTCGCGTCTGCACCTACTACAATGTAAGTAGAGACTGTGATAAAGTGGACAAAAACTCGGCTGGAGACGACCCCGGCGAGATCAATCCCGATGCTTGCTGTGCGTTGCAGAAGAAGGTGAAGTGATGCAAGAGAAGATCATAAAACGGTTCGGGCTTGATCCTAAAACACTGGATTACTCTCGTCCCGGCAGTACTGTGAAAACAGTCGGATACTCTCCCAGTAAACAGAAGTGGTATGGGTGGAGCCACCGTGCTATCTCTGGGTTTGGGTCTAAACAGAAGGCGCAGTCATTTGCACGATCGGTGTCATAATGGATGATTTCAACACACTCTCGCAACGCCTTCTGAGCCGCTGCCCCTCTGCTGGCAAGATTCTGTCCGAGCAGTTGATCAACGATGCGTGGAAGCAACTACAAGCTCGCCGTGAGTGGTCCTGGCGCCGCGGTCACAATATATTCCAGCCGCCGCCGCTGGTTACCGCTGGCACTGTCACAACGAACAAGGGTACCGGCAACCCAAACCTTATTACCGGCGTCGGCACCAACTTCACCCAATCGATGGTCGGTCAGCAGATCCGAATCAACGGTCTGAACTTCCCCTATTACGACATCACGGCCGTTTTGTCGACCACGTCCCTGCTCATCGGCTCGCCCGGTTGGACCGCGCCCGACCTCACAAACGCGGCGTATACGATCCTTCAGATCTACTACCCCGTCCCGGCCGACTTCGGCTACTTCTACACGATCATCTCAGTCAAGGATGCGTACCGGCTATGGGACACGGTGACCGAGTCCGACCTTATGCTGCTAGACCCGCAACGCGCGCAGACCGGCCAAACGTACGGATGTGCCTTCTATGACTATCAACCGATATTTCAGGGAATCGTCAACCCGACAGTTCAGGTATCAGGAACTGGGGCCGTACCTGTGTCGGGGGCGGTTGCGGCCGGCTACTCGGGTCCGGTACCGTACACATACGTCATCACGATCTCAACCGGCGGTCTACCCGGCGGAGCGCTCCAATTTACGTGGATTCGATCAGGACAGTCAACGTCTACTGGGCCGATAGCCGTACCGGACAATAATCCGATCACTCTGGCGGACGGGTTGGGCGTTACCGTGTCCTTCCCGGTGGGCACGTACAACCTCAATGACACGTTCGTGATCAACGCCAACCCTGCGACGGCTGGCGGCAATAGCGGCCAGATGCGGTATGAGTTGTGGCCCTCTCCATCGCTGAACACACCGACCTCGCCGGTATACCAATATCCATTCATCTACATCAAGCGAGAGTACGATCTGACGATCTCGAATCCGACACTGCCGCCGCTGATGGCTAACCGCGGGGATCTGGTTCTTGAGATGGCACTTGCTCAGTGCGCACGGTTCCCGGGGCCAGACACAGATCACCCTAACCCCTATTTCAACCTTGCGCTGGCATTACAGCACGAGGCACGGGTGGATCGGATGATGATCGATGCCGAGAGGAATGATGAAGAAGTGGGAGTTAGCCTCGTGACTTATAAGGAATATCCATTTTACCCTGCTCCATGGTTAGACGGCTCTTGGCAGCAATCGCACGCTCCGTTCATCAGAGGATAAACCATGCGGCCATCACAAGCCTGCCTCGATCTTATCAAATCATTCGAGTCTTGCCGCCTCGTGGCGTACCTCGCGCCAGAAAGCAAACCTGGCCGCCCAGTTTGGGCCATTGGCTACGGCCACACTTCACCGTCCGTTAAGGAGGGAGATACATGCACGCAAGCACAGGCCGATTCTTGGTTTATCGAAGATTTAAACTCTGCTGTCGATCGTATCGCCGCCCTGATCACCTACACGCCACTTACACAGGGGCAGTTCGACGCCCTCGTATCCTTCGCGTACAACACGAAATGGGAGGCGTTCAGGACCTCTACCTTGTTGAAAAAGGTGAATGCGGGCGATATGGCTGGCGCGGCCGAGGAGTTTCCCAAGTGGATCGACTCGGCCCACAAGGTAATGAAAGGACTGATCCGGCGCCGCAATGCTGAACGAGAGTTGTTCTTGTCCAAGGAGGTCGCGTGAACGCTGAGTATGTCCACATCGGCCTAATGGTCGGCCAGTACGTCATCATCCCGTTCACTATCTGGGCGGCGCGATCGTACAAACAATCGATCATTGATACGTTGAAGGCGCATGTCGATGCGACGATCAAGACGCATGAAGAGGGCGAAGACGGCAAGTTCACGGAATTGTCAGCGCGCATTGGCAGGATCGAGGAGTTGCTTATTCGGCGAGGGCTGCCGAAGGCGGTGGGCCGGACAGGTCGTGCTGGCGCAAAACGAACCGGCGGAACCAACGTTTAAGCGACCACCAGATCACTTGTCCCGCCACTTGATCGTACATGCCCAACTGATCCACGGGCGTAACTTCCAAGATCCAGACGTCGCAAAAGACGATGTGTAAAGACCTCGGATTATTGGTACTATACCGAACAAATACACAGTGCCGATCAAGGTTTTCTCACGATAAGCTTCGAGCCGTTCGATGCCAATCTCTGGATGAAGTTGTACCAGAAGGTCTTCCAGTATCCACTGGTTTCGGCGATCGGCGGGAGGGAGTCCGCAGCCTCGCTGAAGACCTTGTAGGCGAAGGCTGAGATCATCGACCATTCGGTCGGCGTCAATTGCGGCAGTTGAAACGGCAGATGCATGGTTTAGTGAGTTTAGCCAGTTTAGCAAGTTTAGGCGGGCGGTGCGGCCGGCTTGGGATTCAGGAAACTGTCAGCGATTGGCATCACCACACGGTTCAACAGATCGATGATCGAAGCAGCGTGCTGCTGAGAGTTCGGATTCTTGACGAATAGGGACGCAGCCGAAATACCAACGATAAAAACGTCATGCAAAATCTGGTCGATTTCAGGGGTGCTCATGTCTTCAGTATACGTCAATCACATCCCAAACTGCTAACCTATTGACAGGAACCCGAATCTGCCGTATAAAGGAGGCACACACCCATGAGGGCTTTGAACTGGCAAGAAATTGACCGCTTGCGGGATGGCCTAGTCACACCCAGACTATCCATCAAGCAGCGTGAAGACGACGAGGTGAAATATGTCCATTACGACTTCGACGACCCCAAGCGATTCCCCAAGCAACCCAACCAGATCGAACTCACGCACCTCACGGATTTGCAGTATGGCAGCAAGGGATTTCAGCGTGATCGGTTTCTCGCTTATCGGGACTGGATTCTGTCTTCTCCTAATCGCTTTGTCTTTCTCGGGGGCGACCTCATTGACGCCGCCACCATTCTCTCCGTTGCGTCCCCCTACGACAACACTGAAGAACCCATCGACCAAGTCGACGGAGTTGTCGAACTGCTTGAGCCGCTGGCTGCCAAAGGACGGCTTCTTGGATACGTTGGTGGTAATCACGAGAGACGGACAATTAAGACGTTTGGGGATTGTGGACGGACAATCGCTCGAGAACTCAAGGTGCCGTATTCCCGAGGCGTCCAACTGATCGATATCAAGTTCGGCAAGCATGATCCCCTGAAAGTATCCCTTTGGCACGGAGGTGGATCAGCCCGTACCAAAGGCTCTAAAGCACAGATGATTCATAGGTTCATGAGCCAAGCGGATAGTCAAATATACATGGTTGGGCATCTACACGACTGTATAGTTGTGTATGACTGGAGGCAAAAACGGGTCGGCAACCGTATAAAACTACAGAAAATTGTTGGCGTAATGAGTTCGTCGTTTTTGGGCTACTGGAATCAGTACAGTGAAGTTGCCGCAATGTCGCCCTCTGACACACTCATGGCGCGTATAATCGTTGGGCGAGACGGCTCATGGGAATTGACGCTAAAATAGTATGCCCAAAACTGTAGAACAGAAGGAGTACATGCGGCAATACCGGATCAAAAACGCCGCTAGGATTAAGGAACTGCAAGACAAGTATCGTGCCACGCATCCAGAGTACCGGGACAAAGCCGCCCGTCGAGCACGGGAATGGGGAGCCGAAAACAAAGAGCGACGTAGATTAGTGGCTCGACAGACCAGAGAGCAGAAAATCAAAGAGGATGAGGATCTGTTTTTCTATCTTCGTAGACGGTCGCGACTAAAGCATTTGTATGGCATAACGCCTGAGCAGTATGACGAGATGTTTGACGCACAAAAAGGAGTGTGTGCTATCTGTGAGGCACCTCCGAATAAAAAGCGTCTAAATATAGACCACGACCACAAAACTGGTAAAGTTCGAGGATTGCTTTGTGCTCCGTGCAATCGTTGGATTGGTAGAATGGGCGATGACCCAGAACGCATCTTACAGGCTGTTGCGTATTTAGAGGCCGCCCGTTGAGTGACGTAATCCCCGACGGCGCGATCACAGCTAATGAATATGCCCATCGGTACGGGATCAGTAATACCACGGCCAGAAGCCAATTGGAGAATCTGATTGCCGACGGTAAGATGAAGAAAATACACGTTCATGCGACCTTCTTCGTGCCCACTGGTAAAATAGACTCATGCCCTCCTGCGCAGAATGGGAAGACGAAGAAACCGAAACGGTAATCGACCTATTCTTCCTTTGGGACAACTGCGGGCACGGGCATGCTAAAATCACAACTGAGGTACAACATGGCCGATCGACCGTCTTTCCCGCCCGACAAAGCACCCAGCGACACAATGGCTGGCATCCACTCGCCCGCCGGTTTCAACGGTAAGCCCGGTTCCCCCGGCGACCGCAAGGCCCCGACGAAGCACTATCCGTCCACTACTGCGATGGTGCCGAAGCGCGCTAATGTGATCGACGGCCCCGGCAAGGGTTGTGGCATCACTGGCGAGAACGGCAAGAAAAGTTCTGGGTATCAGAAGCCCGGTGGCGGCCAATAAAATAGGCCATCTCTAACAGCACGATATAATTGAGTCGTGCCCGGTCCTCCGCCCTACACTCAGTACACTCTCACAGCTCTGACCACAGAGATCAGCAACCTCCTTGCCGATCCGACGCAGAAGTACTGGACTGTACCGGAGATCCAGTACGCCATCCAGGAGGGCATGTATGTCTGGGGTGCGTTGACATCGTACTGGCGTGACAGTTCCCCGTTCAATCTCACTCCGAACGAGGGGATCTACGACCTGTCAGTCAAACTACCGGCCTTGCGCACAAGATCTTGGACGCTGGGCCAGATGGTCGCCGACATCCAGTACTCTATCCTCGAGGCGCCAAACGGCATTTTGGGCACTGGGATGTCCGGACAAACGACCGTGACGGCGATCCTGAATGCGATCAATCGAGCGAGAAACCGGTTCATTCTCGACTCTGTGCTGCCGTTCACAGTTACTTCAATGCCGGTTCTTTTGCCGCCATCTACTGGCGTCGTAACTTTCGCAAACAACATAGGTTACCTGCATCGGGCGGCGTGGAAAGATGGGCCTAGCGGTACGTGGACAAACCTGTGGCGGCAAGACAATTATTCGGCCGACGCTGGCCTGTACCAATGGGGCACGACCACAGGCACGCCGCGGATCTTCAGTGAGTCCAATCTGACGCCGCTGGAGTTGCAGCTCATCCCACCGCCAGCCGCTGCTGGAATCCTGCAAACGATCAGCGTCATGTCCACGATGCTTGACCTCACAAAGTCCGGCACAACGTTCAACATACCGGACGAATGGATCCACGCGATCAAGTGGGGCGCGCTGTCGGAGTTGCTATCGGTCGACTCACTGATCGCCGATCCGGCTCGTGCTCAATACGCGAACACGAGATACCAGCAGGCCGTGGACTTCGCCAAGAACTCGAAGTCGATTATTCGATTACGGTTTGGCAACACCCCACTGATGATCGATACGTTCCAGAGCATCGACGCTGGAGTACCGATGTGGCGCAACCAACAGGGAACTCCACAGATGGCGGGCATCATGTACGATCTAGTGGCCATCGTGCCGGGATCGCCGCAGGTTGCGTATACCGTGACTGCCGACGTCGTCCAATCAGCCCCTATCCCGTTGATCGGCACGGACGACATAGATCTCGGCCCAGAGGACATCGGCCACCTGATTGATTACGTAGTCCACATCCTCACATTCAAGTGCGGCGGTAAAGAGTTCGCGTCCACGTATAGCCGTTACAACGATTTCATGGACGCCGTCTCGTTCCGCGGCCAGATCAACAAAGCGCGGATTCAGTACCTCAAGCCGACGATGGAACAGCCGTCGATGGAAGAGGGAGAACGGCCAGATGTCTATCAGTTGCAGTCAACTAAGAAGGGAGGCGGCAAATGACGATTCTAGTGGATTGTTACTATTGCGGCTGTCCAGTTCACTTCGATCCTAGTGGGAAGTTGGCGGCGCTGGGGATCACTGTCGCGACTTGTGAAGAGCATAACCTCGCGGTGATTTGCAGCCTCTGCACAGATATGATGGAAGTAGAGGGAGTGGAAGTCGAGATTGTGGACGAGAATGAACTGAAGAAAAGGATCGAGAAGGAAGCTGCGTAATGCCGGATATCGCGAAACAGACACTGCGGATGGATTGCGCGGGCGTGGATTTGCGTGCGCCGCTCGATGCCATGCCTCCCGGCCACTTCCCCTACCTGGATAACGTTCGTGTGGTCGAGGAGGGAAGGCTCGAGGCACGGCCGGGATACACCACATTCAATACCGTCGCGCTCTCCACCAAGGCTCTACATTCGATCCGCCGTCTGAACGACGCCGCAATGTTCTTTGCTGCGGCGGGGTATATCTACGTTGTGGGGAATGGCACAACGCTGTGGGCTGGAACCGAGAATGCACTAGCACAGATTGACACTGGCTACTCCGGTAACCCACTGTCCATAATCAACTTCCGGCCAGAGAACTCGCCGTCCTCCTTTGCGTATGTGTACGACGCCAACAAGATGACCAAGGTGCGGCCGGACGGCACACTGCGGCCCATTGGCGTGGTCCCACCGCTCAACCCGGCACTGACTGAAGCTGACTATGGGCCACCGGCAATGGCAGTGCTCGACGAAGGACAATCAATAACCGGGTGGACAATTGGCGCCGGCTCCTCTTTCTCGGTCATCAATCTGGTCGATCGACAGGGATCTGGCGGCGGAAATGACGGCACGATCGGGTCGATCACGTATAACAGTGGGTCAACTGGTTGGTGCTGCATCGTACCGAGCAGCCCGGTGAGCCCGAACTGGGCGGGTAGTCGGATGCGCGTGCTACTCAACAGCGGCGGTGGCAATCAAGAGACGGTGCTCGTGCGAGAGATCCACCCGGCGATCGTGAGTACGACCGTGCAAGCAGTGCAGTATGACAGCGGTAATTCGGGTGTATGTTCATTGGTTCTAGTCAACTCGCCGACCGGTCTGACGCGCAATTCGATGGTGACAATCGCGGGCAACCTGTACCGCGTGCTGGCCGTGATCCCGTCGCCGGACGGCACTACGTACTCAGTGCGATTGAACAGTGGCGCCCACACAATCGCGGCGGCTGATGCCGTGGTGGGCAAGATCTCTTGGTATACGTACACCATCCAGACTCACGCGGCGGCCGAGACGTTGACTGCTCAATGCGTATATGCGCGCGGCACCAGTTTCGGTGGTGCGAGCGCAGTATCAAACATCGCACGGCTGGTTGCGGTGGACGCCTCAAAAGCGAACAATCGTGCGGTCGATCTAGCGAACGATTACATGCACATTTCGTTCTGGGCCACGGTGGGGGCTGGGGTCAAGCAGGTCCGACTGTACCTGGATGTGGACGCCGGGACGTCGTCTCTGGCCAACGCCTTCACTAATAACTACTTCATCTTCACTCTGACGCCCGCACAGTTGTTCGGTGCGAATGCCGCGCCCACAGGTGGGTCATGGAACGAACTGTTGATTCCACTGTCGTCAGGGGTGAGGGTGGGCAGTGATCCCACGCGCAACCTATCGAACGTCCAGGCGTTGAAGATCGAGGTCACACAGACACAAGCGGGCGATATCGCGTTCGATTGGTGGTACTTGTTCGGCACGTACGGGCCTGTCATCCAGCCCAATTCTCCTGTAGGATACCTGTATGAGACTCGTTACCGCGATTCTACGACTGGTGCCGCTTCAGTTCCTGGCCCTCCTACTCGATACAGTCTTAACCCTTTACGGGAAGAGGTACTTGTCACTCCACAAACAACCGCAGCGCCAAGTGTTGATTCGGACGATGTATATAGACAAGGAGGAACACTTTCAAATTTTACATTTGACGGAACAGTTGCAAATAATAACGGATCCCCCAACACGTTCCATGACGATTTCAGTGACAATTCGATAGGGGCCAATCCAGCCGCCGATCTTACCCTCATACAGCCTTGGTCCGTTGTCGACAACGTCTGGACCGGCACCATCAACGTCGTCGGAACCTCAGTAACCTGGGTCAGCGGCACGCAGTTCAATCCAGCGTGCGTGGCTGGCACTGTGATCATAATCAATGGCGTTGCCTATCAGATGTACGGCAGCCCGATCTCTTCGACCTTCCTTGAGATCACCTCGTCAGGCGGTGTGCAGACTGGAGTCACATTCACTGTGGCCAACCCAATTCTCACCGGACAAGCGTTGCCATTTGCGTTCGGGCCACTCGAGGGTCCGTTCGCACCAGTCGTGTTCGCACTAGGCGACCCAAAGAATCCCGGCACGCTCTACTTCACGAACGCAGCCAACTTGGACGGTGCCAGTGACCTGAACACACTGGAGGTCGCACCACCGAGCGAACCGCTGATCTCTGGAGCGGTGTGGAACGGACTAGTGTTCGTGGGATCGAGAGATAACGTGTACCTAATACGGTACACATACTTGTTGAGTCCTGGCAGCAGCGGCCCTGGAACGTTCCAGGTGAACCGGCTTCCATCGCCTTCCGGTATCTGGTCGCGATGGGCTTGCGTGCGTGGCCAAGACGGAGTGTACTTCCTTGGGCGAGACGGGATCTACCGCGCGACTGAACAAGGAGTCGTGAGTGTGACCGATCCATCGCTGTACCCGCTATTCCCGCATGACGGTGGTAGTTTGCCATCTGGATTCAAAGTGAACGGAGTGCCCGCGCCAGATATGACGGCGCTATCATCGTTGAGGCTGACCGCCGCTGACAATGATATCTACTTTGACTACACGCCGATCTAGGTACGACTATGCCATTTAATCCACCAAAGCAGATCGCTAAGGGGTTTGGGACTCCGTCGTGGACATTGCCATTCTCATCCAACGTAACTTCAGGCAATATCATAATCGTGTTCGGCACTCTTACTGGGGCCGGGGCTGGATCGGCCAACCCTACTGACAATCTGGGTAACACATACATACGAGCAGTAGCACAAACCGACGTTGCTGGAGCTGGACTAAACGTATGGTATTGCTTCTCGATCGCAGGTGGGGCTTGCACACTTACTTTTCCTTCAAATAGCGCCAGTGTTGTGATCATGGCCGAGTACAACATGACGTCCGGCAGTTTGGACGTGGCCAACTCATCTACCAATGCCACTATTCCGTTCAGCATCACGACTACGCATGCGACAGAACTTCTTGTTGCGGTGTGCATCAACGGGTTACAGCCGACTACATGGGGTGTCAGCGGCAGCTTCGTAATCGAGACACAAGAGGATGCGTCTAATCCGCAGCCGGTCAGTCTCGTGTTGTGCGACCAGACGGTTAACTCGACTGGCACATACAGTGTGTCTTTCACTGAGGCGCCGTCTTTTTCAGCGGACGGAGCGATTCTCGGTTTCTTCGGCACGGCGATGACCGTGAATTGCAATAATCCGCCAGTTGGAACTGTGGGCGTTCCGTACACCACAACATTCACGGCTTCGGGCGGGACGGCTCCTTACACCTTCACCATCTCTGCTGGATCATTGCCGCCTGGTATCACGCTGGCAAGTAACGGTGTCGCATCAGGAGTGCCGACGGCCTCTGGGTTGTACAGCTTCACAGTGCAGGCTACGGATGCTACGTCGGCTACTGGGACTGCTGTATGCACGATCAACATCCTAGCCCCGACTACACTTCGGTTCGAGATCCCTAAGAAACGGTGGTTCCCGCATGCGTACGCCGACACGATTGTCACGCATTACTTGGATGAGACGTTCTTGGGTAACGTGAACAAGGAGCAGTTGTTGCTGCTCTCGGCCGCAAAGGGATTTATATATACCAGTGGAGGGGATACGGACAACGGATCCGTGATTCCGAGCACGGTTATCACACCGTCGATGGATGGTGGTGACCCAAGGATACAGAAACTATATGTCGACATCATGACTGATCTGGATGGCACCGGCACGGTTAAAGCGACCGCTCAGTTCAATAATCAGACGACAACTGGCGCGACTGTGTCTTACACACCTATTGGAACCAGAATCCAGCAGTTGCAGAATATATCGTCTCTGTCGTCATTGAACCTATACCGTAATCTGTCCGTCGCGTACACTTGGACTGGTGGTCCCGACGGCCCCCGCCTGTACATCTGTGAGCCGGCTGGGTATGCACAACCGTACATCTCAACGTTCATCGTGACACAGTTCATCAACCTAGCCTTCCCTGGTTGGAAGCACCATCGCCAGCTCTACGCTGGTTACATCAGTAACAGCAACGTCCTCTTTACGATCAAGACACAGGACGGACGGACGTATGGACCATATACGCTGCCGTCGACCGGCGGCCAGTTCCAGATCATCACGGCAAAGTTGGACCAGAACATTAAGGATCTAGCGTTCGCGTATCAGTTGGATGGACAAGGGCAGAACTTCGTCTTATTCCCCGAGGCGTTCACGATCGAAACGAAAGAGTGGACAGAGCCGAGTTACATCCCGCTCGCCATCTTCAAGACGTGAGGTAGACCATGCCTGGAGCGCCGCCACTTAATCCGATCACACAACAGGTCTTCCAGACGTTCTCTCGCCTGTCCGTGCCGCCCGAGCACGAGACGATGCAGGGCGTGATCTCGGACATCTATAACAAAATACAAGCCGTGCAGGCCGGGTCGCAGACGGTGCAGGCGCAGATACCCACCACGGCGGCCATCACACAAATTGCACAATCAGTCGCCATTCCGGCATCGGCAGCGGTGTTACCTACGGCTCTGAATGCGATCGTGCCTATCGTCCTTGCCCAACCGAACTCGACCTCACCTCTCCGCGATCAGAATGGCAACGTCGTGACTGCGGTGGACGGTGCAGTCGTCGCTTGGAATATCGGTGGAGCGGATGCCGGTGTGTTCTACCAATTCACCAGAGCGTCGGCCGTTTGGTCGTACGTAAGTGGGTACGTGGCAAGACAGCAGAATCAGTTGGCGACGTTGGCAGGACTGTTGGGGCCGTCGGACACTGGGCTGTTGGTCGATGTGACTGATTACGCCCACATCCTCAAATGGACCGGGACGGCCTGGACATATGCCGATCCATCCGATCCCGCCGGTCGTATCGAGATGTTCCTAGTCGATCCCAACCCTGTGACTGGATGGCACTTGTGCGACGGAACAGCCAATGTCCCGTACCTGAAGTTTGACGGCACAACACCCACACAGACACTACCAGACCTGATCAGCACGACGGCCAAGGCAGCGTATGCCAAGTTGGGTTCTCCAGTGTCTGGATCGCCGGTCGCAGCCACGGCGCCCACATTCACTGGGAATGCGCAGACATTCACTACCACGCCCGCCGCGGCGTTCGTGTCTGGGTCGCAAGTCGACGCCTTCACCGCACCGAATCCATACACGCCAACCGGGTCAGTCAGTGCCACGGGAGAACCGAGAAACATTGTACTTAGGCCGTGGTTCCGTACTTGATATACTGGGATTATGGCGAACGAGATTTCGGTCACTTCGGCCCTTACGTATACCAACACGGCGAATGGCATTGCCGCGACCACTCTACAGATCGGTGGGGCGAGCAATAACGCTCTATTCAACATCAGCGGCAAGAACTTCGTCTACGCGACCAAATCGTTCACTACTGGCGCGGGTGGAACTGCGATCCCTCTCGGCGCGGTTGGCACGCTTGGATGGGTAGCCATCAAGAACAACGACGCCGCGAACTACATTCAAGTCTTGACGGCGGTATCTGGCACTGTCTTCCTTCGTATCAACGCTGGAGAGATGGCCAGCTTCCGGTTCGACCAAGGCGTGACTGCGCCGGCTATCCTCGCCAACACCGCTTCAGTCCTTACCGAATACATGATCCTGGAGAACTGATGGCCAACGAAATTCAAGTGACGTTGGCGTTACAGTACACCAACGCCGCGCAGTCCATCCCGCCCACGTTACTACAGATCGCCGGTACGGCCAACCAGTCTCTCTTCTCGATCAGCGGCAAGAACTTCACGGACGGCACCAAGTCATTCCCGACTTCGGCCGGTGGGACGGCAATTCCGTTAGGTGGCGTTGGCACCCTCGGATGGGCAGTGATCCGCAATCTTGATCCAACGAACTATGTGCAGGTTCTAACCGCGGTATCCGGCACGGTGTTTCTCAGGATCAACGCTGGCGAGGCCGCGCTGTTTCGATTCGACCAAGGTGTCACGGCACCCGCTATCCTCGCCAACACCGCGGCTTGTGTCTGTCAATGGCTTATCCTCGAGAATTGATACAATGGGTGCGTGAGCACTGCCAACAAGCCTATTGAATTCAAACCAGTTGGAGAGGATGAACCAACTCCCGCAACCCCTGCCCTAGACGTCCGACTCCTCACCACAGAGGAAGTCGAAACCCTCCGACCTGAATTCGAGGCACAAAGAGCGGTCTTCCCGAACCCGCAGACTTCGTTTGCCGTGGGTGCTGTGGATGCCGACGGTAAGGTGGTCGCCTTCCTATTCTTCCAGTTGCAAGTTCACGCCGAGCCGATGAAGATCGATCATCCGCACGAAGCGTTGTTCAGTCGATTGGTCGATGTCGGCGAACGGACACTGGTCGAGCGGTGCGGGTCGCAACTGGTATATGCCTTTACGCCGCCGGGTAAGATCACGAGGTTAGCACAGATGGCCGGTATGCAGATTGAGCCGTGGGTTGTCATGAGCAAGATCGTTGGGCCGCCGGGAGAGGAGGTGATCCAATAATGTTCGGACCAAGTAGTGGTGAATCAGCAGCTTCAACGGCACAGCAAGGATTCGGCATTCCAGCTCTGGGACAAGGCACGACCAATCTGCAAACCGGCGCGAACTTCTTTCAGACGTTGCTTGGGGGCAACAAGGCGAACACGGAAGCACTGTTACAGCCAGACATCAACCGGATCAGAGAGAGCACACAGGGCGCATTGCAGGGTGTGTCGACGCTTATGCCGCGCGGTGGAGGTCGGTCAGCCACACTATTCCAACAACCCTTCGCGGCACAGAGTCAGATCGGTAATTTGTTCAGTGGATTGAGATCTGGAGCGGCCGGTGGATTAGCACAGATCGGCGGCCAGCAAGCACAGATCGGGCAGACGTCGGCGCAGAACCTGTTCCAGAACTCGATGCAGCAGCGGCAATACCACGACCAGCAGATGGCCAAATTGGCTCAAGGCATCTTCGGTCTTGCGACGTTGCCATTTGGTGGTGGGTCGGCGACCGGCGGGTTACTCGGTGCCATTCCGGGGATTGGAGGTTAAATGGGCGCGTTCATAACAGGTTTGGGCGAGGGGGCTGCGAACTACGGAACGCAGCAACGTTCGCTCGAGAACCAGAGAACCATCACCGGCATGCAACAGTCCGGTGAGACACAACGGCTAGCGATGACCCATTGGGAAAACCAGCGTCAGGCTCTGGCCGGCGCGATCCAGCAGGCCGCGATGTCCGAACCGGTCGGCAGTCCTTTGCGCCATCAGTACCTCGATGCATGGACCCGTCTACTCGGCGAAAAACCCGGCGCCAAACTGGACGCTTACCACACCGAATTCTCGCAATTACAGAATCATGCTCGAGCGGCCGATCAGGAAGGGCAGATTGCCTCCGCGGCGACCAGAGCCGCCTCCCAACCCATATCCGGCCCTCCCAATCCAGCCTCACCTGGGCAAACTCCCGGTGCGACCCCGACGATCCCGCCGATGCCTGGGCCATCCGGTATGCCGGAACAACGTCTGGGCGGTCCACTAGCCGCGCAACCGCCCACATCGCCTGTCCAACCGATCACACAGACAGGAGGGGCTGGCGGCCAAAATGCCGCGTCTCCCTTTCCGGACACCGCCGTTTCTGCCTCAGCAGTCCCAACAGCCGCACCAACAGGCGCTGGGGCAGTTGCTAATCAAGGCAGTGCAGGGCCTTCCCAATCTGTTCCGTCGATAGACGATCTGTGGAACTCGCCAATGTCGCCGGCTGAGCGGGCTGCGATGGCGCCGATGCATTACGGCCCGCAGTTTGCGGATGCCATCAGCAAGATCCCTGGAATTGACAAGTTCCCGCTGCTAGCCACTGAAGCGAAGTTGCAAGCGTATGGGCTTAAGCCAACGCCGATGGCGGGACTAATCCGGCCGATCAACGTACCGGGATTGATCCCCGCACCGCCCGGAGCAACCAGTGCGCTGGATGGTTCACCTATCAGTACACCGTACGTTCGTGTGCAAAGGAGTTTGATAGATAACACTGAGCAATACTACCCAGAGTATGGTACTACCTCGCCGACAGTAATGCCGGATCCAAACTCCAAGACCGGGTTCTCGCGTGTGGTGTTTGATACGCAAGGGCAAGAGATCAGCCGGGTTACCGGGGCCACGCCGCCGGGACAGTTCGTACCCAAGGTCACCAAGTCGGAGAAGGAAACGGTTGTTGACTTTGGCGATCACAAGGAGATTTGGCCGGTCGGTACAGAGACAGTGACGCAGGGGGTTATTCCAGGGCAGGATCCCAAGGGGAATGCCACACCGGCACCGACGTCCAACCTACCGCACCCGCTCATTCCCGGCCCGTCGGTACCACCCGCCCGCAACATCGGCGAGAAGACACTGACACCGAACCAAGAGATGACCAGTGAGCAAAAGCTGGGACAGTACCAACTGGCCAAAGATCGTGCGCAGATGGTCATTCAGAACGCTCCCATGCTTGCTTCGTTGATCGAATCTGGCAAGCTGGAACTCGAGCTGGACACCGACGGTTTCCTCAAGGCTATTGTGAACCGCTCGATGCCAATGAACGCACGAGAGGCACAATTAGCGTCGGACTTCATCACCTTGTCGGAAGACATCAACGTTCTCCGCGGGCCGCTGGGCGCCACTGGATTTCGTGGTCCTGAAGCGTTTCAGCGATTGCAAGCGCAGAAAGGACAATTGCTCGCCCGGCCGGAGATCACCGTGGGTGTGTTGCAGAATACCATCCAAGCGTTGAACCGACAGATCGGGCCGATTCAGAAACGTGTGGGTGTGTCGCCACCCGCCGCGCAGCCGACGCCTAACGAACAGCCGACACCAGCCGGTCCCGCCATGTCCAAGACCGCACAGGAATACCTGAAAAAGAGAGGTAAACTGTAGCAATGGCCTGGGATCCATTCGACGAGTATTTCAACGATCCCGAGTTCCGCAAGCTCGCTGGACCGGACAAGATCGCTGTGCTCAGTCGAGTCGATCCAGAGTTCGCGCAGTTGCCGATCAAGGAACAGGCCAATGCGGTGCAGGCTTACCTGAACACACCGTCGGCCGGCAAAGGCGTGCTCGAGACTGTGGCCGATGCCCTTGGCGGCACGGCCTTGTCCCTCGTCCACCCCGTCGAAGCCTTCCGCGCAGCCTCCCAAGCACAGGAATTAGAGCGCCAACGAGCGGCCGAAGCATCGCAGTCCGGCCATCCGTTCGAGGCATTTGGACATCGACTGGCCGCTGGTATGCCTGTTTGGATTGGGCCGATGGCAGGGCAAGCAGGCGAGGATATCGGCGAGGGAAGGACAGCGCAGGGGTTGACTGAGGCAGGGATGGCATTGGGACCGTCAGCTCTGGGAGGTGCGGCAAGAGCAATCCCACCCAGCGCCAGATTTTTAAAAGGAGCGGCTAAAGCATCGCCAGCAGCATTTGCAGCAGCATCTAAAACATGGCCCGTATGGTCGACCGAACTGGTGCCTGGAATGCCACACTGGCTAGCACCCGCTGTAACGGCCGCTGCTGGAGCACCTGAGTTGATCCGTGGTGGGTTGGCCGAGATGAGAGGAGAGCAGTACCCTCCAGCGCCGATACCATCGGTAGGAGCACCGCCTGTTAGATTTCCGGAACGACCAGCCCCGGTATCAGCACCGCCGGTTACCTTCCCACCCGCGGCCTCCACACCCACACCCAAGCCTGCGCCGCCGGTTACCTTCCCACCAGTAGGCGAGGAACCTGCGCCGCCACCGACTCGAACGTATCCCGCACCGCCTGTTCGATTTCGCAAGACCGCCAATGCCAAAGAGGAAGCTGGACCGACCGCACCCCCGACCATTCCACCGGTCGTCCAAGTCGTCACACCACCCGAAACCCTTCCGTCTCAAGACTGGCGTTTTGAGGACGCTCGAGATATGGCTCGCTTACTCAATCAACACGGCATTAATCCGGCTGACCTAGAAGCGAATGAATGGACGATCGCCGCGCCAGCTCTCAAGCGTAACTTGGGCGTGCCGAACCCACGCGCACAACAGCTCGTCATGCAGGAGTGGAACAAACTCCAGCCAAGGGGGCAGTAGATGCCCTTCAATCTCTTCGCACCGTCCACTTGGTTGAGCGGATTTGGCTCATCGCCACAACCCACAGGCCTGTTCCAAACTCGCGTGACCCGCACTCCTGGCGGCGTGGCGCCAATGGATCCAGAGAAACGCGCGGTATACAACGACCGGATCGACCCACTGCAAGTCGTCGCCCAATCCAATCTACCGCCCGAACAAAAGGCCGCTCTCATGTCTGCATGGAAGTCACAAGGACCCGGTTTCATTACCGCCCAGCCTGATCAAGTACAGAACTCGCCCGTGATGCGGCACGAACAGATCCACGCTCTACAGCAACAAGCTGGCCTGAACCCGTACGCAAACGAGATCGCCGGTCTAGTGAACCCAGGTCTGGTCGATCAGATCCGCAACACTCCGATCTATCAACAGGAGTTCAAGCAGTACGGCGAGGCGCCCACGATCGCGGACGAGGGGTCGGCGTTTCAGTTGACCATGATGCCGAACGACAGTTCGACGCCAAACTTACAGGACGCCATCATGCGCCACTTGAAGACACAAGTGCAGCAGAAGCAGCTCGCGCGGCTTACTTCACCCCGCGGTTAATCCCAAAAGTAGCCTCGCTAAACAGTTCCTCGTACTCAGGTTCGCCCGGTCGGCATCCGTACGTCTCTAGGAATTGATCTCTATTCCGATCGGCTCCTCGCTTGATACAATTAGCGTCCGCTGGTTCGGCAAACCGCAAAGTGTTTGCACCGTTGCCAATGTGGAGCATCGGAAGATCGATACAGACAGCCCTGATTCCGGCCCAGTGCATTCGCACATGATATTCGGCGTCTTCACAATAAGCAGGGTAATATGATTCATTGAATGGACCTACCTTGTCGTAACAGGACTTGCGGATGAGAAAGCCAGAGAAGTTGGGGTGTGGCCGACCGCATGGTAAAATTTCTTCTGGGAAACCGAATTGCTCCTCGTTATCCACACTCACAGTAGTTACGAACTTATGACCAGTGAATTGAAGAATGCGGTATGTCGGCGGTGACACGATCACGTCGTTGTTCAACACCAAAGCATGCTCACCACCACGCCGCCACACATCCCTCAGAGCGAGGTTCCAGCAGGCTGCAAGAGACTTCTGTTGAGCCAACGCCGTGTAGACCACGTTCTCGAACTTTGCGGCGGTTGCCATACCCCACTGCTGAGTGCCATCTGTGGAGGCATTATCGACGATCGTGATCTCGACTGGGGTGTCTTGTGCGAGCGCGGCTTTGAGGGTTCGGCGGGTCAGGTGGAGGCCGTTGCGGGCGACTATGATGATAGAGTTCATTTGTAGGAGATCCACAGTTGGTGGCTTACGACGAAAATAATTATACCGACGGATAGCCTAAAGTCGTTTATAACCGCCGCAGCAGACAAAGACAACATCAAAGAAAGGATCTTCATTGCCGACGCCCGTTAGAGATAGACGTGATATCACCGAGCGATGGTTGCATGATCGTGTGGCTCATGTCCACTTCTTCGATCAGTGCACCGGCCGAATTGTGGTTCGATTGCCGTTGATCATCATCGGCAAACTTACGTAAAGCGGCAGTGGCATACCTCTCGTCTCGGTAGGTACGGATGATCGCTTCGTTCTTGTCGGCGCCCAGGCTGACGACCGTGTGCTGGCGGGCTGCAATGGTCATGCCATCGGACGCACGATAGAGCATTGCTTGCGACGGACGTTTGTTCCCCTGCCGGTCGACCGACTCTGGGTAGGTTTCGAGAATGTGGGTGTAGGGTTTGCTCATTCTGCCTCAATTTCAAAACGGTCTTGGAATTCCGAGTAAAGTTTTTGTACAGCGGCCATTGCCTGTTCCGCAGTTAGAAAACTTCCTCCGTAAGACCAACTAGCAATTCCGTCTTCTGGTCTTATATCGATACGGTCAATGATCTCTCCGGTTTCAGTTTCGTACAATACTCGACCGCAGTAAATCGTATACCATTTCAATTTGGTTTTTTTCATTTAATCGCCTCGACCCCTAAGATCCAGCGGTCCCTCGCAATGTCTGCGCCTTCGATCATCCGCCAGTTAAATCGATAGTACGATGTCCAGTCGGCGCATGTCAAGAGGAATTGCTTCAGGCTTGCGGCATCGTATCCCCACTCATGCTGATCGTCTTTCGAGTCCATGTATGCTCCGTACACATTAGTCATGTATACCTGTGTGGAGATCCTTCCCTCTTGCCACATCTTAGCCAGTTCCCACATATCAGGTACGCACACGATCAAAGATCCGTACGGCTTGAGAATGCGGTAGCACTCTTGAATCAACGACTTCGCTTCGCCGCAACGAAAATGCTCGCAGATATGATGTAAGACAATGTAGTCAGCCTCATTATCGTGGAACATCGGCATCGAGTCACCACTGGCCACAACGTCGGGAGACCACTTCTCCTGACAGTCGACGTTCAGCCAGACCGTGTTACCGGTCGATTGGAATTTCCTCTGGCCGCTACCTACGTTAATGCCGAGCACGGTTATAAACCTTTTCTAGTTCATCTTGGATCTTGTTGTATTCATACACCACCCGTTTATACCGTTCCCACAGTTCTTCGCTGATCTCCGTTTTATAACCACACGACTCGTAAAAGCCGTAATCAGGCCAACGTTCACAACGCTCAATTTTAATCTTCACTATGCCCCCTTCCACCCCATATCCCCAGTCAACATCCGGTACCAGTTCCCAATCCCCGGTGACCGGCCGTTGAAGTGGTACACACTCGGCGTATTGTGCGTCACGGCGTTCGATCCATCGGGCGATAGTTCGTGTGACGCTGCCGACGCCATAGTCTGGAACACGTTGCAACCCGAGTCGATCGTGGTGATCAGACGGCCCTTGCGGTAGAGATACCACTTCGTCCAACAGAGTTGGTCATCGTTGCCCCAATTGTCGATGTTGTCCGACATGGACAACAAGGCTTCAATCACCGCGCCTCGTTCGCCCATCCAACCGCCCGAGTTGATGTATCGCCATGGAGAGCGCCGATCCACAATAGGATAGTGGGTGGAGAGGTTGACGTCTGGCCAACAATTCTTCTCGGCCGACACGAGGATCAGTGAGCCGACCTGCTGGTATTTCTCGAGGATGGACTTTGATGTACCGTTGATGAACGTGTCCGCGCCATCGGTGAACAGGACGAACGGCTCCTCTCTCGTCTCAAGGAACTTGGCGGCGTCTCGGATCTTGGCGAGTGCGTGGCCGGGATATATGCCGGTGCCGTAAGTGGCCAGCTCGATGTCGTACAGTTCGCACGATCGGCGCAACAAACTGAGGTCGATCCTCGGTGTATCATAATCGCAAGTGAAGATGAGGAGATCGCTCACTGCGGCCTCTCATCTTCCGGCGTGTTAGGCGTGCCGGTATAGCACTGATCCTTCTTACAAAAGCAACACCCCTTGGCCTTACTGCAATAGTGCGAGCACTGCGCCTCACCATTCTGCCGCTTGCATGACCGCATGTTGCACGGCGGCTCGTTCGGATGTTCAGTGTCTTTGCAGGGGGTCGGCTGACCGGCCATGCAGGTCTGCGTAGTCAACCCGCCGATTACCACGCACGCGATCAACAAAAAGACAGATAGACAGATCAACTTAGCCACCAATCACCTCCTTGTACACCCGTTCCAAGCACTCAGCGTGGTACTGCCAAGTCAACGTCCGCGCGAACTCATTAGGTCGCCAGTCCCACGACTGCGCCGTCAACGCCCATCTGATCAACCGTTCGAGCAGCCCCTCGTCCGTTGGATCGAACCGGACTAGGCCGGGATAGTGCTCGCCGCCCCAGTTAGCCGAGGTATCGAGCACGCGACAGCCAGCGCACAAGGCTTCTCCGGTCGTGAGGGACATGCGCTCAGACGTTGAGGCGTTGACGAACACCTTGTGGTCGAAGTATTTCTGGGCCAGTTGTTCGCGGGTTAGGCCAGTCGCTAGCTCGAATGGTACGCCGAGACGTTGGCAGATCGCACTGACCGTCGGCACACCTTTGTCTGTATCGCCGCGGGCAGAGACGCACAGGACACCGTATACTGCGTTTCTGACATACGACAATGGCGCCGCATGAAACATTTCGTCAGTGCCATTAGGGATCACCCGAACGTTCCTACCATGAAGGATCGGCAACAATCCAGACTCTGTGTGGCTAAACGGTAGGATAAACCGCGCGTTCGATAACACGGCTCTAGCATACGACCCACTGAACCCATAGTAGATCGGCGTCACCACGTACGGCAATCCGACTGCGAGCACGGCTTCGTAATTCCCGTTCGACCAATCGAAGTCACAGTGATAGATGTGGGCTAGATCGAAGTTGCCCGTCGCCATCGCCGTTCGATCCCAGCCCGTCTCGACGCACGTATGGCCGCGCTTACGAAGGGCTTCCATTGTGGCGTCGAGCGCGATCAGGTCGCCGCCTGGGTGGACTCGGCCGCGGTTAAGAAAGGCTATGCGCACGTAGGCCTCCATGACTTGACGGCATTGACTACAGATATCTGTTCGATTGAATTCATCCTTGTATAGAATGGCAATCGCAGTAATTGATTCGCCGCACGCACGGTGTTGGGAAAGTCCTTGTCGTCCAATCCAAATCGACGATGAAGTGGTTGGTAGTGGATCACTGCTTGAATACCGCGGTCGGCGAGGTGTTTGATCAGGCTCGTGCGCGCCTCTGGAGTGGGGGCAACCAGGTAATACATATGGAATGACTGTTCGCAGGCAGGTGGTATACACGGGCGCACAAATCCAAAGTTGCTTGCCCACGCTGCTAACTCGACGTCATATCCGTACCACAGCCTAGCCCGCTTATTTTGGATCACATCGGCGCATTCCAGTTGTCCCAACAACATCGCGGCCAACACATCAGACGGTGAGTACGACGATCCATACCCCACCCAAGTGTACTTATCCACGTCTCCACGATTCATCGCCTGCCGGTTCGTTCCCTTGTCGCGGATGATGTACGCACGTTCGATCAAGGACGGGTCGTTGATGATCAGTGCGCCACCCTCACCCATGTTAAAGTTCTTCGTGTTATGGAACGATAGAGCGGCCAGCCGACCGAATGTACCGAGATACTTGCCATTGTACTTGGCGAGGAAGGCGTGGGCACAATCTTCAATTACATTATCGCTATTCAGTGGCGCAGCTACGCCAGCGTAGTGAAGGACCACGTCAGTCTGCACTTCTGCGTTTTGCGTTTGTGAATCCACATCCACGAAGAACGTGTTGTCAGTTATGTTAGCAATTGACGGAAATCCATAAGACGGCAATGTCATTCCAGGCCGGTCATACAGTTTTGCCGCCATCTCCAATGCCGCCGTGCCAGACGTCGTCAACAACACTTTTGGCACACCCAACTCCTGTTCGATCCACCGCTCGCACTCTCGAGTGTACGGCCCGTCGCCACCAGGATCGGACATCGCCTTGGCTGCTAGTTCCCTCGAACGTTCGGGGATCCAAGCGCGGTTGAATGGTATTGAGTACTGTGGTTGTGGTTGTGGTTGTATCACTTCGGCCACTCCCGGCGCTTACGGATGTACTGCAGCGTCTCTTCAGGCTGTGGGTATTCGACCACCGTGCCGTTCAGGATAGCAGGCAAGTGAGCGTGAACCAGATCGACGTAGAGAGGGGTCAAGCGGTTCCACACGCTACGAACAGTCTCACCGGCATGGATAACTTCCCGTCTCTGCCCAATGATCGGGCCGGCGTCCACTGTCTTCTCCATTCGGAACATCGTTACACCAGTTTCTTTAGCGCCCTCTTCAACAGCCCAGACAACGGGTGAGCAGCCGCGGAACTTAGGCAGGAGGGAGTCGTGGAGGCAGTAAGCGCCTAACTTAGCTGCCGCGCAGAATTCCTCGGGGATCCACTGCCGCCAGTTCACAGCAAGCAGGACGTCACACTCAGGAGTGTAAGCAATCGAAGGGAATGTTCGCAAGTTTTTCACGTACGCTGGTTCCCCTTGTTGTTCCAAGGATGTGATAATCGATACATCGTCTCTTTGCTCGTACAGATACTTCATGACCTCGACCGCCCGCTGCGTATTCCCGTACAGGTTAATCCTAGCCATTCGTCACCTGTGTTCGCAGCCGGATCCACTCGTCGAACTCAGCCGCGCCGTACAGTTCGAGCATCCGTTCCCTCTCTCGTGCAGCATGTGGAGCGATTATATCCTGCATTTTGTTGACGGTCAACATGTTTTTGTGCTCGACGACTGAGAGGCCGGTGCGACCGACGTGGAATCCCAACTTGGTCATTCGTATAGACATGTCTTGGTCGCAGTAGCGCCACGGGAAGTTGACCTCGTCCCACCCACCCATCGACTCCCACAGACTGCGCTCCGTTAGGAAGCACGCGCCCCAATGAGCGTTCGGTGTCCAGTCCGGTCGACCGGCCGTTTCCTCGGGCGCGACGATACCCGAGCCGTGCTTCTGGTATGCGGTCAGCAGGCCCTCCAACCACCCCGGCGTCACGTATACGTCGTTGGACATGAAGACGGCGTATCGGGTGCGCGCTAGGGCGACTCCCATGTTGAACGGACGAGCGGCGCCGAGTGGATTGGCAGTGCGAATGTACGTAACATCATCTCGTAAATCAAAATCTTGAATCCCAACCGCAAGTGATCCATTCTCGATTAAGACAAGGTCGTATAGATTACGTGGAGTATTGTCTGCCAATTGATTTGCGCACTTAGATGTAGAATCTATAAGCTCCTGGTCAATCAAGCACACCGGCAGTACAATCGTCACATCCTTCACGGTTTCCTCCGAATCGCTAGTGTATTATACACTCCCAGATCCTCCCAGCCCTTGGTGTACTCATCCAGCACAGTCACGATATCTGGATAGGCTGGATTGCCGTAGTCATGTGCGCACACGACACCACCCGAACGGAGCATTGGCAGGTATAGCAAACAGTCGTTCGTAATGCCCGCGTGAGTATGGTCGCCGTCGATGTGTAGCAAACTAATAGGACCGCACACGTACTGGACCGCCATTGCCGACCTCATTTTATACACGCGCCAATTCCAGTAATACTGGAATTTGTCTTCGATATTTCGTTTGAATGCTGGGATTGCACCGCCTTCCATCCACACGAACGGATCAATCAACGTAACATGAGATCCTTGATTAACCGCGCACTGAAGTAAAATCGACGACGACTTACCAGCCCAACATCCGATCTCAACTTTATCTCCACAATTGGAGTTAGCCTGTTCGAATAGCGCCCGAGATTCCTCCTCGCCGAACCACCCATCGATCGTACTAGTGTACTTCCACATGTCCTCAAAGGTCAGCCGTCCGCTCATAAGTACAACACTCCTGGTACTCGTTCAATCAGTTCGTGGCCAGAGATCAGTTCGCCCTTGCTGTTGGTTATGCCGCAGTGGGCCATGATAGGCGGCGTCACATAACCCACCACACCATCACCACACTTCACGACCTCTCGGCAGAACGCAAAGTCTTCTGACTGACCAATCCCTCCAGCGTCGGTCACGTAAGGCCCAAACAACTCCCAACACTTCCACGTCATGAAATGGCAGTAACCGGCGACGGCGTCGGTCCATTCAAATTGTGAATGTGTACCTCCCGTCGTAACACCATTCGGCTTATGGTACGGATGACGGACGCCACCAACCACAGTCGGGCAATTGGGATCCCGCACGGCCCATTGCATCGGCTCCAACCACCCCGGAAACACGCACACATCATTGTCCAACACACACAGCCACTCGCCGCGGCCGAACATCATCTCGCTATGTCGCACGCCCAGATTCTTGAGTGCGCCCAAGCAATGCCGGCTGCCTATCACACGAACGACCGTTGTGTTCTTCGGATTGTAGAGAGCTTGGTTGTCGAGGAAGTTGCGGACGCGGAAGTCAGTCGATTCGTCATCAACGAGTGTGAGGGTGTAGGCGGCCGGGTCGGTGTTGCGGCGGATCGACTCGAGGCACTGGACAGTGAGCCGGTACCTGTCGTGGCAGAGGATGACGATGTTGGTCATTGGTTCACCTTGATAGGCAAGACATCTGTATAATTCTCATACAAAAAGCGATGCGGCAGTTGATGATCCTTCTCTAATGTGTGCCCTTGGAGCCACTTGGCCTGCCGATAAGTCGGCTTAGTAGAGGATCCACCACCATGATGTGTACACGACACACCAGACATCCACACTTCCTTGCCAAATCGAGCCGATTCGCACGCGACCCACAGGTCCAAACAATGATGAGTGAGGCGATTAACTGGCCACCCACCACAACGACGAATAAAATCAGTACGTACTGCCATAAAGAATGCATCAACAACTGCGACACGCCTGTCTCCCTTCTCCAACTCGCCGTGCGTTTGCCAGTCCGTCTGGTTGCTCACATATCCCTGCCGAGCAAGGTTACGGAGTTGATACCGAGTCTTGTAGAGATCGTCACTTCCAAGTTGGACGGCACCGCCTAGCCCGACACACACACATTCGGGATTGTTGAACAAGTGCGTGACGCGGTCAATCCATAATGGGTCGTGGATCGTGACATCGTCGTGGATGTAAATTACAACTTCCGATTCCGATTCAACTGCGGTTCTAAATAAATCTTCATATGCAAGGCAAGGTTGGTACTTGTTATCCCGGTTGTCAAACGAATTGTCCAGTTCGATCAACGGGTTCGCATCCGGCGCCCACGATTGTTGCGGCCCAGGCCCACCGCACAACACACTGACAACCTCAACTGTCACTCAACCTCCAGTTCGGACGCATGTTCTTTCGACCAAGTGATCAGACTGTAACGCGAGCCGACGTCATATCCTTGCGCCGTTAGCTTGGCCCGCACTCTGGACAACTGCACCTTCATCGTGCCCACCGCGATTCCGATCATGGCCGCGACCTGCTTGTCTGTGCCCGCCGTCTTGGCGAATGCAATGACAATAGACCGTTCGCGCGGCGTCAAGTGGTACACGGAACTTCTCGTCGGCTCAACCATTCAATCCTCCCAGCCCTTCCTGAAACCACTTCTTCCAAGTCACCGACAACTTCGGCCAATCAAGATGCGCCACACTATCCCGCAGCTCCGCCCGTTTGAACTCTGGATCCTCGTCCACAATCCTGATCGCCTGAGCGGCCGATTGTGCGAACGCATAGCCGGACACAAGAGCACGGCGTAGGTTGTACGGTGTATCGACGTGAGTACCGATCGGCCTCACCCTGTACTCTTCAGGGACGAGTTCTGGGCCGGCGGCGTGGTCGGTAACGATACACGGAACACCACAAGCCAACGATTCCACAATGGGAAAGCCAAAACCCTCGCCTCTTGATGGAAGGATTGTGCAGTCGCAGCCCGAATACCTAAGCGCCATTTGCGCATCTGAAAGTAGTACTGTGACGTGCATGTCGTCCCGTCCAAGGCCATAATCCGCGGCAAGACCGGGAAAAGACCAGTAGCGTTCGGGTACATCAGTATGAAACCAAGCGTGGAACCGGTTGCCATAGTGCTCCTTCATCGCCGCCGCACACTCGAACGCCGCGCCCCAGTCCTTTCTGAACTGGTTCGTCATCACGCAGCCGAGGACGACCTTCCCTTCCCATCCAAGCTTGGCCTTTGCGCCATCGTCTCGTTTGAACTTGTCGAGCCATATTCCGTGTGGCATCCAGTCCGCGTCAGGTCGGCCAGATCGCTGAAGTACGTCACATCCCCATCTTGATGAAGCAGCAATTCGATCAAAACCTGCCGCAGCAGCCGCAGCAAGCGCCGGGAGTGTTGCTCCATTTGGGCCCGCGGCGTCCACAGGCGTATACGCCCACTTTTGGAAATTGCGACCTTCACCGAGGAACCTTTCGAGGTTGGGTCCCGTACCTCGAGGCTGACTAAACCAGAGGAGCCGGGTGAGGTCCCAGTTCGAGAAGATGATGCCGTCCTTACCGCCGCTAAAGTCGTTCCAGACATGTTCGATATATTCCTCTCCCCACTGAGCGGACTCAGGGTAGTTGTACTGCATCCAAGACCATGTGCGGCGATTAATGCCGCCGCGGCCGAGATAACCGACTCGAAACTCAGGCATTGAGACGAGCAAGTCAGCTAGATCGCGACCGACTCGGCTCAACCCGCCTTGAACAGACGGGCAATCAGACAGAATTAGAATCGGGATGGGCTTACGCCTATCAAGTTTGATCATGTTAGTTGTTTTTGTGGTCGCCGCCCTCGTTAGTCGAGGATAGCGACAGTCGATGAAAACAGCCAAACCAGAAATTCAAATAGTTCAAGCATGTGATTGTGTCCGTTACCGTTACTTCTTTTTTGCGCTCACTCGACTCGGCAGTCCCTTGCGCGGCGTCGACGCGAAGTCATGCAACTGGCCCTTCGACATCTTGGCCAGACTCTTGTTCTGAGGCTTCAACTTCGACGGGCTGTGTTCGGCGATCGCCATTGCCTGTTGTTGTGCTTTTGAGACTGCTGGCATACCACACAAGCATACTACCGATCGATACCGATTGTCAATACCCTAATCGCCCGTCATCGCTTCAAACTCAACCACGTTAAACGGCTTCCCACGACGTTTGCTCGCGGCGATCTGTGACGGCGTCACCCCATTCTCGACCAGCAGTTCGGCCGAGATAGTTTCCCGCCCATCTTGCTGCCGGATGATCACGACATGTGGGCCGTCGCGCACGCCATACCGGCCTTCTGGGTTGACCAGCCCTTGCTCCTCGATCACAATCTCCGCGATACGTTTCTTGACTTCGTCAAAGCGGGCGATCAAGTTTTTGAGTGAGTGGCCCTCACGAACGAGCGCGCGGAGTTCCGGTTGGCACTGAGTGGGACATTCCGAGACTTCCAAGAAGTTGAAGAGTGTTTCGTCTGATCGTTTGGCCATGGATATGCGAACCTCAATAAAAAAGTGTGGGTGCGGTCGAAGATAATCGCGTCTGAATCACTCTTTCACCCACTTTGTCATCAGTTTGCCGTCCGACTTGATCGGCACCTTACACATCCTAACGCCGGTTTGCCGGTCAGTCAAGACATTTCCCATAACTTCTTCCATGACGGCTTGAACGACCTCGCCTTGGTCTTCCGGTACTTCGTGCAGGAATTCGTCATATACGTGCATCAGCGGATAGACTGGGATCCCGTACTCAGCCAGCACATTGAACCGCTCAGTCATCTCGCCCATCGCTAGTTTGGCCAGATCCGCGTTGAACCCCTGAATGCCGTGATTCGATCCTTGCCTCACACCGGCCTCTTGCACGTACCCAAGGAAGGACTGCGTCTCGGGAATCCGGCGTACACGACCACATCGCGTCCACGCAATCCCATACCGCCTTATACTCTCTTCCTCGGCATTAAGGTACCTTCGCACGCTAGGGTAAATTCCGAACCAGCGTTCGATGAACTGCGCACACCAAGATTCATCCATCCATTCTGGTAACGCCGTGTTGGCAGAAGCGTACGTGACCGCCATGAGGTCGAGAAGCCCGAGTCCAGTGATGAGATAACATACAGCGAAATTGACGTTCTTACAAGGCGCGCGATGAAATAACTTGTCAACATTCGCAGGATCATCAATTCCAAACGCTGCCATCGCTGTCGCAACATGTATATCTCCATCCTCCTGGTAAATCCGAATCATCGTTGGGTCGCCCGAACGATCAGCCAGTAGCCTCAGTTCGATCTGCGCCCAATCCCTCTGCGCGATCACATGCCCTTCCGACGCAATAAAGCCGGCGCGGATCTCTCGACCCAATACAGTTCTCGCCGGTATGTTCGCTAAGTTTGGATTCTTGCTAGCAATACGTCCAGTAGCTGTACGAGTCGTTGTAATCTGAGTATGTACTCGGAGTTCATCGGTGTAGTGATGTCGTCCACAGGCAGGACAATCTCGTCCAGCAGGGTGCCGTCGTGCTCTACGCGGCATACTATCAACATACGTTCCCTTGAGTTTAGCGCACTCGCGGTAGTCGAGAATCAGCCGGACTACCGGGAATTCCCTCTTGAACTGCTCGAGCGTTTTTTTGCCGGTCGAGAGTTTGCCGCCGCGGGTCTTTTTGATGTCAACTGCGGAGTTGGTGTGTATGTCGAGTACGTTATAGAGTAGACGCGAAATTTGTTCGCTCGAATCCACGTTAAAAGATTCTTCAAATGTGCTGGATCCGAGACTGGGTGAGTTATCATCGACATTGCTTTCGTCCTCCTCGTCTTCCGTGCTCAACTCTACGAATTTGTCCAATTTGTCGGCCGGGATCTCGTTCACTATATCCGCGCGCAGGTCGCCCATCCGCTGGCCGAGACGGAAGGACAGGTCGGCGAAGTGGCCGGGATCGATACGCAGGCCATAACGCTGCATCTGGGAGATCATGGGCAGCGGGAGAACGTCCAAACGACGGATATTCTCAGGCGATGGACGGTCGGTGATCTCGATACCGCCGAAAAGTGCCATTACGGTTGTTGCATCCAAAACATGTGGTCAGCCAAGTGCCGCAGCACATCTTCTACGCTGTCACAATGGATCATCGACGGCAAGAAGTAGAACACCGTGTTTTTTTGTTCCTTACCACACAGAATGACTTTCTTTCGAGCGGCGATGGCCATGCCCAACTCCACGTACTTGCCGCGGCCGGGACGATCGCCGAACTGATCGGTGAATAAGACCAGTGCATCTGCCCGCAACACATCTTGCACGTCCTTTTGGGCTTCGTCAATCTGGACTTCTGGGTGGTACGGGTCGATTGCTTGTGATTGATCCAACCACCGCGAAGTTACTTCAATGCCGCATTGGTTAAGCCGTTCCTTAACGCCGTTCAGCCATTCTTTGGCAGCATAGTTATGCGCTAAGTAGACTTTCATTTCGGCTCCTTGTACAAGCCTTCCGGCACTGTTGGGCCGCCATGCTCCAGATACCAGAATTCCATCATTGCGTTGTACGCAATCGCGGCTAGTTGCATCTTCAGGTCGCCGAACTTGTCATGCGGCTTTCGCGCACAGTAATCGGCGATATGCCCGATGATATGGTTGATCGGAGACTTCTCACCTTCGAGCCGGCTGTCGGTGTACTGTTCGACCGACCCATACTTCTCGGCAGCGTAATGCGCGATCTTGCCCATCAGGATGATGAATTGCCAGTTAAGTCTGTGGGTCTGATGGTCGACTGGTTGGCGCTTGGCCGATTTGACAGGAACCTCTGACGGGACGCGGATGAATATCTCACCGTCTCTTATCACTACGCGATCGGCAGCTTCCACACCAACAGGCACTTCTTGCACTCCATCTGCCCGCGGAACGGCCACATCATCGATTGATGGAACGATCGACACCACACTCTTCTCATCCATTCAAGCCACCCTCCATTCTTCCCGTATGAGCCTTTCTCGCTCGCCTTCAAGCCACTTCGCCAATCGCCCCGTCCAGTCGGCATCACCACAAGCATATTGGATCTGCCGGTCGAGGGGCGCGTGTACGATCGATTTCCGCGGCATTCGCCCCATGTGTTGTTCGATATGTCCCAGCCAATCTCGTCCAAAGAGACGGAGTTTGAGTTCTCCCTTGGCCCAAGTTGGCGGTTTCCACGGGTCGTATTCCGAAAAGCCATTATCCTCCTTTTTGTACAGATGCTTCATCACGCGCCTGATAACGGCTTCCGATTCGTGGGCTTTATATTTCACGGCATCGGCCCGATGATTCTTGCCGCACTCTGGACATCCCTTGCCTTTTAGGTGGTAAGTGGATTCTCGCATGGACTGCGTGGCGAATGCAAGAGCTTCTGCGAGCCAATCGTCCAGTTTGGCCTTCGAGGCGGGGGTGACGACCTCGTCGTAACTAGTCATCCGGTAGCCAAAAATCCGATAGACCGCTTGTTTGAGTCCTTGCGGTTGGGAGCCGCCCAAGTGGTACAGTTCCTGCATGGTGTCTCGGAAAGCGGGAATGTGTATACCAACGGTTGACAATTCAGCAAGATCGTAAACTGAGTTGTGCAGAATAACAGTGTTGTACCCCCAAACCAAAGCGGTTGCAAAAGCATCCAATAGCTCCTTGTCTTGTGCCAAAATCATGTAACCGGTACCGAGTGTGGACGAGAACTGGATTGAGTAGAGTTGGCCATCGTCGGACTCAGTATCAATCGCGATAGTGTCCGATTCAGTGGTCATCGTGGCCCAGACCTCGGCTTCAGTCTTGAGCAGCCGGTAATCCAATCGATCGGCCGTGGGTATGGGCGGATTCCATTCGCCTCGCAGCCATTTACCGAGGTTCTTCCAATCCTCCAGTAGTGGGATCATGAACCGCGTTTCGCGCAGCCCAGCAGCAGGATGATACATTGGCACCACCACGCCTTCCCATCCAAATAGCCCGCTGCCTTTGTAATATGTCGGAAAACCATGCTCTAACTCTAGGTTGCTGCCAATAAGACCGCAAGCTGTGGCACCGGCCAAGATCACGATCTCTGGGTTCACCGTCCATATTTCCTCCGCCAAGTGGTTCGGGACACATGCCGCCAACTGTACGGCAGATGGCCGTACATCCATTCCGCCGCGCTCACATCGGCACTGCATACAGTTCGTGATGAAGATGTCGCGACGCCGCAGGCCGGCTAACGAAAAGTACGTGTGATCCTGCTCTCGACCGCTCACTCCAACGAACGGTATACCATCCTTGTCTTCGTTCTTGCCTGGGCCTTCACCTATGAGCATGATACGGGTGTCTGTAGGTCCACATGGGAACACCTGACGTTTGCCCGTACATTCAGAGCATCGACCGTACGACCACGACATCAATACTTCTTTCCTCCTTCGGCTAGTCTGGCTTCTCGTTTGTGATCGGCACGGGTGCGGTTGTATCGCATTTTCTCTTGGTAGGCGCCATCCAAATCCAGACCTCTAGCCGCCGCCAGATCGAAGATACGGATGAGGCAATCCACCAGTTCAACCTCGAACATTTTACGATGTGGGAGCTTGTCGTCTTGAGCGTTCTTCCGGTCACCCTCCATCGCCTCAGCCAGTTCGGAGACGCATAGCATAAGAAGCTCTCCGTTGTTACGAGCTATTGGGTACTGGCCAGTTACAAGATCGGTCCACCACTGCCGGTTGGCCTCGTGGCATTCGATTGCGTAATCGTTAAGACTCACTGCGAATCCTCCTGATAGTGCTGCGCGATACACCGAATGACCAAGCTAGACTGCGTTGGCTCCAACCGCCGTCCAAGAGCTTACGCACTTTGGCACGTTTAGATACATCCAGTCTGCGCCAATTCTTCATGTGTGGTTTACGTGAATAGACGCCACTAGGCACGACGGATATCAATCCTTTCATTCTCTTCCGGTTCAAATAATACGGCTTCGGATAATTCGGACGATCCCATTTTCGCAGTGACGACCGACATGGCACGACCGTGGCCTGTAGGCATGAGACAGATCGTCACTTCTACAGCGTCAATTAACATAATTTGCGGATTAAGGCTTGCCATTGATCCACTCCAAAACCTTCCTCGCGCCGGTCTTACCGATCCCCGGCAGCGTCTCCCACTCATGTGATCCTAACTCAACGATACGCCGCGGGCAAGAGAAATATGACGATAGATCGAACGTTTTCTTGTCGCCCATTCCAGGCAGTTGGTAGAGCCACCTCTGAACTGGCGTGGCCTCGGACTGGAATATGCCCTTACCCTCGCGCGGCGGGATCGGAGCCGGCGCATAGATCACTCGTTTGTCCAGATGTTCGGACCACGGGTGCTGCCATTGGTCGTGCCAATCGACGAGGGTGGCGACCGTCTCGTCAATACCAAAAGTACGCCAAGTAAACACGTTGCCAAGAAATCTAAGCCGATTAAGAAAATGAGAAACTTCAGCATAGCGGAATTGTCCTTTCGGTTGGTGCCATGGAAAGCCGATCTCGAGCATGCCGCCCTCAGCACGGCGCCAAGGACCCTCGACTATGAGATAGTAATAGTCATAGCAATCGAGCGCTCGACCTACTTGCCCGCCGGCCAATCTATGGGATCGAACCGAGTCCAGAAGGTCCGAGATGGTCTTCCTCTCTACGCCTACTAGCACCCGACCCGATGGTCCCCAGCCGTCCCATTGAAAATCTGTTGCGACGTTTGGAACGGATTCGGCGTCACAGCCAAGTTGGCGGATTCCAGTAAGGAGTTCGCGAGAGCCGACTGCGGAATCAACGAGGATCACAGCAGTTCCGTCTCCAACGCATCGATCAAACTGTTCAACGCCAGTCGCACCAACATAACGTCCACATGCATACCCGCGCCTCGGAAGTCCCGATACGGCAACATCCGGCGGTAGTCACTCATCGCCTTGAGGTTGCGCCGATTGTACAGGTGCCGCACAAAGGCGATCTCATCCTCGGTCGTCCAATCGGACGATTCGTCGGGCGTGATGATGAACGTGTTTTCGGTGTCTGGCATGGGGCCTCAGTTACGCGTTCGGCAGTCGGCTGTGGTTCTCGGCAATCCGCAGCAGTTCGTTGTCGACCTCTTCATCCAACATCATGTTGCGCAACTGCTCGATGTTACTGATGTCGCCAACATTGCGCAATTCGAGGGTGGCCAGTTCGCGCGCTTCGGCTTCTGTGTTCGCGTCGACTTCGGTGTTCAGTTCGATCTCGGCGCGGAGGATGACGTTAAAGCGATGTGACATGAGTTCCTCTATTCTCCCGGTCTGAGCACTGCCATCAAGTTCTCAAGGGTGATCGCTTGACCTTCCAGCACTCCGTTCACCCCAGCTTGTCCTACGTTATCTTGGGACTCTACCACGTCGAGAGAGAACTTGTCCCAGTAATAATCGGCTTCTTTGTGGGCGTCGAACACGCAACGAACGATCGATGTGGTACAGTAACCGAGATGCGGCGGACCATCCCACACCGTCCTTCCAGTTCTGTTGTCGTTGCGGTATTCGTCCTTTGCCTTCATGGTGACCAACACCAGCTTGTGGTTTAGGGAATCAATTAGATCAGTCCAATCTTGTTTCGGCGGCCCCCACACGCGGCTCTTGCCAACTTCCTGCTTGCGGCCAAAGTGCGAGTACCCAATCCAATCCCATATCTGCGTGCCGGAATCCATGACGATCGGCTCGACTTCTTGACGGCCAGCTAGCGCAACCACTGAGTCGAACAGACGTTTGGTCACATCCTCGTACACTTTCTTGACCTCGTCAAAGTTCGTGTTCGTGGCGAGCTGCAACGCTTGCTTTTGCGTCACGAAGTCCGTATCGTTCATGTACGGGATTTGCAGACCGACTTCTTCATGGTAATCACGCACGGTCTTGCGGGTCTTGCGGTCGCACACGATCCATCCAGGGATCTTGCTGCGGGCGTCGGCCCATTCAGTTGCGGTGGCACAAAGGCGGGTCTTGCCGCTGCCCTCGCCGCCGAAGATACCGAAGCAACCATGATCTGGACGATCAATCGAACGTGTGAAACCTGGGATGTTGCTCACTCTGGCTTAACTCCTTTCGATGCGGCGAGTACATTAGCCCACCACCCTTCGCACTCTAATTCGCTGAATTCCACGACCGATACCTGCCCGATCGGCTTAAACGGGCGTGTGTAATCCCCCAGCCCGAAGCATATATCGTATTGCACTTGCCGGATTGGTTGCAAGAACTTTTTCGCGCTCATCGCACAGTAACTAAGTCCCTGCTTGAGGTACATCCACAAGTATGCGATCGACTGGGCTTTCTTGGTTGAGTACTTGCATTCCCACCATTTCGTGAAATCTTCCGTTAGGTCGTCGAATAGCAGTCCGTCTGGCGTGCCGTATATGTTGTCACGCTCCAGCTCACATGGCTGCCAGATCAATCGGTCGTGCCCGTAGTGGGTCGCACGGAATTCCTCCCAACTCACGCCCAGCGCGGGCAGCAGCGGGTACTCTTTCTCAGTGAACCGGTCGAACGGAAAGTCCACGTCTTCTGGGTCGGACAACTTGCCGGCTGCTATGCCTAACGCACGATTGACCGCACCGACGTGGACTCCGTGGGAACGAGGAACGGACGGAGCTGGACCGCGGTACGTTCGGCCGGTTGACATCATGGCCGGATCCAAGACCATCCGTTCCTCTGAGATAATTTTCATTTGTAACTTTGGGGACGGGAATATACGTATTCCCGGTCAGCGGTTTCCACTGCTCCGCTCTTGGCCTCGGCCGACTTAACGACCTTGCGGGCGAGTAGCTGACAATGAGCCATTTCCCCAAACCCAATCACGCAGGAACCGTGAACTTCGTCGGCTTGCCGTCGTTATCATACTCGGCAGTGACGCCGATCTCGGCAAACTTTTCGGCCACAAACTCCGGGTTCTTCACGAGGGATTGGACCGCGGCGAGTTGAGAGGGCGGAAGTTTCGGATTGTGCTTCGTGTATTCGTTCGTCACGAAACCAAAGAGGGCCTGCATGGATTTGATCTCCGACCCCTTCTTACGTTCAGCGACGAGCTTGAGGACTTTGGTCGTGAGGTCTTCGGGCGATTCAACCGATGCGGCGCCCGTAGAGGTCGACTGTGTAGCTGCCGTCGACGTTGAAGAAGTAGTGCTTGAGTTGCCGCTCAGGTAGTTTGGGTTGTTCCACTTGGTCGCGACCTTGTACGTGATGTCAATCGTCTTGGTCGAATCGTCCTTGTCCTTCACCGGCTTCGTGTTCAGCCGCATGCCGAACTTGTCATTGCAGTCCTTCGGCGAGTAGGACGCCAGTTCGAACTCCAAGCCAGCGAAGTCAGGCGCATAGGCGTTGTTGAGCGTGGCCTTGGGGAAGCCCTGTTTGGCCAACGACTCGAGGAACACCATCGCGGCCGTGGATTTGTTGAACGGCTCGCTATCTAGCATGTGGACCGTATTGCCCTCAGCATCCGGCTCATCAGACTGGGGCACGGGATCTAAATCGGTCTCGTTCTTTGCAACGGCCGGACGATAGTGCTTAAGGGATTCTTGGCCAAATGACAGCCGCATGTCCTGTTGTTCGGCTTCGCGCACCGGCTGCCAGTTGGCGTCGAGCGTGATCAAGTCGAGGACGAGATAAAGTTGGTTCGGACGGAAATCCGTCTTGATGTTCTGTGTTTTGGCGGACTTGACACGGTACTTGCCGGCCTCTACTCCACCACCACCCTGCTTTGCCAGATCCGGGTTGAAAGATGCTTTTGGCATAATTGTTGTTTGTCTCCAAATGGCGGTTTGGCCGCCGGTTACGCTGTTATGTTGATGTTGTTATGTTACGATGCGGTCACCGAGTTGTCAAGAGTTTTCTTCACCGTGGCCGCGATCGGTTTGCATGGCGTGCATCTGTGATGGGTTCAGGTTCTCGCCGCGCTGTTTGGCAGGAGAGCCGTAGGAATCAAGGAAGCCATTACGAATTTTTTCGGCCAAAGCGTTCGCCTCGTAAAAGCTGTATTCATCAAGACGATCGGCGATCTGATCACGCACACTCTGCACGATTTCTTCAATGGATGCTGTCACTGCCCCTCCTTCGGTTTGGCGGCGCGGCTCTTACGTACCAATTCCAGCCTCTTCCTTCGCGCAATAATGTTCTGTTCGTTAATAAATCCCGATTCGGAAACACACGAAACCCATTCCCGATCCGCCTGTTCGTATCCGTGCAGGTAGGCGCGATCTTCCATCACCGCTGCCCGCTCCATGCCTTCCCGGATGCCACGCTGGTAGGCTGCTTCGGCGGATTCGGGTCGCGGTTTACTTGGAACAAAGCCGTGGCATTCGCAGGACCGGCAATGTGCGTCTCCGTGCTTGCCAGCCATGTGCCCACACCGGGCACACACTAGCCGCTCTGCCTCCTGCCGCTGGTCAGTCATCGGTGGCTCCTGAGCATTGACAGTAAGTACCGCGCACCGATGCCATTTCGTCTGGCAGAAGCGCTGTGCACGTCTTTTCATGCTGTGGATGTCCACATACCGAACAAGTACCCCCGACCTCCTTCTGGTTGAGAGCGGCACGGACCATAGCCAGTGCTTCTTGCCTGCCTGTGCTGATAAGTCGCAATTCCGGTGGCCCATCCATCCGAACTCCGGCGCAAACGATTAGTGCGTCGATAGCCTTCAGTGCCTGCTCCATTCGCTTCACGCGCCAGAATATCTGATCCCGCTCGTTTTGTAGACGATCCACGGTGTCAAGTGCGAGTTGATGGGCCTGAAACTGCTGCTCCCCGCGTTCAAGCCTTCGGCGGATCTCGGCCAGTTCATCTTCTAAACTCTTCCAGTATCGTTTCCCGGCAGAATCATCCACTTGAGTGAGGAGTTGATCTATCGTTAGCTTCTCCAACAGGTTCTCTGCTCGTGTCATAATTTCTCCAATGGCCGCGGCAATTGTTCTTCCCTTCGCACTTTGAACCATTTCGGGACATGGTCGCCCGCAGCCCGCAGCAACCACTTCACGTTATCATCGACGATCAAGGTAGTCCCACGATCATCCGGGTAACGGTTGATTCGACCGGACGACTGCACGAGTTCTTGGCCGGCCATGTACCACGGGTAGTCGAAATCTTGATCGGTCCGCGCGGCGATCAGTTTATCGGTGGGTGGGAGGAATGGCATCTTGCTCAGGACTTGCCATTCGGCCGTGCGTCCGGCGAAGTTCCATCCAGTGCTAAACGATGGAGATACCAACACAGATCCGCAATCGCCTTGTTTGAAAGTCTCGAAAGCCTGCGTTGCTGTAGCGGTTTCAGGGTCAGCCGCTCCATTAAGAACGATTCGATAGCGGCTCCCAAGTTGCTCACCGATTTGTTTAGCTCTTGCATACGAAACTGTATGAGTGAGTCCGTTACGGTCACTGCCCCACTTGAAGATTTCATCGTGCCTTTCGATCCACTTTTGCCTGTCTTCATTCCCCCACCTTTCGTCATGTTTCACCTTACAAGTTGGCACCCAGATCACCGGACCGTTCACCGCTGGGAATTGCCGGCTCCACTCCTTAAACTCATAATCATCGCGTTTGATCCCTAGCAGTTGCATCGTCTTCGGACGTAGCGTGGCTGACATCAGGATCACGCGCTGGATACCTTGGAACAACCGTTCCTTGTATCGACCGGGCCAGACGCATTGGAATCGCCACAGCCGCCCTTCGTCGCTGCCGTCCACGCGAGTGCAGATCCAGTTGTTGTCATGCTTGCTGAATTGCGAGAGCTTGTATGCGGCGTCATAGATCTCTTCGGCGCGGCGCAGGCGCCCGAAGTCCTTACCGGTAAATCGACCGGACGATTTGGACTCGAGTTGGACGAGCGCGAGATGGTCATAGGCTGATTGCAGGATCCGTGGGGCTAGTCCGCTCCACTCCTCGATGTCCTCTCCTGGTCTTTGGCTCGCGTGGAACCCAAGACCGGCTTCTCTTGATTGTCGTTCGGTAAATCGGAAGTCCAGGGAGTTGGAAAGCCAACCATCGGCGAGTCCGGCTTCATCGCAAACCAACGTGTCGGGTTTACGTATTCCCTCGCCACGGCTGTTAGCCGCCAACCAATAAGCGTAATTAGTGACGACGATGTTTGCGGCGTCTTGGGATCTAAAGTCGCAAAGATACGGGCAGCCAAGTTTGTCAGCACATTGCATTCTTCTTCCGTCATCGCAATTTCCACCTTCCCAACAGGCATAATTTCGGCGACCCCGGATGTGTGCAATTCTGTTTCCAATAAATGTGTCACGGTACTGATCCTCCAATCCGTGCGTGGCCGTTAGGATGACCGTTCGGCCGCCGAACAACTTCGCCAACCCATATGCAATCGCGCTCTTGCCACCGCCCGGTGGAATGCCCATTGCGATGAACCGCTTCTCGGACGTTAAAGCGAATTCATAGGCTTCGTGCTGACAATCGCGGAACTGATCGAACGAGTCAGGGAAGCCTAGGTCGTGAGGAGATAGCATCAATCACAACCACATAATCCACGCGCGAGAATTGAATCGAACTTGGCAATCACTTCTTTGTTGAGCAGTTCCATTGTGCCTCCTAAGCCTTGTCGACAACTTCTTTTGGCACTGTGAACGTACCAATGTCTTTTTTGTCGAACGAAAATGTGACTTCGTAACTAGACCCGAAATTGCAAGTATCGCAACCACCACTATGGTATTGAGACTGCCGGAATTTGTCGGTGCCGAATACCTTTGCCAGCTTGAGCAGAATATCGAGAGTCAGCGGCACGTATTCATACATTGCTTTAACCGTAACGTCGAACGCATCCTCACGATCTTGAACCTCAGCATCGAATTCAGAGATGTATTCCTCGCAGCCTTCCCAACACGCAACAACTTCTTCTTTGGTCATAGTGCCTTCAATCATAACCCCCGCCATCATTGCCGTCAACACTTATTTCATGCTACTTTGGTCCTATTCTCGTGTCCAGTCCCACAAACGCAACATCCACTGCCACAACCACGCGCAACCCGAATTACCTCCTGACCGCCCAGAACCAGAAACGTCCGATACACTCGAACGTCCTCGTCTGCTTGCGCACGCACGATGTATGGGCCGGCCGGCTTGCGTTCAACCAATTGACCAAACGCACGATCGTACACGGCAGCCCGTGGGACCCCACCACGCGGGCATGGCGCGAGCATGACGACATAATGCTGACGGACTGGCTTGCGCGATATGAGGGCTTGTACATCCACGCACCGTCGATGATCTCGCAGTCGGTCGAAACAGTCGCACATGAGAATGGCTATAACCCCGTGGTACAGTACTTGAACTCGTTGAACTGGGATGGCGAGCCGCGGTTGGATGAATGGCTGCAAAACTACCTCGGATGTATACCGAATGACGCACAGTCCGATCGATACTTGGCCGCGGTAGGCCGCTGTACGTTCATTGGCGCGGTCGCTCGAGCGTATAAACCAGGATGTAAGGTGGACACCTGTCTGATCCTCGAGGGTGGCCAAGGCAAATTCAAGTCCACGGCCGTGCATACGTTGGCCGGCGACTGGTATACGGACGATCTGAGAGATATCAGCAGCAAGGACGCCGCCCTGCAAGCGCAGACTTGGATCGTGGAATTGAGCGAACTGGACAGTCTCACCCGTGCTGAGGCATCACACATCAAGGCGTTCATCAGTCGTCAGGTCGATCGATTCCGGCCGCCGTACGGCAAACGCATCGAGGAATTCCCGCGGCCTGGGATCTTCGTTGGGACGGTCAACCCCTCGGAGTACTTGAAGGATGACACGGGCGCGCGCCGCTTTTGGCCCGTTGAGACCGGACACATCCATATCCCTTGGCTGGCTGAGGATCGTGATCAGCTCTGGGCTGAGGCTACAACGCGCTACATGGCCGGCGAGGCGTGGTGGTTCGACTCCACGGCACGGGCTGAACTGGCGGCCCCTATGGAGGCTAGCAAGCGCGTTGCGGACCCATGGGAGGATGACGTCATGAACTTCGTTCGAGCGCACGTTATGAACGGCGCCCGGTACGTCACTCTCAGGGATATCCAGGTGGTAGCGCTGGACATTAAGAACTCGGCGCGCGACCAACGGACGGACAACCGAGTGGCCTCAATCCTGAGAGTGCATGGGTGGAAGCGCGGCCAGTTCAGGTCTGGCGTGGGTCGGGTGTGGGGCTACTCGCCCGCAACCGAGTAAGCATCGTATACCCCAAACTCATCCGAGAACACAAACTGCTTGATCATCGTATCGTCGGGCGTATGCCCTTCGTTAACCTCGTACCTCTTGATAGCCTCCTCACGTGATACATCGAGGTACGCGCGTTTCACTCCCAACCACCCGATCACTGTTAACTTGTGCATTTCGTCCTCCTTACGTGGTGACGCTGGTGTCAGACTGGGGCTGGCTAAATCGTTGAGCCATCCCTATATAACCACTGTCACCAGTAAACCACTTGTATGTGTATGTTTTAATATAGGCCACCCCTACCATATGGTATACATCATTGTATATACGTATATTCCATACATAAGTGAGAGTGGCCACTTGTCACTGGTTCACCGGTGACACAATAGAATCAATCAGTTACAAAGTCACCAGTTGTCACAGGTTTAGGTAGTGGTGACGGGACTACATTTCGCTCAGGTTCTCGGTCGAGGCACTTGGAGCATGCGTCCGCGCCATAGTAAGGAATCATCGCACCGCAGAATCGGCAGTCCTTCATGCGTCCTCCCCGCCCTCCTCGTTCGTTTGGCCAGTCACTTGGCCGGCCGGTATAACTCCTGCCCATTGGCTCTGGCCTAGGGTGGCGCGGATGTGGGTATAGCCATGTCCTGTGGCCGACGATACTTGGATGCTCACTAGGACTTCTATTTGTTCCAGCAGCAATGCTCTAGGATTGATCGTTTCGGGCATTTTGCAGCCTCCTGTCTGGCTTGTTCGTAGCAGATCCCCTGATGTGTGTGGCTACCGTCTCGCAATTGCATAGCGGCCTCTTCTCGCACAGCTAGGCCACAATTGACACAATAGACGGTTATCTGATGCTCCAGACGTTGATTCGCAGTCATTGGTGGCTCACCCCATTGCATACCCATGACCAAACGTCTCGGAATTCATCTTCGTTCGGTTCCCGCCCATAGATGCTGCGAAACATTGCCAACAGATCGCCGCGGTCTTTGGTGTCCGTGTCCTCGTGCGACTCCACGTACTCCCTGATCTCATCTTTAGTCCACGTCATATCCGCCCGCCTTTCGACCGCTGGAACGCTGCGAACCTCTCGGCGTCTACCATCCGATAGTGCGCAAATGTGGCTGTGCATTTGCGGCAAAACCCCTGTGAGTCCAGCCCGTCCTCACAATTCCGGCATACAGAGAGGCCGGTCGATCGCACGGGCTTTCGTTTGTCCGGCCGAACGGCTTGACGGTCTTTGCCAACGAATGTCTTTACGAACACGGTTCTACCCTCACAGTCAAACGGCCGGCCGGAAAGTAAACCGACTGCCGCGGTGTATGCACGGCCGTTGCATTGTCTACCGCGTAAATCTCTAACTTTCCGCGCGAACCGTACGGGTATGCGTCGAATTCCAAAAATGCTTGTACGAACGGCTCTTTCGTGTAAATATCAACTCTCGTCATAGGTCAATTCCCCTTTCGTCTCAGATATGAGTGTGTCAACAGCTCGTATGCGCGGCGCCTTGCTTCGAGCGGCCGACATACGAACGGATTCATAATCCAACAGTCAAACCGCCAACCATACCAGCAAAGGTGACTCAACCGCAGGACCTTGATCCCGTCAAGCTTATGCTTGTACGTTAGTTTCCGCTCTGCTACTGTCATTCGGCTTGAACCTCCAGTACCCCATGCAGTCGCATCCAATACCGCGCGAGTGCAATGTAATTCCGGTACTCATTCACTTGCGCGGCCGTGTAACTCTCCCGTCGGCCTACAGCGCGATAGTGTACTTCCCACCATTCGACTGGATGGTGTTCACATCCAATGGTGATATGGCCGACCTCTCGCACGATAAGTGGGTGTTTCGTGCCTTGGATTTGTAACGGGATTACGCCATTAGGCAAGGTTCCTTCGGCCCCGCTGAGGTCGGCCCCGCTGAGGTCGGCCCCGTAGAGGTCGGCCCCGTAGAGGTTGGCCCCGCTGAGGCCGGCCCTGCTGAGGTTGGCCCCGTAGAGGTTGGCCCCGCTGAGGTTGGCCCCGCTGAGGTTGGCCCCGTAGAGGTTGGCCCCGTAGAGGTTGGCCCCGCTGAGGCCGGCCCTGCTGAGGTCGGCCCCGCTGAGGTCGGCCCCGCTGAGGTTGGCCCCGCTGAGGTTGGCCCCGCTGAGGTTGGCCCCGCTGAGGTCGGCCCCGTAGAGGTTGGCCCCGCTGAGGTTGGCCCCGTAGAGGTTGGCCCCGTAGAGGTTGGCCCCGCTGAGGCCGGCCCTGCTGAGGTCGGCCCTGCTGAGGTCGGCCCTGCTGAGGTCGGCCCTGCTGAGGTTGGCCCTGCTGAGGTCGGCCCCGTAGAGGTTGGCCCCGCTGAGGCCGGCCCTGCTGAGGTCGGCCCTGCTGAGGTCGGCCCCGCTGAGGTTGGCCCCGCTGAGGTCGGCCCCGCCTAAGCTATCGGCCTCAATTGTCATGATTACAGCGTTAGTGAATCGATTCGTGATGGTGATCGACATCGTCTTATGCTCCTAACTGTATCAGGTTACTAAGGTTCCTTTTGTTCATTCCATGCACTAAGATCGTGATATCTTTCCGTCGATCATTAGCGCGTATCCCATTACACAATCCACATCGCTCGCATGTTGTCTTGTGTCCCTGCTCGTCTGATGCCGGACATGGTATCTCTCCAGGTATCATCAGTTCGCCGGCTGGCCGTACTCTGAAACAGCGCCATCCATGCACATGTGCGCGCCAATACTCCAGCTCTGAGTCCACACTGGCCATCAGATACTCACGGTATGGTGCGTACTGTGGTTTCGCCCATTGGTGCGTGTACCCTGTCCACTTTCGAGCGAACAAACACACATACCGCAGCACGCCCAATGGTATGTGGACAGGGTCACCGTATGCCCCCCACCTTACAGCGCGGCCAGTGAAGACTTCAGGATATCGGCATTGAGGTAGATAGGCGTACCTACCCGCCTTATATGCGCGCCATACTGCATTCGGCCCCTGAGCCACATTCACGTAGCAAGTCCTGTCCGTCCATCCGTCCGTACCGCGCAATTTACAATCGCCGCAAATGGCATCGTCTTGATTCGACCGTACCGCGTCGACCGGACTCATGTCATTCCGTAAGATCCACGCTTGGATCATATCGCCGGTCTTTCGATTGGATGATTCAGTGGTTGCGATTATGACGCGTTGAGAGTCAGTGTGAAGGATGTAGCCACTCACGCAATCACTTCCGAGCCATCGATTGGCCGTACGCTCCATTCACGTACCGCAGTCCAGCGCCACGCTAGATCTTTGGCGTACGTCTCGGCGGACTGTACATCGTCGAATTCAAGCCCATTAGTGCACCACTGACCGCTGGAATCGGCGATAACCCACACTTTGTACTTCATGACGCACTACTCCCTTAGTGTTCACTCTGCTAACTCGCTCGTTCGTACGTTCGCAGATAGTGACAATCGGATGCTAGGCCGGTCCCACGGTAGATTGTGACGTCGGCCTAGAATCCTCAGTGACTACCTCAGCGCGCAACTATCGCACGTTGGCCATATCCCGCGCTAGTTCGAGCGCGCGTTGTTTGAGCGCATCTCCCGGACCAAAGAAGGCCGCGCTGAGTCGCGTGTCCTGTGAACGGCCGTACTCATGATCGGCGTAGTACGTGACTCCGTTGAACGCTCCCCAAAGCGTATCTTTGGCCGTTGGGAGATCGGACCCGGGAGAGCTAATCATCGCTTCTAGGATCGCCTTACCCGCGCGGTTCAGCTTATCCTCCGTTGGCACGTTCGAGCGCTCGTGGTTGGCCACAATCGCGTCAAGCCCCATGCTCATCGGCGCCGAATCGTTCATCACCTGTTCGAGTGCAGATTCGCCTTGAGTGAGCCGATATACGTATTCGAGTCGGCCAGTGTGATCAATCGCCACTTTGGACAGTTCCTCCGCGACCTCGTTCATGCGTTGAACTGACTCAATGGCCATTCCCATGGTTTCCTTGGCGCGCGCCGCAGTCTTTTCGGACCACTTGCTCGTATGCTTGAGCCGAAATGTGTAGTCGCGGCCGCTGCCTTCAGCTAGCGCGCAAGACAGGGTGTTCCAGCAAACTACACGCGTCTGAGTCGGTTGGCCGATTGTACGCATTGAGCCATCATGCGAAGTCGCTAGCATCATGTAACCCTTGACCTCATCCACTCCGCCGATTGACGCATCCGCAGCGCCACCAAGCTTGGCCAGCGCCACAATCTTGCTTCCACCCTCTAGTCCGATCAGTGTTTCGAGCGTAGCATTGCCGGCTGCGCAATACTCTTGGAAGAATTCGACAATCTCCTGATTCTGCAATGGGTGATAGCGATCAGTGGCTACCTGAAAGACTTGATCGGTGTCCGCTCGTACGATCGCCTTGAAGCCTTCCAAAGGCTTGACTAACAAGTCTTGCCCTGTGGCGTCCTTCATGGCAATCGCGCGACGCTGTACTCTCCAATCCAAGCCGGCCGCCTGAAGCCATGCCTTTACCATGTCCGGTGTTGTGAGCGTGGCGATGTTCGCGTGATCGACATTCACGCCTAATCCATGCCAAGGGGTTTGGCCGACAAAGGCCATCATGTTATTCGTAATCTTGTGTGCCATCTGAATTACTCCATTAGGCTCAGTCCAGTTAGGATTCTGGCCGTGATGACATCATGCGGCAATCCAATCGTTATTGCAATAGTCTCTTTGGTTATTGGTGTAGCGATAGCGTTTGAGATAGACCGCGCAAGCGGGCTAGATCATAAGCCTAATACCATCCGTCCTACCATCCGCTCTGTAGTCTATACTGGCAGTAGATGGAACGTGATACAGATTGGAGATGTCCTCGGTGCCACAAATGGTATCGAATGAGGACGACTTATTGCAAGCTATGCGCGCTCGTCCCAGTCGTCAAACTCACTCGTCGTAGGCATCGTGAGATGCTCGCTGAGTCTGCCATGTCAGGTAAACTCCGGGCTATCGATCGTAGGTATGGCTTACGTGATGAGCCGAGTGATACCTAAT